>ENA-OPTB01000196-OPTB01000196.1-human-gut-metagenome-genome-assembly--contig:-NODE-196-length-63248-cov-5.731742_pt1 | contig 63248 bp, 39 predicted proteins | sample MGYA00241810_ERZ501911 | MGnify/ENA primary metagenome ERZ501911 (study PRJEB25962, sample SAMEA2042304) | human gut metagenome | biome: human gut; feature: human-associated habitat; material: faeces... | reverse complement strand
GGGTGTACGATAATCAACTGACTCTCTTTTAATTATTTTCGTCGAACTCACGTTAATATAAAGTAAGAATCAGATAATTTTATTGCTTTGTTAATTCATAATTGAGACCAGTCGGATGTGATTCTTGGAAAATAGTATGAGTGTAAAGCCATGTATTTCCTTCATCATTAGAACAATACGGGACAGCTGTACAATTTTTATTATCATTGAATGGGAATGGTTTTAAGGTGATTGAACCATCGCTGTTTTTTATTGCTCTAAACTCTCCCTCTTTTCCTCCTATTGTCCATGAATTGGCTGTACGTCCGGGAGTAGCCCAATGCATTTTCCACATTAATGGTTCTGTTGCATCTGGATTATGAAGTACTTGTGGCATTGGAATACTGAGTGGATTAACATCTGAGCCTGTATATTTCATCATTAATGGATATTGCTCTAGAAGTTTACTATAAGGTGCCCATCCATATACATAATAAGACTCGTTTTTAACGTTTTCTTCTATTCTGATGTTAAATTCCATTTTGTTGAAATTATTTCTCCAACTACTTCCTGTCCAATTATATTGTTGGGCTGTCGAAACCTTCCAATTTCCTAGATAATAGTTGTAATCTTTAATAGCAGATGAACGTGAAGGAGTAAAGTCTGTTCTTCCGTACACTTGTTCAGTCCATAGGACTTTGTCATTATATAATGTCTGAGCTATTTCATTGAACTTTGAACTGTAGATTTTTGATGCTCTTAAATTATAGATGGCAAAATATCCCCATTCGTTTTTGACTCTAGACAGATATACGGGATTAATGGCAAAATAGTCTTCTGTAACATTTATTGCATATGGGCATTGTTTTCCCTTATCGATATGGGATAACTCATTCCATATATTATAATTACCGAAAATGGTGAAATCGATTAAATTGTTGACTGTTTCTCCTTCAATATTTCCAAGAGGATAATTAATGGAAGGCTTTCCATTTTCTTGATTGCACCAATATACACTTAATGATTTGTCGGGCATCAACTGACGGCATTCATAGATTAAGCGGCTATACTGTTCTTGTGTAGGTTGTACTAATCCTGGATAGTTTAAAACTTCGTCATAGTTTGCCCATTCGTCATCAAAGTCTATTCCGTCAAGTCCATAGATATCTACATAAGATTTTAATTCTTTAGCGAAATCTTTAGCAGCTTCGTTGCCTAAGCTTCGCATTCCGGCAGCTGTATGATCACCTAAAATAGTTAAGTTCACTTTTATTCCTTTTTGTTGTAATGGACGTATAAGTTTGTCTACATTTTCTAAAACAAAAGTTACTTGTGGATTACAGTGTACATATGGTTTTCCTTCTTCATTTATACGAATATTGGCAGCGAATATATTGACAATGTCGAAGAATGGTTTTTTACTGTTTTCCATAGTATATTCACCAGCATTCAAAACGTTCTCATTGTTTACTTCAATATAACAGATTGTTTTGACAGACCCTTTTTCCGTATTGGGCAAAGCATTTTGAGGAGTAATTAAATAAATGTATGATTGATTGTTTGTAGTATTTTCTATACCATCCGAAGCTGTAGCGGATACAGCCACTGCATAGTTTTTACCTATTGTTCCTCCAGGCTGAATATCTAGTTCAATAGAAGATGATTTTCTTTTTCCTGACGGTATGACTACTATACCATTGTTTTCTAGGGAAAGTTTATCTGTCGGGTACATTGTATAAGATGTTCCATTGGCTTGATTATATGCAGTTAGGGCAGATTCATCAATTTTGAATGTAACAGTAACATCTTTGTCAGTTGTTTTACTTAGTTCAAAGTATAAGTGCCCTGTTCCATTCTTGTTTCCAGTTATTGTTATAGGAGTTAATTCTTTAGCACCGGCTGCCGATCTAACACTTCCGAAAATGCCTTCTATGTTTTCGAAGTTTTTTTTGTTTCCTGATAATATTGTGATATCATCTTCGCAACCAGCAAGTGTATTACTTAGGCAAGCAAACACTACAATTGCTGGGAATATTCTAAAAAAGTTTATATATTTCATAGCTTCATTCATTTAGTCTGTAATATGTTGTTATTGCTTTGGGTAGGAAGTGCCACTTCTACCCATTTTAAACTAGTAGTAGGGGTTGCATTATTTCCATTTGTAGTATGATCTTTCAGTTCATTAATGCCATCATTCAATCTCCAATAAGCTACCAAACCGTCAGATGCTGGATCTACTTCATATGCATGATCTTTTGCATTGATTTCTTCTTCGCTTAATACACGATTCCAAATGCGTATTTCTGCGATATCAGCATCCAGCCAACGTTCATCATTGTAGGATCGGCCTATCCAGAAACAACGTGGTTTTCCGTTTTCTTCATTAGAATGTGGTACTCCCCAGTTTATTGGACCAAGATTCATGGTGTGGTCTGTGACGAGTTCTCCATCATAATAAGCTTTTAGATTTTTTTCTGTGGCATTGTAAGTGATGGCAATATGAATCCACTTTTCTAGCGGAACATCCCGGTTGATATGTATGTTTGTCGCGCTTGATGTCCCTGCTATTTGTAGATGGTTTGCGGGTACGCCATCATCGCCAAATCGGAATAGGAATTTACCTTCTATTCCCATCAGTGTACTAATATTATGATCGAAGCTGTGTGGGCGGATTAAAGCTTCTGCTGTCAATGTTGTCAAGTTATTGACTACTTCGGGCTTTTTCCACTCTACATAGATATTATTTTCTTTGATATTTGCTACTTTATTAATAAGTGATGCTCCTTTAAATACATAATAGAAAGTTTGTGCTGAAGCTAAAATACCAATGTTAGCATTATCTATGCTAATGGGGAGTACGTACACTTTGTCAATATCCAGTTCATTAATTGCTTTGAAGTAAACTGTAATTGGCGTAGAAATAACGCTTCCTGAAGGTATTTTCCCTTGTGTAGCTGAGAAAGAGTAATGCTTTTCGGGTAACATTTCCACATCATTTGTATAATAGATGTCCTTATATACAGACACCAATGTAGGAGCTACTTTGATTGTGAAATTAATTTCATTTTCTTCCGGCCTTGCTATTTCTAGTTGAAAGGTACGTTCATCGGTTTCTATACTAGATTTTACTAGTATATTTTCAGGGCTGACAGAACTCATGAAGATATTATTGGAGAAATTTTCTGTATCATCGTTACAACCTGTAAAGATGAAAGTTAGTAATCCTAACGTAATACCATATAATTTTTGTAGTTTCATAATCATTCAATTATTTGGAGGGGGCTGGATTCATTATGTTAATAGTCTCTTTCACATTGTGGTAATTTCCATTTGTTTGATAGTAATCATTTTGGATATTGTTAATAGCTATACCACATTTGTCATATTCTTGAGCATCTGCTGTAATCCAATAGGCGGTTTCGATAATAGCTCTTTCTTTACCTATATAGCCTGTACTTGTATCAGATGCATCCAATGAAGGAGTTGAGACCGCCATGATGAAACGGTCTGTAGGTACTCCGGTTTCTAGATAGTCTTGGATAGCGAGGGGGAATTTATTCTTATCCGTTACTTGATACATTTCTATGATGAAATGAAGAAATTTGGACAGAATGTTCTTATCTACTACATTTTGGGGTTTCCCTTGTAAAGATAGGAATTTTCCTTCATTTTTATTAATCCAATCTAGTGTGGTATTAAAAAAGATATTTTGACTAGCTGTATAAGCAGCTTTATCTTCAACTGTCATATACTTGGGGTTCTGCCCAATAAACTTTAGTATAATTCCATCAAATGGTTCAGAATATGCTAGTTGCTTTTCTATTTCTTTTTTTAGAAAAGTGTCGAATGTGCTTTCATTCTCTAATTCTGGTTGGGTAGAAATAAGGTCTTCATATTGAGTTTTTATCTCATCATAATTGATGGCATAAGCTACTTTTGTTCCTTTCTGTCGTAAAGTTACTATTTCTTCTTTTTCAAAAGTTGCTAACTCTGAAGGATACATCAATCCGACAATATCAATGCTGTCAGGCAGGCTAGTTATATGCTGTGCACGACTAGCAGGATTCTTTTCGCTATTATCAAACCACGCATACACTTTCTTGTGTTCCGTATCGGCTTTATATTGACGTAAGTTCTCCAAGTACTTGGTATATAGTTCGGGGTTTTGTTCCTCAATACCGGGCTGTTTGATGCCGATACTTTCTACATCTGTCCAGTCATCACATGAAACAAAAGCACAACTTGCTGCAAAAAGCAATGTTACTATTATATTTGTTTTATTATTCATAATTCACTAGATTTTTATTCTTGAGTTAATCTTGGATTACAATCCCACCATACATGAGTAGACATTTTGTCTGCTCCCTTTAGATATTCCAATGCTTTCGGCATGTTATCTCCATTGTTTCTATATTCATCCTGTGGATAAGACAGACGACGTGCAAACTTCCCTTTGGTTATATCAGTCCCTAGGTTTTTGTCTACTTCCATTAACTTGGGATATCCTGTACGACGAAACTCAGCCCATGATTCCATGCCTAACGGGAAATTGGCAATCCATTTTTGAGTAATAATACGTTCTAGATTTTCTTCATCAAATCCACCTATTTCTTTCCATTTTACTGTAATGTCTGAAATAGAACCGGTATAGCTGAACGTTCCGGCAGGATCTTTATATATCTGCGGTACTTTTTGTGAAGTGAGATAACTATCTGTAATATTAGCTCCCCATTGTTCAAAAGACAATGTGATGCCTTTCTGATAGTATGACTTAGCATCTCCGCCTTTCATGTCCCAACCTCTCAAAGCTCCTTCCGCTTCTAGAAATGCAACTTCGGCAGCATTCATCCACATTAGTTTAGAATTCAGAGTTGTCAGCATATTAGAATACGAGTGGCTCATTTCTGAATCAGTCAATACACCTGTGCCAATACGAATACCATGATAATCTTTATCAGTAAAAGTGGATTTAGTGAAATATTTCTCCATACGAGGATCTTGATAGCCTTTCATATAAGACATTATATCGGCAGCAACCCGATAATCACTGTATTCATAATTTGTTTTATAAAAAGGATTCTCGTTAGGAGTAAACATTGCATTGTCATCGTTTGAAGTCATGACCCCAATTTCATGTTTTACAGCTTCCTCTGCTATTGTTTGGGGTGTTTTTCCATCCACGTTGTAATTGGTATATACCATACGCATTGCCAAACGTAATTTCAAAGAATTAGCAAACTTTACCCATTTCACCACATTGCCGCCATATACTTTATCTGCATCAGGATTAAAAGTATTTGTTTGTTTGGCTGTAAGAATATTGATAGCATTATCCAAATCTTTAATCATATTGGTGTAAACATCTTGCTGCGAATCAAACGGAGCAGCTAATTTTCCATCAGCACCCAATTGAGAATAAGGAATGGGACCGTATGTATCAGTGATCCTATGCAAAGCTGCAACTTTTACAACCTGTGCTACCGCTAGAGGGACTTCATCTGTTGTATTGACTTCTATTTGACTCAAGCTAGGCAATACTTTGGGAACTATATCATTATAGAGCACTCCGATCCATGCTTGCGAAGGGTTGTATGTGGAAAAACGATTATTCCAGTCGTTTGCTTTCGATTCCCCCAAATAACCACCATATGTACCACCTAATAAACAGTCAGTATATTGAAGGGTGTTAGGCTCTGCCGGAACGACATAACCTTGCATATTTACTAAAGCCGACCGCCAAATATAGCCATCTGCATTCATTTGGTCCTTGGTCGCTTCGTATGGATTAGTATTATAATCTATATAATTATTTGTACATGCGGAAACACCTATTGCGCCGCCGACAAGAATTAGTTTTATGGTTGATTTCTTTATCATAGCTGCTACTATTAAAATTTAAGTCTAACATTGAATCCTAAGTTACGTGAACTTGGCATCATGAAATTATCAATACCTTGATAATAGTTACCGGTTGTAGCCACCGCTTCCGGATCAAATGGAGCCTTACAGTAGATCATCCATAAGTTACGTCCTACCAGTGAGACTGTAATATCTGCTACACCCCATAATTTGTTTTTAGGTATTGTATAACCGATGCTGGCTTCCTGCAAACGTAAGTTTGTTGCACTATAAGTATAATATTGGGGAATACCACTTTCCGAACCTATCACAGAATACCATTTTTGTGCATCGATTATATCACCGCCATTAACAGATACACCTCCACGGTCACGTGCAGCCGCACTGACTTCCGATACTCCATAAAGGTCAAGAGCTGCTTGTGTAGCAGAATAGACGATACCACCAATACGCGCAGATAACATAAAGCCGAAATTCAGATTCTTCCAACGAAAATCATTTCTCCAAGCCATATTGCATTTCGGGAATACACTGCCTAATTTAATATCTTCAGATTTGAAGTTGGCTTTTACATTTCCTTCTGCGTCAACATAAATATTACCTTGGTTGTCACGTAGTAAGTCTGCGGTAGAATACATATCTCCTAATGTTCCACCTTTCTTTAGTACAAATCTAGCTTGTGCAAGACCACCGACATCCAATCGTTCTTTTGTGATTAGCTCACCTGTTTCGGGGTGAATATAGTTCTCTAACAAATTAAGTATTTCATTCTTGTTGGCACTAAAAGTAAAGTTAGATGACCAACTGAACTTCTTGTTCCATTCATTCTGATATCCAAGTGATAACTCTATACCTTTATTCCGTACACTACCTGTTTGTACGTACATCGTTGAGTATTTTGAAGATACAGAAACCTGAGGATTGAATGTTTGATTATAAGTCTTTGTTGTATATAATCCTAAGTCAAAATTAAAATGATCCAAGAATTTTGCTGTGATACCAATTTCCCAAGAGTTAGTTTTTTCCGGCTTCAATTCATACAATGGATAATGAGTCTTGGTAATCCATTGTTTTGTTGCATTATCCCATTCATAAGTAGGACTTGCCAAGAAACGGGGAAAAGGTAAACCTACTGACGCAAATGAACCTCTTAGTTTCAAATATTGAATCTGCTTCGGCATCGGCAATAATTCTGAAAGAATGACAGAACCACCTATTGAGGGATAAAAGAATGCACTTTTTGCAGAATTAGGTCCTGCTAATTGAGAAGGCCAATCGCTACGTCCAGTTAAAGTTAAATAATATGTACTCTTATAGCCTAGTTCAACACTTGCAAAAAGAGATTTGGTTTGTTCTCTGTAACCACTTTGATTACGCTTTGTCTTAACATCATCCAGTTGAATGATATTGAACATATTAGCAATTCCATCACTACGGATCGGACCTTCATTAGACATAACATCTTGTTTCATATCAGAGTAAGACGCACCAATGTTAGCTTGCAAAGAAATAATTTCTTTAAATGTCTTGTTGATGTTCACCATTACGTCTGCGTATGTCTGTTTGTCGATAGTTCTGGCTAAACCAAAGAAACCGTTTTTCGAACCTTCTGTCAATACATTATGGCTGGTTGCATATAATTTCTTTGTATAATCTGTATTTGCATTATCTACACGCACACGACCAGAAACGCTTAACCAGTCAAGAATTTGATAACTCAGGTTGGCACTTAACATATAACGTTCTTTATCGTTCTCACGTAAATTACGATATGCAATCCAATACGGGTTTTGTCCTGTATAGCTGGAAAGCATTTCATTGGGCCAATATTGAGTATAAATTTTGCGGTTCGTGTCGTAGCGTTCATACATTTTATATTCTTCCCAATCGTTTCCACGCGGAAATAAATAAGCAGTCACCAATGGGTTTGAATAAGTACCTTGGTTAACCATATTCTTATCATTTTGCTTGATATAACTGGCACTTACATCCAATATCATTTTGTCCTTCAAGAAAGAAGTCGTATTGCGGAATGTAAAATTATAGCGATTATAGTCATTGTTGGGAACCATACCTTTGGAATTCACAACGCTGGAAGAAAAATAAGTCTGATTTTTATCCGTACCAGCTGATAGTGCGACGCTTTCGGTAGTAACAACACCTGTTCTGAGGAAGTCACTTGCCGGATCATATCCCATGTAATTGCTGTTGTTTAACAGATGTCCCCAACTAAGGTCACCAGTTGTTGCACCTGTTGACAGATTGCCTGTACCATAACGATTTTGAAATTCCGGCATTCTGAACGGACGAATAAATTCTGTATTTTGTGTAACAGTCAAACTGACACGTCCTTCTTTACCTTTCTTTGTAGTAATAACAATTGCGCCATTAGCTGCCTGACTACCATACAAAGCTGCCGCTGCAGCACCAGTCAATACGGACATGGACTCAATATCTTCCGGATTTATATCAGCAATAGCTTCTGTGGATCCCTTTGAATCGAATACTTGTCCGCCTTCTCCGCTCAAATTGTACATTGGAATACCATCTATTACATAAAGTGCGTTACTGGATTGCTCTATACTTTTTGCACCACGCATCACCACTTTGCTGGCACCACCTACACCTGATGAACTGGAATTGATTGTAACTCCAGCAACCTTACCGGAAAGAGCGTTGATGAAGTTGGCATCCTTGTTAGTTAAAAGGTCATCACTTTTTACTTCCTGAACATTATAACTCAGAGCTTTTGTCGCTCGTTTGATACCCAAAGCAGTGACAACTACTTCATCAATAACTTGTGTATCATCCATTAATGTTATATTTACAGTGGATTGACCTTTTAGAGGGATTTCCTGTGTCTTATATCCAATGTATGAATACACAATAACCGGATTAGTGCTTTTGGTAACTATCTTATAGTTACCATCTAAATCGGTTATAGCTCCATCAGTTGTTCCTTTTACTAGAATACTGACTCCGATTAGTGGTTCACCTTTGGAATCTATAACTTGTCCTGTTACAGTTTGTTCTTTACCAACTTGCTGTTGGTTACCACTTGATACTTCTTTCTCTGATAGATAGATGATATTATCTTCTATCTTGTAGGAAATATCTTTGTTCTTAAGAAGCGTATTCAGTACTTGTTCCAATGGAGCATCTTTTACATTTAAAGGATCAACAGTTATTGTTGATAGCTTGTCGTTATAAAAGAATTGATACTTTGATTGGGACTGAATTTGCTTAATTACACTTCCTAAAGTTGTACGGTGAGTTGATAATGTCAACTGGGCTGTAGCCCACTGCAATGGAACTACCATGAACAAAAGAATCAGTAAAGCTCGAAATAGATTCGACTTTCGAAGCGAATGTTTGCTTTCCATACTTTTAATTTAACGGTTATACTTTTATTAAACTCTAAAAAGGAGAGTGTCGACTTTCTTCTCCCTTTTGCTAATAAAACAACGCTAATATAATAAACACTTAGTCCAATTTCTCTTTTTTTCTGAGAAAAATGAAAATAATATAATACCCTCTTGATTACCTTACAATTAGGATATACCAAGTACTTGGAGAACTTACGTCAATATAAAGCAGAACCGGAACACAAAAAAGTGTATGCATGGTTTGATAATAGCGAAAAGAATCTGTTCAGTCGTGCGCAACATCTTACTGATTTACCCGATAGTCTCGACGCTGTGGTATTAATACACCCGGAAAATCTAGTAGAACGTGAGTTGCAGGAGATTGAGAGTATAAGGAGCAATAAGAATACAAAGGTTATTTACTCCATTAGTTTTGATGAAATCAAAGCGGCTTATAATCAATCTATGGAAAGCGAAGCGGAAGCAGAACCAATAGCGCAGGATTTTCTCTCTTATATGGTAGATACATTGCAACATGCTCTTTCAATAGCAGATAAATATGACTATGATGGAATCTCTATCGGATATGTAGGGAAAAGCATATTGCATATGACAGAAGCAGAGAAGGATGAATATAAACAGAATGAAAAAGCATTTATTGGAATAATGAATGACTGGTTTCAAAGACATCAAGATCATGTGATTGTTTTTGAAGGCAATCCGCAGAATCTGATAAATAAGGAGCTGTTAACTAATTGTTCCGTGATATTTGTGTCGTGTCTTGATGTAAATAGTGTAGAGAAACTTACATTTAATTTGCAACTGGCAGCTGTGGAAAATGTTCCGTTGGATAAGTTGGCTATTGTAATTCCAACAGCGTCACCTGATGAAAGCGATAAAGAAACGGGATATTTTGCTGATGGGACAAAAATATTGGCCGGAGTAGCAGAATGGGCGCTTGGTGTCGGAAATATAGATGTTGCTGGGCTTGGAATTTATAATATATCCAATGACTATTATAATCCTTCGATGATATTTAAAGATACGAGAAATGCAATCAATACACTAAATCCATCAATTAAAAACTGATAGTCATGAAAAAGTATAAACTATTTTCAATTATGATATCGTTGGCTGCCGTATGCATTATTTCAGGTTGCCAAGATGATATGGAAACTTTTAATAACAAAGTATACGTTGACGGTAATTCAAAAGTTGGGACTATCTTGTTGAAGAAAAACGTAGAAAGTCTGGAAAGAATGATTCAAGTCTCGGTTTCCAAACCTGCTGAGACAGACTTTGTAATCACATATAAAGCTGATCCATTATTAGTAAGTATGTATAATGCAGCTTATTATGATAATGCAATCATGTTGCCTGAAGAGAATTATGAAATACCGGAAACACAGGCGACAATATTCAAAGGAAGTACAAAGTCGACAGAGGTTACTGTTCGTTTCAAGAACTTGACCAGTCTTGACCGTGAATTAATATATGTGCTTCCTGTTACAATAGCTGATGCCAATGTTCCTATTCTTGAAAGTGCACGAACGAACTATTATATTTTTAAAGGAGCAGCCTTAATCAATACGGTGGCTAACATTAACGAAAACAATGTGTATGTTTCCTGGAAGAATCCAAGTGTAGTAAGCCGTCTGTACAGACTGACAGCAGAGGCACTTGTGCGTGCAGACAAGTTGGATAATAAAATTAGCACATTGATGGGAATTGAAGGAAAGTTTCTCATTCGTATCGGAGATTCCGAGCCTTCCAATCAAATTCAGATAGCTACGGAAGAAGATAATGTGACATCTGCGGATTGGACTCTTCCTGTTAAAACATGGGTTCATGTTGCTGTTACTTATAATTATCTTACCGGACTTGTTGAAGTATATATTGATGGAAAGAGAAAAACTGCACAAACTCTTGAATTCAGGAGTGCTATAAACTGGGGAGTTGCACATTCAGATGAGTCGAATGGTAAGCCTCGTTGTTTCTGGATTGGTTATTCTTACAATAAGGAACGGTATTTCAATGGTGATATTTGCGAATGTCGTATCTGGAACCGGGTACTTAGCGAAGAAGAAATAAATGCAAAGGATCATTTCTATTATGTAGATCCTGATTCTGAAGGACTGGTCGCTTATTGGAAATTTGATGATGAAAGCGGCAATACGATCAAGGATCATACCGTTAATGGCAATGATGCGACAGCATCTAATACTTTATTGTGGAAACCGGTAGAGTTACCTCAAAAAAATAAATAGTTCTTGTCTAAATTATAAAAAGTATATAACTATGAAATATAATAGATTTATAAATATACCCATATTCACAGTGATATTATTTCTTGTGAGTTGCTTTACGGCTTGTGAAGAAGAAGTTGAAATATCACCGATAAACGAAGATGATTATATCGTGAGCAACGGCTTATTAGGATATGTGACAAATCAGGAAGGTAAACGTGTTGTTGGTCATGTTGAGTTCCGTAATGAAGGAAGTACGTTTTTTTATCTCAATGTATCTAAGAAAACGTCACAAGACTGTACTGCTGCTCTGATGTATGACGAAACTGCATTAGAAGCGTACAATATTAAAAATCAGACAAGTTATAGACCTTTTCCTGAAAATCTTGTAACTATAGAGAACAATGGTAATTTGACAGTAAATGCAGGTAGCAAGAAGTCGGAAGGAATAAGAATTTCATATCGTAGTGATAATATACTCGATTCAGGGGACACATATGTAATACCTCTTTCTGTTCGTGCAAAGTCAGGTGATATGACAATTTCCCGGGAGGAACAGACCTTTCTGGTTTTTGTTAAAGATTTGTCATCCATTATCGACTGTCATAAGACAAATGGAGTGAAAATCATAAGCTGTATGGAAGTAAATGATACGAATCCGTTGAATAATCTCTGCTTCACACTGAAGAACAACAATAAATTGTTGATCGATATGGTTATTCTGTTTTCTGCCAATATAAAATACGATATAGAACGGCAGAAAGTGTACATTTACAACAATCCTAATGTACAACATATACTTTCCAATCGTGAAAAATATCTCAAACCTCTGCAAGATAGAGGAATGAAGGTGCTTTTAGGAATTTTGGGAGATCATGATCGTGCTGCGGTTGGAAACCTTGCCGATGAAACTGCCAGAGCATTTGCACAGGAAGTCAAGGCGATGTGTGATGCTTATCAACTGGATGGCGTTTTTATGGATGATGAACATTCGGATGTTATGTATCCGGCACCTCCCGGATTCGTTAATAGTTCATCTGCTGCGGCAGGAAGGCTTTGCTATGAAATCAAACAAGCGATGCCCGACCGTATAATGGCAGTTTATGTATATACGACGACATATAATCTGCCGACCATAGACGGACATCGTTCCGGTGAGTATGTAGACTATGGTATTCATGATTATGGAAGAAATTCGGATCTTAGCTATAATTATCCGGGAATGCCTAAAGCAAATATGGCATTATGGTCACAGGAATTAAATGAAAGAAGAGGCACGGAAGTTACAGAAGACCAGCTGAGAACCGCACGTAACAATGGGTATTTGTCACATATGATTTTCGCGATGGATCCAACAAGATACGGTTTCCAACAGACTCAACTTCAAGATCTGGAAAAAATAGCCGGAGGATATTTTGATGATGAATTGCTGTATGATGAAAAACCATATAAAAAGGATTGGTAATTGCATATACACAAGTTTAATTAATCTGTAAAATATAGACGCATGAAAACTATCTATAAATTAATATTCTCATCCTGCATATTGGCGTTAATGCTGAATAGTTGTAGTAATGATGATGACGAGAAAAATGATATTCCGGTTGTAAAAGAAACTCCAGAACTTAATATTGGTGAGGAATCTATAAGTGTGATTGTTAATAAAGAAACGAATGTTGAAATAACTCAGGGAGGGAGTGAATATAATACATTCTCGTTGAATCCGGAGATTGTTACAGCTAAGGTTGAGGATAGTCAGATTGTAATATCAGGAAAATCCGGAGGAAATACATTTATAATTGTTTCGGATCAGAGTGGGCAGTATAAAAAATTTCCGGTTATTGCTTATTATGATAAGTTGACTTTAGATCAGGAGCATGTTGATATTGAAATTCCTAATGGTGCGCCGGGGGAAGCTACTGTTCGGGTGATTTTAGGAAATGGTGGATATTCTGCAACATCTGATAATAATGAAATTTTGTCCGCAAGTATATCTGGTGATTATATTATAATTACTGCAACAAAAGAGGGTGATGCAACAGTTACGGTTAAAGATGGAATGGGAATGGAGGGCAGCTTTACAGTACATACTACAATCTCAACAAGTCCTTATACTAAGCAGGAGCTTGAGAGTATAAAAAATAATTCTCAAGTAAGATATGAGTTTGAAGGGTATAAGCCCTATCTGTCTCGTGCTACGCTTTATAATACGATGGAGAATGGAATGCATAAGTATGGATGGAGTACTTATAGTGAACATTTGTTGATTTGGTTCTCAGGAGATAAATCTGTAGGAAAAAAAGAAAAAGCTTTCTTGAGCCAATACACTTATGAAGACTATACGACAGAATATACTAATGAACCTATTATTTTTGAGATAATAAAGAATGATGGAAAGAAAATATGGGCTGTATATACTGTGCAAAGTAACGGGAAATCCTATGGCTATTTCTGTGCTGAGATATAAGTATTCTGTTTTCTGGATTATAAGTTATTGTTATTTTGTTTGGAAATGGATTGAGATATAACCTCTCAGCGTACACCACTAGGGAATTGAAAAGTGAAAATTTGCTGTCATCTGTCACATATTTATATTTAAATATTTGATTGTGAATGAGTAATGGTGTGACAGCAGCGTGTGATAGCATGGTGACAGCAAAAATGCTGTCACCTCTTCTTCCTTTTATAGAAGCAAGTTTCAGGTTAGTTTCCTCTACACGGCTTATATAGCACACTACTACCTTGACTAACGTTTGTGCCAACGGCTTGGCACAACTGTGCCTCCGCAGTGTCATTACTGTGCCAAACCGTTGGCACAGTCGTTTCATCCCTATGTGACACTTGTGTCGATAGGATGTGACAATCGTTTCCTTCGGATGTAACGGTTGTGTCGTCCGGATGTGACGGTTATGTCAATCAGGAGATACGATTACCAGTCGTAGTCTTCGACATATGCATCAAACTGTTGCGGGGTGGAGACGCCGCAGTTCTTGAGGATATTCAATACGTGTTGTTGTTCGGAAAGGGAGAGAAGGCGTTCGCCTTTGCGTGAGCGGTAATAGGTTCTACGGCCGAAGTAGCTCATTAGATGTAGGATGACGGTTTGCATCTGTTTGTAGGGAAGATTCTCCAGCATTCCGATGAATCCTTTGGCATATTGTATTTTTTTGTTGGAACGATAGTAAGGGCAATTCCCTTCTATGCTTGCCAAATGTTTGGGACTGACGATAATCCAATGTTTGATATTTTCCGGTACGCTTTGTTCGGTGATTTGTCTCAGGCAGGTACTTGCTTTGAGGCATTGTCGGTTGAGACACATCGGATACTGGTAAGGGACTTTTTCGAAGTCTATTTTTTCTTCCATGATTATAGGTTGTTTAATCAAATATGTTATTCTTCCGCCAGCCACTTCTCAATATTTCTTGTTTTGCTGGAGAAGTTTACTCCTATCCGAAGTAACTTTCGAGAATCAGTTTCGAACGGGAGGGCATAATGTTTTTCTTTAATTTGTTGCAGAGCCTCTTCCGCAGTGCCGTTCAGCTTGAATTCCATAATGTAGATATACTGGTCTGTTTGCAATACGAGGTCGATACGTCCTTCGTTTGTGTGATATTCCACTTTTGTGTAGAATCCCATCAGTTTGAAGACGATGAAAAGTACATTCTGATAGTGCAATTCTAGTTCACGTTCTTTATTCTTGGTGTGACCGGTAATTGTTTCATAAGGAGTATCGGCAAAGAAACTTTGTAAACGGCGGAAGAAACTGTCGTAGTCTCCCTGCTCTATTTCTTTCACGAACTTTCCTATTTCGAATGCGGACTTGCTTGTGCTTACATTCGCGTAGAATGGGAGAAGGAACCTGACGAACCCTTCCTCTACTTCACGGTTAGGAAAACCAAGGCGGTAAGTCCCGAAACGGGCATCGTAACCCTTTATGGTCAGATAACCGCTTTGATAAATTACTGGGATGGGATCGGTATCCGCACTGTCTATTCCGTCCAATACATCGACCGATGTTTCTTCGTGAGTGATATGGGTAAGGTCGTAGTTGTGATTTTGCAGCAGGGTGACGAGATACGTGGGCGTACCCGTAGCAAACCAGTAGCTGCCGAACTCTTTCCGCTTGAATGTATGGAGCAGGCTGAAAGGGTTGTACATGCCGATGGAGTTGTGCGTGAAGTGATAACCGTCATAATATTGTTTTACTTTCTCGCGGGTAGCTTCGTAGGTCATTCCGTTTGCATCCGCCAGTTCGTGCAGGTCATCCTTGAAGTTTATCTCCAGTTCCCGATCACTGATGCCGCAGATTTCGATATATTCGTTCCACATTGATATGTCGTCCAGATTGTTCAGGTCACTGAATACGCTGACCTTGCTGAATTTGGTCACTCCCGTCAATATCCCGAAACGGATGCAGCCGTCTTTGCTTTTCAGTGCTCCGTAGAACCCTTTCAGCGTATTGCGGTAAGCCGTTTGCAACGCCTCGTCGCCGATAGCCTGAAGCATGGGCTTGTCATATTCGTCAACGAGGATAACTACACGTTGGCCCGTCTTTTCGTATGCCCGTTGAATGATTCCTTCAAATCGTGACGCTAATGATTTTTCGGCGGGGTCACTTCCATAGAGCTGTTCCCAAGCGGATAGGGCACGTTCTAACTTCAGTTCCAGGTTTTGGGGGATACTGTAGTTTTCGGTGTTTAAATCTAAGTGCAGGATGGGATAGGTAATCCAGTCTTTTTCCAGTTTTTCCATTGCCAGTCCGGTAAAGAGTTCCTTTTTCCCTTGAAAGTAAGCTTCGAGGGTGGAAATTAACAAGCTTTTGCCAAAACGACGGGGACGGCTGAGGAAGTAATAACGTCCGGTTTTTGCTAGATTGTAGATTATCTCCGTTTTGTCTACATAGTAGTAGCCATCTTTTCGGAGGCTTTCAAAGTTTTGGATACCGATAGGATAAAGTTTGCTCATAATCTCTGCTTTTATAAATAGGAACTAGAGCAAAGATACGAAGAATTTCCTGTCACAGAAGACAATTGAGGAATTTTTATGCAGATGATGTCCGCAATAAACAGGATGTAGACTAACATTGCCGGAAACCACCTCAGCAAGAAATGAGATGGATTCCGGCAATGTTTTAGCTATGTATTTATTGAGAAAGGATTATTGCTCTTTGGAAAAAGAATAAGGCATATCCTCTTCTTTCGTTCCTCTGTCCTTATTCGGTCGGTTACCCATATCTACCTTGATAGTGCCACCTTTGAATAAGTCTTCGTGGCGAAGATAATTCTTGGTGTAATCAGTTCCGTTGACATTCAACGAGTTGACATAGAAGTTCTTTTTGCTGTTGTTCGGAGCATCAATCACTAAACTGTTGCCGTTCTCAAAATGAAGAGTAGCTTTTTTGAATAATGGGACACCTACTATATATTCGTCCGTTCCCGGGCAAACAGGGTAGAATCCCAGTGCCGAAAATACATACCAGGCGGAAGTCTGCCCGTTGTCTTCGTCACCGCAATAACCGTCCGGGCCCGGAGTGTACATTCTGTCCATAACCTGACGCAGCCAGTATTGGGCTTTCCAAGGCTGACCGGCATAGTCATACAGGTAAATCATGTGTTGGATAGGCTGGTTGCCATGTGCATAGTTACCCATGTTCATGACAGTCATTTCACGGATTTCGTGAATCACCTGTCCGTAGTAGCTGTCGTCAAAAACTGGTGGTACGGCAAATACGGAGTCCATCATTGTGATAAACATGTCTTTCCCACCCATCAGGTCGATAAGTCCCTGAGGGTCGTGGAATACAGACCAGGTGTAGTGCCAGCTGTTTCCTTCGGTGAAAGCATCCCCCCATTTCAGAGGAGAGAATGGTGACTGGAAAGTACCGTCCTCGTTGCGGCCACGCATCAGTTTGGATTCTTTGTCGAAAAGATTCTTGTAGTTCATGGCACGTTTGGCAAAGAGGTTGATTTCCTTTTTCGGGCGTTTCAGTTCTTTGGCGAGTTTGTAGATGCACCAGTCGTTGTATGCATATTCCAGTGTACGGGCGGCGTTCTCGTTGATTTTTACATCATAGGGGACATAGCCCAGTTTGTTATAATATTCATGTCCCAAGCGTCCTGTTGAAGAGACTTCGGGGTGTACATTCTCCGTGCCGTGAATCAATCCTTCATACAAAGTCTTTACATCGTCCACTTTCACGCCTTTCATATAAGCGTCTACCAGGATAGAAGCGGAGTTATTGCCGACCATGCAACCTCTGTGTCCCGGACTTGCCCATTCAGGGAAGAATCCGCTTTCTTTATATGTATTGATAAGTCCTTCCTGCATTTCCTTGTTGACCGACGGGTACATCAGGTTCAACAACGGGAACAGGCAACGGAAAGTATCCCAGAAACCTGTATCGGTGTACATATATCCCGGCAGAACCTGACCGTTGTACGGGCTGTAATGAACTGGTTGTCCGGCAGCGTCCAGTTCGTAGAACTTGCGTGGGAAAAGCAGTGAACGGTACAGGCAAGAATAGAATGTACGGTATTGGTCGAGATTGCCGCCTTCCACTTCTATCTTTCCTAATACCTGATTCCAGGCTTCTTTCCCTTTTCTTGCCAGTTGTTCGATATTGTCTTTGCCCAATTCTTTCATATTCGCGGCAGCCTGTTCAAAGCTGATGAAAGAAGAAGCGATTCGGGCATGTACCTGTTCGCCTTTGCGTGTCTGGAAACCGATAATGGCTCCGGCATGGTCGGTAGTCTGTTCGGCAACGTTCTCTTGCAGGTTGCCGTTGGCTACCGTAGCTTTGTAAGTGAAGGGTTTGTCAAATTCAATGATGAAGTAGTTCTTGAAGTTTTCGGGAACTCCGCCGCTATTGCGGGTGGTATAACCGATAATCTTATTTTCTTCGGGAATCACTTTGATATACGAACCTTTGTCGAAAGCATCCACCACGACATAAGAATGATCGTTTTCGGGGAAAGTGAAACGGAAAAGGACGGCACGTTCCGTCGGAACCATTTCTGTCACTACATCATGCTCTGCAAGATATACTTTATAGTAGTAAGGAGTGGCAGTCTCGCCTTTATGAGCAAACCAACTGGCACGTTTTTCCTCGTCAAACACAGGTTTGCCTACTATCGGCATGATAGAAAATTGCCCGTAATCGTTAATCCACGGACTGGGTTGATGGGTCTGCTTGAAGCCGCGAATCTTATTGGCGGTATAGGTGTATTGCCATCCGTCTCCCATTTTTCCCGTCTGCGGAGTCCAGAAGTTCATTCCCCAGGGACGGGCGATGGCCGGATACGTATTACCTGTTGATAACTCGAAAGTAGACTGGGAACCCATCAGCGGGTTGACATACTGTGTCCAGTCTTTGGCTTTGGCAAAGAGCGTGCATCCAAGTACACAAGCTATTACTAATAGTCTTTTCATGGCGTTATGTGTTTTGATTGTTAGGCTTGTTAGTCATTTTGATTTCTATCGTTCCTCCATTCACGATGTCCTGATGGTTGAAGAACGGAGTATCCAGCACTTTGCCGTTCAGCATTATGCTTTCGATGTATTTATTCTTTTTCGTATTGTTCTTTACGATAATGCTGAATTTCTTTCCACCGGGCAGGTTGACTACCGCTTTATCGAAAGCAGGGCGACCGATGGAATATACCGGTTTGCCCGGACATACCTGATAGAATCCCATAGAGTTAAGAACGTACCATGCAGACATCTGACCGCAGTCTTCATTGCCCGACAGCCCGTCCACACTGTTGGCATACTGGCTGCGGTAAACACTGTCCACCAGTTCCTGAGTTCTCCACGGGCGGTTTACGTAGTTGTACAGATGAATCACGTGATGGCTCGGCTCGTTGCCGTGCGCGTATTGACCGATAAGTCCGCTGATATCCGATGAGGTCGTTTCACCTTCGAGCGATGAGTCGGCTGCAAACAAAGAATCGAGTTTCTGGACGAATGCATCTTCGCCACCCATCAGATTGACCAGTCCTTCTACATCGTGAGGTACAAACCAAGTCCATTGCCAAGCCGTTCCTTCACAGTAATCATCACTGCGGTGAGTCGATGCACGCGGATTGAACGGCGTACGCCATTCACCTTTCGAGTCAAGTCCACGCATGAAGCGGGTTGACTTGTCGAAGTAGAATTCATATGCTTTGGCAAAACGTTCATATTTGGCCTTGGATTCAAAATCGTTCATTGCTTCCGCGAAGATAGAGATGCACCAGTCGTCGTATGCATACTCAAGAGCTTTGGCGACCGATTCATTTTCACGGTCGCAAGGGATATAGCCGATGGCGTTCTTGTAATATTTCGCTTTCGGCATGAGGTGGGGCAGTACCAAGTCCGGGCATTTGATGCCGGTAGTATCATATTCGGCTGCACGCAGACAGCCTTTGTAGGCTTCTTTAGCATCGAAGTTGCGGTATCCTTTCATATAAGCATCCACTATGACGGGGACGGCATGATAGCCGATCATAGTACCGGTATAGTTGGAAGCCAAATCCCACATCGGATATATTCCGCCTTCCTGATGTTTCTTTATCAGTGAATTGATAAACTGATTGTTCAGTTCGGGATCGATAATCGTCATTAACGGATGCAATGCACGGAAGGTGTCCCACAATGAGAATACCGTATATACAGGATTGACAGTGTCTCCCTGATGCACTTCGAGATCCATTCCCAAATAACGTCCGTCCGCGTCGGTGAACAGGTTCGGACTGATTCCCGTGTGATAGAGAGCGGAGTAGAAGATGGTTTTATCTTCCTTGTCGGAAGTCGTAATATCTATTTTCGACAGATATTGGTTCCATGCAGTGCGTGCGTCTTTGCGTACCTTATCAAAATCCCATCCGGAGATTTCCGATTCGACATTCTTGCGTGCACCCGCTATGTCAACAGCGGAAACACCTACTTTGACTAATACTTGTTCATCTTTCTTCGTGTCGAAATGTAATAGCGCTTTGCAGACAGGAAGCCGTTTGCCATCGTCCATGGTGATGGAGTCCGTAATCAATGTATAAGAGAACGGCTTGGAGAATTTGGCGTAGAAATTGATATATTGGTCGAAAGCCCAATAAGTCGTTTTCTTATGTCCGCAGATTTCCGTGTCGCTGATCACTTCGATTTCCATCTCCGAGTTCGTCTGTCGTTGCAGACTGTAATCCAAATCAATGATAAAGCCTGATTCGGTACTTTCGGGGAAAGTATAACGGTGGATAGCCCCACGTTTCGTAGCCGATATTTCAGCTTTTACCTGATAAGTGTCCAGAAAAACTGAATAATACCCCGGCTCTGCCGTCTCATTCTCGTGAGAGAAAGAAGAAGCATAAGCCAGTGTCTGACTTTGGGGGTCGGTCGTCAGATATGGCTGTTTGCCGACGGGGGGCATGAGCAGCACATCCCCGTAGTCGCAACAACCTGTGCCGCTGACGTGTGTATGGGAGAAACCGTTGATGGTGGAGTCTGCATAATAATAACCTGAACAGGCATCCCATCCGTCAATCCGTGTGTCGGGACTGGGCTGAATCATGCCGTGGGGCACTACTGCTCCGGGAAAAGTGTGCCCGTGTCCACCGGTTCCGATGAAGGGGTTGACATAAGCACTGTAGTCTTTTACATTAGTGGGGGCTGTGCAGGAGCTGAGTGTGAATAATCCTCCTAAACATCCTACTATCAGGAATGTTTTCAATTTCATGGTATCAATAGCTTTTAGTTTCATCGGATTGCCTTTTATTTCTTATTTGGGAGAAATAAAGATGTTGCTTCCGACAATTTTATAATCAATAGGTATGGAGTTCTGCAATGATTTCAACACGGATTCGATGTCCGACTTCCGTTTCAGTACGCCGGAATAAGTCTTGTCCGGCCGGATGTCGGGAGACAGGATAATCTTCACGTCATAAAAACGTTCCAAAGCTTTGGTGATAGTGAATATATCTGCTTTTTGGAAAGGAATCAGGTTGTTATGCCATACGGCGTCCATCTTGGCATCCACTTGCTTCACGGTCAATCGTCCGTTGTTCTTGTTCAACTCCGCACGTTGTCCGGGAGCAAGGATGATTTGTCCTTCTTCCTTGTTACCTTTCACTTCGATTTCGCCTTCAATCAATGTCGCTTCGGCTATCCGGCAGCGTTTGTCACATTTGAAGTTGAACGTCGTTCCCAATACGCGTACGCGCATGGCGTCACTTTGCACGGTGAACGGCTTGTGGCGGTTTTTCGTTACTTCAAAGTAAGCTTCTCCTTCCAGATGCACATTGCGTTCTTTTTCGGAAAACTCACGCGGATATTTTAAAGTTGCCGAATTGTTCAGCCAGACTTTGGTGCCGTCCGGAAGGACAACTTCTTTCACGATGCCTTCGTTGGCGACGGCAACCATCATCTCCTGTCCGGTTCCATTCTGATAGAACCAGTATCCGGTTCCGCCACCTATAGCCAATAGCACGACAACGGCAGCCGCGTACCTCATCCAGCGATGCATACGCCGTATCTTGTTCTGTTTTCCTTTCTCTTCGTCCAGCTTCCTGTAAAGCCGTTTTTCCGCACGGTTCATCCGTCGGCCGTCGGCATATTGGTCGAACTTACCCAAATGATAAATTTCTTCCATGCGGAATAACTGACGGGCATTTTCTTCCGATTCCTTCATCCAAGTATTGACTTCGATGAGTTCTTCTTCGGAACACTGTCCTGTCAGATATTTGTTGATTATATCTTCACTCAGATTACTCATTTTCTTCTCCTTCATATTAATAATACAATTCAGAATACAAAAACACTTATCAATCTCCCCATAAAAATAAGAAAAGAATTATCCAAAGCGGGTCGAGACGACTACGCAAGTACTTCAGGGCCTTGTACATATGAGCTTCTACCGTACGGAGTGAAACGCCGAGGGCATCGGCTATCTCCTTGTTTTTCATTTCGTGCAGATAGCTTAGCTTGAATACTTCTTTGCATTTGTCCGGCAATTCATTGATCGCGTCGTAGATTTCCTTGCGGAGCTCTCTGTCTTCAATCCGCCGGATAACCTCGTTGTTGTCCGGTTGGTAAAACTCTGCACGCCTTTGGTTGATTTCTTCCATGGCGGCACAGTAGCCGTCTTCCACGTTGCGATGTTTCAAGACATTGAGGGCGCGGGTGTAGACGGCACGATAGAGAAAGGCCTGAATCTGGTCGCCTATCTCTATATTGTCTTTCCGTCTCCATAGTTCCACAAATACATCCTGCACCACGTCTTCCGCTTCTTCTTCTCCTACCAGGCGGGTGGCATAGAAGATGAGGCTGGGGTAGTACTTGCGAAATAATGTTTTGTAGGTTACATCGAAGTTTTCATTCATTCTCTCGATAGATATTAGTTCAGGTACACTCAAGGTTTTTGCTCCTCAAATATGACTCCGATTGTTTTTGGGGTGTCGCCCATTTCAAATTCCACGGTGGCTCCACTCATGATTTGTTCATGGGTGATGTACGTTTTGTCGTATGGCTGACCGTTTACTTTGATTGATTGTATATAGATATTCTTCTTATTTACATCAGGCGCAAGTATGGTGAAAGTCTTGCCATTGGCAAGATGCAACTGCATTTGGGGGAATAGGGGAGTACCTATTTCGTACTCTCCGCTGACCGGATTGACCGGATAGAATCCCATCGCGCTGAATACGTACCATGCAGACATTTGTCCGCAGTCTTCGTTTCCGCAAAGGCCGGCAGGCTCGTTCCTGTAAAGTTCGTTCATTACTTTTGCCACGTAATATTGAGTCCGGTCATTGAATCCTATCGAGTTGAACAGGTAGATGACGTGATGGCTCGGTTCGTTGCCGTGCGCGTACTGACCGATCATTCCCGTACTGAAAAGCGGAAGTTCTGCGTCTGCTGCCGGATGATAAGTGAACATGCTGTCCAGCTTTTCGGCAAATCTGTTTTTACCCCCTGTAAGGTCTATCAGTCCGTCAACATCATGCTGCACCGACCAGAAATACTGCCATCCGTTGCTTTCACAAATATGCGGTGTATAGTCATCCGCCTTGAAATCTTTGATAAAGTTACCTTTGTCATCCCGTGGCTGCATGAAAGATGTTGCGGGGTTATAGACGTTCTTATAGTTTTGGGAACGTTTGTAGAATGCGTCTGCAATGTCTTGCTTACCCATCTTCTTGGCCATTTCGGCAATGCAGTAATCGTCAAAGGCATATTCCAGCGTTTTGGATAATGACCAGTTTTCAGCGTTGTAGTGGTCTGTCACGTTGTAAGGGATATATCCCAGTTCCTTGTAAAGCCCGATACCGCGGTAATTATCCAGATTGGCGGTTGCTACACAAGCGTTCAGCGCCTTTTCTGCGTCAAAGTCACCGATTCCTTTCAGATAAGCGTCTACAATGACAGGAACGGCATGGTAACCGATCATCATATCCGTTTCACTTCCGTAGAAATTCCATACGGGCAGGCGTCCGTTCTGTTCGTAGAAGGCGATGAAGGATTTCACCATGTCGTTGACACGTTCCGGCTCGGTGTAGGTGAAGAGGGGATGGGCGGCACGATACGTATCCCACAGGGAGAAAGTACTATAATTTACCCAACCGTCAGCCTGATGCACTTTCTTGTCGGGGCCGTAATAGGCTCCGTCTACGTCGCTGTAAATGGTAGGAGCAATCATGGAATGATAGAGAGCGGTATAGAAGTTGACTTTGTCGTCCTCGTTGTCGCCTTTTATTTCAATCTTTCCGAGTTGCCGGTTCCAGTTTGCTTTCGTTTCGGCAAGATATTTGTCGAAGTCGTTTTCGGGCACTTCAGCTTGCAGGTTCTTGGCTGCGCCTTCCATGCTTGTACCGGAAATAGCTGTGTTTACGAGTATTTGCTCCCCTTCTTGGGTGTTGAAGTCGAAGCGGGCGATGACGGCTGTGCCGATGCGTCTGTTGTCTTTGATGATGGCAGTAGTATCTAACTCCATTTTCTCAAAAGGACGGGAGAAGCGGGTGCGGAAGTAGATGTGCTGGTCGCGTGCCCACCCGTTGGAGAAGCGGTAGCCTTGGATGGTGACGGAGTCTACCACTTCGATATGTGAGTCGTTGGTGAAATCCCAGTTCATAGCTTTCTTCAAGTTTAGGAAGATGGCCGATTGGGCTTCGGGGAAGGTGTAACGCTGGATGCCACAGCGTTCGGTTGCGGTCAGTTCGACATTGATATTGTAGTCTTTCAAGCGCACTTGATAGTAGCCGGCGTAGGCACTCTCATCCTCATGGGAGAATTTGGAGTGGATGCCCAGCGGAGCTTCCGCTTCTTTATAAGGCAGGGTGACAGGCATAAAGGAGATGTCGTATAAATCTCCTGCTCCTGTGCCGGAGAGGTGCGTATGGCTGAATCCGGCAATTGTGCTGTCCGGATAGAAATAGCCGGAGATACGATCCCAACCGGGAAGCCCGTTGTCAGGGCTGAGTTGTACCATGCCGAAAGGGGCTTGGGCACCCGGATAGGTGTTTCCGGTAAAGTCGGTTCCGATAAATGGATTTACATAAGACGTGTAATCTGTTTCGTGTTTTTCTTGTGTAGGGGTACAAGAAATTAGCATGCAGGTTAACAGCAGGCATAGATAAATAGATGTTCTCATCATTCTTCAGGTATTAGTGATTACTTATTTTAGTTATTTGAAGGATAAGAAAAATAATTAATCTGTTTGCAAAGGTAGAAAAAAATGTGACATACTGGCGGATTGGACATGAAAAAAGCGTGTCTTAAAGTAGTTTCTACCTTGAGACACGCTTTTTCTTTTAATTTATTAACTCTTAGATTCCTGCGAGTTCCAGTACCTTTTCGACTGCCGCATTTAATCCGTCGGCATTCTTACCGCCGGCAGTAGCGAAGTGAGGCTGACCGCCACCGCCACCTTGAATCAGTTTGGCGGCTTCTTTCACCAGATTGCCTGCTTTCAGACCGGTTGCTACCAGGTTGTCACTCAGCATCACTGTCAGCATCGGCTTGCCGTTGTCTATACTTCCGGCTACGAAGAACAGGTTTTCTGTAATCTCGCCACGAAGTTGGAAAGCGATGTTCTTCACTACTTCTGCCGGTAGCGGAGAACAGAACTTGATAACTTTGACACCGTGAACTTCCTGTATGTTCTTCAACAGTCTTTCTTTCAGGGCAGCTTCCTTTTCTTTCATGAAGTCTTCCAACTGTTTCTTCAGTCCTGCGTTTTCGTCAATATATTTGCGGATAGCAATACCCAAGTCAGGAGCATTGTTGAAGAGAGCTTTCAAGTCACTAAGTGTATCTTGGATAGTGTCCAACAATTCCTCTACGCGTGCTCCGGTATATGCTTCGATACGGCGGACACCGGCAGCGACTGAACTTTCTGACATGATTTTCACCATACCGATATTTCCGGTTGCAGCCACGTGCGTACCACCGCAGAATTCGATAGAAGAACCGAACTGGATAACACGTACTTTGTCGCCATACTTTTCACCGAAAAGAGCGATAGCGCCCAGTTCCTTGGCTTCCTCGATAGGAATATTGCGATATTCTTTCAAAGGAATATTAGCGCGGATTCTTGCGTTAACGATATGTTCTACTTTGCGGAGCTCTTCGTCAGTCACTTTCTGGAAGTGGGAGAAGTCGAAACGTAATGAATCCGGTGTCACTAATGAACCTTTCTGCTCGATATGTTCACCCAGGACTTCACGCAGGGCGGCATCCAGCAAGTGGGTTGCCGAGTGGTTGGCTGCACAGGCAGCACGTTTGTCGGTGTCTACACAAGCCATCATCGGAGCTTCCGGATGTTCGGGTAACTTTTTGGTAATATGTATCGGAAGGTTGTTTTCTTTCTTGGTGTCCACTACTTCAATCGTCTCGAACTCGCTTACCAATACACCGGTATCACCTACCTGACCACCGCTTTCCGCATAGAACGGAGTATAGTCAAGTACAATCTGATACAATGTCTGGTTCTTCTGCTTGATTTGACGATAGCGAAGGATGGAAGCCTCGTATTCTGTATAGTCGTAACCGACGAATTCGGTTGTTCCTTCTTTCAGTACAATCCAGTCACCTGTTTCGATGGCGGCAGCATTGCGGGCACGCTGTTTCTGCTGCTGCATTTCTTCGTTGAACTCCTCGATGTTGACAGTCATTCCGTTTTCGCGGAGAATCAATTCTGTCAGGTCGAGTGGGAAACCGAATGTATCATATAAGGTAAAGGCGTCTTTACCGCTGATTTCTGTCTTTCCTGCCGCTTTCGTATCTTCCATGGTCTTGTCGAGCAAGCGGATACCTGTCTCCAGTGTGCGCAGGAATGATTCTTCTTCTTCCTTGATTACTTTTTCAATCAGTGTCTTTTGTGCAATCAGTTCAGGATAAGCGTCTCCCATGTTGTCGATAAGCACGGGCAGCAGTTTGTACATGAATGCCTGTTTCTGTCCGAGGAACGTATATCCGTAACGAACGGCACGGCGGAGGATACGACGGATTACATAACCCGCTTTGGCGTTGGACGGCAACTGACCGTCTGTGATAGAGAAAGCAATCGTACGGATGTGGTCGGCAATCACGCGCATGGCGATGTCCTGTTGTTTGTCTTTTCCGTATTCTGTATTCGACATGGCTGCGATAGCTTTCAGCATCGGCTGGAACACGTCTGTATCGTAATTGGAAGTCTTGCCTTGCAATGCCATGCACAAGCGTTCGAATCCCATACCGGTGTCGATCACTTTGGCAGGAAGCGGTTCGAGAGAGCCGTCTGCCTTACGGTTGTATTGCATGAACACAAGGTTCCAGATTTCAATCACCTGCGGATGGTCATGGTTTACGAGGTCACGACCGGAGATTTTGGCACGTTCTTCTGCCGGACGAAGGTCGATGTGGATTTCGGAACAAGGTCCGCAAGGGCCTGTATCACCCATCTCCCAAAAGTTGTCGTGTTTGTTACCATTGATGATATGGTCTTTCGGAAGGAACTGTTCCCAGTAAGAAGCGGCTTCGTCGTCACGGCTCAGTCCTTCTTCGGGGCTTCCTTCGAATACGGTGGCGTAAAGATGTTCCGGATTCAGTTTCAATACGTCTACCAGATATTCCCAAGCCCAGTTGATGGCTTCTTTCTTGAAGTAGTCACCGAATGACCAGTTGCCGAGCATCTCGAACATGGTGTGGTGGTATGTGTCGTGTCCTACTTCTTCCAGGTCATTGTGCTTTCCGCTTACGCGCAAGCATTTCTGAGAGTCCGCGACTCTTTGGTATTTCGCCGGGTGGTTACCCAAAATAATATCTTTAAACTGGTTCATACCCGCATTGGTAAACATCAGGGTAGGGTCGTCTTTTATCACCATGGGAGCCGACGGAACGATGTGGTGTCCTTTCGACTCGAAGAAATTCTTGAATGAATCTCTGATTTCTTTTGCAGTCAACATATCTTCTATATATCTATCGTTGAGGTTAATATTCTCAAAAAACTGTGCAAAGATAGCGTGTTTTTATTACTTTTGCCGTATTAACAAGCGAAATATTTCCAAAAAGATGCGCAAAGTATACTACATCTATAATCCACAGACCCAGACTTATGACCGGATTTACCCTACCGTGCGGCAGCGTGCACTGAGTTATTTGCGCCGGCTTTTCTATGGTATGGGGTTGGGAGCGGGGTGTTTCATCATACTGCTCCTTATCTTCGGCTCTCCGTCGGAGAAGGAATTAAGAATCGAGAACAGCCGCCTGCTGGCACAGTATAATGTACTTTCACGTCGGTTGGACGATGCTATGGGAGTGCTTCAGGATATTCAGCAACGTGATGACAACCTCTATCGGGTTATCCTTCAGGCAGACCCGGTTTCTCCGGCTATCCGCCAAGCGGGTTACGGTGGCACGAACCGTTACGAGGAATTGATGGATTTGGCGAACTCGAAACTGGTTGTGAATACCACTCAGAAGTTGGACGTACTTTCCAAGCGTTTGTATATCCAGTCCAAATCTTTCGACGATGTGATAGATATGTGCAAAAATCACGATGAAATGTTGAAATGTATGCCTGCTATACAGCCTATTTCAAATAAAGACCTTCGTCAGACAGCATCCGGTTATGGTACACGTATCGACCCGATTTACGGTACGACGAAGTTCCATTCGGGGATGGACTTCTCCGCTCATCCGGGGACGGACGTTTATGCTACCGGAAACGGGACAGTGGTCAAAGTAGGATGGGAAACCGGATATGGCAACACGATTGAAATCGACCATGGTTTCGGTTATATGACACGTTATGCGCACTTGCAGGGATTCAATACAAAGGTCGGAAAGAAAGTGGTGCGTGGTGAGATTATCGGAAAGGTAGGCAGTACGGGAAAGAGTACGGGGCCGCATCTCCATTATGAAGTGCACGTGAAAGGTAAGGTCGTGAATCCGGTAAATTACTATTTCATGGATTTGAGTGCGGATGATTACGAGAAGATGATTCAGTTGGCAGCCAATCATGGTAAGGTATTCGATTAATCTTTTTAGAAAAGGAGTTTGGTTATGCTAAATACGGATAAAGAACTGAAACTATATTATTCGATAGGAGAGGTGGCCGATATGTTCGGAGTCAACCCATCCTTACTTCGTTTTTGGGAAAAGGAGTTTCCGCAAATTTCTCCCAGAACGATAGGAAGGGGGATACGTCAGTATCGTAAGGAAGATGTGGAGACAATCGGGCTTATTTATCACTTGGTGAAAGAAAAAGGAATGACACTGCCCGGTGCCCGCCAGCGCCTGAAAGATAATAAGGAAGCTACGATTCGTAACTATGAAATCGTGAATAAACTGAAAGCGATAAAAGACGAGCTTCTGGCTATCAAACGGGAATTGGACGGAAGATGAACAAATAGTCTTTTTTGCCAATATCTACTTTATTAAGTAAAAAATATAGGGCTGTTGTGATACGTAATCGTGTTGCAACAGCTTTTTTCTTTATACCCTCATACAGGCTATTTTACAGTTGATTATGCGATGATTCATGTCTCTGTTCCGAACAAAAAGTGTGTTCTTTATCATAAATGGTTTGTTACCTGTCAAATGCCTGAAAAAGCTCTTCTGAAAATATGCCAGATTCGTTTCTACTCCTATATTTGTGATATGAATCATTTGTTTCTATTCAAATAAAAGGGCTATGAAATACTCATTTATATACATATTATTTCTATCTATTTTTACTCCGTTGCATGCTCAGTATATGCAGACTATTAATTGTGATAATGGACTGAGCAACCGGAGAGTTTTCCAGATAGTGAAAGACAAATCTCATTTTATGTGGTTTGCAACACGGGCAGGATTTGATAGATACGATGGGAAGAATATCCGTCATTATACTTTGCCTCAGACCAAGGATTCACGTATTTTTGGTCTGGCTACTTCGCCTGACGGTGATATATGGGGATTTAGTAGTCATGGTAATTTGTATTATTATGATAAAAATACAGATAGTTACAATCTGCAGCTGAGACTCGACTCACTTTTACAGACGGATGAACCGTTTATCTTTAAAATCTATGTAGATACTCGTAATTGTATTTGGATTTGTTCGTCTCAAGGACTTTATTGTTATTTTCCGCAAGAAAAGAAGTTATCTGCGATCACAGATTTAGAAGGGAATACTGTTTATGAAATAAATGAGCTGGAAGCCGGTCGGTATGCGTTGTTTACCGGGCAGGAGTTTTATCTTTTGAAAGTTGTGAATCAACCTTTCAAGGTGAGTTTGCAGAGTGTATTCGGACAAGAAAATGTTGTTTCTCAGATTCGTACTTCTTATTACGACGTTTCAAATAAGGAAATATGGCTTGGGAATTTTACCGGTGAATTGTTTGTCTATCAGTTGGAAGACCGGAAGTTTATACCGGTTTCTCTTGGAAATAATCATTATGCCATCCGTTCTATTACGGCAGACGATCATGATAATATTATTGTTGGGACTGATGGTGGAGGAATCATGTTTATAGACAAGAATACACGTCAGATTGTGGCAACGATGACTGAAAGTGAAGACCAGACGAATGACTTAATCAGTAAGAATGTCTACGATATTTATTGTGACAAGGACGGGAAAATATGGATTGGAACTTATAACAGAGGTATTTGTGTATATAATCCGCACACGTTTGATGTGACTATGACGCTACACGAGAAAATGAATCCTAATTCATTGGCACATAGTTATGTTAATGCCCTGCTTGAAGATAAAGACGGGGATATGTGGTATGCTAATAATAAGGGAGTAAGTGTGTTTATTGCTTCTGTTGGCAAGTGGAAACATTTTTTTACTCAAGATAACAGTATAATGTCTTTGTGTGAAGACGGTAATGGAAATGTTTGGGCAGCAGGATTTTCTGCCGGTGTATATTCTCTTAATAAGCGTACGGGAAGTATGCGGCATCTTACAGTGGAGTCTACCGGTAAAAAGATGGTGACAAATGATATTACTGCTATTTATGCGGACAAAGACAACGACATATGGATTTCGCAGTTCAAAGGTGATCTGTTGCGCTATACTCCCCGAACGGATTCTTATACCCGGATTAATTTGCAATTTGTCAATACATTTATAGAGAAGGATGCGCAGACCCTGCTTGCCGGTACGCGTTCCGGACTTTATCTGATAAACAGAAGTAATAATAAAGTAGAGAAGATAACTGCCGCTTCACAGGTGGAAGGCAGTTTGAATAATCCTTATATTAATACGATGTACCTGGATCATAACGGAAAGTTATGGCTGGGGACAGAGGGAGGGCTTAGCTATTACGATATATTGGCCAATCGTATAGTCAATATAGAAGGCTTTGAAAATTATACTATCTGTGGTATATTGGCAGACCGCTTCTCGCAACTTTGGATCAGTACACATATGGGACTTATCCGGATGGATCCTCAAACAAGGCAGACCTATAAATTCGGTATGGCAGATGGTTTTTTAAGTGAAGATTTTAATACAGGCGCATATACCAGACGGACAAATGGTAATTTGGTTTTCGGTTCTCCTGTCGGTGCTGTTGAATTCTCTCCAGAGACGGCAATTACAAAAGTGTCGCAGCCGAAACTTTATTTTGATCAGTTCTCACTGTTTAATCAGGTGGTTTATCCGGGAATGAAAGGATCTCCCTTGCAGGATACTATTGATGAGACGGAGAAGGTTGTTTTGAACTATGATCAAAATACGTTTTCAGTTTCATTCGTAAATATAAATTTCAGTAATCCTGATAAATGGATGTTTAGCTGGAAATTGGAAGGATTTGACAGGGAATGGAGCCTTCCTTCCACTTTGTCTGTTGCGGCATATAGTAATATAGAACCGGGGGATTATACTTTGCAAGTTCGTGTATTTAATGAAAATGATTCATCTGTCAGTGAAATACGTTCTATTAACATAATTGTGCAGCCGCCATTTTGGAGTAGCATTTATGCCTATATTCTTTATGTGTTACTGTCTTTATATATAGCTTATATGCTTTATCGTTATTTTACTAACAGAATGGCGGAAAGGTCTTCACGCGAACGTACCCGTTTTTTTATTGACACGGCACATAATATCCGTACACCGATAACTTTGATCAAGGCACCATTAAACGAATTGGAACAGGAGCAGGGTTTGAGTTCTCAAGGACGGCACTTTCTTGATTTAGCCTTGAGAAATGTAGAGAAGTTGAACTCATTGATAAATCAATTGATTGACTTGCAGCGTGCCGAGTCTAATGCATTGAAATTGACGGTAACCCGATGTGAACTGAATATGTGGTTAAAACGTAAGACGGAGAACTTCAAGCCCCTTGCGAACCAAAAAAATATCTTGTTGTCTTTTGAGGGGACAAGCGGAAAAGTGGAAGTATGGTTTGATACGGCAAAAATGGATACGATATTTGATAATCTGATGTCTAATGCAATAAAATATAGTCCGAATGGAAGCTCTATATGTGTCAATTCTTATGTGGATGAGGCTTCATGGGGATTTACTGTTGCCGATAATGGGATAGGAATACCGGTTAAGGCTCAGAAACATCTTTTTAAGCGGTATTACCGGGCTGATAATGCGATCAATACTTCAGAAACGGGAAGTGGTTTGGGATTACTTATTACCCGTAGTCTGGTTTCTCTGATGCAGGGTAAAATCAGCCTTAAAAGTGAGGAAGGGAAAGGAAGTACCTTTATTCTGAGATTTAAAAATGGGAACCGGCATTTCCTTTCGGAAGAAGTGATAGATGACAAAGTAAGTGAGACGTATGATGGTATTGATGTGGAAAATGAGGAAGCGGCTGCGGATGTATTGCCTGAATTATTGTTGGTAGAAGATAATGTCGAAATGTGTGAATATCTGTCAGCTAGTCTTTCGTCACAATATCATATTTTTATTGCGCATAATGGTGTAGAGGCTATGGAATTGTTGAAAGAGCATTCCCCTCAGATTGTCCTTTCGGATGTAATGATGCCGTTGATGCGTGGAGATGAATTGTGCAGGCAGATGAAATCCGATATGTCTTATTGCCACATCCCTGTTATTCTTATTACAGCATTGGATGAGAAGTCGAATATTATAGCCGGATATGAAGCCGGTGCTGAAGACTATATCCTGAAACCGTTTGATATTGGTATATTGAAAGTGAAAATTGAAAGTATATTGAAGAATAGGTTGCATCTGCAAGAAACCTTTGCAGCCAGTACAGGCGAAGAAGATATGGTGAGATATACCAATAACATGGATAATGAGTTTATGCAAAAGTCGGAACAGATTATTGGGCAGTATCTGTCGGATACTACGTTTTCAATTAATGTGTTTTGTTCGGAATTAGGCATGAGCCGCACATCTGTTTACAATAAGTTGAAAGCGCTGACCGGGCTTTCACCGAATGATTTTATTAAGATTATCCGGTTGAAAAAGGCTGCGGCGTTATTAAGGGAACAACGTTATTATGTGAGTGAGGTGGCTTATCTTACAGGTTTTCCTGATGTGAAATATTTTAGTGTAGCGTTCAAGAAACAGTTTGGAGTAACTCCGAAGAAATATAGCAGTATGTATGTGAAAGATGAAAATTAACCTATAATAAATTAATATGCAATGAAAACAAGGCAAGAAAAAAAGATGTTCAGACACTATCTGATTTTAGTCGCTGTATTATGTCTGCCGATGGTGGCTTTCGCTCAGCGGGATATTACCGGAAGTGTGATTGATTCGTATGGTGAACCGGTTGTAGGGGCCACTGTTACTGTAAAAGGTACGGCGAGTGGAACACTGACGACTGCAAATGGTACTTTTAGTCTGAAAGTGCCTAAAGGAGGAGAGACTTTAGTATTTTCTTTTCTCGGAATGGAGACTGTGGAGATTCCTTTCAATCGTAAGAATCTTGTTTATAAAGTTGTGATGAAAGAAGCCGCTATTGATATGGAAGAAGTGGTGGTAATTGGTTACGGGACTGTTGCAAGAAAGGATTTGACAGGTTCGGTCGCTACTTTGTCGGGGAAATCCATTGCGAACATTCCGATATCGAATACGGTCTCCGCTCTTACCGGACGTATGGCAGGAGTTAATATCACAACGACGGATGGAGCACCCGATGCGGAAGTTCAGATAAGAGTTCGTGGTGGTGGCTCTATTACGCAAGATAATAGTCCGCTGTATATTGTTGACGGATTTCCGATGGATCGGATTTCGGACATATCTCCCAATGATATCGAGTCAATTGATATCCTGAAGGATGCAGCTTCTACTGCTATTTACGGAGCGAGAGGCGCGAATGGTGTGGTTATCATTACGACCAAGTCTGCTCAGGCGGGAAAAACATCTATCAGCTATAACGGTTATGCGCAATATAAAAAGGTGGCAAAGAAATATGATGTGTTGGATTCATACGAATTTGTCACATTGCAGCATGAACTATTGAGTCTCAAATATGGAAATGATATTAGTAACTTCCTGAATATTTATGGCGATGTGGATGACTTTGATATTTATAAAAATATCAGGGCGAGAGATACGCAGGATGAAATGTATGGACGGGATGCCTGGGGACAGTCACACAATATTAGTATTAGTGGGGGTTCGGATAAAACAAAGTTTGCAGCCAGTTTTACTTATCTGAATGAAGATGCCATTTTGTTGAACTCTTCTTTTGAACGATTTAATGCAAACTTTAAGTTGAACCATCAGATTAGCCGCGCATTGAAGTTCGACCTCTCTGCTTATTATAGTAACGCTACAACGATGGGAGCCGGTACGTCTGCAACTTCTTCCACACAGATTAAGAATGCTGTCAGTTTCCGTCCGGTTACCGGACGCGATACTCGTGGCGATATCAATATCGACGAGGCGGCGGATGATGATATTGAAGCGTTGAGTGAGCTTTATGATCCGGTTCTTCTCATTAATCAGGATTATAAGAAGCAGGTAAGAGAGGAACTGAATGTGAATACGGCTGTTTCCTGGAACATTAATAAAATGTTTACCTGGAAAAGCGAGTTCGGAATCCAGACTAGTGACCGGAAAACTGAACGTTACTACGGTCCGATTACATACAACGGACGAAAGAATGCGGGAAAACCGATGGCGGAAATTCAAAGTCAGGAGAGACCGCGCTGGCGTACGGCGCATACATTGAGTTTCAAGTTGCGTAATTTGAAGAAGATACATTCCTTAAGTGCTGTTCTCGGATTCGAAGCAATGTCAGAGCAAGACCGTTCGATTATAAGCTCTTCCAGAATGTTTCCCGCAGACTTTACGCCACAAATGGCATTTGATAGAATGCAGTCCGGTTCTACCGAATATACGATAACCAACAATGGGGCGGATACCCGTCTGGCATCCTTCTTCGGACGGGCAAACTATACGTTGAAAGACCGATATCTGTTTACGGCAACCATGAGAGCGGACGGATCTACGAAGTTCGCTCCGGGCAATCAGTGGGGAGTATTCCCGTCTGCTGCCTTTGCCTGGCGTATTTCCGGAGAACCGTTCCTGAAAGATGTGGAGCAAATTGATGATATGAAGATACGTCTCAGCTATGGTGAAGCGGGAAATAACCGTATCGACAATGATATGTGGCGGCGTACGTATGTGGGTGCCATTACTTCTCCGGTGGCGGGAATCGGCAATGTCCCGAATCTGTATTACGAAAATACCTCTTCCACTTTGATTAATCCGACGTTGAAATGGGAGACAACGGTTACAAGGAACTTTGGTATCGATTATTCATTCTTCAACAATCGTTTGTCCGGTACCATCGATGTTTATTGGAATACAACGAAGGACTTGTTGCTTAAATCTGTTGTACCTGCCTCGTCGGGATATAATGACCAACTGAAAAATATCGGGCAGACTTCTAACCGGGGATTTGAGTTTTCTATTACCGGACAGTTAATTCGTAAGAGAGATTTTTCTTTGACGGCTACTTTGAACTTTTCTCTTAATAGAAATAAGGTTGATAAATTGGCAGGTGTCAATGAGACTTTTTATCGTAGTGACTGGGCCGAGGGGCTTCGTGAAAGTGATGACTTTATTTTACGTGTGGGACAGCCTACCGGTCTGATATATGGTTATGTGACGGATGGATTCTATCAGATAGATGATTTCTATATAAATGATGGTGGACAATGGTGCTTAAAAGAAGGGGTTGCCAATTCACAAAGTATCACTCAGGCGCATAATACAGTCAACCAGGCTCCGGGTGTTCCGTCTCCGGGTTCTTTGAAACTGAAAAAGACGACTCCGGTAGACCCCAATAATAAGGATACTTATATAATAACTCCGAATGACCGCCAGATAATCGGTAATACCAATCCGAAACATACCGGTGGATTGAATCTTTCAGCAGTATATAAGAATTTGGATGTCTCTTTGTTCTTTAACTGGGTATACGGCAATGATGTTTATAATGCCAATAAAATACAATTCACTACGCAATGGAAAAAGGATTATTATAATATGTTGTCTGATATGAGCAGTGCCAACCGCTTCAGATATTATGATGACGCGGGCAATAAAGTTACCGATATGGAACAACTTCGTGCGCTGAATGCTCATGCAAAAATTTGGAGTCCCGCGATGAAAATACCTGTATTGCATTCATGGGCTATTGAAGATGGTTCTTTCCTGCGTCTGAACAATGTTACTATTGGTTATACTTTGCCATCACGATGGACGAAACTGGCTTTAATAAGCAGATGCCGCATCTATTGCACAGTGAATAATGTCTTTGTTTGGACCAAATATTCCGGTTTCGACCCGGAGGTAAGTACCCGACTGGCTACTCCGTTGACTCCCGGAGTTGATTTCTCTTCTTACCCTAAAGCGAGAACTTTTACCCTTGGAGCTAATCTTACATTTTAAACCCTGAAAGTATGAAAACGATTAAAACATATATCATTTTATTGTTTGTGGGAATTACTGCTTTCTCATGCAGTGATTTCTTAGATACGAGATCCGGTTCTCAGTTGACGGAACAGGATATCTACCAGAACGAGGGAGATATTTATCGGGCTATTCTGAATATTTATGCCCAAATCTCTGAAGAAAAATTATATGGTCGCACTATTCCTTTGGTATTTGCCTTTAATACAGATATTGAGTTCGGCACTTGCAATGCGACAACTGATAATACAAGACGTGGAATCTGGGATTATTCCACTACAGACAATAATGAAGAGCTAGTCAGTTGGGATTACATCTATCGGGCTATCAATGCGGCAAACGAATGTATTGCCGGTATTGAGAACGGACCGCTTTTAGCGCAGAATCCGGCAGGCGTTCCATCCAACTTACGACAGCTTTATGGAGAAGCCAAAGGACTTCGTGCTATGCTCTACCTTGATCTGGTACGAGCTTGGGGAGATGTACCTTTCAAACTGACGCCGACAATGCCGGATGATAATTTTTATCAGGAGGTGACACCACGTACGGAAATTCTCGAAACATTGATTGAAGACCTTATTGCTGTGGAGCCCGGCATGCAGTATGCTTCCGAAATTACTCAGAGCGTGGAGAGGATGAATCGTGGAGCGGTGCAAGGACTGATAGCCCGTATGGCGCTGACTTTGGGGGGATACATGTTGGTGCCGGATTATAATGATCCGTCCTCTCCCGGACAAATTACCCGTGTAGATAATTACATGGATTATTATCAGATAGCGAATACCTATTGCCGCAAGCTTCGTGACTCCAGGAAGCATACGTTGGCAAATACGGATTTCCTACAAGTGTTTAAGAACCAGTGTGAAGAGGTTTACCCTTCCAACGAAGATATGTTGTTTGAGATTCCATATGCTACGACTTATAGTGGAAGTGTAGGCGTCGTTATTGGCCATAAGATAGAGGGAAGTTCTCATATTGCTTATGGAAAATCGGATGGCTGGTATTATGCGACTTTGCCTTATCATGCTTCGTTTGATTATAAAGATACTCGTCGGGACGTGACTTGCGCTCCTTACAAATGGGCTTGGAACGATGAAAAGGGGTATATAGAACAAGTTTTTACCGAATGGAGATCAATTTACATCGGCAAATGGTCTCGAATGTGGATGAAAACCCCTCAAGGGCCGAATGTACAGTATAGTTCGGGCATTAACTGGCCTGTGATACGTTATGCGGATGTACTTCTGATGTTGGCAGAAACGGAGAATGAACTTCACGATGGACCGACGGATGATGCGCGGGAGGCTTTGAAAGAGGTGCGTCGCCGGGCATTTAAAGCGGAAGACCATGCACGGAAGGTGGATGATTATGTGGATGCTTTGACTGATCATGACGCTTTCTTTGACGCTTTGGTTGATGAACGTGCTTGGGAGTTTGGTGGTGAGAGTATCAGGAAGTATGATTTGATTCGTTGGAATCTTCTTCAGAAAAAGATACAGGGTATGAAAGCCAAATTGGTAGAGATGAAAAATAACAGTGCCTATCCTCAATCTGTTTATGTAAAGACCAATAATGACGGTACGCTGGATATTCTGAATTTCGATAATTCTGTAGCAAGTGCACCTGCCGGATATACTAAGAAAGCATGGGCGAGTGCTACTACAGATGGCAACGGAGTAGTGAACACTACTTTTGTGAAGAGTTATAAAGACGATTTTATCAATGCTACTCCGATGGTATACATTCTTCCGTTACATAAGGATGTAGTGACGGATAGCCGGGGAACTTTGAAGAATTATTACGGACATTAATTAGTGAAGCAAGATGAAGAAGAATGGTTTTATATATTTGATGTTGCTGGTAACTTGTTTGATGGCATTGCCGTTTGTCATGACAGGTTGTAATGAGGAAGAAGAGTTGGCTGCTCCTCGTCTTTTCAAACCAAAGAAGTTGACGGCAGAGGCTGTTTATGATGGCTTTGTTGCTACTTGGGTCGGTACGGAAGGCGCTCATGGGTATAAACTGGAAGTCTCTTCCAATGAGGACTTTGCAACAATTGATGTGGTGGTTGAAACGGATGGACAGACCCGTACGGCAGAACTGACCAAGCTACAAGAAGAGCATCTCTATTATCTTCGGTTGTGTGGAACGATGGAAGACGAAACTTTAAATTCCAAATATATTTATGCAGAGGTTACTACGGGGATTGCTTATTCTATTTTCCTGCCGGTAGCGGAAGAGAAGCTTTCTTTCAGAACCGCGGAATTGGAATGGCGTGAATCAGTTGAGGCTGATAAAATAACGATTGAACATACCTCGGGAACTTCCGAGGTAAGAGAACAGCTGCTCACAGAAGAAGACCTTGCTTCCCGTAGCGTATTTATTACCGGATTGAGCGAAGGAGAAAGTTACAAGGTAACGATGTATGCCGGAGAAGAATCGCTTGGGATCATGCGGTTCACCATGCCTGTCAAACCGGAAGGGACAATTACGATAGATGCTTCCAATGCAGCTTCTCTACAGGCGCTTATTGATGAAGCACCGGCTGGTACGACTATTATGTTTACCGGTGAAGCGGTGTATGATTATAGTGATGAGTATATCTATATTAATAAAAGTCTGGTATTGGCAGGCGAACCGGGAGTAGAACGTCCGGTACTTTATGCTAAAGGTATTTTGTTGACTGGAGATGAAGCTGCTACTTCTATTGAGAATGTGACTTTGCAACGTATCGAATTTTCCGGAATGGTTTGGGATGGAGAAAATGAAATCGTTACAGATAAACCGGCTACTCAGTTGATAAGTGCAGATATGAAAAATGTGTCAGAACTTACTATGGCTAATCTGTTGGTGAAAGATTGTGTAATACGGAATTATGTAAACTCATTTATAGATTTTGTTGATGCCGCTCCTTCGCAAAAGATTAGAATCGAATCACTTGAAGTTGATAACACACAAGCATTTGATTTGGGGCGTAATAATTCTGACCATGCATCTTTCATCAGCACGACTGTGAAAGGGAATGTTCTTTGCCGGAAATATGTAATTCGTAACAGCACATTCCATCATCTGATGAGAGGATTAATAGAAGCTCGTGTTACTGGTGCAATCGATAATTATAGTACTCCCACTGTTGTCATCGAAAATTGTACTTTTGATGAAATAGGAAATATGCAACCTATGATTGAAGGTAGTTGGACTGGTGATAATAATGGTATGACAAAACCATTCCTGGATTTTAAAGGAGGAGCTCTAAAACCGGAAATATATGATTGTGTGTTCGGAGAAATGTATACACAGAAAATATCAAATAAATTTGTTCAGGGGGCGACTCTTGTTGTTGATAATTCATATATGCTTACTACTTCTAAAGGTAAATTATCCGGGGATTCTACAGTTAAAGCTTTGCTGGATCTCGGTGGAACTGCTGATAGCATTTTCCCTGACAGAGATGGATATAACTATAGAATTTCACCGGATGCGGGAATCAGTAATATCGGAGATCCGAGATGGTATTAATCATATTTGATATAACCTAATTAAGTAATATGTATAAGCTAAATTTAATGAACCAGTACTTTGCTCTGTTTCTTTTGTTGATATTTCCGGTACTGAGTATTGCTCAGGAATTGGAAATACCCAAGCAATCGGTCTATCAGGTGCGGGATAAGATGGAACTCCAAACTTTGAATGGAAAGTGGAAGTTCAAATATATTGAGAATAAGAATATTCCATCATCTTTGTCGGGTTTTGTCGAATCCAATTTTGATGACTCGACGTGGGATTACATAACAGTTCCATCCAATTGGGAAACCGAAGGCTTTAAAACTCCGCAATATGGTGCAGATATTGTAGAATCATGGGGGCTGTATCGAACAACGTTTAAAGCGAATCCGGTGTGGAAGAACAGACATGTAATTCTTCGTTTTGATGGTGTACAGTTCGGCTATGAAGTGTATGTGAATGGACATTATGCCGGGAGATGGGGAAGCTCTTTTAATCCATGTCAGTTTGATATTACATCATTCTTGCATTTTGATCGTCCGAATGTGCTTGCTGTTAAAGTGAGCACCCGGACAAAAGGTTGGCGGTTTGACTTAAATGACTGTTGGGCACTTGCAGGAATTTTTAGAGATGTCGAATTGTTTTCTGTTCCGAATCTACACCTGAAAGATGTTACGTTTGTGAGCAAGCTGGAGGGTAATGAACGGGCTGCCCTGACTTTTAATGTTGATGTGGCTGCTTTTAAAACATTGGACGATAGTGAACAGTATCGTGCACAAGTGTTGTTTTATGATAAGACCGGGCGGCACTTATTTTCTTCGTCACAACCGATAGTGTTAAAAGAAAATGGTCAGTTGCTGCAGTTTGACTGGAGATTGCAGAATCCTCATTTGTGGACTGCGGAGACACCTTATCTTTATCGGATGGAAGTAAGGATCATGGACAGTCGGAATTCGGTTGTACAACAAATAAGTGAGAATGTAGGTGTGCGCGAAGTCTTGGTAAAAGATGGTATTTTGCTGGTGAATAATACTCCGGTGCTTTTGCGTGGAACGTGTCATAATGAGATCGATCCGGTTCACGGACGGGCATTGACTACTGCAGACCGCTTAAAGCAGTTACAAATGATGAAAGCTGCAAACGTCAACTTTATCCGCACGGCGCATTATCCGTTCCATCCTGAATTTCATAAGATGTGTGATGAAATGGGATTTTATGTTTGTTGTGAGGTTCCATTTGGTTATGGTGATTCTAACTTATATAAAGAGGAATATACAACGGAACTTTGTACAAGGGCGGAAGCTACATTGACCAGAGATAAGAATCATCCTTCCATTATAATGTGGACAATTGGGAATGAGAATCCCTATACGGAGGTAGTGGAAAAAGTTGTACAATATGTAAAACAGAAAGATCCGACACGTCCGCGTGCCCTTCCGATGGCAGGAAACTATTTTTTGGAGAACAGGGAACGCTTGAGTGATAATCTTGACATTTATGCGTTTCATTACCAGTCGGCTCAGACTGTGGCTCGAATTGCAGATTTAAAACAGAAGCCGGTAATTACCACCGAGTATAGTCATGCTTTAGGATTGGCTTTTGATGCTTTGGAAAGTCAGTTCGATACAATTCTAAGTAGAAAGAATATTGCCGGAGGTGCGGTGTGGTGTTGGAGTGATCAGGCGTTATTACGTAATCGGACGAAGAATGATTTTATGTGTGACTCGGTACCTATGGGAGTATGGCTTGATTCTCTGCGATATCTTGATAGTTATAATGATAAAGGAACGGATGGAATTGTTTATGCTGACGGGTATCCTCAGGAAGATTATTGGCAATTGCGTAAAATTTATTCTCCGATAGTAGTATTGGATAAGGAATTTGGTATTCATGAAGGTAAACAGATTATTGAACTGACGGTAGAGAACAGGTTTAATTTTATTTCTCTTGTTGGTTATCGTTGTAACTGGCAGATACGTAATCTGTCAAAGGAATTGGGTAATGGTTCAGTCCAACTGTCTGCTCTGGCCGGACAGCAAGAAAAGATCTCATTGCAGTGTATATTGCCTGCTGATATTGAAAATAATGATTGCATGCTTTATTTGGAGGTGACGGATAATAGAGGAGCACCTGTGTACGAGAAATCAATTCCTCTTTTAGTTGATAATCAGAGGCCTGATTATCTGAAGCTAGTGGGGCATCTTCCGGAGCAGAAACGTTTTAGAATACAGAAATCATCTGCGATGCTTTCTGTTCAGGGAGAAGATTATCTGTTTGCGGTTGACAAGAACGGTAAGCTCACTATTCAGGATACCGATAAGCGAAAAGTGATGGATACTTATTTGTACCTGAGAGTAGGACGTAAACCGAGCATTAATATTGTGAACTTTCTGATGCGTAAAAAGACATTTGGTTGGGAGCCATATCTTTTGACGCCGGAAGTGAAGAAGTTCGACTGTATGGAAGAAAAAGGGAAGGTGTCTGCCCGGTTACATTGCCGGTGGTCCAGGGTTGACAAGGCAGGTGAATATATCGAAGGAGATGTGATTTTTTCTGTAACTAAGAATGGAGTAATGACAGTTGACTATGATCTTGTTCCGTATCATACAACAGGTACTTTGTGGGAATGTGGTCCTACGTTTGCCCTACATCCCTCAATAGAGACATTTCGTTGGTTGGGGAACGGACCTTATACTTCCACTCCCGGTAAAACTGCTTATAATGAAAGGGATACTTGGGCTTTACATAAAGATGATATGCATTTTATGGGTAATCGTGGTTTGGTGGATGCGGCAGTTCTATTGGATAATGAAAATAAGGGGATTGGGTATATAGGTTCCTCTTCGGATTTGGCTGTCGAGAAGATAGGGGATGCTATTTATATCACAGATAATGCTATTGTCTCCTCCTATGGGACGAAGCTTTCGCAGCCTGTTGTAAACAATAAAGCTGATAAAGTAAAAAACATAAAAGGCAAATTTAATCTAATGCTGGTAGGAAAAGCGGGGAATATGCTATTGACCCCATTGTTCTCGCCTTATTCGGAAGTCTTGCCTAATATGCATTTCTTGAAAAGTTATGGACATTAAGAACCTTTGATTATAATTGGCTATATGAAAATAATTAAAATATTGATAGCGGGATATTTCTCATGCGTAGCTTCTTTATCAATGGGGGCTGTGGATGTTTTGTCCTTTGGTGCGAAAGGTGATGGAAAAACATTGGATACCGCTGCGATTCAAAAGGCTATTGATAAAGCGGCTGAACGGGGAGGGGAGGTTCGTCTCTCTACCGGAACGTATCTGTCGGGAACATTAGTATTGAAGGATAATGTTACATTATATCTTGAACGGGGAGCTGTCTTGTTGGCTAGCACGCGTCTGGAAGATTATCCGCCTACACCTTCTCATTATATCTCCCATATTAATAGATATACGCGTTCCAGTCTTATTTATGCAGAAGGAGTGAAGAATATATCAATAATCGGCGAGGGAATTATTGACGGACAAGGGACTCATTCTAGTTTTAAAGCGGATGAAAAGGATGAACTTAAGTCGATACTCAGGCGTCCTTATGTTATTCGTGTCATTAGTTGTGACCAGATAAAGATAAGTGGTGTTACTTTGCGGAACTCACCGGCTTGGATGCAACATTATCAGAATTGTAGTAATCTCTTGGTGGACGGTATTACTGTTTTTAATCATGGTAACTATAATAATGACGGTATCGACATCGACAATTGCAAAAACGTGCGTATAGTGAATAGCAATTTTGATACGGATGATGATGCTATATGCTTTAAAACGACGAATGCTACCGGTAAATGTGAAAATGTGGTAGTGGCAAATTGTGTGATTGCTTCTAACTGTAATGCTTTGAAATGGGGGACAGAAACGAATGGGGCGTTTTTGAATTTTACGGTCAGTAACTGTTCTTTGTGGCGGTCGGACTATTCTACCATTTATCCTCGGAATGAGCGCACTTTGGGAGCCATTGCTTTAGAAACGGTCGATGGAGCTTTGGTTGACGGAATACATATAGATAATATTGTCTCTAATGGATTCATGACTCCTATTTTCATCCGTTTGGCGGATCGGGGACGTAATTATTACGATGGCGGTCCCTCTCAACCGGCAGGAACACTGCGGAATGTGAGCATTTCAAATATGACTGCAAGAATGCATGGTCTTGTGACCAGTTCTATTTCAGGTTTGATAGGTCATCCGGTACAAAATGTGAGCCTGGAGAATATTCACATTATTTGTGAAGGTGGGGGATCCAAAGAAGATGCTTTTCGCCGGAATATCGGTGACCGTAATAAAGAGTATCCTGAAACCTTGATTTTTGCTGATGTGCCGGCTTATGGACTTTTTGTTCGTAATGTGGAAGGACTTAGGATGCAGAATATGTTTTTTGAAGTTCAGAATAAAGATCCGCGAAGTGCCCTTTATTGTGAAAATGTAGCCGATATGAGCTTGCACCGTTTTACATTCGGGAATCCGGCTGAAGAGGCTCCTCTTATAATTCTGAATCAATGCAGGAATATACAGGTTAGCGGTAATCTCCCGATAGGGCATAATGATATCTTGTTGCAGGTTGAGGGGACGGATAATAGCCGTATCCTACTTTACAACAATGATTTGTCGGTGTATAAGAAATCAGTGGTGTTTGAGAGGGGAGCCGGAAAAGAGGCTGTAAGGCTTACCGGTAATTTCTAATATGAATAAATAAACAGTTTTGATAGGATAAAATACTTATTGTTATGAAAGATGTATCATTTAAGTTTTTGTTGCTTTTACAGGTTTTTCTCTTGTTAGGGCACGGTTATTTGTATAGTGGTGAACAAGGCGGAAAGAAAGTCAAAGTTCTTCTTGCCGGTGATTCGACTATGCAGGATGTAAATCATGAGAAGAATACAGATTGGGGCTGGGGACAAGTATTACCTCGCTTCTTTAATGAGAAAGTGGAAATTCTCAATTTTGCTAAAGGTGGACGTAGTTCCCGGACATTCATAGAAGAAGGTCGTTGGGATAAGTTGATGGCTAAAGCAGATGAAGGTTCTTATATTTTTATCCAGTTCGGGCATAATGATGCCAGTCAGAAGAAGCCGGACCGATATACGTCTCCCGAGGACTATAGAAAGTATCTGACGAAGTTCGTGAATGAGGTGAAGAGTAAAGGAGCTACTCCGGTATTGGTGACTCCAGTTAGCCGTCGTAAATTTAAAAAAGGTGTTTTCAGTGATTCTCATGGAGTATATCCGGATATTGTAAAAGAAGTAGCCCGGACAGAAAATGTTCTTCTGATAGATTTGCAGGCCAAGAGTGCTACTGCTATTGCAGAGCAAGGAGACGAAAAATCGAAGAAATGGTTTAATTATGTTCCGGCAGGCACAAATCCGATTGTTCCGGATGGAAAGAGTGATGATACGCATTTCTCCGAGGAGGGAGCCATAAAGATGGCATCGTTAGTGCTTGAGGGAATGCGTGAGTTGAATTTGAAAGAACTGATCCGGAATTTGAAATGATGAGGCTGAACTTTCTGCTTGCCGGATTAATACTGAATAGTGCTTTTCTGTACTCTCAGGTTATCACTAATAAATATTCGATGGTATTAAAACCGAATACTGCCGGAGGTTATTATCTGGCAGATAGTGCAAAGATTGCTAAAGTAATTGATCTGGCTGCTTTTCCGGATATGTTTGTTCCTTATACGTATATTCCTGACCGGTTGCAGCCAGCTCAATATAATACCTGTAAAACGCGTTCCTATGTGTATAAACGTTATCCGGGTTATGAATTGAAACTTGAGGTCGATATGGCGGTAAGTGACAGGCCTGCTCCTTTTATGGTTTATATACATGGAGGTGGGTGGTCACATGGGTCTTTGTCATCAAGTAGGGATATATCGCAGTATACGGCTGTAAATGGCGGGGTGGCAGGAGTCCGTATCAGTTATTCTCTTTCTAGAGAGAAAGAAAGCAGTATATTGAATGCTTTGGAAGATGTCCGTGATGCTGTACGTTTTATACAAGAACATGCAAAGGAACTAAATATTGATCCGGAACGTTTCGGCTTTTGTGGTGGTTCGGCAGGTGGTCATCTTTCTGCAATCTCAGGGATGACTATTCCGGGAACGCGGTTGGTAGTATGTTATGCAGGAGTTTTTGATTTACAGGCTGCTCCGGCGATCACTAAGGCTAAGGCAGAGCGTCGGAGATATTTCAAGAATCTGGCTCCTGAAGTGTTACGCAAGGCATCAGCAATCTACCGTATTCCTGAAAAGCATCAACCGGCAGCATTATTGATGCATGGAACAGGAGATTTTGTTGTGGAACATGAACAGAGTGAACGTTTTGCACAGGCTTTGCAAGATGCCGGAAGTAAAGCGGTTGTCTTGAAACTATATCCGGGGTATGGCCATGACATCAGTTCAAAGAAATGTGATTTGAAAGAGAGTGTCTTTTTTGATACTTACGATTTTATTTCTAAGTATATTTTTTGAAAGTAATGCTTTCAGAATTAAATAATAGATGATGAAACAGTATATTTTACAAACAGGTTGTACGTTACTCCTTTTATTATGTCTATCGGTAACATTGCAAGCTGAAATGACAAAGCTATGCCGCATTGAACGGGGAGAAGATAGACTGGACTGTGTGGTTGAACCCACATTTGAATCTTGTAGTTATTACGTACCTTGTGGCCGGGATACGGAGTGTAAGGTAAGTTATAGGAAGAGTGGGGCGTTGGATTGGAATGAAGCTTTTGCTCCTTATTATGATGACAGTTTGCAGGAATGCCGGGGAAGTTTGGTACGGCTTTTGGAAAACACGTCCTATGACATTAAGATTCAATTGTCGGGGAAAGGAAGGAAAACACAGACATTGAATAAAACTTTTACAACTTGGACTTCTACTCCTGTGGTTAAGAAAACGATACCCATCAGTCAGTTTAAGACGGATGCGGATGGAACACTTTCCATTACGGGATTAAAAGGAACTGCTGACGGTTGGATAAAGATAGTAGGTGATGTTCCGGTGCGTGGGGGGGATACCAAAGAAGCTGCCCTTAATTTGAATGATTGCCAATATCTGATATTCGAGAATTTATTGGTCAGTGGTGGTTTCCGCCATGGCATCAAAACGAATGAACGCGTGGAAAACGTTCGTTTTGTAAATTGTGAGGTGACGCAGTGGGGACGTAAGTCGGTCCGGCAGAATAAAGACGGACATTATTTGGACAGGGATGGTAAGATGATAAATAATGATGGGGGAATTACTGTTTATCGTTCGAAAAACGTTGTGATAGAACGTTGTTATATCCATGATCCGGTCGGCTATACAAATCCGTGGAATGGGGTGATTGAATTGGGAGAGTTCAAGGGACGGAAATATACGTTTACACATCCTCAGGGACCCAATGCTGTGTATGTCATGCAGGCAGGAGGAGGATTGGTGCTTCGATACAATGACTTTATCGGTAGTCAGACTCATCGCTATAATGACCCTGTCGAAGGTTGGGAGAACCGGAGTGAGATAGGAGGGTTGGCTAAAGATGCAGATGTATATGGTAATGTGATGGCATTCGGACAGGATGATGCTATTGAACTGGATGGTGGACAATGCAATATACGTATTTTTGATAACCGCATGGAGCAGACCTATTGTGGGATAAGTACGGCTCCGAATCGTAAAGGTCCTTCTTATATTTTTAATAATGTAATCTGGAATCAGGGAAATTCAATGGGGTTTGTCGGCAACGCCATTAAAAATGGAGGTGGAGATACATTTACTCAAGGCATGCAATATTTGATTAATAACACCATTATTCATGCCGGTGGTGGGATGGCAGGTGTCGGATATGGGAAAGATGTTAATCGGGAACTATTTAATGCCTATTTACGTAATAATATTATTTACTCATTGATAGAGGTCAATAATCCGGTTCGTAAGGGATATAATATCTATGATCCGCATCTCAACCCTTTATGTGATTTTGACTATGACTTTTTAGGAAATATGTATGAACCGCAACAAAAAGGTAAGATTGTAGCAGTGAATGGCAGTGAAAGACATGCTATATATGGAGCGCCTGAATTTGTTGATTTGGAACGTGGGCTATTAACTCTTAAAAAAGGTGATAAAGGGATTGATAAAGGGAGTAAAATATTTAATTTTACGGATGGATATAGAGGTAAAGCCCCCGATATGGGAGCGTTTGAGTACGGAAATCCGGAAAGGCTTTTTCCTCGTCGTCCTGTTGATATGACGGCTGATAGATATTTAATGAGATTATCGGAGAAAAAGACTGAAACGATAACAGTGAAGATTGGTAACATAGAGCCATGCGGCTTTCTCGTTCGTATGAGTGAAGATATGAAACCATGGTTGAATGTATCTCCGTCAACCGGTGAAATAAAATCCGGTGATATTATAACGTTGACTTTAAAAGTTACAGGAGATGTAAAATACAAGAAGAACGGGATGATTTTGTTCCGTCTGGATAATGGCTTTTCTATACCAATAACTATAATGGAATAAATAAGATGGAAATAAAAAATATAATTTGTTCTATGGCATTGGTCGGTTCGACTGTTCTGACAGGATGCTCTACTGCTCCGGTTGTAAAAGTTCCATTGGAGTATTCTATAGAAATGGCGGATGCCATGATGGCTCGCTATGATTCAATTGTTCATCATATGGATCACCTTGATAAAAGAGCTTCCTGGCAGTATGATTATGCTCTTTTGGCCGAAGCTATAGGTAAATTGGAAAAATACACCAGTAATCCGGCTTATGGGAAGTATATGAAAGACTTTTTTGATTATTATGTAGATAGTCTGGGAAATATCCGTTATTATAAGTTGGAGGAGTACAACTTGGATAAGATACGGCCGGCTGTTCCATTGTTTTCACTTTATGAAAGAACTGGTGACTCTTGTTATATAAGGGCTTTGTATCAGGAAATAAAACAGCTTGAGACACATCCGCGTACCAAAGAAGGTGGATATTGGCATAAAAAGATATATCCTCATCAAATGTGGTTGGATGGCATCTTTATGGCATCACCTTTTATGGCAGAATATGCAAAGATGTTTGAACAGCCTCAATGGTTTGATGAAGCTGTCCGGCAAATAACACTGATTTACGATAGAACATTGGATGCTCGGACCGGTCTGCTTTATCATGCTTGGGATGAGAGTAAAACTCAGCGTTGGGCGAACCCGGAGACTGGACAGTCCCGTCATTTTTGGAGTCGGGCTACTGGATGGTATATGATGGCAATTGCGGATGTGCTTGATTATTTGCCGGAGAATCATTCCGGACGCAATTTATTAATATCTATTTATGGTAAGGTGGCCTCTGCTTTGTTAAGTGTACAGGATCCGGATAGTAAACTTTGGTTTCAGGTACTTGATTGTGGTGGAAGGGAAGGTAATTACTTGGAAGCATCGGGCTCTTCCATGTTTATATACAGCTTTGCTAAGGGAGCTCGAAAAGGATATTTGGATATTTCCTATTTGGATGTGGCTCATGAAGCTTTTGATAGTCTGGTCTCTTGCTTGATGAAACCAGATAAAGCAAATGGTTGGATAATGACTCAGATATGTGGAGGTTGTGGATTAGGTGGGAAACCTTATAGGGAAGGGGATTATCATTATTACGTGACGGAGAAAATTGTTGAGAATGATCCGAAAGGTGTCGCCCCTTTTATTTTGGCTGGGATGGAATTGCATGATGCAGATCTTGTGTTGAAAAGATAGGTGATTAAAGAAGATAGTTATGAGTTATTTACATCGTATTTCCTTGGTGGTTCTGATGTCGATATGCTGTTGGATAAGTATATCGGCACAAAAGAAAATGCAGTTGGTTCCGACATTTGAGAATTGCAGTTATTACTGTGATTCGGTCTTTGATGTTGCATTTGATAAAGCATGGAACACATCCGCTACTTTCCGGCTTTTGTATAAGGCCAAAGATGAATTGCAGTGGAAAGAAGCTTTTGCTCCTTATTATGATACCCAACGTTTTCAATTGAGAGGCTCCATCATGAATTTGGAAGAGAATACAGAGTATGAGATTCGGTTGGAGAAAATGCGTAAAAATAAATGGACTACTATAAAGAAGGATAAATTTGTTACTTGGAGCAGTTGTCCACCTGTAAAGGAGATGTTGAAGTTAAGCGAGATGAAAGAATTCAAGGCTGGTACGGGAGTAGTGCTGAAAGGCATAAAAGGGCGCGCAAATGGCTGGATTAAGATAATAGGGGATGTTGCTGTTGAGGCTCCTTCTACTTGTCGCCAGGCATTGGAAATAGATGATTGCAAATATTTGATCTTAGAAAACTTTGTAGTAAAAGGTGGGCGGATAGATGCTGTGGCAATTCGTGAAAATTGTGAGGATGTCAGGATTATAGGTGCTGATATCTCTGCTTGGGGGCGTATTGCTGTTGATCAGGTACATTTGGAAGATTCTATAAATTATCCTGCATCTAAATATAAAAGGGATAATGCTTGTTTTATTGATGATGAAGGAGTAGTTATCCGTAATGATGCCGGTATATATTTGGGAACGGTAGGAAAAGTACCCGGACCCAAAAATATCGTAATAGAACGATGTTATATTCATGATCCTAAAGGTCATTCTAATGCCTGGCATGGAGTTCGTGAGGTTGGGAGAGCTAAAGGGATACCTTATCGTTTTTGGCATCCACAAGGCCCGCAGGGAATATATATGAGAAGCAGGGGAGGTTTAGTAATCCGTTATAATGATGTAGTGGGGGCAGATCACTATCGTTTGCATGATTTACTGGGTGGGTTTAATAATGGAAAAATAGATGGTGGAATGAATGTGGATGCTGATGTCTATGGAAACTATCTGGCTTTTTCACAAGATGACGGCTTGGAAATGGACGGTGGGCAGTGCAATGTCCGACTTTATAATAATAGAATTGAGCAGGCTCGGGTTGGAATCAGTACGGCTCCGAACAAGAGGGGACCTTCTTATTTGATAAGGAATGTAATCTTTAATTTGGGAGATAGTAACAGGGAGTATAGTTATGGTATAAAAAATGGAGGAGGAACGATGCATTCACATGGTTTACACTACTTTATCAACAATACTTTTCATATTTCCGGAAATTGCATATCAAGTGTAGGGTATGGTAGTGATGTGGATAGGGGGATGTTTCAGGGGTATAGCAGGAATAATATTTTCTTCAATCGCAAAGAGAATAATCCTAAAGCCAGGGGATGTGGTATTTATGAATCTCATTCACATACCAACAATCATTTTGATTACGACCTGTTTTTTGATGCGAACAAGAAAGATAAAAAAGGGGAAGCCCGTTTGAAAAGTATGGATTGTGAACAAAATGCTGTATATGGAGATCCGCTATTTGTCAGTCCGGAGACAGGTGTTTTTACTCTTTTGCCGGAGAGTCCTGCTATCGGAAAAGGGCAGATGCAAATGAATATTTCGGAAAATAAAGGAAAAGATGTTGATTTGGGGGCATTGTCTTATGGGGCTTCCTCTTTGATACCGCAACGTCCTATAGATGTGCAGGCTGACAAATACTTGTTGACAATGTCATGCCAGGATACAGGGGAGATTAATATAAAAGTCGGAAATTTGCCAACAGGCATGAGTTATACGTTGACTAAAAATAAAGATATGGATTGGTTTACTTTTGATGTGGCTCAACAGGGTAAGGTAGTTTCAAACTCTTCTTTTACTATATCTTTTAATACAAAAGCCGAAGAAGGGAAAGGTTATCGGGGAGTCTTTTTTGTCCGATTTTCCAATGGCTTTTCTATTCCGGTCAGTGTGAATATATTATAATTGTTAGAATAATAAATGGCGGACAATTATGCAATATTATGCATGATTTGTCCGCCATTTATTGTATATATTCAACTCTTTATTCTTCCACGCGACTCACCTGCTTGATATTCTGAATCTTCTTCAGATTATTGCAGATTGTTTTCACGTCTTCCACATCGTGCACCCATAACTGTATTTTTCCTTCAAAGATACCATCCTCGGTTTCGATGGTCAACTTGCGGATATTTACATTGAGTTGCCTTGAAATGACTTGGGTCACTTCGTTCAGAAGTCCCATGCTGTCTATACCTTTTATATATATATATACGAGGAAAGAAAGCTCTTTGTGCGTATCCCATTCCGTAGCCAATATACGGTTGCCATAACTGCTCTTCAGTTTGGCAGCGACGGGACATTGGCGTTTGTGAATAATAATCCGGTCGTTTTCATCCACGTAACCTAGCACGTCATCACCCGGAATCGGATGACAGCATTCTGCCATGATATATTTCTTTTGCAGGCTTTCTTCCGTCAACTTGAGTACTTGCTTCGGGTTGATTTTTTCTTTTTCCTGCGGCTCTTTCTCTTCCTGTTGTTTCTCTTTGCTGTTGCCGAAAGAGAACGTAAGGTATTTCTTCCAGTTACTGGTTTGCTTTTCTTTCAGTTCATTCTTGTCCGCTTCTCCCAAGATGATAGCTTTACTGCCGATAGCAGCCAGCAATTCTTCTTCGTTCTTGGCGTTGTGCAGCTTGCGTAGCTTTTCAATAACGGAATCATCCGGACGGATTTCCTCCTTCTTCAGGAACTCACTAAGTATCTCTTCTCCGATTTTCTGATTAGCCTTCCGTTCTTTGCGGAGAATCGCCGCTATCTTGGCACGGGCACGGGCAGTGGTAGCGAATACTTCCCATTGTGGTTGTACGCGTTGCGATTTCGAGGTTAATATTTCTACTTGGTCGCCACTTTGCAACTTATGGCTTAGCGGCACTAATTTATGATTCACCTTGGCACCAATACAATGGCTGCCGATATCCGTGTGCAGGGAAAAAGCAAAGTCGAGCGCCGTAGAGTTCTGCGGCATAGTTTTCAATTCCCCTTTCGGTGTGAATACAAATATTTCAGATGCAAATAAATTCAGCTTGATGGTATCCAAGAAGTCGATGGCATCCGGTTGCGGGTCATCCAATATTTCCTTGATTGTTTTCAGCCATTTTTCCAGTTCGCCTTCGTCTTCGCTACCACCGCCTTCTTTGTATTTCCAGTGGGCGGCAAAACCTTGTTCGGCAACATCGTTCATTCGTTCGCTACGGATTTGAACTTCAATCCATTGTCCGTTATTACCCATCAGAGTGACGTGCAACGCCTGATAACCATTTGCTTTCGGGTGGCTCACCCAGTCGCGCAGACGGTCGGGATGTGGCTTGTATATCTTGGAGATAGAAACGTAGATATCGAAACAATCGTTGAGCTCTTCTTCCTCGTTACGTGGTTCGAAGATGATTCGGACAGCCAGCAAGTCAAAGATTTCTTCGAAAGGAACATGCTTGGTCTGCATCTTGTTCCAGATAGAATAGATTGATTTTACGCGGGCAAGTATCCGGTATTTCAATCCCATTTTATCGAGCTGTGTACGGATAGGAGCTGTGAAGTCATTGAAAACCTTGTCGCGTTCGGCGGCTGTGGCATTCAGTTTCTCTTCTATTTCCGCATATTCTTCTGGATGTTCATATTTGAAACTCAGGTTCTCGAGTTCAGTCTTGATCTTGTAGAGACCCAGGCGGTTGGCCAATGGAGCATAGATATAAAGCGTTTCTCCTGCAATCTTGTATTGCTTGTTGGGCAACATGGAACCAAGGGTGCGCATGTTGTGCAAACGGTCGGCTATCTTGATAAGGATTACACGGATGTCGTTGGACATCGTGAGCAGTAACTTCTTGAAGTTCTCTGCCTGTGCCGAGGCACGGTCGCCGAAGATACCACCGGATATTTTAGTCAGTCCGTCTACAATTTGGGCAATCTTCGGGCCAAAGATATTCTCGATGTCTTCTACCGTATAATCAGTATCTTCCACTACATCATGCAGTAAAGCCGCACAAATAGAGGTCGAACCAAGACCGATTTCATTGCATACGATACTTGCGACAGCAATCGGGTGCATAATATAAGGTTCGCCGGAACGGCGTTTGATACCTTTATGCGCTTGATTGGCGAAGTTGAAAGCCTTCGTTATGATTTCGACTTTCTTGCGATGTTTTGTGCTGAGATAATCATTCAGTAGTTCGTGGAACGCCTGATTGATCATCTCTTCGTCAGCTATTTCTTTTGGGGGCAGATTATCCATAATTGTTATCCTTTCACTTGCTTGGTTTTGCAAAAATAAGCAAATTTCCGAACCGTGCAAGCGGGAAACCGTTTATTTGTATATTTTCAATCGTTTTCCTGCGGCAATCTTTGTACTGGACAGTCCGTTCCACCGCTGTATATCCTTAACTTTAACACCATATCTTCCTGCAATAGACGACAAAGTGTCACCACTTTTTATCGTGTGATAGGTCGGTTTGCCTTTACCGGCAACGGCTGTTGTCGCTTTGCGTGTTGCAGGCGTAATGTCTTTCACAGCCACAGTCTTACGGTTACGGAACAACTCGTCGGCACGATGCGCATAAATCGTATCCTGTCTGTCGATGAAAGTGCTGATGGCTTCGATAGGCAAGCGGAGTGTGTAAGGCTTGCTGTCACCCGGAATCATTGACTTCTTATATTGCGGATTCAAGCTCTTGACTTGATCCAACGGAACATTGCAAAGGTCGGCAATCTGTTCGAAGTGCAGGTTCTTGTTGACTTGCACTGTATCTGTACTTGCCGGAATGTTTGTTTCCATCGGGCAGATGTTATGGTCGCAGTAATATGTCATTACGTAGTTGGCTGCGATAAAAGCAGGTACATATCCACGTGTCTCTTTAGGCAGATAATTGTAGATTTTCCAATAATCTGTTTCACCATTGGCACGGCGGATGGCTTTGTTGATAGTACCGGGGCCGCAGTTGTAAGCGGCAATCACAAGATTCCAGTCACCGTAAATGGCATACATCTCTTTGAGGTAACGGGCAGCAGCCCAAGTCGCTTTAATCGGGTCGCGGCGGTCGTCTACCAGGCTGTTGGATTCCAGACCGTAGATTTTTCCTGTATTTATCATAAACTGCCATAAACCGGAAGCTCCGGCACGGGATACGGCCGAAGGATTCAGTGCAGACTCGATAATCGGAAGGTATCTCAGCTCCAACGGAAGCCCGTATGCATCCAGCGCTTCTTCAAAAATAGGCATATAGAAGTTGCAGGCACTCAACATGAACGAAACCTGATTGCGTAAACGTCCTGCGTACATATCGATGAATTTGCGTACAATATCATTGTAAGGCATCTCCATGACAGCCGGGATGCGTGACAAACGGTCGATGTACACAGAGTCGCTGAACAAGGGATTGATTTCCGCCGTGCTGCAATCTTTACCTAAATCAATATAGTTTTTAGCTTTCCAGTCATTCAGCAGACTGTCGAGAGGGTATGTCATACTTATAGGCAAGTCGATGCTTTCCTTGCGTTCAGTTCCATTTTCACGAATCACTACATCTACACTTTGCGCCTTTACTTGAGACGTTGCTACCAGTAAAAGGAAAATAATCGAACAATAGTTTACTAATTTCTTCATGCTTCAATAATAAGATCAATCTAAATTGTGTTTTTTAAAATCGTAATACGCATTGCAAGCCAACCGACTTGTTCTTCAGACTACTCGAGCGGAACTGATTGTTATTGTCGATAACAGCCGGTTCTACTTTCATACTCAGGTCGGGAGTTATATCGAAGTTGGACAACTCTGCATCCACATACGCGTCGATGATAGAGATTAGATAAACTCCGATAAATGCAAATATACTAAGATCCCGGTAACGCCGGAACATATCTTTTCTTCGTTTTAATGTATTTTTCAACTGCTCCTCGTTGTAAGTAGCGTTGGGTGGCAGCAAATCCTCGTAACTTTTAGTGTTCGGGTTGCTGTCCATGATGTCCAGATAGGCTTGCGAGTAGTCCTTGTACATCTTGCCGTTCCAACTCAATGCATACGCACAACCGGCAAATCCGCCATATATAATAGGTAGCTTCCAGTATTTACGGTTGTAAATCTGTCCGCCGCCGGGGAATACGACTGCCAGCCAGGTCGCTTTGGTCGGATTCGGGACAAATATCTTTTTGTTAATATCCTGTGTGGGCGGAACTGTGTCTGTCTTGACAACGATAGATGCGGGTTGCTCTATCTTTTTCAACTCCTTCTTGTTCACTGCGTCCAGGCTGTCCGCTATCTGTATCCTGACAGCCGACAGGCTATCGATGGAAGGAAGTTCCTTGGACGGTATAATCCGGATGGAATCTTTCTTCAGCGAGTCCTGCGCCGCCGGTTCGCGATGCCTTCTGGCACGGGCTTTCGGCGCTTCCCGCTGCATGATAGTTGTGTCTTTCTGCACCGGAGTGACAGTGGATTGTGCATACACATCAATCCCTGCCACCTGTAGAAAACAGAGAAGCAGGGCGATGACGGGTAACTGATATTTCTTACTTATTCTAGTCATTTACTTCTTTAACGTATCGAAGATTTCCATGATACGCTCCAGTTCCTCTTCGTTGCCGAACGGAATACTGATCTTTCCTTTCCCCTTTTCAGAGCAAGTGAGTTGTACCTTGGTGTTGAAAAAGCCCGAGAGTTGTTGTTTCAATAAGTTGAACTCTTCCGGAAGTTTGGCACGTTTCGGAGTTATTTTCCGCGTACCGCTTTTCACAGCTTCTCCTTCGCTTAATGATTTAACAATTTCTTCTACTTTACGGACAGAATATCCGTGCTCTTGTATCTCTTCGAATATTTTAACTTGTAGTTTGGGGTCGCCCAGTGAAATGAGCGCACGTGCATGCCCCATGTCCAACTGTTTGTTTTGCAATGCCATCTGTATGGGAGCCGGCAGTTTCAGCAGGCGCAGGTAGTTGGCAATTGTCGTACGGTTTTTGCCGATACGTTCGCTCAAGCGTTCCTGTGTCAGTTCATACTGGTCGAGCAGATGCTGGTAGGCAAGTGCGATTTCTACGGCATTCAGGTCTTCACGCTGTATGTTTTCAATCAGCGCCATTTCCATCATGTTCTCGTCGTCGGCGGTGCGGATGTAAGCAGGGATTGTTTTCAGTCCCGCTTTTTGCGAAGCACGGTAACGGCGTTCTCCGGCGATAATCTGATATTCATCGTCTGAGACTTTACGCAAAGTAATAGGTTGGATAATGCCGATTTCGGCAATCGAATCAGCCAGTTCCTGCAAAGCCGTTTCGTCAAACTCACGGCGCGGCTGGTTGGGATTGACGGCAATCTTCGCCAACTCTATTTCATTAATGGAAGAAGAACCTTCGGTTTTCACGTCATCCATCGAGAGCAAGGCGTCGAGTCCGCGTCCTAATGCATTTCTTTTTGGTGTTGCCATATCTTCTTCTTTTATTTATTCCGGTTGATAATCTCTTTAGCAAGAGCCAGGTGGTTCTTGGCGCCGGTAGAGTCCGCATCGTAAAGGATGGTCGGGATACCGTAGCTGGGAGCCTCGCTCAGTTTGACATTCCGTTGGACAACGGTGTTGAACACCAGTTCCTGGAAGTGGCGTTTCACTTCATCGTATATCTGGTTCGCCTGGCGCAGACGTGAGTCGTACATTGTGAGCAGGAAACCTTCGATTTCAAGCGCCGGATTCAGTTTTGATTTGATGATTTTGATGGTGTTCAGCAGTTTGCTGATACCCTCGAGAGCAAAATATTCGGCTTGTACGGGGATAATCACCGAGTCCGCCGCTGTCAGGGCATTAATCGTAATAAGTCCTAATGAAGGCGAACAGTCTATCAGGATATAGTCATATTCTTTCTTCAAGGGTGTGAGCACTTCTTTCAGAATCTTTTCGCGGTTTGGGAGGTTCAGCATTTCAATCTCTGCTCCTACAAGATTGATGTGCGAAGAGATTACTTTTAAAGAATCAATTTCAGTGTCGAGGATAGCGTCCTGTACGTTGGCTCTGTCAATAATGCATTCATAGATAGTGCATTCCGACTGCTTGATGTCTACTCCCAGTCCGGAAGAGGCATTCGCTTGCGGGTCGGCATCTATCACGAGTACCTTCTTTTCGAGTGTAGCAAGTGAGGCTGCGAGGTTAATCGTAGTCGTAGTCTTTCCTACACCGCCTTTTTGATTGGCCAAAGCAATAATTTTTCCCATATTCTCTAAATTTATTGGCAGCGAAATAAGTGATAAATCCTTAGAGCGCCTACGAAAAAAGAGAAACTTTGCAATTTCTGTTGATAAGTCACCTGTTTTGTTAATAACTGTCGGACGAAACAGCCACAAAACCAAGACAGGTTGCTCATCTACTTTTCTCTTTGTGAGCCTGCAAATATACATATTTATATTGGATATTTATTTCTTTTTTTGCTCGCTTGCAGAAGATTAAGATTTGTAAACGGGTGAGAGTGGGGGTGGGAAGATACTTTTCATCTGATGAGTAGAGGGTTTGGCAGTACGGCTTCTTTTTGCTACTTTTGTGCGGATATTAAAAAGGAAAGGATTGAATATATGGAAAATGAAAAGCCGTTGATACTCGTATCGAATGACGATGGCGTGATGGCTAAAGGTATTAATGAACTGGTGAAGTTTCTTCGCCCTTTGGGGGAAATTGTAGTAATGGCACCTGATTCCCCACGTTCGGGCAGCGGTTGTGCGCTGACGGTGACGCAGCCCGTTCATTATCAACTGGTCAGGAAAGAAGTAGGATTGACGGTCTATAAATGCACGGGTACACCGACCGACTGTATCAAACTGGCACGAAATACAGTACTCGACAGAATGCCGGATCTGGTAGTCGGTGGTATCAACCACGGAGATAATTCGGCCTCAAATGTGCATTATTCCGGTACAATGGGAGTGGTGATTGAGGGTTGCCTGAATGGGATTCCTTCCATAGGCTTCTCTTTGTGCAACCATGAGCAGGATGCCGATTTTGATGCTGCCGGCCCTTACATCCGCAGCATTGCCGCGATGGTACTGGAAAAAGGACTTCCCGCTCTGACTTGTCTTAATGTGAACTTTCCGGATACAACTGATATAAAAGGAATAAAGGTCTGTGAACAAGCAAAAGGGCATTGGAGCAACGAATGGACTGCTTGTCCCCGTCTGACCGACTCGAATTATTTCTGGTTGGCGGGTGAATTTACCGACCATGAACCCGAAAACGAGAAGAACGATCACTGGGCACTGGCAAATGGCTATGTGGCTATCACTCCGACTACCGTTGATGTGACGGCATATGACTTTATCGACGAATTGAACAAATGGATAACGGACAAATGATCATGGGGAATGAATGAAATTCTTTTCCTCATTCTTTATTCTTCATAATCTGTAATCTATTAAATATGAAGTATTATCTGATTGTCGGCGAAGCATCCGGCGACTTGCACGCATCTCATCTGATGTCTGCCCTGAAAGCGGAAGACCCGCAGGCTGATTTCCGTTTTTTCGGGGGCGACCTGATGGCTGCTGTCGGCGGAACAATGGTAAAGCATTATAAGGAATTGGCTTATATGGGTTTTATTCCTGTATTGCTTCATCTGCACACCATTTTTGCAAACATGAAACGTTGCAAGGAAGATATCGTTTCCTGGAATCCTGATGTAGTAATCTTGGTGGACTATCCGGGGTTCAACCTCGATATTGCCAAATTCGTGCATGCCAAGACGCAGATTCCGGTTTACTATTATATTTCTCCGAAGATATGGGCATGGAAAGAGTACCGTATCAAGAATATAAAGCGTGATGTGGACGAGCTTTTCTCTATCCTTCCTTTCGAAGTGGAATTTTTCGAAGGAAAACACCAGTACCCCATTCATTATGTAGGCAATCCTACGGTAGATGAAGTTACTGCGTATCAGGAAGCACATCCGAAAGACTTTGAAGCATTTATAGCGGAGAACCAATTGGAGAATAAGCCGATAATCGCCCTTTTGGCGGGAAGCCGGAAACAGGAGATTAAGGATAATCTGCCGGATATGTTGAAGGCGGCATCCGCTTTTCCTGATTATCAACTTGTTTTGGCAGGAGCTCCTGCTATTGCTCCCGAATACTACAAGCAATACATGGGCGATGCGAAAGTGAAAATAATCTTCGATCAGACATATCGGCTTTTGCAGCATGCGGACGCGGCTTTGGTCACTTCGGGTACAGCTACTCTTGAGACGGCTTTGTTCCGCGTTCCCCAGGTCGTTTGTTATCATACTCCTATCGGGAAAGTCATTTCATTCTTGCGGCGTCATATTCTGACGGTGAGATTTATTTCATTGGTCAATCTGATTGCCGACCGTGAAGTGGTGAAAGAGTTGGTGGCGGACACGATGACCATAAAGAATATACAGCAGGAATTGAAGAATATACTTGGAAATGAAAAGTATAGAAAACAGATGCTTAAAGAATATGAGTATATGGCAGAACGGTTAGGCCCTGCCGGTGCTCCCCGTCATGCAGCGCGTGAAATGCTAGCCCTGTTGAAAAAATAACTTTCTTTTTCTGAATAAACGTAAAGCCGATGCAATATTTGCACGGCTTTTTTATTTATAGTACAGAAGGTTAAAAAAGAAAGGAAAAACAATATGAGAAAAATTAAGTGGCTTTTAGGTATTTTATTGCTGGCATTAGTGCCGATGTTACAGTCATGTGATGATGACGGTTATTCGATAGGAGATTTCAGTTGGGACTGGGCGACAGTTCATGCAACCGGTGGCGGTGGTTATTATTTGAAAGGTGACCGTTGGGGAACGATTGATCCGGTCAGTACTTCTATTCCCTGGTACAAGCCGGTAGATGGTGAACGTGTAGTTGCCTTCTTCAATCCTCTGTATGATGTGGAAGGTGGAGTCCAGGTGAAGATGGAAGGGATTCAGGATGTGTTGACTAAAGAAGTGGAAGAGATGAAAACTGAAGAAGAGTCCGAAGAATTCGGGAATGACCCTATCTTGATTTATCAAGGCGATATGTGGTTGGGTGGAAAGTTTCTGAATGTTATCTTCCGCCAGGATATTCCCCGCTCTGAAAAACATCGTATCAGCCTTGTACAAAACCTGATTGGTGCGGAAGAACCGACACCTCTAAAAGTGGCGGAAGACGGTTATGTACACTTGGAACTGCGCTATAATACGTATGATGACAAGACCGGTTATTGGGGATGGGGACGAGTTTCCTATAATTTGGAGAAATTCTATCCGACACCAAAAGATTCCTGGGTGGCACCAAAAGGTTTTAAGGTTACAATAAACTCAAAAGATAATGGAGAAGGCAGAGTGATTGTGCTTGACTTGGATCATCCGGTAGGTGTACCGGAAAAAGCGAAGGATGTACATTCTACTTCTTCAATCCGATAACCTCTAACTATGATTTGCTGTGTGTGAAAAAGGTCGGGACATTTTCCAAAGAAGTCCCGACCTTTATTATTTTATTGCAATTTTATTCTTCTGAAAGAAGTCCGGATTAAAACCACGTCAATGCGTATATATAAGCAACTGCCGCTGGAATAGCCATCAAAGCACTGTCAAACCGATCGAGCATTCCGCCATGTCCCGGAAGAATTGTTCCCGAATCCTTAACGTGCAACTGGCGTTTGAGCAATGATTCCGTCAGGTCACCCCATGTACCGAATATGACAACCACCAATGCCAACCCTGCCCATTCCCACATGGACATGAACGGGAAATAGTGAGCCAGTACAAAAGAAACTCCGATAGCTACCACTCCGCCGCCGATAGAGCCTTCCCAGGATTTCTTTGGTGAAATACGTTCAAACAGTCTGTGTTTGCCGATAAGCGAGCCGATGCAATATGCACCTGTGTCATTCAACCAAAGGAAAATGAAGATGGATAACGGTAAAATCGGATTGTAAGAAACACTGCTGTATGTCGGGTCATAATTGAATGCCAATATATTCAACATGGCAAAAGGCAGACCGATATACAATTGGCTGAACATGGAATAAGCCCAGTTGAGTATCGGATTCTCTTTCTTCAAATACAATTCACTAATCATCATATAGAGGAGTAGAAGTACATACGGAATGAAAATCTTCGAACCTTCCTGTCCTTCATTTGTGCAGAATCCCATTATTGCAAGGAATAAATAGGCTCCGCCCAACATCGTAATCATCTTGTTAATATTGACTCCTTCAGCCCGCATATTAACCAACTGGCCAAACTCATATATAGTCAGCGCACTGATGATAGTGAACAGGATGCCAAAACTTAATGGGTTGTAAAGGATGCACCCCACCAGGATGGCAACGAAGAGTACACCCGTAATAGCTCGTTTTATAAAATTGTTAATCAAAATCAGCGTGTTTAATTAGTTGGATTTGGACAGCTTATTTTTCCTCATTCGTTTCTGCTCCCGTAGACGTATTTCTCTCTACAGTCACTTTCGTTCCTTGCGCGGTTACTTTCGTTCCCGTAGCGGCAGCTTTTTCCTCTGCGGTATTTTCAGCTTCCTCTTCTTTGATTTCTTTTTCTTCTCCTTTCAGCTTTTCAGCTAGTTCCCTTTCAGCTTTCGCAGCATCCTGGCTTTCTTTCGCAGCCATGATTTCTTCCGAACGGGACGCCCATGGACGTTTTCCGAAGATACGTTCAACGTCTTCCGCAAAGATAACTTCTTTGTCAATCAGTAACTGTGTCAGTTTGTTGTGTCCTTCTTTATGTTCGGACAGAATTTGCTTGGCACGTTCATACTGCTCGTTTACCATTTTCTTGACTTCTTCGTCAATGAGTTCGGCGGTCTTTTCGCTATATGGACGGTTGAAAGAATATTCTTCATTATTATAATAACACAGGTTCGGCAACTTGTCGCTCATACCTAGATAAGCAATCATGCCATATGCCTGTTTTGTCACTCTCTCCAAGTCGTTCATGGCCCCTGTTGAGATACGACCCATGAATAAATCTTCAGCCGCGCGTCCGCCAAGGGTTGCACACATTTCGTCAAGCATCTGTTCCTTGGTCGTAATCTGACG
>ENA-OPTB01000182-OPTB01000182.1-human-gut-metagenome-genome-assembly--contig:-NODE-182-length-65489-cov-5.845585_pt1 | contig 65489 bp, 57 predicted proteins | sample MGYA00241810_ERZ501911 | MGnify/ENA primary metagenome ERZ501911 (study PRJEB25962, sample SAMEA2042304) | human gut metagenome | biome: human gut; feature: human-associated habitat; material: faeces... | reverse complement strand
GTGACAATAAGGAATTGCTAATTATACCCGGAGCGAATCATGTCGATTTATACGATCAGATGAGTGTCATTCCCTTCGATAAGATTGAACGGTTCTTTGTAGAAAACTTTAAATAAGATTCATTATGCAACAGATAAAGGATATGGAATTTAGTGGTGAGCGTCCTTTGTTCGCCTCTCACGATTTACAATTAGACAATGTCGTTATTCATGCCGGGGAGTCGGCATTGAAAGTGTAGCAATATCATAGCCATAGGCTGTCGTTTTGAGGGTAAATATCCGTTCTGGCACGTGGATGGCTTCACCATCAAGAATAGCCTGTTTACCGAAGGTGGACGTGCTGCGTTATGGTACTCCCAAAATCTAGTGATGACGGATACACGGGTGGAAGCCCCAAAGATGTTTCGGGAGATGGACGGTATCAGACTGGAAAACGTACAACTACCCAATGCTCAAGAAACCCTTTGGCATTGCCGGAACGTGGAATTGATAAATGTGCAAATAGATCATGCTGATTATTTATTTATGCACGGCGAGAACATTAAAATCCGGAACTACGCTCAAAATGGAAACTACTCGTTCCAGTATTGTAAGAACGTGGAAATCCGTAATGCGGTCATCAACTCGAAAGACGCTTTCTGGGATACGGAGAATGTTACCGTATACGATTCCGAGATTAACGGCGAGTACTTGGGATGGCACTCGAAGAACCTGCGTTTGGTAAATTGCAAAATCTCGGGTACACAGCCGCTTTGTTACGCCCACGATCTTATGATGGAGAACTGTACGATGGCAGATGATTGCGATCTAGCCTTTGAATACAGTTCCGTGCAGGCGACTATCAATAGCCCGATCCGTAGCGTGAAGAATCCCCGTACGGGAAGCATCACCGCCGGAAGCTATGGTGAGGTAATCCTCGACGAGAACATTAAGGCTCCAGGTAATTGCCAACTGAGGCTATGGAATGAACGTACTTGCTTTTCCGCATAAAGAATATGAGATATAACTTCGATGAAATAGTGCCTCGTACCGGTACGAACTCCTATAAATGGGATAGCGCTGTGGATACGGATGTTCTACCGATGTGGGTGGCCGATATGGATTTCCGTACGGCACCCGTTATTATCGAAACCTTACGGCAACGTGTAGAACATGGTATTTTCGGTTATACTCGAGTACCGGATGCATATTACGAAGCGGTGACAGGCTGGTTTGAACGTCGGCATGGATGGCAAATACGAAAAGAATGGATGATTTGTACCTCCGGAGTTGTTCCGGCAATTTCTGCCGTTATCAAGGCGCTAACCGAGCCGGGTGATAAAGTACTGGTGCAGACTCCGGTTTATAACTGTTTTTTCTCGTCCATCCGCAATAACAGATGTGAGATTATCCGCACCCCTTTGTCTTATGCCCATGATACATTCACGATTGATTATGAGGATTTGGAGAAAAAAGCCGCTGATCCGAAGGTAAAGGTCATGCTGTTGTGTAATCCTCATAATCCCGCTGGAAGGGTATGGACACGTGAGGAACTAAGTCGTATCGGCAAGATCTGTATCCGTAATGGCCTAATAGTCGTATCAGATGAGATACATTGCGAACTCGTATTTCCGGGATATACTTTTACACCGTTTGCATCTATCTCAGAAGAATTCCTACGGCATTCCGTGACATGCCTGTCGCCTAGCAAGGCTTTCAATATCGCTGGATTACAAATCGCCAATATCGTGTGTTACGATGAGAACCTACGTCGGAAGATAGACCGGGCAATCAATATCAACGAGGTATGCGATGTGAATCCTTTTGGTGTAATAGCTACCATAGCGGCCTATAATGAGGGAGAGGAATGGCTGTCGCAACTGATCGATTATTTATGGCAGAATTACTTATACATGAAAGATTTTTGCGGGAAATATCTGCCGGACTTTCCGATAACCTTGTTGGAAGGCACTTATCTTGTATGGATGGATTGCCGTAAGTTAGGTAAATCATCGGAAGAATTGGAGCACTTGCTGATCGAGAAAGCGAAGCTATGGCTCAATGCCGGAACGATGTATGGAGCAGAAGGCGAAGGCTTCATGCGTTGGAATATCGCTTGTCCACGTTCCTCGCTGATAAAGGGGGTGGAGCTGTTCAGGGATTTTGTAGGCTGTGCCTGTTAAAGAATAGTGATGATAGAAAACGTGAGAAGGGGAAAACATCTATTGCTTTCCCCTTCTTTCATATATCTCTCACTAGATAAAAGATTCGTTTTACTCGATCTCGATGCTATGTTTTACCGGAGTAAGAATGAACGTGAACTCATAGTCGCCGTAAGGAATCTGGTATTCCGGGAGTGCGATAGTTCCCCAGCTATTTACACAGCCTAATCCCATCTGTACCTTATCGAGACAAAGGTTTGTCAAGTCGGCTTCCTCTACTTCTGGAGAGTGTCTTTGATCCTTTCGGGCACCGTCGTCCAAAGACTCTATCGTATAATGCAAAGCGGAAGCGGAGAATGGGGCAGAGGCTACGACCTCGATACCGTTGCCAGCCTCGTTCAGCATTTTCCACCAGCGGATATCCGATTTCGTTCCATTCTCTTGCGGACGGATATACGAATAGAATTGCTCGTCTACGGTCTGGCGGTAAATAGCCAAGTCCGCGTTACCCTTGCGGTCGATATAATTCTCCACGGGACCACGGCCGTAGTATTCGATATTCTCGAAATATCTCGGCATCGGCATTTGCATACCGAAGCGGAACATGGGGGATACCTTGGCATTCTTGTCTGCTGTCATTTTCTGGGTAACTTTGATCGCACCCTTGTTATTGATCACGTACGTCAAGTTCAACTTGGCGGATACGGTCGGCATATCGTAAACGGCCTCTACGATCACTTGCTTGTTCTCCATCCGTTGGTTAAGAGAAGTCAGCTTCATTTCCGGATTCTTCCATGCGGCGTACTTCTTCTGTAGGCCAGCTCCGAAATCATTGTCTGTCGGCGCACGCCAGAAGTTAGGAGTCAAAGCCTCTCCTTCCTTGATCATGTCTTGGCCGTTTACCTCGTATTTGATCAGGTAACCATTCTCACGGTTGAATTCGGTACGGAAACCACAACCTTCCACGATCAGGTAATTGGCGTCGTTATCTTGTACGGCTGGAGCCTTGGTTTCGATATTGGTTGTTTCCACGTTTTTCAAATCCATAGATGGAGCCTTGTACGGGTTCAACGTCAGCTGATCCTTGGCCACGGTATGTCCGGCGGGTAATAAGCCCTCACGGTTCTTCAGTTTATAAGATACATTCAGCAACCATTCCGTGCATTGGCAAGTCTCGCCTAGATCCAATCGGATCGTTGATGTTTGTTGGGGAGCTACTTTCAGGTCATCGACACGTCCGCTACGAACAACCTTGCCACCTTTCAGCATTTCCCATTCCAGATAATAAGCGGAAAGGTCACGGAAGAAATTCTCGTTGTACACCTTGATCTCACCTTTCGACAGATCGCCGGGGGTTGTCCAGATATCTTGGTAATAATACCCCACCTCGTACATATGCGGGTTCGGAACACGATCCGGGCTGATCAAGCCGTTATCGCAGAAGTTATTATCGCTAGCGTCGAACTTATTGAAATCGCCGCCATAAGCATAGATCATTTTCCCGTTCTTGCCGGTCCAGCGCACGGATTGATCCACGAAGTCCCAGATGAAGCCCCCTTGATATTTCGGGTATTTACGGATCAAATCCCAATATTCCTTGAAACCTCCTTGAGAGTTACCCATGGCATGAGCGTATTCACATTGTATCAAAGGCTTTTGCATGGAGTTATCCTCGCTGTATTTAGCGCAATCCTCGTAGTTGTAATACATCGGGCAGAAGATATCGGTCTTTCCGTTCTTTCCGGCCTGTTCGTATTGTACGGCACGGCTGGGGTCTTCGTTCTTGATCCAGTCGTAAGCGGCCTCGAAGTTAGGACCGTATCCAGCCTCGTTACCCAAGGACCAGAAGATGATACTCGGATGGTTGAAGCCACGTTGGACGTTACGTTGGTTACGTTCCAGATGCGCTTTCTTATAAGATGGGTTCTTGGCTAACGTCTCCTCGCCGTATCCCATTCCGTGAGACTCTATATTGGCTTCGGCTACGACATAGATACCGTATTTATCGCAAAGATCGTACCAGAAGTTGTCATCGGGATAGTGGCAGGTACGAACGGCGTTCAAATTGAATTTCTTCATGATCTGTATGTCCTGTATCATGCGTTCGCGTGAAACGACATAACCGCCATCGGGATCCATCTCGTGACGGTCGGCACCCTTGAAAAGAACCGGTTGCCCGTTCACGAGTATCTGGGCGTTCTTTAATTCGATCTTACGGAAACCTACTTTTACGGGGATTACCTCGATTGTTTTGCCTCCCTCTTTTAAAGTAGCCCGTAAAGTATATAGATAGGGAGTCTCCGCAGTCCATTTGTGGGGAGAGGAGACTTCTATCGTCGTGCTGACCTTTCCGGAAGCGTTCAAGGATTGGGTAGTGACAGCTTTATTCTGGGCATCCAATAGTTCAAGCTCTACTGTACCTTTACCCTTCATGGTCAGGTTGACTGCCAACGAGCCATTTTGGTATTGAGCGTCCAGATCCGGAGTCACACGTATATCGGCGATCTGTTGCTTTGGGTTACGGGCGTATAAATAACAATCACGTCCGACACCGCTGTAACGGAAGAAATCTTGGTCTTCCAGATAAGTGCCATCACACCAGCGGAATACTTGGAAAGCAATCAGGTTTTTTTGTCCGGGTTTCAAGTAAGGAGTTAAGTTAAACTCCGCTTCCAGCTTGCTGTCTTCGCTATAGCCTACGTACTTCCCGTTTACCCACAAATACATATTGGAGGTAACGGAACCGAAATGGGCGATGATCTCTTTTCCGTTCCAGCTGGCAGGAACCATGATCTCACGACGGTAGGAACCCACATGGTTATTAACGGTAGGGACCTCGGGCGGGTTGTTCTTGAATTGCTCACGCCAAGCGTAACCAACGTTTACGTAGAGAGGATCTCCATATCCGTTCAGTTCCCATACACCGGGCACAGGCATATTGTTCCATCCTTTGTCGTTGTAATCGGTCCGCCAGAAATCGGTAGGACGAGCGTCAGCGTTCTTTACCCAAAAGAATTTCCAAGGACCGTTCAAGGTCATGAAGTTCTGGGATTGTTCCTTGGCGTCCTTCGCTGCCACCTCGGCGGTCTCGTAGGCGAAGAAATTGGCGTGCATCGGGGCACGGTTTACGGCGTTGACCTCGGGGTCTCGCCACTCATTCGACTGGGCTACCGCTGTGAAAGCCAAAGCGGCAAACAGTCCGGTCATAAGTTGTCTTTTCATGCTATTATATTTTTAATCTGCTTTACGGAATTGCAAAACTAAGAATAAAATTCCGGGTATGGCAATAATTCCGGCGGAAACTAACAGGGCGACACGTAAAGAATAGAAATCATTTAGCCAACCTATAAATGGGGCGATGGCAGCGAATATCAAGCGGATCACAAAGTTACGGATCGACAAGACCGTAGCCCGCATCTCCGAGAAGGTCATTTGATTAATGTAACCTTTCAAAATCGGTGTGGCGAAGCCCCGGACTATATAGAAAATGAACAAGATCGCTAATCCCCAATAAGTAAGGTTATAAGCGAGCGATATATATCCACCTACGATTATAAGTAGTATAAACGTGTTTGATTTACGCATCCCGAAATACCGCTCTACCTGATCAGAATAGAGGGCGGACAATCCCACAGTCAGATTGAGCACGGTCCAAATGACACCGTAATAGGAGGTCGGGGTTTCCAACTTCATCAATACGGGCTGCACGAACCATGCCATCGTTAATGTAGCGGCTCCGATGATACCGGAGAACATGATGTTATAGCATAGCTTACGGTTCGTGACCAAGGAATATTTCAAGATGCGGAGAATCTCGGAAACCGGGTTCTGCACCTTGCTCTTAGTATTGAATTCCTGCAAGGCGAACGCCGCTGGAATGCCGATAAAGGCGACAAACGCTTGGGCGTAAAACGGCAATCGCAAGGAATAGGCGGCCAGCAATCCACCGAATATCCCGGCGATGGCCTCGGCGAAATTACCGATCATCGTGATACGTCCCTCATACCGCAAATAAAGTTCTTCTTTTTTATATCGTACGGTTGTATCGTAGAGCAGCGCCGAATCCGCTCCGTTTACCAAGGTTTGCCCGGTTCCCAACAAAATCTCGGCGAAGAGAAATGCCGTGAAAGTGGAGGTGAAAGAATAACATAGGTACCCTCCAAAGAAAAGTATACAACCTAGAATCAAGCATTTCTTACGCCCCCATACGTCCGCCAGATAGCCCGAGGGAATCTCCAAAGTGACAGCGGCGACCGAGTAGACACTCTTCAAAATAAACACGTCTTGTAGTCCTAAACCATGATCCTCGTAGAATAGGACAATGATAGGCATTACGAGCGAGAACCATTTGGAAAACTTGATCAGATAGAGAGCGAGTATATTTTGTTTCATATTTTTCAACGGGATTGCCCTGTCGTTTTTATTTAGACACGCGAATGTATGAATTCTTTGCCAATAGCCTGAACTTTTTTAGGAAGCTTCTGTTCTTTTTGAAAAAGGAAAAATATGGTATTCAATCAACTTGATATTCATTTACTGATTACGGCCATTTGTGTCATATCATCCGCCTTGATATGCTATACGATCGGGGTCTGGGGCGAGCGTTTCCAAGGACAGTTAAAAGCGTGGCATCTTTGGTTTTTTGTATTAGGACTTTATGCGGACGCTATTGGAACGGGCTTGATGGAGCATATCGCCCAACTGACCCATTTACATGATACGGTACATACCGTAACGGGAATTATCGCTATTTGCTTGATGCTGATCCATGCGATCTGGGCGATTTGGACTTACTTTAAAGGTTCGTTAAAAGCCAAACAGCATTTCAACAGATTTAGCATTGTTGTGTGGTTCATCTGGTTAATTCCTTATTGCATCGGTATCTACATGGGGATGTCTCTCCATAAATAGAGGCCATCGCTCATATATCTTGAGAAATAAATCGTACATTTGGTGATATGTTTACTATATAAACGAGGTGATCGCCCTCTACGAGCGTTCCGCCGAGATGAATCCATTCTCCTCGAAGTTCGATGCTTGGCAAGCCGGCAAATGTCAATTAACAGAAGAGGAGAAACTAGGCTATGAGCTTTTCAAGGAAAAAGGGCTATGTGCCGAGTGCCATATCTTGGATCCCGACGAACGGGCCGGGAAGGTGCTATTCACCGATCATACCTATGATAATCTGGGGATTCCCTCAAATCCGGGCAATCCATTCTTTAAGGTTTCGGCTCCCTATAATACGTGTGGTAAGGATACGATGGATCTTGGCTTGGGCTCACGACTGCGTGATCCGGAAGAATACGGGGAGTTCCGTGTGCCTACGCTCCGCAATATCGCTCTGACAGCTCCATATGGCCATAATGGATATTTCAAGACCTTGGAGGAGATCGTACATTTTTATAACGTAAGGGATGTAGAGGATTTCCCCCCGGCGGAATATCCCGAGACCGTAAATAAGGATGAACTGGGGAACTTAGGTTTATCTCAGGAAGAGGAGACTGCGATTGTCGCTTTTTTACGAACATTGACGGATTGCATCAAATAAAAATCAGTCTTTCCAAAAACTTTCTCCAGCCCTTGATAGTTTTCTTATAAAATAAAAAGAAGAGTTTAAACTATGGCGAAGAAAGTTGCGGACCAGTTAGTGGATACGCTGGAAAAAGCAGGCGTACGACGTATATACGCCGTGACAGGCGATAGCCTGAATGAGGTGAACGAGGCTGTTCGGAAAAACGGCAGATTGCGGTGGATTCATGTCCGTCATGAGGAAACGGGGGCTTATGCCGCTGCGGCGGAGGCCCAGTTGACAGGCGAGTTGGCTTGTTGCGCAGGTAGTAGTGGCCCCGGGCATGTACATTTAATTAATGGGCTGTATGATGCCCAACGATCCGGAGCACGGGTCTTGGCGATCGCTTCCACGATCCCTTCCCGGGAGTTTGGTACGGAATATTTCCAAGAGACAAATACGATCAAATTATTCGATGATTGTAGCTATTATAACCAAGTAGCCACTACGCCGGAACAATTTCCCCGGATGCTTCAAGGCGCTATGCAAGCGGCGATCTCATCACGTGGGGTCGGGGTGATCGGACTTCCCGGTGACTTGGCGGCAGAGAATGCTACAGCGGGTTTGTCCTCTACCTTTTCTTTTCCTACGCGACAACGGGTTTGTCCCGCCGAACAGGAAATCCGGGAATTAGCGGATTTGTTGAATAACGCGAAGAAAGTGACACTTTATTGTGGAATAGGTGCGAAAGATGCCCATCCGGAATTGGTGCAGTTGGCTAAATTACTGAATGCTCCGGTAGCCTATTCTTTCAAGGGTAAGATGGAGATCCAATACGATAATCCGAACGAGGTGGGGATGACCGGTCTATTGGGCATGCCTTCCGGCTATTATAGTATGCATGAGGCAGAGGTGTTGGTGTTGTTGGGAACCGATTTTCCATACGAGGCATTCATGCCAGAGAGCAACACGATCGTACAGGTGGATATCAATCCGAATCGTCTGGGGCGTCGTGCCAAGATACAAATGGGGCTTTGTGGCGATGTGAAGGATACTTTGGATGAGTTGATTCCGTTGATTCACCAGAAAGAAGATAATAGTTTCTTGCGGGAACAGTTGGCTAAATATGAGAAAGTTCGGGAAAATCTCCGTTCTGCCGCCACTGTCCGGGGGAAAGAAGAGAAGATACAGCCAGAGTACGTGATCTCGGTCGTAGACGAGCTTAGCTCGGACGACGCCATATTTACCGTGGATACGGGTATGACTTGTGTATGGGGTGCCCGCTATTTGCAAGCTACGGGTATGCGGAAGATGTTGGGATCATTCAATCATGGCTCGATGGCGAACGCCATGCCGCAAGCGATAGGGGCGGCATTGGCTTATCCCGGCAGGCAAGTCGTGGCGTTGTGTGGTGATGGAGGTATCTCAATGTTGTTGGGCGACCTTGCTACGATCGTGCAATACCATTTGCCGATTAAATTAATCGTATTTAATAACCGTTCCCTAGGAATGGTAAAACTTGAGATGGAGGTGGCCGGACTGCCGGATTGGCAGACCACGATGCTGAACCCGGATTTCGCCCGGGTCGCCCTTTCAATGGGAATGGCGGGCTACAACGTGATCAACCCCGACGATGTATTCCCCACTTTGCAGAAAGTGTTTAACGCTGACGGACCGGCCTTGGTTAACATCATGACCGATCCGAACGCATTAGCGATGCCTCCCAAGATTGAGTTCTCCCAAATGCTTGGTTTTGCCCAGACCATGTATAAGTTAATGATGGAGGGGCGAAGCAAGGAGGTCTTGGATACCATCGATACGAATCTAAAACATTGGAAAGAGGTGTTTTAAACTCTCAAAAGAGCTGGATAACCGCTTTAGATTTCGCGCTTTGAATGGCAGCGTCCAATATCCGCACTACCATTAGGTTATTCTCCAACGAGGAAAGGTCCGTGGGAGGTACGTCAATCTCTTTACGGACAGCGGCTTTCAAGAAATAAAAGGAATCATTATAAGGAGCGTTCAAGGAAGGTGCTATTTCTTGGCGCTCCTTTCCGTTGGTATAAATTCGCATTTCCTTAGGCGTATCTTGGTAAATATATCCTTTGTCGCCATAGATATGCATATCTTTTCTACCCATCGGCCAACACCATGATCCCATGATCTGGACGGTTGCGGAAGGATATTCCACGATAATAGTTGCGTCATCGTCTACCTTGGGATAAAGATTCGGTTTATTCTGCCGTAGTACGGCGTATACGCTAAGAGGCTTTTCATCTTTCATGAGACGGGTGGCTAAGTTGGCTCCGTAACATCCAAAATCGATAACTGCCCCGCCGCCATTCAGCACGGGGTCGGTTAACCAGTCCGTGAACTCTTTTCCGCAGTTGATCTCGAAGGGACCTTGATGCCCGTCGTATACGTTGATACGATCGATCTTCCCGATAGCACCGCTGTCGATAAGGCGGAATGCCTCATGGTTGGTATTATACCACGTAGTCTCGTAGTTGGTAAGCAACAAGATATTTTTCTCACGGGCGAGCGATGCCATTCGGGTAGCATGTTCGTTATTGACGGCCAATGGCTTTTCTACCATAACATGTATGCCTCTCGGTGCGCAAGCCTCTACCACACGAAGATGGTCGTGGATCGGCTCGTATACGATGACTGCCTCCGGATGGGTCTTATCCAGCATCTCGCCAAGGTCCGCATAGAATAGGTTAGGATCCAGCTTATCCCGCAGACCGTTATGTTCCCGTAAGTAATCATCTTTCTCGGCGACTCCTACAATCTTGAAATCGCCTCTATCCAAACGGCTTATCACCTCCCATAGATGTCCGTGGGATACTCCTGCCACGGCCAGTCGCAAAGGCTCTCCATCTTGCCCTTTCGCCGTGAGAGTTAAGAACGTAAATGCACATAACATAAGTAAGTAACGTGTGATCTTGTGTATATTCATGATATTATCTATATATAGTTTTTACAAAGATATACGATTATTTCTTACCTTTGCAACCCATTACTTATTCAGATTAAGGAAAACAGTATAATTTAGAAATATAAAGAAATGGCAAAAGAGCTGAAAGAACTTACACCGAGAAGTGTAAACTATTCGCAGTGGTACCAAGATTTGGTAATTAAGGCAGATTTGGCGGAGAATTCCGCCGTGCGTGGTTGTATGGTGATCAAGCCTTACGGATATGCTATCTGGGAGAAGATGCAACGTATCCTAGACGATATGTTCAAGGAAACCGGTCATGTGAACGCTTATTTCCCCTTGCTGATCCCGAAGTCTTTCTTAAGCAAAGAAGCTGAGCACGTGGAAGGATTCGCCAAGGAGTGCGCCGTGGTTACTCACTATCGTTTGAAGACAAATCATGACGGTACGGGGGTTGTCGTAGATCCGGCAGCTAAACTGGAAGAGGAATTGATCATTCGCCCGACTTCGGAGACCATTATATGGAATACATACCGTAACTGGATTCAGTCTTACCGCGACCTGCCTATCTTGTGCAACCAATGGGCGAACGTGATGCGCTGGGAGATGCGTACTCGCTTGTTCCTTCGTACGGCTGAGTTCTTGTGGCAGGAAGGCCATACCGCTCACGCTACTCGTGAAGAAGCGGAGATAGAAGCTAAGAAGATGCAAGAGGTTTACGCGAACTTCGCTGAGAATTATATGGCAATGCCAGTAATAAAGGGCGTGAAGTCTGAGAGCGAGCGTTTCGCCGGTGCTTTGGATACCTATACGATCGAGGCGATGATGCAGGATGGAAAAGCCTTGCAGGCGGGAACTTCCCATTTTTTGGGACAGAACTTCGGTAAGGCTTTCGACGTTACTTTCATCGACAAGAACGGCAAGAGCGACTATGCTTGGGCTACTTCTTGGGGAGTTTCCACACGTTTGATCGGTGCGTTGATTATGTCTCATTCCGATGATAACGGTTTGGTATTGCCTCCTCATTTGGCTCCGATTCAGGTTGTGATCGTCCCGATTTATCGTAGCGCTGAGCAATTAGCGCAGATCAGCGAGAAGGTCGCTGGTATCGTGGCTAAGTTGAAGGCGTTGGGTATCTCCGTGAAATATGACGACGCTGATAATAAGAAGCCGGGCTGGAAGTTCGCTGAGTACGAGTTGAAAGGTGTTCCCGTGCGTTTGGCTATGGGTGGTCGTGATTTGGAAAATAATACAATCGAGGTGATGCGCCGTGATACTTTGGAGAAGGAAACGATCACTTGTGATGGCATTGAGGAATACGTGAAGAATCTGTTGGAGGAAATCCAAGCGAATATCTTCAAGAAAGCGTACGATCACCGTGAGGCTAACATCATAAACGTAGATACGTATGAGGAATTTAAGGAGAAGATCGAGGATGGCGTCTTCATCATGGCTCACTGGGATGGAACCCCAGAGACAGAGGAATTGATCAAGAACGAGACAAAAGCTACGATCCGCTGTATTCCTTTAGCTGGAGATAAGACTCCGGGTAAGTGTATGGTGACAGGTAAACCGTCGGCTTGTCGGGTACTGTTCGCCAGAGCTTATTGATTGTTATGCTAAAAGATGAAATAAAATGGGGGATGCTTTAACCGAAGGGCATCCCTCTCTAAGAAAATGAGCTACCACGAATTTATACTTGTCGTTAACTTTAGTAGCATCATTATCTTGGTGTTATTGGCGATGTTGTTATTGATTGCCACTCGGTTTCGTGGCGAGAGTGGTTATGCCGCAGCGATTATCGTTCTTCCTAACATCCCTGTTTATATTTACAACATGAGCCGCATGCTTGGTTGGCATGATATAACGTTGTTCTTTTTCCCTATCAGTTATTCGGTCAATACGCTGTTGATGCCGTTGCTGTGGTTATTTACCCGCCGCAACTTTGATCTTGATCCTCGTTTCAAGCCTGTCCAATTGTTGCATTTTTTACCGGCGATTGTCTGTGTCGTTATCGTGTTATCCATTCCTATGCGGAAGCGTATGGAGAGTATACTTCATGAGGTCACCGGTGATGATACTTGGATCGGTGATTTTAACGCTGCCGTGATTACCTCGCAGATGATCGGTTATTTTGTCGCTATCTTTATTTATCTTTACCGGAAGAAGCAGTATATAAAGGATAATTGGTCTGATGCCGAATACATGCAAAAGGAATGGATTCCGAAACTTATGATCCTGTTCGCTGCCTTGTTTGTCACCGTGATGACCTGTTATGCGATTTGGCCTCGGACTGATGCTTGGTTGATACAGATATTGAATGTGATGGCGATGAGCTTCCTCGTCTATAATTTTATTGCTCATCCAACTGTTCCTTATATCCAAGGAACGTCACGGATGCTCGTTAAGGATGAGACGGTAGGGTTTCAGTCTATACCAGACGAGGAACAAATGAGAGATATATGTTCCCAAGTGAAAGAGTATCTGGAGACAACAAATGCTTTCCTGCGAAAGGACCTTTCCTTATCCATATTATCGAGAGAGACTGGTATTTACCAAAAATTACTTTCTCGGTCGATCAACGAATACTTAAAACAGAACTTCTTCGAGCTTATCAACGAGATGCGAGTGGGGGAAGCCAAGCGAAGGTTGCTCCTGCCGGAGAATGCTGGTCATACGGTAGATAGCCTTTATGAGGAATGTGGTTTTCGGACTCGTTCCACGTTCTTCTTGGCATTTAAAAAGGTAGAGGGTTTGTCTCCCGCCCAGTGGCTTAATTCGGTAAAAAAACATACGGATCAATAAACGCAACAGCTAAAAAGAGTACATAAACTCTTTCCGGGTCTGATTTTATTACTATATTTGTGTCGCTATCGTCAGATAGCGGACATATTTAGACACTAGGAAAGTGTTTAGCTTCGTTCTCAGAGATAAAATCTGGTAAATTTTTCACGGGAGAATAAGCTGTACTCTTCACGTCATTGTTATATGCTATACGTATATGGACAAAGGGCGTGGGCTGTTGCTTATTTACCGTACGGGTTTACCAGAGCCTATCTCTTAAATAAGTTAATAGTCCCACGCTTTCCTCATATTAATACTATCCGGATCGGGACTTACCGGATGTACATCTTCGAGGCATTATGAAAAAATATCTACCACGTTTCTCTTTCTTTTTAATGATTTTACTCCATTTCATCATGAAATCAGTCTGAATATACAGCTTTCGGACTTCTCTAAACATCTTGTTTTAGGTGATTCGGGAAATAAACACTCTCTTTGCGGTATCGATTGAATCTCTTTGTTTACTTCTGAAAGTATTTGTGATGATTGGTCTTGTTAAATACGTAGGAAATCACTCTTTGTATATAAAGCATTTTTGTTTTATATGCATTTTATTGATGTGGATACTCTCGCTGATACCTTCTTGTCATCGAGAGGGAGAGGTTGGTCTTTCCCAAAATGATCAGGTGGGTATAGATAGTGTGGTCTCGGCCTGTCCGGACATCGATTCTCTACAATCATGCCTAAGGTATTTCGAGAGAACCGCGAATGAGCTGGGAGTGATACTCGCCTATAAGGAATTAGGGGTACGCTACCGGGAAGCGGCCCGTTTTAATGAGGCGATAGGATGCCACCGGGAAGGCTTGCGATTGGCTATGCAACGGAAAGATACCTCGGAGGTCATACAGGCCTTGAATAATATCGGTACGAACTTCCGGCGGTTAGGTATCATGGACGAGGCCTCCAATTATCATTATAGGGCATTGTCGTTGTGCGAGAGACTGGGCGATAAGGAAAGCTATAAGGCAAGAAAAAACCGGACCATTTCCTTGAGTGGTATCGGAAACGTGTATCTAACATTGGAAAATTGCGAGATGGCCGACAGTATTTTCCGAATAGCGCTGGAAGAGGAACGTACCTTGGACAGTGATCTCGGCTTGGCCATGAACTACGCGAACCTTGGCTCTATCTTCGAGAAGCGTGGCATGATGGATTCCGCTTTTGTTTATTACAATTATTCTATGGAGCATAATCGTGCGGCCGGGTCTGTTGTCGGCATCTCGCTTTGCCATAACCATATAGGACGCTTGTTCGAGAAAAAGGGACAATGGGATCAGGCGATACGCGAATATCGTAACGCATACGACCTTATGGTAGCGGACAACGATCTGTATCATTGGCTGGAATCGTGCCTGGCCTTGGCACGGGTGAATATCTACAAGGGAGATCTGCGAATGGCGGAGGCTTTTTTGGAGCATGCGGAGGGTGCCGCTAAGGTGACGCGGGCGTGGAAGCATTTGTCGAGCGTGTATCATCTGGATTACTTGCGTTATGAGAAGCTGGGTGATTATAAGAATGCCCTCAACGCTTATACATCAAGTCTCGCTTATGCTGATAGCATGCGAAATACTGAGAATATGAACCATATACAGAACCTCCGTGTGGACTACGAGAAAGAGAGGAGCAACCGGGAGCTTTCATTGATACAGAAGAATTATGAGATGGGGCAGCGTACCAAGAATATTTTCCTGATCGCTTGCTTGATCGTACTCTTCCTTACGGTGGTAGCGATGGGCTTTTTATGGTATGCCTTGCGGATGAAGTCCCGCAATCAGCAGGTGATGCGGCGCATGGAGGAGGTGAGGGCCAATTTCTTCACGAATGTCACGCATGAGTTTCGTACGCCGCTGACGGTTATCTTGGGTGTGTCGGAAGAGTTGCGGAAAGGGGGAATAGGCGAGGAGGAACTCAAGACCGGGCTGAATATGATTGGACGGCAGGGAAAGAACCTGCTGGAATTGGTGAACCAATTATTGGAAGTGGCGAAAGTGAGATCTGAGATTGGCGATCCGGAATGGAGGACTGGAGATATCGTAGCTTATACGAGCATGATCGTGGAAGATAACCGGGCGTATGCCCGCCAAGGGCAGGTAGACCTTTGTTTTACTCCTTCGGAGACGATTATCAGCATGGATTTCGTGCCCGAGTATTTCCGGAGGATCATGGATAACTTACTCCGCAACGCTATCAAGTTCACGCCGAGAGGTGGGAGGGTTGTCGTGACGATGGAGTGTGTGGGGAGTATGCTTGTCACGCATGTGGCGGATACGGGCTGCGGTATAGCCGAGGAGGACTTGCCGCATATCTTCAAGGCTTTTTACCTAGGTGAGACCGGAGGGGCAGGCACGATGGGCACGGGGATCGGCCTTTCTTTGGTACGGCAGATGGTGAGGAGCATGGAGGGCCGGGTGAGCGTGAAGAGTACGGCCGGGGTTGGTTCTGAGTTTGTCGTGATGTTGCCATTGAGACATGGCGACTCCTTCTGGGAACGTTGGGTACCCGGCGAGGAATCTAACGATAACGCCTCTCATCCGGAACCGGACAAGACCGTGATACTGCCGGATGCGACGATGGAGCCGGATAGCACGTCTATGCGCCCGTCTATATTGATCGTGGAAGATAATGCGGACATTTCTTATTATATCGGCCGGCTGCTTAATGGTGCGTATCAAATAATATATGCGCAAAACGGAGCGGAGGGGTTGGAGATAGCGGCGGAGCAAATGCCGGACTTGATCCTCACCGACTTGATGATGCCCGAGATGGATGGCTATGAGTTATGTAGGCGGGTACGTGAATCCGAGGTGTTGAACCATATTCCGATCATTATCATTACCGCGAAATCAGGAGGAAAGGAACGTGTCTGTGGCTTAGAAGTCGGGGCGGACGCTTATCTGGAGAAGCCTTTCAATGCGGAAGAGCTGAATATCCGGATAACAAAGTTGCTGGAACAGCGTCGTTTGCTGCGTGAGAAGTATTCCAAGGCTATGCGTGAGGGGACAGAACTGAATGTAAAACTAAACCCTGCCGACCAAGACTTCTTGGCTCGCCTGAATGATTATATATACGCGTTGATGTCCAACCATGGCTTGAACTCGGACATGGTAGCCGATAAGATGTGCATGAGCCGATCCCAATTGAATCGCAAGGTCCGTGCCATCACGGGCTACAACACTTCTGCCTATATCCTGCAGATGCGCATGGAGAGGAGCAAACGCCTCTTGGCCTCTACCGAGGAACTGATCGGTGACATCGCCCTTAAATGCGGCTTCGAGGATGCCAATTATTTCGCTCGCCTTTTCAAGCAGATCTTCAATGTAACGCCCTCGCAATACAGGAAAAGCCTCATTCAATGATTCCGTGTAGAAAGGGGCTATGAAATTGAGAAATCCATATTTAACCTCATCATTGGGAAATCCGAGGGTATAGATATTGAATTCCGGATTGAAATCCTTGATGGTCAGATAGCCACTTTGGTAAATCACCGGGATAGGCCGGGTGGCGTCGGCTGTACATGGAAATATATTATAAACCAATCCGGGTACAATCCATTCTCAAGAATAACTCTTGTTTATAGAACGTCTGTTACGATGGGCATTGTTAGTGTCTTACGATGGGCAACGTGACGTGCTTACGATGGGCATTATAAGGAGCTAATAATGCCCATTGTTATTCTTCCATAGATTCTATCGGAGGCGATTCGGCCGGCTAGCATTTCTAATCGACTGCTCTTTAATTAGTTAATTATTTTCAATGCGCAGATTCTCTTGGTTTGTCCTAGTGAAATGCGTCGATTATCCTATAAGAATGCGTCATTTCTCCTCACGGGCGATCGCTCTCGGGGCTAATTTTGCGAATAAAGAAATCGGACGTTTCACCAAATCTGCGACTGCCGACGAGCGGATCAAACGTATCGAGGAAGTGGCCGAGCAAATGGAAGAAGAACGTAAAAAAGGGATATCGTGCCGTAAGAAGGTTTCTCGCTTTTTTCGGAGATCCTTGATAAATCTGGACCGATCCATCAGAAGGTGTTTCGGTAAATAAATAGGAATGAATTATTAATCTAATGAATTAAAGGAAATGAAAAAGCTAGTATTTATTTTATCTGCCATGTTGCTCCTAATCGGGACGATGGACGTGCAAGCCCAATGGGGAAAGAAACTCCTCAAGAAAGCGGGTGAGAGTGCCAAACGGGCAACGGAGAGGAACGTGGAACGGAAAGTGGAACAGACCGTAGACAAGGCTTTCGAGGGAGCGGAGGATGTGGTTACGGGGAAAGGGAATAATAATAATGAAAAGGAGGAGCCGAAAGCAAGTACAAGCTCGCAAGGAAACAACGAGGTTATGGATGACGGGGGAGATGTGGAGCAGCAGGAACAACCGCAACAACAACCGCAACAATCGCTTGAAATGACGTATGCCAAGAGTGACTTCGTGCCAGGGGATGAGATTATTTTCGACGATGATGTGACCCGTGAACAAATAGGAGAATTTCCCAGCCAGTGGGATTTATTAAAAGGTACTGTTGAGATCGCTCAAATCAATGGCGATAAGGTGATACTTTGCGTGAGTCAGGATGATCCGGTCATTGCGCCGCTATTCGATGATATGAAAAGTTATCTGCCGGAAAAGTTCACGTTGGAATTTGACTTTTGGGTAGGGCCTTATGAAAAGAAGGGAGATGATGGGCCGCAAAATCGCTATATCGTACGTTTTTACAAACCGGGACCGAACAGTCGTGTTCAAAATATCGATCTTAGTGACTGGTATTATAGTGCCTCAGACCATCGGACAGAACTATCTTGGAGTTTTACTTCCTTGGGCGGGGACGGTCGTAACGGAAGTGATAATTCTTTCCGGAATATCCCGAACTCATGGAACCATTTCTCACTTTCTTTCAATCAACGGGCAATGAAAGTTTACATAAACGGTATCCGCTATGCCAATATTCCGAATACGGTAGCACCCGGACATTTTGATATACAGTTTTATAGAAGTGGTGGATATTTTACAAATAACACTTCCATCCGCAACATACGTGTCGCCAAAGGCGCAGTGCCATTGTACGACCGCATGATGTCCGACGGTAAGTTTATCACGTATGGCATCACCTTCGATGTCGGCAAATCGACCATCAAACCAGAGAGTATGGGTGAGATCAATCGTATCGTCAAATTAATGGCCGATAACCCCGACCTGAGATTCTCCGTAGAAGGCCATACCGATAGCACCGGCAACGAGGCTTCCAACCAGACATTGAGCGAGGCACGCAGCAACGCCATCGTAGGTAAACTGGTTGAACTGGGCATCAGTGCCGATCGTCTCTCCGCTTCCGGCAAAGGACAATCATCCCCCATCGCCGATAACGGAACGGACGAGGGACGTGCCAAGAACCGACGGGTGGAGTTTGTCAAGATGTAACCTATATATATAATGTATAGCGAAAGAGTTCTTTGACGTATTGGTTTACACGCTTTAATTGTTCGATGGAATTGGGGTAATTCTGATTTGTAAGTATTATCTTTGTAAAGTGATAATTAAAAAAGAAAGGATAGAATTATGAGCAAAGCAATTCAATTGCAACAATCCGTACTGCAAGATGTTGTATCTATGCTGGATGACAGCGATGCTATGAAGAAACTTCATAAATTCCTTCAGCGTCTCAAAAAGGATAAAGCGGTAGAGGAAGAAATGACTGCAGCCGAAAAAGAAGAGATATTGGGTGATATTAGGGATGGTCTGCGAGAACTCAAACTTGCCAGAGAAGGTAAAATTGAACTGCAAACCGTTGAGGAATTCTTGCATGAATTACAGGATTGAGTTAGGCAGCACGTTTAAAAAAGCATTTAAGCGGCTGAGAAAAAAGTATCATTCACTGGATAAGGATTTGGCACAATGGACGGTTGAATTAAGACAAAACCCTACCCAAGGAGCTGATCTTGGCAATGGTATTCGTAAAGTTCGCATGGTAATCAGCGACAAGGGGAAAGGTAAAAGCCATGGCGCACGGGTGATTACTCATACGGCGATAGTCAGTATAGAAGATGGAGTTATCACCCTCCTCGCTATTTATGATAAAGCTGAACAGGAAACGATCACTGACAAAGAAATAGCTCGTCTGCTGAAAGAAATATAATTCATTAACCCCATCTATAGAAAAGCGTGTAAACCGATACAAGAGTTTACACGCTTTTTTTGTGCGCGTATGCCTCATGGATAGGAACAGATAACAAATATGAATTGTAACGAATAAGTGAGCGATATGAAAAAGAAATTCTACATACTGATGTGCTTGGCGAGCCTCGTCTTGATGGTGACGGCTTGCGGCGGCAAGGAGAAGATCAAGGAGAAGCTTCGTGCGGCTACCGAGGCCGTAAAGGAGCGGAAGGAAGCGGCCGTCTCCGAAAAGGGGAGCGATCCGGAAATGGATAAGCAAGGCGACAGGCCGGATAGCGATGCCTTTGTCGATCCGTCGCTCACGCCGGCCCAGCGCAAGGCACTCGACAAGGACAATCCTTGGTTCGCCCGTGACTTCCGTATGGAGTTGAAGTCTCGTCAGATGGGAAGTATAATGAATGTGGAAATACAGAAATCGGGCAATGTCGTTTACTATCATTTCTGGAACAATAGCGGTGATGTCGAGACATTGCTTGTTATCGGGGAAGAGGTGATCAAGGCTTATCGGATCTCGATGAAAAGTAAAGTAGCGAAATTCCAGCGAGACTACGAGGAGGATTATTATACGGTATTCTGCAACACGATCGGTGATGTACACGGCATTATCTACAAAGAGAACGAGGAAAGGACACAAAATCAAGGCGAGACAGCGATGATCGAATCTGAAGTGCTAAATTCCATCGATGTGAAAGAAGAACGGTGGAATGGTTTCGACTGCGAGAAGATCATCCACAAGACAGTCATGAACAACCGGGTGAGCGAAGGAGTCAAGGCACTGGAAGGGCTCTTCGGTTTTAATCTGGATCTCGAGAACTCGATGAAAAGCATGGAACACATGGAAATAACCGATAACATATGGATTGAGAAGAACAGCGGAGCGGTGGTGCGCCGTGAGACCCAATCGGTCGGCGCGATGGCGCAATCGATGATGAACATGGCCAAGCAGCCCTCCGTATCGCTGCTCACCTTCTCGCCCGACCCGTCGTTGATACCGACCTCTCTGGAGGGCTATAAACTGGTGAAATAGGTATTTATATAATATAGAATGTATAACACGCTCAAATAAGAAAGCCATGAAGAAGCTATCGATTCTACTACTCAGTCTTGCCACTATGGGAGCATTCGCTTTCGCCTTGCCATCCCGACCCGCCGGGCAAAGTGGCGCACATCCTACGGAAACGGCTTTTATGGCCGATGCCGAGGAAATGTTCCGCAAAGGAAACGAACTCTACGATCAGGGCTATATGCTACAGGCCAACTATTATTACGGCCAAGCGGTGGTAGCCGTGGCCAGCCTACGCTACGGATTAAGCGAGCTGATCTACGTGAGGCAACGCGATGAGATGGCCGCCGCCAAGAAAGCCGCCGAAGAGAAACAACGCAAGGAGGACGAGGAAGATATGGAAGATTGGGGCTGGGAGGATGAAGGCGGGTTGCTTACCGCCCTGAAGACCTTTACTGAGAAGATAGATACGCTCAACGTGGAGCTGGACAAGGCGCTCGTGCGAATGGGATTGGACGAGGACAACGAGCGAAGCGACGCATGGGACTTATTGGCCGCCCAAAGCTTGGCATCTCCCTATCCCTACTTCTTCGAGGCGATCTCGTGGGACTATAAGGGGAAGGACGCCAAGGCGAGGGAGTGCTACATCAACGCCATGATCAACCCCGCTTTCCCGTCTGCCGCATGGGACTTCACGTATTGGCAGGATCTCAGTAGCGCCGAGCTTAAGGCAATCTCTAAAAGGCTACTCCCTAAAGAGGAAGAATACCGTAAATATTTCAAATTGAGCACGTATAGCTGCCCACGGCATTGCTTGAATTTCGATGACGACTATCTGACGGCCAAAGCGCTCGACACATTGACCGTGTTACCTTCGGCTACAGGTGCCGCTCTTATGATGTACGAGGCCGCCGTGCAAGCGAATCCGTTCAATGCCCGCAACTTCGCCGGAGCCGCACTGCTGAGCGTACAAAATGGCGACAGCGTTAAGGCCGCCCGCTACTTGAACGAAGGCTTGCTGATCGACGCGGATAACGAGGGCCTGCGGATTTTACTTAAAACATGGAAAGGAGGCAAGCTATGAGACGTGTACGATTTATCTTTATCGCAGCGGCCTTGCTTACCGCTTTGTACGCCTCGGGTGCCCCGGAGCGATCGGATTGGGATCTGATAAACTTCGATCTGCTCAACCTGCCGCGAGAGCCGGGTAGCCATCCGCTTACCTATACCATGTATTATTCGCTTGGTATCCGGGAGATGAAGTCGATCACCGATATGGAACGGCCTATCGTTTTTGGCGGCGAGCTGGTACGTACCCGATCTATCGATCTGGCGGACAAGAAGAAGGCCGTGAATAAGGCGTTCGACGACCTCGGCTGGAACTTCTCCATACTGCGAACCGTGATGGAACGGGCGGCGCAGGTCAAGCCGAACGAGATGACGAACGAGGAGTTTTGGGACGATATCCTCTCGATGGCCGGAGTGAACGGTTTCGTGTCCGACGCGCTGGGGCTGATCACCGGTGTAAAGGATCGCGACAAATATTATGAGGCCAATACGCTCCAAGAACGGTTCCGCAACGAGGCGGGTAAGTATTTTATGGGTAAAGCCATTAAGGAGGCCGGGAAAATGATCAGCTTCGTAGAGCGTTTGGAGGTTTTTCTGAAAGCGCGCGAACGCGACAAGCAAAAATGGATCAATCGGGTGGCCGAGGATAACATTCGCCAGCTCGCCCGCTTCTATGCCCAAGCTAACAAGCGGCTGTGGGAGATCGCACAAAACAAGGAAAAGGCTTGGGTTATGCGTGTGAGCGGATCTGCGAACGCTCCCTTCATGTTCGAGGAGGTGACCTGCGTGCAACAATGGACGATCAAGATGGAACTGGAGAAAAACCCCCATGGGAAGAACGAGAAGCTGACGGAAGAACAGTTTTACGGTACTTTCGTCGGCGAGTATATCGGGTGCCTGGAGGCTGAGGCCTTGTACAGCTTGCAGAATTGGGATGCCAAATATCTTGTAGACGAGCAATTGAAGCGGTTCATGCAGACGGAAATCCTTGGCTATGCGCCGCTATTCGTTTCCGATATAAGAGTGGACCAATCGTGGATGAAAGTATATGCGGATGGCATGGGATTTGGCTTCAAGCACAGCACGAAACCCACGCAAGCCTATAACACCTACCGCTTGCCGGTGAAGGTGGAGGTGGAAGCCCCCGATAAGTTGGTGAAATCGATCTATACCTATACGCATGTCTTTATGGGCGACGAGGAATGGATGCCGGGAGATAAGCCCCAACCAGTGATCAAAAGTCAGTTTCAATTGGTTCACAATGTTTCCGCCTCCGGTACGATAAGCGATGAGGGAATCTCATACAGTGCCAATTGGTATCTCAATCATTACGCTACGCAAGACTCCATTATCATCGAAGGCAATATTGGAGACCGATTGAGCCTTAAGGGATTGGGTACGATTCCCCTCCGGTCGAAAGGCCGGGATAGCAGCCCGCTTAACAAGGAGGGATTTAATGGAAAGCCCAACGGAAGCATCCATATCCATCTGGATCAAAGCCTGAACGACTTGGACAAGTGGGGACGTATCCGATACGAATAAGCGACACAGAGTATTCACCTTATAAACAAATACAACGATGAGAAAGATCTTGAACATCACGACAATCGCCCTCGCGGTATTCTGCTGGATACCGGTGGAGGCGTATAGCCAAAGTTTCTTGAAGAAACTGAAACAGAAAGTGGACAACGTGGTAGGCACCAAGGATGATACCGCCGAGATAGGAGAAGAGCCTTCCGTCGGTGGAGATGGCGATCAGCCGACACGATCTGTCACCCCCACGGATAAGCTGCAAAAACGTCGCACGGCTACCGCCACGTGGGACGAGGTGATCGCTCCCAGCAGAGCTAACTCGCCGGAGGCCTTGCTGAACGAGCTTCCCCCGTTGCCCTCGGCGGAGAGCATCGCCTATCCGGAAGAGACGGCACGGGCGGCCTACTACCGCAAGATCGTGGCCGTGGACATGCGCATAAGGGAGCTGGACTCGATGCTTATCTGTTCAGACGAGGAGATGTTGATCCTCCGGGATAAGCTCTATGCGGACTTGGCCGATATCAACGGGATTACGGTGGAGGAAATGAAAAGCCTGGAAGACCCGAACCTTCCCGAGGCCGAGAAACAACGCTTGATCGAGAAGATGAAGAACGCCATGATAGGCGATACCCGGGGCCTTGAGGCCATGGGTGCCGACTTACAGAAATGCGAGGCGGCCAAGGGTGGCGAGCTGACCGACGAGGAGAAGATGGCTTTCTTGGCGGAGAACCAAGACAACCTGAGCGACCTAGGCTCCATGATGGAGAAGATGCAGGCGACGCAAGAGAAGTCGGTAGCCTTCAGTGCCCGCTTCGCGAGGCTGGAACAGATGACCGTGCAGCAAACCGAGAAGATGAGAAAGATACAGCAGACGAACGCGAGCGTGATAGCGAGCTGCGAGAAGGTAGCCGGAGAGTACGAGGCGGAGCTGAAAGACCTTTACGCCCGTATTTACGCGACGGAGGATAGCCGGGAGGTAGAGGAGTTGTACGCCCAGGCGGACGAGCGGATGAGAAACTACCGCCTCCGCGCCGCCAAGCTCTGGCGCAATAGCCTGCAAGCGCAGATCGGCGAGGTGAAGGCGATGTATCCCGACATCGTGAACTTGCAGAAAGAGATGGTGAAAGAGGGACTCATCCCGGCCTGCGCCGAGAAACGCGCCTCGTTCAACGCCGTGACCAATTACACCAATATCTTGCACAAGGCGTATCGCGACTTCCCGCAACCGCGGGTGTTGCCGATCCACACGGAGACGATCCTGAAGATACCTGAAAAGGAACACCTCTTTTACGCGGAGAGCGGCTTTGCCACGTCGGTTGACGGTTTCTTGAACAACAGCCGCATCTACACCGCCGACAATACCGGCAAGAGATACCTTTACGAGAACGGTAAGAAGCGGGAACTGGCACCGAACGATCCCGGCGATTTCCACGCGAAAGGAGAACGGACGGAACCCACCTACGGCACGTGGGCCTCGGAAAGCGGCATGCGCAAGGTGACCTACGCCCGCGACGGCTCGCTCACCCTGCACGACGGCACCTCCTTCTATCCGCTGGCTTTCAAGAAAGAGCATGACAGGCTGGTGTGGATCATCACCTCGCCGTCGGGTATCGAGAAATGCACGTACAAGTTATAGGGGTACTCCTCGTCGCGTTGCTGGCGCGAGCTTTCAGCGGGGTGACCGCCTTCGCGCAGGATTACCGAAAGATCTTTGAAAAGGAATGGATAGAAGCCGAGAAATACGTGGCGGGGCAACGTGAGGTATGGGACGTGATCTTCACGGAGTTCGGTATCCCTACGGAACGGGCCGTGGCGGTTGTCTTCCCCGAGCTGGTGCGATATTCCGCCCTGCGGGATTACGTGGAGACGGCGGCCGTCAAGGCGCTCTACCTGCAGAAGGGGGTGAAGAGAGCCGATTTCTCCATCGGGCGTTTCCAGATGAAGCCCTCGTTCGCCGAGGACATCGAGCGGACGTGGATGCGGACGGAATGGAGACACGAGTACGGGATCTACTTCGATCTCTCCGAGACGTTGGAGGCCCGCCGCGCGCGTATCCTCCGGCTGGACGACCGGAACTGGCAGTGCATATACCTCGCCCTGTTCCTGAAGCTGCTCTATCGCCGCTTTCCCGAACTGGCCGCCGAGGATGCCGTCGAGCAGGTCCGTATTTGCGCCGCGGCCTACAATGCGTCGTACTACGGCACCTACGAGGCTGTCCGGCGCAAATGCGCCCGCCGCTTCTTCTATACCGATTTCATCCCGACCAAGGAAACGAGGCGTTACGCCTATTCCGAGATCGCGGTCTGTTTTTACAGAATAAGAAACTAACGGGGATAGATTCTGGTAGACCCGTCGGAGACTCCGGAAGCGCAGGGATTCCTTCCCTCTGGCTTCCGGGGAATCCGATTCCCGGAACCGGATCTGGATCCATCCGATTATAGATCGGGGATTATAGAGTGACGAACTTTCTTCGACCCCTACGGGAAAAAGATAGAGCACGGGAAGCGTTGAAAGTCTCGCACGTGAGACATCATCAACCTCACACGTGCGACGTTAACGATCTCATACGTGCGACATCGAGCATCTCGCACGTGCGACACCCGAAGCCTCATACGTGCAAGGCTGGGAGTATAAATAGAATATCGCATTAATGTATTTATTATTAATAATTTAAAGGTAAAACAAGATGGCAAAGTACAAACTGATTAAGAAAGTGAATCCGCAGAAAAGACAGGAACCCGGCAAATGGTACGCGACCCCCAAAAGCGAGACCCCGCTCTCGGGCAAGGCGATGACGCATGCCGCCACAGCCAATACCACCACCGCCCCCATCGAGATGGAGGCCGCCCTGGAGCTCCTAGCCAAGTTCGTGCCCCAGCAACTCCAGCAGGGACACACCGTGAAGATACCCGGCTTGGGTACTTTTCGCCTCACCTTCAAGAGCGATGGCGTGGAAGATATCAACAGTTTCCGGGCGAACTGCATGATCAAGAACGCCCGGATCGTATTCACTCCCTCGAAAGAATTGCGGGAGAGCGTACTGAGCGGACTCTCGTTTGAGGATGGCGGCGTGCTGGAAAACGACATTAGCTACGCCTCGCTGGCCGATTACCGTATGGCGAAAGGCGCGCCGGCCGGTGGAGGAGACTCGGAAAGCCCGGGTGAGATTTAAGGTAACCATTAAAACAGGAACGGGATGAACATTTTCTCTTGCTATATACGCCGGAACGTGTTGTTGCTATTGGCACTCCTCGGAGTGCCGATGGCGACGCTACGGGCGCAGGAAGAAAAAGCGGACGGCACGAACCGGGTGATCGTATCCAAGCGGGATATGCGAATAACCGTTCTTTGTCCGCGAGGCGATACGCTCGCCGTTTTTCCCATCGCTTGCGGACGCAATTACGGCGACAAGCAGCAGGAATGGGATTTCCGGACACCGGAAGGGCACTTCGTGATAGAGTCCGTGGAAGATACCTCCCTTTGGCTGCGAGACTCGACGAGGAAAGAAACTCCCGGCGAGATATACGGCCCCCGCTTCTTCCGCTTGAAAACACCCGGCTTCACGGGCATCGGCATACACGGGACCGCCAACCCCCAAGTGATACCCGGACGGATAACGATGGGCTGCATACGCCTCAGCAATGAGGACCTGAAAGCCTTCTCCCGGCTGGTGGACGTAGATACAAGGGTGGATATCCTGCCCGACAAAGGGAGAGAACGCGGCTCGTTTTCCAAGCTAGCCCGGGGCGATGATTACTAACAACTAAAAGGAATGGACATGAAGAAGTTAATCTTATTATTGATATGCGCGCTGTACGTAACGACGGCGGCGCGGGCGCAAATCTCTTTCTATGGCGAGTGGTGCCGGAAAGGGAGCGGCAAACTAGACAGCAAGGTCTGGCATACTCCCGAATATATGCGGGGCGAATCGGAGCATAACGGCGAAAAGACCATCATGATCTTCGATATGAAGGAAAAGAAAGCCTACGTGATGAACGAGGCCCGGAAGACCTGCATGGTGATGGAGGAGATCGACAAGCTCTCTTTTAACAAACTGTTAGGTTATGACTTGGAAGTGTCCCGTTCTTCCTCCCAAGAGTTTTTGGGCATGGAGAATATCGAGGGCAAGGAGTGCGCCCACTACTACGTCAGGAGCGAATCCACCTACAAGGGTGGGGGCAAGGATGCCGCCGGTTATCACGAGTGGATCTACTCGCCCATGAAGGCATCGAACTACAACGGCTGCATCGCCCACGACAATACGGCGTATTCGATGGACAGGACCATCGTGCTCCGCCGCATCAAGATAGGGCCGCAGCCGGCGTACCTCTTCCAAGTGCCCGAGGGATACGAGATGACCGTAGTGCCTGCCGGCGGCCTGCTGGAGATGATGACGGGGAAATCGCGCGAGGAGAACACCCAAAAAGTGGACGAGACACGCGAGGCCATCCAGAAATCAAGCGATCAGATGAAGGAGCAACTGAAAGGTATCAACGACAAGAGCAAGAGCGACGAGGAACGTATGAAGGCATTGCTCGAGATGCTGGGCGGACAGAAGAAGAAATAGAGAAAAATTATTCACTTTAAAATAACAACGATTATGAAAACGAACATTAGATTTCTAGTTATGATCGCCGTTTCCTTGCTGACGGTATTGGGAACAAGCGCACAAGAGCCTTTCTTCCTACATAAGGAAGGCGTGAAACTGACTTACGCCGACAAGGACAAGAAAGGAAAGATCAACAGTTACACGGAGACTACCGCCACGAAGGTGACGGGAGACGCGGACAACTGCACCGTTACCTACTCGATGATGGTGATGGACAAGAAAAAGAACCCGGTGCTCAAGCAACCGATGACACAGACATTCGAGGTGAAGAACGGCACGGTGACCTACGATCCCAAGTCGTTGGTAGGACAGGTCATGGAAGGCATGCAAGTAACCGTGACCGGAATGCCCTTCCAACTTCCCTCCAATGTCAAGGTAGGCGATACCTTCGGCGACTATACTATCACCATGAACTTAGCTGGTATCAAGACCAATACGGAGGTGACGGGCGTGAAGGCCGTGGCCGAGGAAACCCTCGACGTGAACGGGACGAGTATCGACTGCGTCGTGATTGAGAACACTACCGTATCGAAAGTGATCGGCATCAAGCAGACCGCTATCCAGAAGATCTGGTATGGCCACGGCATCGGCCCTGTGAAGACAAACATGTATAACAAGAAGGGAAAACTGATGACAAGCCAAGAGCTAGTTTCAATAGAAGGATTGTAAACCATTAAAAACATACGCATCATGAAACAGACATTATTCACATTCATGTTCATCATAAGCCTCGTGCTTATGACGGCATGCGGAGGTTCGCCGGTAGATAAAGCCTTGGCAAAACTGGATGATGCCATTGAAAAGCTGGAGAAAAAAGGAGATAAGATGACCAAGGACGAGATGGATGCCATCATGAAAGACTTGGAGGAACCTGTTAGCGTATTGAACAAAGCGATAGAAGACAACGAGGTGGGAGGTGTCACCAAGATCAAGATAATCGCCAAGGTGACGAAACTGACGGCGCTGGCCACGAAGGTCGGGATAAAGAATCTGGATATGGGAGATTTCTCGGATAAGGCGAAAGGAACTAAAAAAGAGTAAGGTGGTATGGGAGATATTTTAACAGGAATCGTAAAAGGCTTGTCCGGGTTCATGCCGCAGGATGATCCCGACGTGAAGATATTCAATGCCCAGACCGAGGTGAAAGAGTTCTCGGAAAAGGAGGAAAAGATCTATGCCCGTCTCGGACGGCAAGTATATGAGACGGATGGCGGCGAGAACTATCCGGAGATAAGGGCAGAGCTGGATTTGCTCGTGGCCAACAAGCAGGCGGCGGAAAGCCGCCTGCAAGCCGCTCGCGACGAGAAAGCCGCCCTCGAACGTGCCGAGGCCGAGGAACGTGCCCGCCGGGAAGCCGAGGAACAGGCGCATAGCTGCCCCAATTGCGGGGCCTATAATCCGGAGGGAACCAACTTTTGCCAAGAGTGTGGAACCCGTTTGACGCAACCCGTGCAACAAGCGCCCGCGGCGAAACGTTTCTGCCCGAACTGCGGCACGGAAGTTGTCGCCGGGCATCGTTTCTGCAGCGGTTGCGGAACAAAAATGGAATGATGTATAACAGTTACTTTAAAGAAAGGAGAAATCATGGCTTTTTGTACAAACTGCGGGACAAATGTCCCGGATGGCATAAAATTCTGTACCTCATGTGGTACGCCAATGTCGGTACAGGCACAACCGCAAGCCCCGCCACCGCCCCAGCAAACCTATGTGCAGCCGCAACCCGCGCCTCAGCCACCACCGCAGCAGGCTTATGCCCCGCCATCGCAACCGGCTTATGCGCAACCTCAACCGGGATACGTGGCTCCGGCGGGCGATCCGAACGCTCCGCTTCCCCCGGGAAGCAAGTATGAACCGATCACGACGGGAGGGTATATCGGTATCTTCCTGTTGATGCTTCTCCCGTTGATCAATCTCATCCTACTCATTATCTGGGCCTGCGGAGGCTGCCAGAAGGTGAACAAGGCGAACTTCGCCCGTGCGATGCTGATCATGATGATAATCGGCTCGGTTCTGTCGTTGCTGATATTCTTTGCGGTACGGATGCTGTTCGGTAGCGAGATAGACAGCTTGATGGAAGCTTCCGGAGATCTACTCAAATAATAACAATACTAAAATTAGGAGGAAACAAATTATGGCATTCTGTGGAAAATGTGGACAACAAGTGAATGAAGGCGTGAGATTCTGTCCGGCCTGCGGATCACCTATGCAAATAGTTGCCGCCGAACCGAACAGGCAACAGCCACCTCCGCCGGTACAACCGACCGATGCGGAGTCAATGGCTGAGGCTACCGCCACGGCCGATGCCTTGAGCGACAAATTAAGTGGTGTGAACAAGACCGCTGACCTGACCGACCAGTTCGATAAAGCCGATGTGGAGCAAAATAAGGTAATGGCTATCCTTGCTTATTTCGGGATTCTGGTATTGATCCCGATCCTTGCGGCCAAGGACTCGAAATTCGCCCGGTTCCATGCCAACCAAGGCTTGCTTTTATGCATCGCCATGTTTGGCTGGATCATAGCGGACTCCGTTCTGACCGCCCTCTTGCGGGCGATCCTATGGAGGGGATTGGGCTTATGGAGCATCTACTCTCTTTGCGGTACGGTATTGAACCTCGTTTACATCGTGTTTACGGTAGTGGCAGTCATCGGTATCATTAACGCGCTGAACGGGCGAGCTAAGGAATTACCTATCATCGGTAAATATCGTCTGTTGAAATAGCATAATAACCCATAAATGTATACTTTATGACAGCAAAAGAGATTTTCTTCAAGACCCTGCAATTCGGCTGGATAAAACTAGGATTAGGATTGCTGAATATATTGATAGCCGTGCTGCTCTTCGCCATCTTGATGGGCATATCGGTCCTGTTCAATAGCGACGGAGTGGTAGCGATCATGTTTTTCATTTGGCTAGGACTTATAGGAGTGGTGAATTTTTTCTTGAATCACTACATCGGTTATCTCGTAAAAGCCGGGCATGTGGCCGTAATCACGATGGCATATCAAACCGGCTATGTACCAGCCAAACCTTTCGAGATGGGAAAGACGATGGTAAAGGAACGTTTCGGTACATCCAACGTGTATTTTGCCTTAGATAAACTTGTGGCGGGTTCCATTAAACAGTTACAACGTACGTTGGGACGTGTTACGGACAGTTTGCTCGGGGCGCTCCCCGGAGCTGACGGGATAAAGAGCCTCACCAATATGTTTCTCGATATCTCATTAGGATATGTGGACGAGTGCTGCTTAGGTTACACCTTTTACCATCCGGCTCAAAACCCTTATAAATCGGCGGCAGATGGTGTCGTTATCTATTTTCAGAACTGGAAGACGTTGCTCAAGGATGCGGCGAAGACAACGGGGATGGTCATCTTATCGTTCGTGGTGGTTACGTTGATTGCGTTTATCCTCTTCGGTGGATTGTTCCGCTTGTTCGGCTGGAGCGGTTTCATGGCTTTCATCATTTCATTGTTGTTCGCCTATACAGTAAAGTATGCTTTTATTGATAGCTGGATCTTGGTGAAAATGATGAGCAGCTATATGCAAGTAGCTCCCGCCACGCAAGTTACTTTCGATCTGTATGGTAAGTTGAGCGGCTTGTCCGGTAAGTTCAAGGAGCTTTTCAAGAAAGGTAACGAGATGCCGTAACCGAATCCCACCGCTACTTCCGCAGCACAAGATCCTTTGCGACCGCAGATACCGGGACAGGTCTCAACGCCGGAAAGCCGCTTTTGCCCTCAATGCGGAATGCAATTAGCTCCGACCGCTACATTTTGCGGGAATTGCGGAGAAAGGTTATAGTTTTTAAGTTTAATCATAAAAAATCAAGAATATGAAACGAGTATTATTTACATTGGTAGCCTGTTTAGTAGGCATTTCTTCATTGATGGCGCAATCATTCTCTCTTCCGGGGTATTTGTTTGGAAGATGTCCGGACTATAGTATTACCTATGACAAGAACGATGCGCAGGAACAGAAAGATGTTTATATATGCGATGGTAATAAAAGCGTGGTTCGTATAGACAGTTATAAATGGAACTCAAGTTCGTCTGATTGGGTATATGATGGCAAGACCGTGATGGAGAATGATAACCAAGGACGCACTTTGGTCGCTATCTCTTATTCGGCAGCCGACGTGGCAGGCGAGAAAACAGAATACACTTATACCGGAAATGGCTATGAGAAGTTCTCCGTCACTTCCTCCAGCTTTGAGGGAGGCGCATGGAAAGCCGAGGCGAAAGTGGATATAGAAGCCACTTTCAACAAAGATAAATATCCGGTCTCGATACTCATGACAGGTACGGCTGAGGGAGAGACGTTCAAGATGAAAATGGAGTGGTCTTACGATAAGAATGTCACGAAAACCTCGTCTTCCATTGATTTCGGTGGCAGTTGGATGCTTATGTCAGAAAGCAAGACGGAGATCGTGGATGCGGGAAACCCGATGATTTCGAAAAATTATCAGAAAATGTATTTCCCCACTGAGACAAGCTGGGAATATTCAGGAAAGACACATGACTATTTCAATGGAACAACCTCTATCGCTCCTGTAGTAGAGGAGAACGAACTGAGACTTCATATTTATGGAGATGTGTTGGAAGTACAAGGAACGGAAAGCGGGATTTCTATTTATGCGATAACTGGAGGGAAAATGGCAGAGAGTAAGTCGAATCGTATTGACATCTCTCGCTTGCCAGCAGGAATCTATTTGCTAAATACAGCTAGAGGTTCTATAAAGTTTATTCATAAATAAGCAAAAGTAAGGTGCGCCTTACTGAATGTGTGAGGCGCACCTTTTTTATTTGAATCGTTTTACTGTCTATTAACTCAATCCCTCAATCATGCCATCCACGATATCGATCTTTCGGGCTTGCGGCTCTTTCGGGAGTCCCGGCATACGCATGATCTCGCCCATGACGACAACGATCATCTCGGCTCCGTTATTGATGATTACATCTCGTACTTTTAGTTCGAAATCTTTGGCGACCCCATAAGCTTTCGGATCGGAAGAGAATGAATATTGAGTCTTGGCGATACAGATCGGATAATGGGAAATACCCAAGCTTTCGATCTGACGCAATTTTTTATCGGCCAAAGTCGTATAAACAATCGAAGAAGCTCCGTATATCTTCTGGGCCACTTTTTGTACCTTCGTACGGATCGGATCATTCAGATCATATGTATATTGTAAAGGAGCGGAAGGATGATTTTCGATCGTATCAACCACTAAGCGGGCAAGCTCCGTACCCCCTTCACCGCCTTCGGCGAAAACGTTATTCATGGCGAATCCAACCCCTTTCTCCTCGCAATGCTCAGCCACTAACGCAATCTCCTCGTCCGTATCGGTAGCGAAACGGTTGAAAGTAACGATTACTTGCTGGCCGAAGCTCTTCATATTCTCAATGTGTTTATCTAAGTTAGCGAATCCGTTCTTTAATCCTTCGATATTCGGTTCCTTGATTTCTTTCTCCGGAACGCCACCATGAAGTTTCAAGCTCTGGGCAGTCGCTACGATGACTGTCAGTTTCGGTGAAAGCCCCGCTTTTCTACATTTGATATTAAAGAATTTCTCTGCGCCCAGATCAGCGCCGAAACCAGCCTCCGTAATCACATAATCTCCATAAGTAAGAGCCATTTGGGTGGCCGATATGGAATTACATCCATGGGCGATATTAGCGAAAGGACCTCCATGTACAAATGCGGGAGTATTCTCCGTTGTTTGTACAAGGTTCGGCAGTAATGCGTCTTTTAGCAATACGGTAATAGCTCCGGCTATGCCAAGATCATTTACCGTGAAAGGCTTATCTTCGTTTGTATAACCCAATAAAATATTTCCGACACGTCGTTTCAAATCCTCTATATCCGTAGCCAAGCAAAGGATCGCCATGATCTCTGAAGCGGGAGTGATGTCAAATCCGGTCTCGGTAGGGACACCGTTCGCCGAGCCGCCTAGACCCGATACGATGTTACGTAAGCTACGGTCGTTTACGTCAAGAACCCGTTTCCATTTGATCTCCTTCAATCCCTCGCAGGTGTTGCGGGTCTGATAAATATAGTTATCCAATAAAGCGGTAATCATATTGTGGGCGGAAGTAACCGCATGAAAATCCCCTGTAAAATGCAAGTTGATGTTTTCCATGGGAAGCACTTGGGCATATCCACCTCCGGCAGCACCACCTTTCATGCCGAAACACGGGCCAAGAGACGGCTCACGTAAAGCGACCACCGCTTTCTTCCCTATTTTATTCAGCCCTAAAGCCAGACCGATCGAAACCGTAGTCTTTCCGATTCCCGCTTTAGTGGGAGTGATAGCGGTCACTAAAATTAAATTATGCTGGTCCATTTGCTTTTTATCGATCAAATGGATAGGAACCTTGGCAATATACCTGCCATAATTTTGTACTTCCTCACGAGGGATACCTAACGTTGTCGCAACTTCCTTAATTTTACGCAAGTCTGTTTCTCTTGCTATCTCAATGTCCGATTTCATGTGCTTTATGTAAGTTTATATAGTTTGAACAAAGTAAATCTAATTTATTATAATAACAAAATGATACGGAACAAGGTTTTCCCCCTTTATGGAATAATAAGATTGTGTTATTTTGATATTTTTGTGCGAAGATGGCGAGGATCTTGCTTTTTGTGATAGCTGTCAGGCTTGAAATTAAACTTTTTGTAAAGTGAGCTTTGCAAAAATCATACGTTTTGCTTGTTGTACTTTTAAAGAATTATAAAATAGTCTTTAAAATTATTCATCTGTAATAATTTGATTAATTTTGTGATGTCACAACGATAAAAAGAAACCTAAAATGGTTTGAGTGTGATAAATTGAAACAGATAAGAGACTAATAACATTAGCAATATAATATGTAAATTTAAGGTTATGTCAACAGTAAGATTTAGTCAGGTTACATTTGCTACTAAATCGTGGGTAGCAGAAGCATGGGAAAAGATGGTAGTGGAATTGTTTAGCGGTCGTGTCGTAGCGGAAGTCAAACAATTGGATGAAGTATGTGAATCAAAGTGGGAAGTAGAATTGAAGAAGCTTCAAAACGAGGTTCATTCTTTATGTCATCATGCGATCCATCAATTGCTCCCGATAGCCGGCTCTTATCAACAGGCGTTACTGGATGACGTTGCCCAAGCCTATACGGTATACGCTCCGGAAGAAGCAGAGTCTATCTTCAACCGGGGAAACCAAGCGATCGAGGATATCAAAGGACATGTATCGGGTATTCGCTACAACGCTTGTAAAATGCGTGAGGCGAACCGTAAAGTAAGCGAGTTGGAAGATATGCACGCAAAAGCGGTCATGTACCATAATTCAGTGAAACCTTATATGGATACACTTCGTTTCCATATCGATCAGCTTAAGCATATATTGCATGTAGCGTAATAAGATGGGCTGTCCGGGTTTGGTTACTCTCCGGGCAGCCTTCTTCTTTTAGCGAGGTTGGATAATCAGTAGGGAGAAATAGGGGAAATCCTTGGAATGTATAGTGGCGATATCAGTAGTATAATATTCTTTTCTTGTTCCTACATTCTCGAAATAATGAAAAACCGCCTTATCCGCATACTGCCGGATACAAGTATGAATAGCCTCTTGGCAACCCGGTAATTTCATGATGACGATGATCATTCCATTTTCTATTTTTGCCGAAAGTTCATCGAACGACGCAGTCCCGGGGATTACGTTAATTTGCTCCTCTTGTTTTACGATATGTATCCCGGCCAAGGCACCTGCCGCTATAAATGCCGGAATTCCTGCGATTCGATCTACCGGGATTCCTGTTTCCTCGAATTTATCGTATACATATTGTATAGATGAATAAAAACCAGCGTCTCCCTCGGCGACGATCACGATTTGTTTCCCTTTCAAATATTCAGCTTGGGCATCCAGAAACAATTCGTTATAAGCGTTTAACGCATCTGTCCGTTCCTTACTCATTGGCAAAATAAACGGATGGATCAAGGATTCGTCTACCTCAATAGCTTTCAATATATCCGTCGCCCGAGATATGATTCCATGCTTGCCTTGTGTAGCAGGACAATAGATAATATCAGCCTTTTGTAATGTTTTAAGCCCTTTCAGCGTAATTAATTCCGGATCACCGGGACCTAATGAGACGAAGTGAATAGGATGATTCATGTGTATCTGTTTTTATTTGAAACGCAAAAGTCCTTAAAATTGTGGATGTATACAAATATTCTTACTACTTTTGTCACTGTAACAGGCTCCGCTTATCTCTTTTTCCGGGAGGCGGATTAAAAGGGAACCGGGTGAGAATCCCGGACAGACCACGCTGCTGTGAACTTTTAAACATTCGGACAATACCTTGGCCACTGGTTTTGTAATCGGGAAGGCGTCCTGAATGGAAGTAAGTCAGAAGACCTGCCGGTTCATAAATAAATGTTGCTGTCCCGTGGAGCAGGACGAGAGTAACTGTCAATGATCAACTGTCAATTAAACAAGGATTATGAATAAGTTTATAGCGGGTGGATGCTTGCTTTTATCGGTATTGACTTTATCATGTACTTCAGGTATCCGTGAAAAAGGAGAAATAGGGAAGACGGCTTCCGTAGAGCAATCTGCGTTCTCGCAAGAGCAGGTTAAGCCTTTATACGCCCAAGGATTCAAGCTTACCTATGCGGATCAATATCTCTTGGCTGATATCCAAGATCCTCAAAATGAGGAAAGCACCACGTTTCATTATGCGTTCGTGAAAAGAGGTGCGAAACCCACGGGGATTCCCGCTGATTATACGGTGATAGAGCTTCCTATCCGAAGCGTTATCTGTATGACTTCCCTGCAATTATCGAACTTTATTAAATTGGGTGCCTTGGATAGGGTCGTTGGGATTACCAGTACACGGCATTTGTTCAATAAAGAGATGAACGAACGCCTGAAAGAAGGTAAAACCGCTAAGATCGGTATCGAGGGGAATTTCGATAACGAGGTTATCATGAGCGTGAATCCTGATTTGATCCTTGTATCGCCATTCAAGCGGGGAGGCTATGAGATGCTGAAAGACGTGGGTATTCCCTTGATTCCCCATTTGGGTTATAAGGAGACTACGCCATTGGGACAGGCCGAGTGGATCAAGTTCGTAGGCTTGCTGTTGGGGATAGAGAAAGATGGCAATGAGCGTTTCGCCACCATCGAGAAGAGGTATAATGAATTAAAGGAACTTACGGCGGATGGTAAGGTTAAAAAACGTCCGATCGTTTTTAGTGGCGAGTTACGGGGTGGAAACTGGTATGCTGTAGGAGGAAAGAGCTTCTTAGCGCAACTTTTCAAGGATGCCGGCGCTGATTATTTCTTGAAAGATGATGAGCGATCCGGTGGTGTTACATTAGACTTCGAGACGGTCTATAACCAAGCGGACGACGCTGATTATTGGCGTATCGTGAATAGTTTCCCGGGAACGTTCAGCTATGAGGCATTGAAAGAGCAAGATCCTCGTTATGAGGATTTCCGTGCGTTCCGGGAGAAAGGAATTATCTATTGTAATATGAAGAACACGCCGTTTTATGAGAGTATGCCGACAGAACCGGAGATCGTCCTAGCGGATTTGCTTCATATCTTTCATCCGGATTTATTACCGGATCATGAGTCGGTCTATTATTCTCGACTTAAATAAGGAACACTGATGAGACATTCAAATACCCTATGGATGCTGGCGATTGTCACGGCTATTTTTGTTCTAATCTTTTTGAATTTGGTGTTGGGGTCAGTCTCTATTCCTCTTCAATCGGTTTGGCATATTATCTGGAATTTAGGAAATGAGCCTATTACATGGCAGAATATTATCTGGAAATCCCGACTACCACAGGCATTGACAGCGTTGGTAGCGGGAGCTGGCTTATCCATCAGCGGCTTACAGATGCAAACCGTTTTCCGTAATCCATTGGCCGGACCTTCGGTCTTAGGTATCAGTTCGGGAGCGAGCATGGGTGTCGCTTTCGTGGTGTTGTTAAGCGGTAGTTTAGGGGGCGTTGCCTTGAGTAAACTTGGTTTTATGGGGGAGATCGCCTTATCGATAGCGGCCGTGATCGGTTCCTTATCCGTGATGGCGCTGATCGTGTATGTTTCCCAAAAGGTAAAAGGAAATGTCACGTTGTTGATTATCGGTGTGATGATCGGTTACGTGGCAAACGCCGTGATCGGTGTACTTAAATTCTTTAGCGTCGAGGAGGATATCCGTGCATACGTGATTTGGGGATTGGGTAGTTTCGCCCGTGTTTCCGGTAATCAGATGACGTTGTTCGTGATTCTTATGACAATCTTGATCCCTCTCTCGTTCCTGCTTATCAAGACCATGAACTTGATGCTTCTTGGGGATAGCTACGCACGCAATTTGGGACTTAATATCAAGCGGGCCCGTTTGTTGGTTATCACCTCGGCTGGGGTCCTTACGGCGATTGTCACGGCTTATTGCGGACCTATTATCTTCTTGGGGCTAGCCGTTCCGCATTTATGCCGGGCCATATTTCAAACTTCCGACCATCGGATTTTAATGCCTGCGGTCTTATTCGCCGGTGCGGCGTTGGCGTTGATCTGTAATTTGATCGCCCGTATGCCGGGGTTCGAGGGAGCGTTACCTGTCAACTCGGTAACCGCTTTAGTCGGTGCTCCAGTAGTGGCCTCTGTATTATTTAGAAAACGTAAGAATGAATTGAACGAGTAAGATGAAACAAGATACGATTCATATTAACGGACTTTCGATCGGTTACCATTCTAAGAGTAGTACAAAGCTGGTAGCTAAAGGTATACACTCTACGATCTATAGTGGTGAATTAACCTGTTTGCTGGGTGCTAACGGGGTGGGGAAGTCTACTTTATTGCGCACGTTATCGGCTTTCCAACCTAAATTAGATGGGGAAATATTGGTCCTAGGAAAAGATATAGATACTTATTCCGATAAGGAATTGAGCACCACGATCGGTGTCGTGCTGACCGATAAATGTGAGATCCGGAATATGTTGGTACGGGAATTGGTCGGGATGGGACGTAGCCCGTATACCGGCTTCTGGGGTAAGTTGAGCAAGGATGATAAGCGGATCGTGGAAGAATCCATCGCCCTTGTCCGCATTGAGGAACTAGCATCCCGCATGGTCCATACCTTATCGGATGGAGAACGCCAGAAAGTGATGATCGCTAAGGCGCTCGCTCAGGAGACTCCGGTTATTTACTTGGATGAACCTACCGCATTCCTTGATTTCCCCAGCAAGGTAGAGATTATGCAATTACTCCATCATCTAACCCGGAAAACGAATAAGACGATATTTATGTCTACTCACGATTTGGAGCTGGCTCTTCAGATATCGGATAAGATCTGGTTAATGGACAAAGCGAATGGTATCTCTACCGGTACTCCCGAGGATTTGGCATTGAGTGGTCATCTAAGCAACTTTTTCGCCCGGAAAGGGATTGTTTTCGATAAGGATACCGGATTATTCCGTATAGATAATCAATTCTCTCGACAGATTCGCCTCGTTGGACATGGACAGAAATACGCTATGGTGCGTAAAGGGCTCCAGCGAAACGGAATTTTGGCGAATCGGGAAGTGGAATCGAATATTTGGATTGAGACTGGCGATTTAAAGACCACCCACTTTATCATCCATGAGACTTCCGGCGGTACCTATATCACCCAAACGATAGAAGAATTACTTGCCTATTTTGATACTGAAAAATCATAACTATGAAATTTTCAATTCATAACTATGTTTTTCTTCATTCATAGTTATGAATTTTTTCCATTTACATCCATTGTTTTAAAGTAAGCTAGCTTCGTCGGCTTTCCTGTAATTGCTTGAAAGATACATATAACTTTAATTCCACCATTCCTGTCACTCCTACGGCTGTGTGGAGTACAGGTGTTGTATATACCAACACATCTTCTCGCTTTTCAATTTCAGTTTGATCAAATGGTCCGGGAACAGCCACCCCTAATACTTGTCTGCCTTTCGTAGGGAATGGTTACAGACAAGAAGAATAAGCTTCCCATACAGATAATTTTTCTTGTTCCCATATAATTATTATTTAAAAGTTTTCAGTTACAAAAATAGCGGTTATTTGGGGTGTAGACTGTATCAATTCCACAGATATAATAACCAATTTCATCGGACGGTGAGAAACGTATGAAAGAAAAGGTTATCTTTGCAATCGAAGCCAAATACAATTGAAGATGAATGAGATAAAGAGAATAGACACTGTGCAGCAATACAACGATTATTTCGGTATGGAAACGTTGCATCCGCTGGTTACGGTCATCGATGCGCGAGAGGCTAATCCGGTACACTTCTGTCCGAAACTCTATAATTTGTATGCTATCTTGATGAAAGACCCGGACTGTGGTACTCTCAAATATGGTCGTAGCATCTATGACTATCAGCAAGGCACGATGCTTTTTCTCGCTCCGGGGCAGGTCATGGGGTCTGACGATGACGGTCAGTTGCATCAACCCGGTGGATGGCTGCTCGCTTTTCATCCCGAACTGGTACGTAACACTCCGTTAGCCCAATTCATCAAAAACTATAGTTTCTTCTCCTATTCCGCCAATGAAGCACTCCACTTGTCTGAACAGGAAAGGCGAACCATTATTGACTGCATGTGCAAAATCAGAGAAGAATTGCTCCATCCCATAGACAAGCATACGAAATCACTGATTACAGACAATATAAAACTCCTACTTGATTATTGTGAGCGGTTCTATGACCGTCAATTCGAAACGCGGGAGAATGTGAATCTTGACATCTTAGCCCGATTTGAGCAAACGCTGGATGATTATCTTGCGTCCAATCTTCCCATAAGTAAAGGTACGCCTACCGTGCAGTATTGTGCCGACAAGCTTTGCCTGTCGGCTAACTATCTAAGCGACCTTCTGAAAAAGGAAACCGGTGTTTCTGCGTTGAAACATATCCAGCAGAAGATGCTCGATATAGCGAAAGAGCGTGTATTCGATGTCACCAAATCCATCAGCGAGATATCCTACGAATTGGGATTTCCATATCCGCAACATTTCAGCCGTTGGTTCAAGAAAATGGTTGGGGTTACACCTAATGAATATAGACAAAATCGAAACAATTAGACATTTAAACCACGGATCGTAATATTGCGATCACGGTTTAGTCAATCATAAAGGCACGGACATAACGGCAAGATGTCTGCGCCTTCGTATTTCCTAGTCCTTATCAATTCAACGTCATGTAACAATATGAAGTTTGCATGTATGGATCTTTACACGGTTCCCCCGTCGGGAATCGTGCTACCTCGTGCGTGCCGTTTCGGACAGTAAGTCCTAAATGTTAAATGAGTAGTGAGATGTAAAGAGACAAACGGTAAAATAAACGATAATTAAAATGAATCGAAAAACAGAAGTGATTGAGAATAAAGAAGTATGGAGAAAAAAAATGTCTCTTTCTTACGCAGAAAGAGACAACTCTCAGAATGACGGATAAATAGTATAAATTCTATCTTGGGGTGACTTGGTGACCGATTACAATATCTATCAAGATTATCATTATAAGCTGACGGTGAATATCGCCGGCCCTAATAGTGCCGACCTCCGTATAACGATAACAAACGGCAATGTGGCTGTCTTTGATGATGTGGACAATGTCGAGAATACCGTTAATTTTGGTGAAGAGAAATAGTATCCATTCTAAGGGCTGTGCAGGAATGTCTTGACGAATCTACCCTTTGGCATTCCTGCATGAACTATCTTAAATAAATGAGAATAACTTAGAGGCAATCGAGGAAATGAGCTTCTTGCATTTCTTGCCGATTGTCTCTTAAAGCCATCACCTTATTTTTTTACTTCTTTGTCGGGTGGAAGAGCTGCGAACCAAATTGTTCAACATATTATCGGAGGCCCTGTCTATTTTAGATACTGATATCCGGCCAAGATAGATCTCGGTAGTCCGTAGGGACATATGTCCTAAGGATTGACTGATAATGCCGATTTCCGAATTCGCCTCCAGCATCATGGAAGCCCAGCTATGCCGCATCACATAGGTAGTGAATGGCTGTTCGAAGTGTAATTGCTCTCCCATTTTCTTTAAGTGGCGGTTCACTCTCCGAAGCGCGGACTGAGCCGTGACTTCTCCCTCTCCGCTGATTTTCTCGTGTAAGAAAGGGAATATCCACGGGTTATTGAAACGCCGATAAGAGAATATGATGTTCTTTATCTCGGGGGTGATCTTTACTTGCATCGCTACGCCAGTCTTGCTACGTACGTAGTGGATATAATCATCGTTTATATTGCTGTGTCGCAAATTAAAGACATCCACGAAGCACATACCTCTAGCGTAAAATAAGAAAAGAGCCAAGTGAAGGGCCGTACAGGCGTGTGGGTTTTTGGGCCGCTCAAGAGTCGCCAGATTTTGTAGGTCGAGGCTTGGCAAAGCCCTTTTCCGGGTGGGTGGGACCTTTATCTGCAGGCCGGAGAACGGGCTTTCTCTCGGAACATCCATTTGTTTATCTTGGGCGATCTTGTTGTACATTGTCTTTAGATTACGAATGTAGAAGTCCAAACTACCCGGTTTCAAGGGAGCCTGTTTCCCGTCTTCCCCTTGCATCAACCATAAAAGATAGTGATGAAGAAAATCGGTCGTTAAGTCGGCAAATGTAAACTCCATTACCCTCGGACCTAAAAAGGTGGATAATTTATTCCCAGCGTTTCTTCCTTTCCCCTCATCGATTTTACTATTGATCAATTCTTCTATACATTCCTGTAGCAAAGGAGAGTTGTCTGTTGTTTCTATATTCATATGATTACTATTTATGGATATAGAATAACGAAAATAGAAAAGATTGGTTTTATCAAAACCTCCCCTTACCAATTGTGGTAGAGGAGGCTTTGTTTTATTTATAGTTTATTTGAAAGCTTTCTCACTAATTCCGTCTCCATCGAGCCTCAATCGCTCCATATAATCCGGAACGGTACGGCCTAACGCTTTATCTACGTATAGTTTAGCCAAGTATTGAGCGAGCATGAAGCCGTGACCTTGCAAACCGACGAATAGTCCGTTATCCGGATCGATAATGTAGCGAGGCTCTACATAATAACCGGACCATGTGGCTTGTACGGGTACTGTGGCTAACGATGGAATCCAATCGCAGAACACCTCGGAGATGATCTCCATGAAACGACGGGTATTAAACTTCAACTCATCAAAGTTGCTGATCTCCGCTTTAGCGTCGACAGCGGGGGAGGCGCAAGCGATAATCTGTCCGGTCTCGGCGAATTGCTGACCGTAGACAGCGGAGAAGTCGTTACGTTTCCGGCGGTCTATCAACATATCGAGGATATCCCCGTTTTTACCCAGATTCGGTAGGCGATGGGTAATCAACGCTTGGTGCTTGACCGGATAGAGGCCGGTGTAAAGGCCTAGCATGCGGGCGAAACGCTCGGCGCTATAACCGAGGGCGTTCACGAAATGATCGCATTCGTATTCGATGTATCGCTTATCATGCGTATATAATAAGACGTGATATTTTCTACCGTTTTTGTGTACTTCCACTAGGTGTGTGTCTTCCCAAACCTCACCTTGCCGCTCTTTGCCTTTGTTTCGTATAAAGTCTATCACACGCCCCGGGATAGCTTGCCAACAATGCTGGGAGATTTGTGCGGCGAAATAGGTGTTTTGGTTCGTGTTGAAGTAGGGGGACACCTCTTTCTGGAAGTCTTTCTTGTCGATCAAATAAGCGTTGGACCAACCGCAGGAACGTTCCAGATCATTGTAGGTAGCCTCGTCGTGGGCGAACGTGATATAGCGTATCTCACGGTAATGGATATCGTATTCTTTTTGTGTCTCCTCGAATATCGTTTGGTTATTACGGGCGATCTCCGCTAATTCGGGGATCGAGAACGCTGGACGACCACCACCGATATTACGCCATGATGATCCTCGATCCGCATTAATAAGCACGGTCTTTTTACCGGCTTCCGCAAAATAACGGAACAATGCGCTACCACCTATACCTCCGCCGGCGATTAAGACTTCCGTCTTACGAACCTGCTTTCCAGAATCTACTTTATAGGTATCCGCTATCTGACGCTGTGGATACATTTCCCCTAGGACGAAGCGGGTAGATAGGGGAGCACGGGGGGTAGCGTCGCCTACCAGTTCGATACCTTTTTCCCTTAGTTTCATGCGTAGGCGGGGTATGCAGCGTTTTCCACGGCATGGCCCCATTCCTAGGCGGGTGATATGTTTTACCTCGTCGACGGAGATATATTTACGATCCCCAATGGCGGAAAGTAGCTTGTCCAAAGATACGTCCTCGCAATGGCAAACATAGGTCTCAGACTCACACTCCGGCTCTTGCTTGAAGTCGATCTCCTCCGGATAGTTTTCTTTTACGATGAATCCTGTGATATTCAATAAGGCATCGTTTTCCATTCCTGCCGCTTTCACACGGGCCACGTTTGTTTTTGTCGGCTTCTTTAATACTTTCTCAATGATACCTTCGCCTTGTTTCTTCCCGTTATCATCGACGAGCCACACCTCGGCACCTACTTCTACCTCGTATTCTACCGGTAAGAATAAGTTTTGCTTCCGGGTATCGTAGCCGAAAATAGCCAGCCCCGGACAATGGGATACGCATTGCATACAGCCGGTACATTTTTCGTAATTGATCTCGGGCGTTACGCTGGTGGAGCTTTTGGTGATCGCCTTTTGAGGACAAGCGAAAGAGCAAGGGTTACAAGCGAAACCGTATAGGCAATCCAAGCGAACGAAAGGGCGTTGGGCTTGACGCTCGGGAGTGGGCCTTGGGGACTCTTCCTTGATGCGGATCGGATGTTGCTGGGAGTCGATGTATTCCTTAGATATTTGTAAGTAATCGTTGTAGTTGAAACGTACGCCTAGCTCTTGGGCGATCTCATAAGCGGCTTGCTTTCCTCTTAGTACGGCGGTAGTACCTTCTCCGATCCGTACGGCATCACCTACGCCGGCACAACGTTTTCCAAATGTATATTGGCCTTTGGTTAGCAATTGGTTGTCGGGAATCAATCCTGTACATATATTAATGACATCAATACCATCGATCACTTTCTCTGTTCCCGGGATTGGCTTGAAGTTCTCGCATTCGCAGACAACCGCGCCGGTGATACCTGTCCGATCCAAGTTTGGAATGGCTTTCAAAAGCATATGAGAGGTATAAATAGGTATGCCAAGGCGGCGAATTCGATTCGCTTGTACCGGAAAACCACCTTCATGGGGCATCGCCTCTAAAATAGCCTTGACTTTCGCTCCGGCTTGCATCAATTGGTAGGACGTTAGGTAACCTATATTACCGGCGCCTACTGTCAATATGTTTTTGCCGAGTAACGTGAATTCAGCGTTCATCATTTTCTGTACGACTGCCGCTGTATAAACTCCGGGCACATCATCATTTTCGAAGGTCGGCATAAAAGGAACCGCACCGGTAGCGACTATCAAGGCTTGAGCTTCTACATAGAAATTTTTATGGTTAAGCATGTCTTTTACGGCGATACGCTTATTTTGTAGGATATCCCAGACCGTAGAATGTAAGAAAATACCAGAGTGGTCGTCTCCGGCTAAAGTTTTCGCGATATCGAAACCACGCATACCCCCAAAGCGCCGCTCTTTCTCGAAAAAGAAAAATGCATGGGTTTGCATCAAGAATTGACCGCCGATCTTATCATTGCTATCGATTACGATGCTGTTCAAGCCTAGTTCTTTTAAGGTTTCCCTACAAGCTAATCCAGCGGGGCCGGCACCAATGATGGCCACATCTGTTCGATAGATCTCTACCGGTTCTTCTCTGGGTTCTATTTGGGAATCTGTCGTATAATTCTGTACTGTTATTTCCGATACTTCCTTTACATTGTCTATTTTCGTAATACAGATACGCTTTACTTCTCCGTCTACCAGCATTTCGCAGGCGCCACATTTACCGATACCGCAATTCAGCGAACGATTGCGGCCATTTACGCTATGACTGTGTACTGGATAGCCGGCCTGATGTAAGGCGGCGGCGATGGTAAAACCCTTCATTCCCGTTACGGGTTTGCCATTGAATAAAAAAGTGTGTTCTCCCTCTTGTGGAATTGTTAAAATAGGATGATTAACGATTCTTTCCATAATTGCAATTGATTTAATTGGGCTAAAATTACGGATATAATTGGATAAATGTCCTAATTTTACTTGAAATCTATTCATGAAAAAGCGATTATCCCTAAAGATTTAGGAGTAATCGCCGTGTTTTACTTGAAATTTGTCGTTTTGAGTAACCGCTCCACCAACCATAGCGTCGGAAGCGCTTTCATTTAATGCTAATTCTAGTGCGCTAACGATAGGAACCGTTAGAAAAGTGTTCCTCATCCGCTTCCGCATTCATCCGGAAGGCAAAGAGCATTATCATAAACAATAATATAGAAAATAACTTCTTAATCATGCCTCAAACCGATCAATCATCATTTTTATCTTTGTTTGTAAAACAATTTGCAGCTTGAAATGTTTTATATTCAAACAGTCGATAAAAAGAAAAGCTCTCAGCCTAAAAGAAATTACTGGTGAACCTTTTCAAACAATCTTCTGTTATACTATAAAATGACTCAGAAGTCACCTTGATAGTAGTCATCGTATAATAATTTGTTAGTAGTATTTGTTTTTTCATATAAGTAGAGTTTGTTATTTGTTTGGTCCGCATGTAGCTGTGAAGCTGGATGCGGATTTTTATTTGTTTCCGCATGGAATCTGGCTTTCAATAGAATTTAGATGGCTAAATATATCGTTTTTGTCTAACTCTGTTTGCTCAAAAACAGATAATTTGTTTCACAAATGTTTTACAAGGGTTATGGCAATGAATTGGGACTTTTGGGGCATAATTACCCAAAAATGTCCCATAAAATCCCGTAATATTCCAATTCATATGTTAATGCTAAAATATAAGATGTTGTGTGTCATGACTATCTGTAGATAGGCGAAATTTGGCATATCCGTTGTTCTATATCTATTGATTACGTTAATATGAATAGATTGTTTAATTAAAAATCAAGAGTCATGAAAAAGGTATTAGTTGCAGTAGTATTGATGATGGGTATTGGTAGTTTCAGCGCATTTGCCGCAGAGACAAGTGTTGATTCAGTGGCAATCGCTTGTGAGGTTAATCAAGATGACTTTGTTAAGGTCGAGGTAAAGGATCTTCCGGGAGTAGTTACGCAATCCATAGAGAAATCTTATCCGGATTCAGTGATCCAAGAGGTATATGTTGCGGAAAAGACTGAAGGGAAACTCTTTAAGGTGATTTTGGTAATCGAGGGCAAGGAGGCTATCGCTATCTTTAATGAAAAGGGAGAAGAGATGAAGTAGTTATTAATGAATAAGATAATCCAAGATACTCTATATTTGTCCCAATAACCATATGCAATGAGCGTCTACCACTTTTTAGGTAGGCGTTCTTTTTTTCTTCTATTCCCATTCTCCCTTCCAAATGGGAGATCATTGTACTTCGACACTACACTGGCGATTCAAGTCCAGATTTTTTAATTAGCTTGAGAAAGAGACTGTTTTTTGAATTTCGGTATTCATTTATTGTTTATCAATAAATATTTATTACATTTGCAACGTCGTTTAAAATTAACATCATACGTCATGAAAAGAATTTCAACAGCATTTCTTCAAACAGTTATTGTTCTTATCGGTATTGTGGCACTTATTATTTTGATTTGGTTTCCCTTAACTGAGGGACGAGCCACACACCTAGATTTATTTAGTACTTACGCTGATCCATTTATCTTATATGGATATGGAGCGTCAATGGCTTTTTTTGTTGCGTTGTACAATGCTTTTAGGTTGCTCGGTTATATTGGGCAAAATAAAGTATTTTCAACAAACTCTGTAAAGACTTTAAAGAACATAAAGCATTGTGCGATCTTACTAAGTATTTTAATCGTGGTGGCAGGACTATTTATAAGGTTGACCCATAATACAGAAGATGACCCCGCAGGTTTTCTTGCCATTTGTATCGTAACTACTTTTGTCGCTATCGTAGTTGCGACAGCCGTGGCTGTATTTGAAAAATTATTGCAAAATGCGATAGATATGAAATCAGAGAATGACTTAACAGTTTAATTATGCCTATTATTGTAAACTTAGATGTAATGATGGCAAAGCGGAAGATTTCTTTGAACGAACTTTCTGAAAGAGTTGGTTTGACATTATCTAACCTTTCTATCTTAAAAACGGGAAAGGCGAAAGCAATTCGTTTTAGTACCCTAGAGGCAATTTGTAGAGCATTAGACTGTCAGCCAAGCGACATTTTGGAATATGTAAATGATGAGAAAAAAACAATATAAGGAATCAACACTTTGATGCGGTTCAGTCTGCTTATTAGTATAATACAACTTTATGTAGTGCCTAACTCTTGTAAGAGTTTGTTATTTTGGATCCGCATGTAGCAGTGACGCTGGATACGGATTTTTATTTTCTGTTTTATTTTGGCTATTGAAATTCATCAAAAGCATAAACATTATGACCTTTAATCTGGTTGTAATAATATAAGGTATTAGTTTAAGGCAATATATCCACTTCCGCTTCACCTGTGAAGGCCGAGCGGTTTGGTTTTCTAACTTTACTTCATGGCGTTTAAATCCTGTTCATGCAAGACTTAAGCGCCATTTTTCTGTACTTTCCCTTGAAAACTTTATGGGATCTACTCGGTATCTTTATTTTCAGTTTCTAGTTCCTTGATCTCTTTATTCAGAAAGACAGACAGAACTGTTCTCAGCACGACTATTCCACCTAAAATGGCCAATTCATTAAGTGTTGGCTCCAATACTGTTTTTAAGATATCTGACGCTATCAAAAATTCTAGTCCGAGAAGTAAGTATGTACCGAATACAGCTCTTAGTTTTCTTATGTTAGTAATGGAATAATTACCAGTAAGTCGCTTAAGCTCATTTCTGAAAAATGAGATGACTCCGATTAATGCACCATAGGTGACAATCAGAAGGCTTGTCACACTTATTATTGTCGCTAAGGTATTTAAAAAACCAGTAAGCATAAATAGACCATTTTATAACCATAACATAAAAGGCCTATAGAATGTTTGTTGGAAGGCCCGCAGGTATGGTAGGTTTTCGGACTCACACTTTTACCCGTATAGGATCAATCATGGATAAAAAACAACCTGATAATACAAAACTTGTAATAAGATGAGTGTTCTTAAAGTGAGTAATTATCTTTTAGAAAAAATGGATTATTTGTCACGTATAAAAAGTGATAATTCAAGTAAGATACTAAAGTATATAGAGTCTTTTGTCTGGATGATAAATCATGCGGGTAACCGTAGGCTAAGTTATGTCTCTGATAAAGATTATGAATTGATGCAAAAATTATTTGCGATTATTTATAGGAATAGTATTGTCCATTGAGTAGAATCGAAAGTCTTTTTTAACTTTAGGCTAAATCAAAAGAATTTAGCCTAAAGTCATTGATAGTGTCGTAGAATCTTTAATGATTACAAACCTTTGTAATATCTACCGTGAAACCATTTTCGACAGGCATGAATTTCCCCTTTTGTTTCAGAAATACGATTAACTCATCCGCATCCATATTTTCCGCCGAACAAGTATAGAAACGCTGATCCTCACCAAAAGTCTTAACGATCGCTTCTTTTAAAGAAGCTTCTGAATAACTATTACCCTCCATCATATGAAGGACTTCGTGTGCATGTAACTGTTCCATAAATCAAATTACTTAATTATCGGATACAAAAATAAGGGGTTTATCCATATAAAGGTGTAACAAATGTGACATCCTTTCAACTTTAGGCTTTTCTAAACAAAAATTAATCAAACCTGTTTAAATGATAGGACGTCTTATTTTTTAATAACTAAAATATATCACAATATGAAACGTATATTCTTCATGACATTGTTTGTCGCATTAACGACAATCACATATGGTCAAACGGATGATAAAGGATATGAGGAAGGCAAATGGGTACTGAAAGGTGTGACAGGTTTGAACTTGTCGCAAACGGCGATGTCGAATTGGTCGGCTGGCGGTGAGAACTCTGTTGCCGGAAATGCGTATCTGAATGGGGCATTAACACATAAAACCGGTGACTGGTTATGGGTAACCAATCTCGCTCTCGATTACGGATTATCAAAGACTAAATCGCAGGGAATGAGGAAAAGTACCGATAATATAACCCTGTCTACCCAATTAGGATATTCCACCAATAATGTATGGTATTATACGTTGATGGGAGATTTAAACACCCAGTTTGCCAAAGGATATAATTATCCGGATAAGACACATTATATATCGAACTTCTTTGCGCCGGCGTATTCGAATATCTCCGTAGGTATGGAATATCGTCCCAAAAGCAATTACTCGGTTTATCTTTCTCCGGCTTCCACGAAGATGACTTTCGTGGAGGATGATTACCTTTCTGAGTTAGGAGCTTTCGGGGTCGATCCGGGAGATCGCTTCAGAATGGAATGGGGAGCTTACCTGAAAGCTCGTGCGGAATTAACCGTGATGGAAAACGTGAACTTGATTACGACTGCGGACTTTTTCACTCCTTATAGCGATCAATTCGGAAATATCGATGTCAATTGGGATGTATTGATAAGCATGAAGATTAATAAATTCCTGTCCGCTACACTCAATACGACGCTTAAATATGATAACGACGTGAAAACTTTTGAGGATAATGGAGAGAAACGGGGGGCGAAGGTCCAGTTCAAGGAAATATTAGGCATAGGTGTCGCCTATAATTTTTAAGTGGCATTTACTTGCAGAAAATTCATAGTTATGACTACTTTCACTCATAGCTATGAATTTTTTTATAACTATGACTTTTTCTTGTAGTAATGATAACGCTCCAACACTTCCCGCACGTAATTATATGTTTCTGAGCCACGCAAGTATCCATGCTTGCAAACAGGATCGTTATAATACTCGGGATCATTTTTCAAACGAATATATTCCGCTACATTATTATCCCATTTATTGGGATCTTTTCCATATTTTCGGGCCAATCGCTGCGCATCGTAAATATGTCCGATCCCAGCGTTGTAAGCCGCTAGGGTAAACTTGACTTTTTCTTCAGGATCCGTAATCTCAGAAAAACCTTGACGGAAGCGCCGTAAACAATCTACTCCCGTACGGATTCCCGTATCCGGATCTTTCAATTCATGCGGGGTGACACCTAATGCCTTCGCTGTATTTGGCATGATTCCCATAAGCCCCTCGGCACCGGCCCACGATACAACCGTAGGATTGAAATGAGACTCTTGATAGGAAATAGACGCCAACAGCTGCCAATCCCATCCGATGTTTTTCGCATGTTTCTTGAATAAAGGGTCATACGGGGAAATATGTCCATTCTTTACCTCCGGAATATCTGCGGTAAAAGGTTGCTTGCTTAATTCAAAGTACCGCTTAGTAACTGCCTTGAAAGAATGTTTACCCGTTTTATCAGAAGCCCATTCATCGATGGCCTTCGCCAAGTCCGGACTACTTTTCCTTACCCCCCATGAAGAGCGTTGGGGAAAACTAACCTTTAGGTCGACATTGATATTCCAATAATAAGTCTTGTTTAGGCGGGCGGTGTTATCATCGCTGATCGTATAGGGAATTTCGCCCAAGGAGACCATCTCGATAAGATCTTCGGTAGCAATGGAGTCATTTTCCACTTTTTGGATATGGATTCCTCCGCCGAGTTCCTCATCCAAGTTCTTCAGTCGTTCGGAGTATTTGGTGTTAGGCTTTACGTAAACATTCTTATCGATTAATTGAGTGACATCGGTAAGAAGCTTATCGCCTTTATTGGCCCGTTGTATCAATACTTGACTGGAGATATCCTCCCGGCCGCAATAAATGACCTCTTGTTTCAGCTTGTTATTGATTGGGATAGGGTAGGCTACAACATCGACCTCGCCGGCTTCTAGCATCTCGATCAGACGGGCAGGATTCTCGGCGACCTTGATGTTTAATTTCAAACCTTGGCTCTTGGCAAAATCGTTTATCAGATCGTATTCGTAACCCATGGGTTGCATCTTATATTGGAAGTAGGAGGTAGAACTGTATAAAGTCACCGCCGTGATCTCGCCTTCCGCTTTCAGTTGCGGTAAATCCACGAAAACGGAAACGTCCTCTTTCTCCTCTTGTTTGTTACCGTTGCAACCATACAAGAAGAACAAAAAGAGCAGAAAGGGGACGTATTTCCTATACATTATATTATATGTTTATTTTTTCTCAAGCAAAACCACGTTCTCCACATGATGTGTATGAGGAAACATATCGACCGGACGGACTTTCTTGACGGAGTATTTCACGCTCAACAAACTCAAATCGCGGGCTTGCGTAGCAGGATTGCAGCTAACGTAAACGATACGTTCCGGCTCGGCGAAGAGAATAGTGTTGATCACATCATCATGCATACCGGCACGTGGTGGATCGGTAATAATAACATCCGGACGTCCGTGTTGGTTTATGAAATCCTGCGTAAGGATATCTTTCATATCACCGGCATAAAAAAGCGTGTTCTCTATATGGTTCAAGGCGGAATTCACTTTTGCGTCCTCGATAGCCTCCGGTACGTATTCGATGCCGATAACCTTCTTTGCTTGGCGAGAGACGAAATTTGCGATCGTACCTGTCCCGGTATATAAATCGTACACCATCTCATTTCCGGTAAGACCCGCAAATTCTCTAGCCACTTTATATAGATTATAAGCCTGTTCACTGTTTGTCTGATAGAAAGACTTAGGACCTACCTTGAATTGAAGCCCCTCCATCTCCTCGATGATATGATCTTTTCCCTTGAATACGAGAACTTCTTGGTCGGTGATCGTGTCATTACATTTGCCGTTGATGACGTACATCAAGGACGTGATTTCCGGGAATCGTTCCGCCAGATGAGATAATAACGCTTCCCTGCGCTCTACATCCTCATGGAAGAAAACCAATACGACCATCAAATCCCCAGTGGATGCCGTACGGATCATCAACGTACGAACGAATCCCTCTTGGTTCCGTAAATCGAAGAAAGGATATCCCTCATGAGATAGGCAATATTCCTTGACGCAAAGACGGATCTTGTTCGATATATCATCTTGCAACCAACATTTATGGATGTCCAATACCTTATCGAACATCCCCGGTATATGAAACCCGACACCATTCATGCAATCGAAAGAAGCACCGGACTGGATCTCTTCCTCCGTAAGCCATTTCTTGTTTGAGAAAGTAAACTCAAGCTTGTTCCGGTAGAAAGTCGTGCGCTCGGAACCTAAGATCGGAAGTTTCTCTTCCATTTCGACTTTCCCGATGCGGGTAAGATTATCGTAGACCTGTTTTTGCTTATAGTAAAGTTGTTCCTCATAGGGAAGATGTTGCCACTTGCAACCTCCACAGACACCGAAGTGCTCACAAAACGGCTCCGCACGTTTGGCCGAGTACTCATGGAAATATACAGGTTTCCCCTCCGCATAACTATTCTTCTTACGGGTCAGTTGAATATCAACCACGTCTCCCGGAGCGACGAAGGGTACAAATACCACCATATCGTTCACTCTCGCGATAGCCTTGCCCTCGGCGGCTACGTCCGTAATGGTTACCTTTTCTAATATAGGCAACTGTTTCTTCTTTCTTGCCAATGTCGTTAAGTTTTAAATTCGCTTCGCGAAAATACTTACAATTCCGCTAAGAACAAAGAGCTTCGTTCTATATACTTAAATGAGTCCGGCAAACAGTTCTCGTTATTCTATCAAGATTGATGAAGATATGATTATGGACAGAAAGAGATGTATAGTATGTGTTTATAAATCAATATATTGCAGTTTCTTAAAATTTCTTATAAGGAAAACTTTTGTTTTGCTATAGAAAAACTTTAGTTCCACTAGGGAGAAACTTTAGTTTCATGCTGTAGAAACTAAAGTTTCTTCAGCAAAAAACTCCTGAGTCTTCCTATTGGAAATAAATAGACACAAATAAAAGAAAAAGATCATATAATTATATGTAAGGGGCAAAGAGATAGGCGGGAAATCCGATGGGAAATGGAAGCGTCAACAAACTTCCGCACGCAAATGTAAGCATTTGCTGGATATAAATGGTAAAGAATAGTTGTAAAACATGTAAAAATCTTTAACGCTATTCGTGCTTGCAAAGTAGAAATAGCATATATTTGCAGCATTGCAAAGTTGAGATAGCAATATAACAGTTGAAATCAACAAAACTAGAATCTAAATTCAATACTGTCGAATATGGAAAGAAAAAGAGTTTACACGTTCGGAAATGGAAAAGCCGAAGGTAAGGCAGATATGAGAAATCTGCTGGGTGGTAAAGGCGCTAACCTTGCCGAGATGAATCTGATTGGTGTACCGGTTCCTCCGGGATTCACGATTACAACAGAAGTTTGTATAGAGTATTACGAGTTAGGCAAAGATAAAGTCGTAGAGTTGCTGAAAGCGGATGTTGAGAAGGCGATCGCTAATATCGAAACGTTAATGAACTCTAAGTTCGGTGATGTTGCCAATCCTCTGTTAGTTTCAGTTCGCTCCGGTGCCCGTGCGTCCATGCCAGGTATGATGGATACGATATTGAACCTTGGCTTGAACGACGAGGTAGTGGAAGGATTGTCTCGTAAGACGGGCAACGCTCGTTTCGCTTGGGACTCTTATCGTCGTTTCGTTCAAATGTACGGAGATGTCGTATTAGGCATGAAACCGACAAGCAAAGAGGATATCGATCCGTTTGAGGCGATCATCGAGGAAGTAAAGAAAGCGAAAGGCGTTAAGTTAGATAACGAGCTTGACGTTGAAGATTTGAAAACATTGGTCTCTAAATTTAAGGCAGCCGTTAAGGCCCAGACCGGACAGGATTTCCCGACTTGCGCTTATGAACAATTGTGGGGCGCTATCTGTGCCGTGTTCAATAGCTGGATGAATGAGCGTGCTATCCTGTATCGTAAGATGGAAGGTATTCCAGACGAGTGGGGAACGGCGGTTAGCGTACAAGCCATGGTATTCGGTAATATGGGCGATACTTCCGCTACAGGCGTTTGTTTCTCTCGTGACGCGGGTAATGGTGAGGACTTGTTCAATGGTGAGTACTTGATTAACGCTCAAGGTGAGGATGTTGTAGCAGGTATCCGTACCCCGCAACAGATTACGAAGATCGGTTCACAACGTTGGGCTGAACGTGCCGGAATCTCAGAAGAAGAACGTATTGCTAAATATCCGTCCATGGAAGAAGCCATGCCGGAAATCTATAAGCAATTAGACGCTATCCAAGAGAAATTGGAAGATCATTATCGGGATATGCAAGATATGGAGTTTACCGTACAAGAGGGTAAACTTTGGTTCTTGCAAACCCGTAACGGCAAACGTACCGGTGCCGCTATGGTGAAAATCGCTATCGACTTATTGCATCAAGGCATGATCGACGAGAAAACAGCGTTGAACCGTATCGAGCCGAATAAACTGGATGAGTTGCTTCACCCAGTATTCGATAAAAAAGCCGAGAAACAGGCGAAAGTATGGGTAAAAGGTTTGCCGGCTTCACCGGGTGCCGCTACCGGACAGATCGTATTCTTCGCTGATGATGCCGCTAAATGGCATGCCGATGGCAAAAAGGTTGTCATGGTCCGTATTGAGACTTCTCCGGAAGACTTGGCCGGTATGGCTGTCGCCGAAGGTATCCTTACCGCTCGTGGAGGTATGACTTCTCACGCCGCTGTCGTGGCTCGTGGCATGGGTAAGTGCTGTGTATCCGGCGCTGGTGCCTTGAATATCGATTATAAGAACAAGACTGTAGACGTCGATGGCGTAACCTTGAAAGAAGGTGATTATATCTCTATCAATGGTACGACCGGGGAAGTCTATGTAGGACAGGTCGAGACGAAAGCGGCAGAGTTGTCAGGTGACTTCGCGGAGCTAATGGCTTTAGCCGATAAATATACAAAATTACAAGTTCGTACAAACGCTGATACGCCTCACGACGCTTCGATCGCTCGTAGCTTCGGTGCCGTTGGTATTGGCCTTTGCCGTACGGAGCATATGTTCTTCGAAGGTGAGAAGATCAAAGCTATGCGTGAGATGATCTTGGCCGAGGACGCTGAAGGTCGTAAGAAAGCGTTGGCGAAGATCCTTCCTTATCAGAAAGAGGACTTTAAGGGTATCTTCAAGGCTATGGCCGGATGTCCTGTTACCGTTCGTTTGCTCGATCCTCCTTTGCATGAGTTCGTTCCTCACGATTTGAAAGGTCAAGAGGAAATGGCTGAGACAATGGGCGTGTCCGTTAAGGAGATCCAAAAACGTGTGGAATCTCTTTGCGAGCATAACCCGATGTTGGGTCACCGTGGTTGCCGTCTAGGTAATACATATCCGGAAATTACGGAAATGCAGACTCGGGCCATTTTAGGTGCCGCTTTGGATTTGAAGAAAGAAGGTATTGAGGCTAAACCGGAAATCATGGTACCATTAACAGGAATCTTATATGAATTCAAGGAACAAGAGAAGGTGATCCGTACCGCGGCCGAAGAGCTATTCAAGGAAGTTGGCGATCGTATCGAATTCAAGGTAGGTACGATGATCGAGATTCCTCGTGCGGCATTGACAGCGGATCGTATCGCTTCCAGCGCCGAATTCTTCTCATTCGGAACGAATGATTTGACTCAGATGACATTTGGTTACTCTCGTGACGATATCGCTTCCTTCTTACCGGTTTACTTAGAGAAGAAGATTTTGAAGGTCGATCCGTTCCAAGTACTAGACCAAAATGGTGTAGGACAGCTGGTTCGTATGGCAACTGAGAAAGGTCGTGCCATCCGTCCGGATTTGAAATGTGGCATTTGCGGCGAGCATGGTGGTGAGCCTTCTTCCGTTAAGTTCTGCCATAAAGTTGGCTTGAATTACGTATCATGTTCACCTTTTAGAGTGCCCATAGCTCGTATCGCAGCGGCGCAAGCGGCTCTAGAAGACTAATCAAGGGGTTGATTTTTAATAGTTTAAGCACACGGTAGACAGGAGGGTGGATTGAGTGATCAATCTACCCTCTATTTTTTTATAGTCATATGGTATAATCTTATATATCAGGATATTGAAGTGGAGGGGAAGGCAACAAAACGACTAGTTTAATCGTTCGTTTTAATTAGTCGTTTGCAAATATCGCAAAAAACATTTACTTATGAAAGTCAAAAAGACTTTAGAATATAATTTTGATGCGGTTTTTGGGGTATTTTACTAAACCTATATGTTCCCTATAAAATAATCGATATAAACGACTAATTAAAACGAACGATTAATTCATTCGTTTTTTATGGCTAAACCCTCTTTTTGCATAAATATAATGAGAACGGATATATATGAAAACGACATTAGGCATAGAGTTCGAGCCTTTTTTTCCTCAGATAAGTCATCGTGCCAAGATCGGCTGCGCAAAGTATGATTTGTCCACTGGGGAAGGAGTGGCGATGGAACAATGGTATCTGAATATGGGTGAAGTTCCGGGAACTCCATTGAGCCAGATAGTAGGCATATATTCCAATGTCAAGCCAGAAGACCGTGAATGCTTGAAAACTTCCTTGAGCCGACTTGTCCACGGAGAAACTGATCATGATCAACGGGAAGCCCGGGTCAAGGATGGCGAGGGATGGAAATGGATTCGTCTGGATATAATGGAGGCGGGTCTGGAGAAATCAAGCCCCATCCTATTACTGATGAATTATGATATATCTGAACTGAAAGCGATGGAAGAACGAATGCTGAAGGCCGAGAAATCAGAGCGTTTGAAATCCTCCTTTTTGGCAAACATCAGCCATGAGATCCGCATGCCATTAAACGCTATTGTCGGATTCTCTTCTCTTTTAGGGGATGAAGAGGATGGTGAGCTAAGACAAGAGTATATTAATCTTATTCAGACCAATAATGAGTTATTATTGGGTATCGTTAATGATGTATTGGATCTGGCTAAGCTCGAGTCTGGTACCATGACCTTTGATTTCATGGAATTTGATCTAAGACAACTTATTGTAGAAACGGTAGCTTCTTTCCAGATCAAAGTACCGAGAGGGGTAGCTTTGACCTATCCGGAATCTTTGAATTCCTTTTTATTACGCTCTGACCGTATCCGTTTGAAACAAGTTCTTGGCAATTTTATAACAAACGCAATAAAGTACACCTCTATAGGTAGCATCATCTTGTCATATCAAGCCATGGAGAACGAGGTTCTGTTATCCGTGACCGATACGGGGGAAGGAATGTCGGAGGAAATAAAACTTCATGTGTTCGATCGTTTTTATAAAGGACGAAACCAAAAGCAAGGCATAGGGCTTGGACTTTCTATCTGCCAAAATATAATTGAAAGGCTGGGAGGGCGTATCGGTGTCTCTTCTGAGCAGGGAAAAGGCTCTTGTTTTTGGTGCACTTTACCAATCTTTCCCCCAAAAGATACCTATTAAATAAAGAAAATACCGTATATTTGTTTTTGAAAGAGAAACGAAAAAACAATTTCTACGTATGGAGCGGTATTTAATTATAAAAACAAGGGATGAGTTGTTGCGCATTAAGATTGGTCAGATCCTTTATTTTGAAGCAGACAGGAACTATACGAAACTATTGTTGTCAAATGGCATCCAATTTACCTTCGCTATAAATATCGGAAAAATAGAAGAGATCTTAGAGAAGCAGGTCGCTGGTTGTAACAAGATATTAATGCGTGTCGGAAAAAGTCATATCATAAATAAAAATCATATCTTACAAATAAATCTCCCTAAGCAGCGTTTATTATTATTGACGGAAGAGGGTAAGCCTAAAGAGTTGGTAATATCCAAGGATCCGTTGAAAGTGCTGAAAGATAATCTTGAGAAGGAGATGGGAAAGCCTCAAGAGGAAGAGGAAAAGGAATAAGACGATGATTATAAAGATAGGAAAAGCAAAAGACAACGATTTTATTGCAAACGATCCTCATGTAAGCCGCCATCATGCCCGTCTGATACGTGAGGATGGTGGCAACTTATTATTGGAGGATACGGGATCTACTAACGGTACGTTCGTGAATGGTGCCCAGATCGTAAAGAAACGTGTTACTCCTACGGATCATATTCGCTTGGGGGATAGCTATGTATTAAATCTTTCCGAGGTGCTTAAATACAATAATGATTATAGCGATGAATTTGCCGCATTGAAAAAAGTCTACGATGATTATATTCAAGCAAAAGTTAAGATTCAATCCTCTAATCAGTTTAAGACCAGATTATTTCAATCCTTACCATTTGCTTTGCCCGGAATAGTGGGGGTCGTGATAGGCTTCTTAGGGAAAGGTAGCCCGGAGCTATTCGGCATCAGCCTCCTGATAACGATTTGTGCCCCTACGGTAGGAATCTATCTAGGAGCCAAGCAGTCGGCCAAGATTCCCCAGCAATTGCAGGATATCGCCAATCAATTTAAGATAGACTATGTTTGCCCGAAATGTGGGACATTCTTGGGTGAGATCCCTTGGGAATCATTGAAAAACCGAAAGCAATGCCCAGTTTCTTCCTGTAAGGCCAAATGGGTGAGAGAATGAGCCTTTTCTTTTCGTATAGTAAAACAGCCTCTTTTGTACATGAAACCCAAATGTTTGATTATAAGAGAGAATAACAAGTTTATTAATCCATTGCTTTTTGTACTTTTGTTTTCGGAATATTAATATATTAGGAACAAAGGTTATGCAAGAAGAGGAATATACATTCGTAACTTTAGACGGCAATGACGTCATGCCAGCGGATGCTGTCATAATAGACGTGGAAGGAGGAGGTGTCGACCTAGGCGACGCCATAGTTATAGACGATAGTAGCATCGAGTCTTTCGATCATTCAGACTTTATAACATTGGCGGACGATACGGTTATGCTTTCCGATACAGATATGATGGATCTGTACTCTACGGATATGGATGGCGCAGATATTTCGTTTATCGTATGATCGCAGTTAAATGTCCACATTGCCATGTAGGATTAAAGGTAGCCGAGGGGAAGATTCCCCTCGGCATTACCTCCTTTAAGTGTCCGAAATGCAAAGAGCCTATTCCTTTGTCCTTATTATCCGAGAAAAGTAATCATCAGGAAGTCGATTCCGATACGATTTTAGTGACACCTGTCAAGACTGGAATCGGCAGACTGACGGTTCTTCCAGACGCCGATACACCTGAACAAGCGTTTCCTCTTCACGAAGGGAAGGTTGTCATTGGCCGGAAGTCGAACGCCTCACAAGCTACGATGCCAATTATCACGGCTGATCGCACGATGAGTCGCGAGCATATTTGCATTGAGGTGAAAAAAGATTCAAAAGGTGGATATAAACATTTCCTTACCGACAATAATAGTAAAAACCATACGTTATATAATAACAGTTACCTAGAGAATGGCGAGGTGGTCGTGCTCAATGATAATGACGAGATTATTATTGGTCGCACCGTCTTACGTTTTAATGAATAAAACTCATTTGTTATGATTATAACGATCGGTAAGCCATGTGCTATTACGGAAAAAGGAGGCAGATCGAATAACGAGGATTCCATTTACCCGCTTCCCGAACAAGTGACCCTTGACCAAAAATTGTTTATGGTTTGCGATGGTGTGGGTGGAGCCGAGAAAGGGGAGGTAGCCAGCTCATTAGCTTGCGAGTCCATACAAACTTTCTTTTCTACGTTCCTAAAGGATGATCCCACGCCAGAGTTTATCCATAAAGCCGTACATTATGCGGAAGTCTGTTTCGACTCCTATGTTCAAGAGCATCCGGAAGCGATGGGTATGGCTACTACGCTCACCATGGCCTATATCGCTTCTTCCGGAATCGTATTGGCTCATATCGGAGATAGCCGGATCTATCATCTGAGGAAGGGGGAGATTTTATATCAAACAGAAGATCATTCATTGGTAAATTCGTTGGTTAAATTAGGTAAGATCACTCCGGAAGAAGCGTTAACCCACCCCCAGCGGAATGTGATTATCCGGGCTATACAAGGCACTCATACTCCAACAGAAGCGGACATTATTACCTTGAACGATATTCAACCCGACGATTTCCTCTTTCTTTGTACGGACGGGGTTCTTGAAAGACTGAAGAATGAAAAGATTGCAGAGATATTTAATGGTCGTTTATCTGTTCCGGAAATAAAGGACGCTCTCATGGAAGCCTGTGACGGCAAGACTCGGGATAATTTTTCTTTTTATATCATAACTATTCAAAAAGTGGAAGATAGCATGGGTTTTAAGCAAAATATTCTCTCTTTTCTTTATTCTTTTATATAAATAACGTACTTTTGGCAGATTAAATGGAATTATTCAAGGTTATGAATCTGCCAGACGGACATCTTCTTCAAAACGGAAAATACAGACTTACTCATGTGGTTGGTCAAGGTGGTTTTGGCATAACCTACAGAGGAGTTTGGTACACAGAGGTTAAAGGATCTTTAGGTACCGTAAAGACGGAGGTCCCTATCTGTGTCAAGGAATATTTCTTCAAGGATTATTGTTATAGAGAACCCGGTTCCCAAGCCGTAAAAGTACATTCGGAGACGGGAAAGGTCTTATTTAACAAGTTCAAGGAAAAACTGATCAAAGAGGCAAAGATCCTATCGGAAGTTCACCATCCCTATATCGTAAACGTGTTGGAGGTTTTCGAGGAAAACAATACGGCTTATATTGCCATGGAGTATATTTCCGGCTTCTCGCTAAAATATATGCTTGAGAAAAACGGGATATTGCCCGAAGCTACGGTCCTTAAATATGTACGGCAAATTGGCGAGGCGTTACAATTCGTTCATGATAAGAGTATCTTGCATCTGGATATCAAGCCTAGCAATATCTTGATCGATAAGAACGGGAACGCCCGCTTGATCGATTTCGGAGTCAGCAAACGTTACGATATCGAGCAGGAAGAGACCAGCACTACGATGTTAACCCTTTCTAAAGGATTCGCATCCATAGAGCAATACGATAACGAAGGAACACAAGTGTTCTCGCCCCGTCCGGATATTTATTCCTTGGGAGCCACGATGTATAATCTGTTAACGGGAACAATCCCTACAGAATCTATACTACGTGCCGCACGTCCTTTGCGAAACCCCTCTGAAATCAATGCGGCGATCAGCCCGAAAACAGAGGCTGTTATCATAAAAGCGATGCAAATCATTCCTGCGGATCGCTTTGAGACGGTGGGCGAGATGTTGGCGTCTTTGGATTTTTCTCAAGCGGAAAAGGAAGTTCAGGTTGTCCCAAGTCCATCTCCCGAGATTGTGAATGAGGAAACAACGGTGGTTTATTCATCACCTGTAGATTCTAAATTAGTAGGATCGGATGATGAAGAGACTGTTGTCAATGTGGCTAATCCACCTGCCGTGGAGCCAATAACAGAAAAGAATAATTCCAGAAAGAAAATAATTCCTATCGGAATCGCTATATTTGTCGTTGTAGGATCCGCTACGGCTCTTTTAGTGCATAGCAATAGGCCCACAAAAGAGGTTGTCGAGAGTATTGATTTACCTTCAGCTGTGGAGCCGGATAGCAATGTCTCAAAAGAAGTAGAAATGCCAGATCACCCAGTTCTACATACGGAACCTCCTATCTCTGAGATAAAGAAAGCGGAGAAACAAGAGCCTAAAGTGGAAGAGAAACGACCTATGGAAACAGAGCATACGATAGAAGAGAATGTTCTCCCGGATCAGCCATCGGAAAATGAGATGAATGAGAAATATAACTCGTTAATCGCCTCCGGTAAGGAAAAAATGGCCAAAGCTGATTATTCGGGAGCTAAGAAAGATTTGTCGGAGGCAAAGGATACGAAACTTACGGAAGAGGTAGTCCGGTTGATCATCGCTTGCGATGAGAAAACCGAGGAGAAACGTATAGCGGACAAAAAGGCCCTGTATGAGGAGAAAATGGCTTTCGGACGATATAAGATCGTACGCAAGAAGTCAAATAACAGATACGGGGCGATCGATTCGAAAGCCGAGGAACGTATTCCTTGCAAATACCTAAGTGTCGGTATCGCGGATAACGGCCGGGCATTCGAACGGGAAGACAATTTGTTTGATATTTATAATTCTGACGGATCATTGATTAGCGAAGGCCTTACTTATTATTGATTGTAATATTATGAACAACTAAACATGTATTTACCTATTATATGAAAAGACTTTGGATATTGATGATATGTGCGGTATTTCCCCTCGGACTGCTGGCGCAACAGCGTACGGAATACAACCGTAAGGGAGATGAAGCGATGAAACGTCTTGATTATAGTGACGCTAAAATGTGGTACGAGGAAGGCGTATCGCAATGCGACGCATACAGTATTGATCAGCTGACTACGATTTGGCTTTCCAACGAGCGAATGCGGCCTTCCATGCGTAGCTTGATGAATAAATGTTTAAACTGCCTGACGGTCAAAGCTACGGAAGATGATCCGGATGCCATCTCTAAATTAATCATTTATTATTCGGAAGGTATCGGAACCCCTAAAAGTGAGGAGCTAGCAACCTATTGGAAAGAATACCAAGAGATATTGTTAAAGCCGGCGGAACCGGCGGCCCAACCAATAGATTCCGCGGCGGTATCCCCTAAGAAACGAATGGAGTTTTTCGCAGGATACTCGTATTCGATCGAATCTCCTTATGGAATCACGGTAGGAGGTATGGGGCAACGCTTCGGTTGGTATGTCCGTTTCAAGACGAATATGTCTTTTATGAATTATACGGACGAATGTAATAACCAAGGGCAGATTATTAAGTTCTCTAATTCGGAAGGGGAATCTTATGAGCTTAATACAGGTAAATCCTCGAAGACAAATAGTATAGCCGGAACGGCCGGTTTAATCGTAAAATGCTTTCCGTGGTTATATGCCTCCGTTGGTTTGGGATATGGTGAAAGAGCTTTACTACATTCGTTCACGACCCATTCCTATGAAAACTACGACAGTACACGAGAGGTATGGTGCCGGAATATTGATTCCTCATACAAAGGGGTCGCTGCCGAGGTTGACTTGATGATGAAAATAACGAACTCTGTATTTATTAGCGTTGGATGCAACACGGTTAATTTTAAGTACTTGGATCTAAACGCTGGCTTAGGTGTATTCTTTTAATATTGATTATTTATGAAACATATATACTCACTCTTCTCTATTCTATTTGCGGCTTTATTAATGGCCGGATGCGTGAATGATCCGGATATAGATGGTGGCATTCGAAACGCTAAAAAACCGTCTGTTAAGACAGACGAGATATTGAAGTCCACGGCTAGTTCAGTGACAGTATCGGGGGAGGTCCTGCAAGAAAACGGCGCTCCCGTGACAGAGGCCGGTTTTTGTTGGAGCACGGAATCTACCTTTACTGTGATAGAGAAAAATAAAAAAGCCGTATCCAAGCGTAAGGTAAAATATGAGGCTACGATCGAGGGCTTAACCAATGATCTGGATTACTATATCCGGGCCTATGCGATCAATGCGGTAGATACCGCTTATGGAGAGATTTTACCTTTTAAGACGAAAGATGGATTAGGAAGCGTTAAGACCTTATTTCCAGTCAACGTGATGTCTACTTCCGTTCAATGCGGAGGTATGATAACCAAACAAGGAGAAGCCGAAATCGAGGAAAGGGGTATTTACTTAATGCTGAATCCGGAGCCTTCAGCATCTGACTCCACGATTCGTATAGACATGGAAGCCGATTCGTTCTATTGTACGATCTCCGATTTAAAACCGGAAACTACCTATTACGTTAGAGCTTACGCAAAAAGTAAATATGGTGAGTATAACGGGGCGAAAGTCGAGACCTTTAAGACTACGAATGGTCGTCCTGTATTAGATGATAACAAATTCAAGAAAATAGCGACAGAGTTTACCTATGCGGAGTTCTCCATGGAAATAATAAGCGAGGGAGATTCTCCGATCACGGCATGTGGTTTCTGCTTTAGTACTGATAAATCACCGACAATAGAAAATGGGGATACGATTATTTGCGGAGCGGGTATCGGAGAATTTGCCGGGAAAATCTATGATATGCAACAGCAGAAAGGGTATTACGTACGTGCTTATGCGACAAACGCTTTAGGTACTACCTATAGCGCAGGCGAAGGTATCCATACGATTCTGGAAAGTGAGTTGCCTACAGTCAATACAAAGGAGGTGTCTACTATTAAAAACGGTACCGCATGGGTAGGTGGAGAGGTCTTAGCCGAAGGTGCCTCACCGGTTACAGAGGCTGGTGTATGTTGGGGAACTAGTCCTAGTCCGGCCTTTGGTAATTGTGAAGGAGCGGTAGCTCTTTCTTCCGGTACACAAGCGTTTACGGGTACGATAAAGGAATTGAGAGGAGGCACGAGCTATTATTTAAGAGCTTACGCTAAAAATAAGAATGGTATCGCTTACGGAGAGGAAGTTCGCTTCCAAACTCCGGATATATTTGGAGTAGGGGCAAGGTTTGAGGGAGCTTTCCGGATACCGGGATCTACCTCTTTCTGTACCTTGGCTAATAGCACGGGATTCTTATTAGGCGGTGACACGGGTAGGGAATACACCGATGAGTTTTGGGGATATATGACCTCTAAGAAAGAATGGTTGCCCTTAAGGTCTCAGCCTGAGAAATTCTTGAGTTCAACTTATAAATGCAACTTTTTGGGTGCGGATAATAAGCAATA
>ENA-OPTB01000175-OPTB01000175.1-human-gut-metagenome-genome-assembly--contig:-NODE-175-length-67758-cov-5.453820_pt1 | contig 67758 bp, 68 predicted proteins | sample MGYA00241810_ERZ501911 | MGnify/ENA primary metagenome ERZ501911 (study PRJEB25962, sample SAMEA2042304) | human gut metagenome | biome: human gut; feature: human-associated habitat; material: faeces... | reverse complement strand
TTAGCAATGTTAAACTAAGCGTCTTTGAAAATTCGACCTCGTGAATCGAGCATAGACGAAGTATTTCGTGGTAGGTAATGCGATTGTATGAATCATATTGTAGATGCGTAAGCAGAGCATATATTAAGGAATATTGAAAAGTGAGGTAGATTTGGACGTGTAAGTAGTAGAGTTTAGACGTTATCCAACAATATGAATAGAAACTGCATAGTTATTCAGTTTAGTGAATAAAAAGTGCATAAATATGCAAAGTGGACGGTGTGCTTTGTATTTTATTCAGCAAAAAGCTGAAAATGGATGACTTATTCTTCAACAGCTTTAAATTCAAGCTTGTTGGTTTTTCCGTTGGTTTTTACATAGTTTTCTGCGTAAGAACCCTTTGGAGCATTTATTGTAACAGTGTTTGCGTTATCACAAACGCTGTATTCAGACATTTTAGTTACATTGGCAGGAATGTCGATTTCTGTAATGGCAGGGCACTGATAAAAAACATATTCTCTGATTTCTTCAAGACTGCCTGATTCGATAGTTACTTTTTTAACTCCCGAACCCTGGAAAGTGAAAAGACCAAGGTCTGTTACCGAACCCGGAACTGTAACTTCTTCAAGTGAAGTACAGAGGAAAAATACATTATTGCCTAATGTTTTAAGATTTTTGGAAAGTGTAACCGACTTAAGATTTGTACATGACTGGAAAGCATGACCCTCAATCTCAGTTACCGTATCGGGAATTGTTATACTCTCAATGTCCTTTTCGCTGAAAGCGTTAGGACCTATTGATGTTACTTTATAGTTGTTATAGGTATCCGGAATAACAATATTTTTTTCGTTACCTGTGTACTCTGTTACCATAAGCTCATTGCTGTTTACAATGTAATAACCAAAGCCGTTGTCTGTAAGGTCAGGCTTTGTAGCTTCAATGGTATAGCCGGGTTCGTTTTTATTCGAACAGCCACAGCCTGCAAGGCTGAACACCATTGTTGCACACATTGCACCTGCAATAAGTGCGCATAATATTTTTTTCATAATTTGAAGGATCCTTTCAAACTTATACTGATACTGATTTTCAAATTTTCAGTAATACCATTCTAACATCTTTGTTAAATATTTGTCAATGTTTTTTTCGCTTTTTTTTTCGCTTTTTGTTACTTTTATCGCATTACATAATAAATTAGTATTGAGGTATGCTGTATTCTTACATATTCGACAAAACAATAAGAAATTATTTCTAATTACAAATTAAGAATAAAGGATTAAATACTTGAATGTCTTTAAAATGGTAATTTAAAATACCATAAAAAAACAACTAATTTTCTAAAATTTTAAAATCAATTATATATAGATAAAAAATACATAAATATTATAGATAAATGCTAAAAAATGTAAATAACAACAAAACTGTTGCTACTGTTAAGATATTAACAATACCGTCTTGAAATTTAAAGCAAAAGTGCTAAAATATATGGTGGAAAATTTTTAATATTTCCTATATTAATATGTATAGGAAGAAGGGGCGCACTATGGATTTAATGCTTATTCTAAGAAATCTTGCCATAATCCTTGTTGCTGCTAAGCTTTGCGGACTTCTTGCCCGTAAGCTCAAAGCACCGCAGGTTGTTGGCGAAATCATTGCCGGCCTTATTATCGGACCTTCACTGCTTAACCTTGTAGTTAAGGACGATTTTATTTCAGGTATGGCAGAAATCGGCGTAATTTTACTTATGTTCTCGGCAGGTTTGGGAACAGACCTTAAGGAACTTGTAAAAACAGGGCCTGTTGCATTGTTGATTGCTTTGTCAGGTGTTGCTGTTCCTCTTGTAGGCGGTATGCTTGTTTATATGGGCTTTGGATTCGGTACTCCGGATACACGGCTTTACGAAGGCATATTTATGGGTACTGTTCTTGCGGCAACATCGGTTAGTATTACCGTACAGGCTCTTAAGGAAATGGGACATCTGAAAGGAAAGGTCGGCACAACGATACTTTCTGCTGCGATACTTGACGATATTATAGGTATTATTCTTCTTACCGTAGTTATCGGCTTCAAGAGCCCTGATGTTTCACCTGTTGATGTTTGCATCAAGACAATTCTTTTCTTTGTACTTGCAATTGTACTTGGTTTTGCACTTTACTTCCTCTTTAAATGGATCAGCAAGCACTGGCCTCATTCAAGAAGAATTCCGATTTTCGGACTTGTTCTTTGTTTTGCGGCAGCTTATTGTTCGGAAGAATTCTTTGGTATTGCCGATATTACAGGTGCTTATGTAGCAGGTATTATTCTTTGTAACATCAATGATGCGGGTTATATTGAAAGAAAAATGGACATCAGTTCATATATGATCTTCGGACCTATTTTCTTTGCAAGCATCGGTTTACAGACAAGTTTTGATAACTTTAATATGCAGATATTATGGTTCTCAATCGCTCTTGTTGCTGTAGCTCTTGTAACCAAAATTATCGGCTGCGGCGGTATGGCAAAAATTTGTAAGTTCAATATGACGGATTCGCTTAAAATCGGTGTAGGTATGATGAACCGCGGTGAGGTTGCTCTTATTGTTGCACAAAAGGGACTTGACGCAGGTCTTATGGACGCTAAGTTCTTTACAGCTGTAATCATTCTCATTATTGTTTCTTCAATTCTTACTCCTATCCTTTTGAAGGTTCTCTATGCAAAGTGGCCTGACAAAAAAGACAGTGTAATTGAAAACGAAAAGAAACTTGCTCAGGAAGGTGTAGGTGCTACTTACAATATTTCTGACAATGATTTCAAACATGATGAAAAATAATTTTATTATTACAAATTCAGCCGTACTCGTCAGAGTGCGGCTTATTTGTTGCCTCGTGTTTAATAAATAATTATATTTACAATTATTTCAAAATGTTACAAAAATTTACTTGATTTGTAATCTAAATGTGAATTAAAATTCTGATATTGAATTATAATAGCGTTTTCATTGTGCTTTTTAACAAAAAAGGAGAGGGATGCTAAAAAAGGGGTTGATTTTTTCTTGAATATCTGCTATAATTATTACAAATTTGTTAATAAGTGTAATTTTGATGTAATTATTACACCTGACACAATTTGGAGGTAATACAATGCAGCGAAGTAAGAAAATTGCTTCTGTGCTGTTGAGTGTAACAATGCTTTCGGGTGCGTGCGCAGTCGCAGGCAGTACTACAGCTCATGCATCAGGCACAGGTGCAGGTCTTGCAGAGTGGGCGCTCAATGCATATTACAGCGGTTGGAGCTATGTTTACGGCGGAGCTACTCCTGGTACCGTAGATTGTTCCGGTCTTATTTATTCCTATTGCGGAGGCAACGCAAGAGGCGGAGATTCACAGCTGTATGCATCAAGCGCAAGTGGATATGTCAGCAACGGTATTCCACGAATACACGGACTCGGTCTTCATATGGATGGTCATGTCGGTGTATATATCGGCGACGGTATGGCAGTTGACGCAAGAAACGATGACGAAGATGTATGCTATGACACCGTAGATTATATGGGGTGGACACAGTGGTACAAGGTAGGCGCTATTGACTACATAGAAAACGGTTGGGAAGAGTTCAACGGTGATTATTATTACTATGAAAACGGCGAATACATTGTAGATACATCAAGAACAATTGACGGCACTACATATTACTTTGATTCAAAGGGCAGATCAAGCAATACTCCGTCAGATCCGTCTTCTTCAAATTCTTCCGACAATTCTTCTTCAAGTTCAGACAACAACTCTTCAAACAACACGGTTGACGATTCTTCAACTGACAGCGACAACAGCAGTTCGACTGAAGAGGTAAAAGAAGAAACACCTACAGAGCCTGTTCTTTACAGAAACGGCGATGAGGGTGACGAAGTAACGAAGATTCAGGAAAGACTTAAGGAGCTTGGCTACTATGCTGGCGAAGTAAACGGTAAGTTTGACGATGCAACAGAGGCAGCTTACATTCAGTTCCAGCAGGCAGCAGGAGTAGATGTTGACGGTATTTCAGGTACAGACAGAGATATTCTTTACTCGGAAGATTGTCCTACCTATGCCGATGTTCAGGCAAAACTTGCTGAACAGACACCTACATATCAGTTGGGCGATCAGAGTAACTCAGTTCTCACAATTCAGAACAGACTTGCTATTCTCGGTTTCTTTAATGAAATAGCTACCGGCTACTTCGGAGAAACTACAGTACAAGCTGTTGAGGCATTCCAGCTTGCAAATAATCTTGAAGCTACAGGTATTGTGGATCAGGATACATATCAGGCAATGTTCTCGGTAACAGCACTTTCAAGCAACGGTTCCGCACTTGCTTCTACAGTAAGCTACACAGGTCCGTATGCAATGCCGCAGGTAGGTTCATCACAATTTGTTTTGCAGAATACACAAAATCAGGATTATACACATTCAGCCGCAGTTGTAGCGCAGGCTGCAAATAAGGTTACAAAGGCTGCACTTTCAAACACATCAGCCAATACACCTGCTATTATTTCGGCAGTTGTAAAGCGCAATCTTAATGTTGGTCTTTGGTTTGTGGTAGTTCTTGCTTTACTTTCGATTTTTGGCGGTGTATATATTATTAAAAATATTAAGGCTTCAAAAAAAGCCCGCCGTACAAGAGCGAGAAGCAAAAAAGCATATACAAGAGTAAAAACCGAGGCTCGTTACTGGTAAAAAATTAAGCCGTATCTTATGGTTGTCCATATGATACGGCTTTTGTATTGCAAAAAAACTTTACAGTGTGGTATTATTAACATAGGAAGTGATTATTATGGATAAAGATTTAATTAAAAGAATAAATGAACTTGCAAAGAAAAAGAAAACACTCGGACTTAATGCCGAAGAACAGTCAGAACAGAAACAGCTTTATGCCGTGTATCTTGCTGAAATCAGAGAACAGTTTGATAATACTCTCGATAATGTAAGTATTAAACAGGAGGACGGTTCGGTTGTTCCGTTTAAATCCGCCGCCAAAAAGAAAACAAAAGAAGATAATAAATCAGAATAATTTATATTTTATATCAATAATTAAAAATTTAGGTTCTATTCTAAATGCGGAATACTTTTTCAAAATTATTTAATCTTAACTGTGTGCTAAACTATAAATTAATTACAATTATTGATAAAAAACAGGGTTGATTCTATTTTCTGAATCAACCCTGTAATTATTTTTATTAATCGTCAAGACAATTGTCAAGTCTTTCAATAATATTCTGCTTATCCATATGCTGACCGATAAATACAAGTTTGGTTTCACGGTCGCCGTATTTTTCATCCCAATGCTCTTCAATATCAGGATACTCTTTAAAGTATTTCTTCTGCTCGCTCTTAGGGAATGCAGCAAGCCATTTGCCGTTTTCTGTAGCGGTAATCTGTACGCCTGCCTGCTCAAATACATAGAGGTAATCTCTCTTGTCTTTATCGGAGAACCAAAGAATACCCTTTGCACGAACAACGCCCTTTGGCCAGTTGTTTACAAATTCCTGTAATTTTTCCTGATTGAACGGACGGCGGCTTTGGTACACAAAAGTACAGATACCGTACTCTTCGTCATCGTCACCGTGGTGGTGATGGTGGCAGCAGTGACCGTGCTCGTGGTCGCAGTGAGAGTGATCTTCGTCATCATGATGATGGTGATGTTCATGCTCGTCTTCATCGTGGTGATGATGCTCATGCTCGTCCTCGTCGTGGTGATGATGTTCGTGTTCATCCTCATCATGATCGTGATGCTCGTTTTTCTCGTCTTCGTCCTTATCGTAAGCCTGTGCCCAGCCTGCTGAACCTGCAGTTTCTTCAAAGTCATAAAGATTTGTATTGAGAATGTCACCAACGCTTACCTTACCGTAGTTAGCCTCAATAATTTTAGCCTTTGGCTGAAGAGTTCTAATCATAGCCTTAACTCTGCCGAGCTGCTCCTCATTTACCATATCAACTTTGTTGAGAATGATAGTAGAACAGAACTCAATCTGCTGAATAACAAGGCTTTCAATGTCTTCTTCGTCAACATCGTCTTTAAGAAGATTGTCGCCGCAGCCAAACTCTGTAGCCATTCTGAGAGCGTCAACAACAGTTACAATGTTGTCAAGACGGCAGATAGCAGGAGTGCCTTCCTCTTCGTCACCCTCAAGTACAGCAATAGACTGTGCAATAGGGAGCGGCTCGCAGATACCGCTTGCCTCAATGAGAATATAATCAAATTTACCTGACTTTACAAGTTCTGCAATCTGATTGATAAGGTCAACCTTAAGTGTACAGCAAATACAGCCGTTTGAAAGCGGAACAAGGTTGTCATCTTTTTGAGTAACAACGCCTGCTTTCTGAATAAGTTCAGCGTCAATATTAACTTCGCCTATATCATTTACGATAACGGCACATTTGTAGCCCTCCTGATTGCCGAGGACATGGTTGATAAGTGTAGTTTTACCGGAACCAAGATAACCTGTAAGAAGTGTTACAGGAATTGGAAGCTTTGGTTTTGCCATATATGTCATTTCCTTTCAAGAATAATTTTCTACGAATGGAATAATAGCACAACAGAATTATTTTGTCAAGTAGTTACGAGTTAGTTATGGCTAATTAAGTTGATATTTTTACAATTATTAATAAAAATTACTATAATAAAAAGGAGAGAGGAAAGCCTCTCTCCATAATAATTATATCAGTTTTCCGGAACATTCGGAAGACCGTCAAAGCCTTTCTGGAGTTCCTCGTCTGTCGGAATATAGTCGCTCATAAGACCGTCGTTAAACTTCTCATATGCAAGCATATCGAAGTAGCCTGTACCTGTAAGGCCAAAGAGAATAGTTTTTTCTTCGCCTGTTTCTTTACATTTGAGAGCCTCATCAATTGCAACTCTGATTGCATGGCTGCTTTCCGGAGCAGGGAGAATACCCTCAACTCTTGCAAATTGTTCTGCGGCAGCAAATACAGATGTCTGCTCAACAGAAGTAGCCTCCATAAGACCGTCGTGGTAAAGCTGTGAAAGTGTGCTGCTCATACCGTGGTAACGAAGTCCGCCGGCATGGTTAGCGGACGGAATAAATCCGCTGCCGAGTGTGTACATCTTAGAGAGCGGGCAAACCTTGCCGGTATCGCAGAAGTCATATGCAAACTTACCTCTTGTCAAGCTTGGGCAAGATGCAGGTTCAACGGCAATAATTCTGTAATCAGCCTCACCTCTTAATTTTTCGCCTACGAACGGAGATATAAGACCGCCAAGGTTAGAACCGCCGCCGGCACAACCGATAATGATGTCAGGCTTAACATTGTATTTATCAAGAGCTTTTTTAGCCTCAAGACCGATAACCGACTGGTGAAGAAGTACCTGATTGAGCACACTGCCGAGTACATAACGGTATCCTTCTGTAGAAGTTGCAACTTCTACAGCCTCGGAAATTGCACAGCCAAGACTGCCTGTTGTGCCCGGGTGCTCCTTAAGAATTTTTCTGCCGACTGCAGTATCTGTAGACGGGGAAGGAGTAACACTTGCACCGTAAGTTCTCATAACTTCTCTTCTGAACGGCTTTTGTTCGTAAGATACTTTTACCATATATACCTTACAATCAAGACCGAAGTAAGAACAAGCCATTGAAAGGGCGGTACCCCACTGGCCTGCGCCTGTTTCTGTTGTAACGCCTTTAAGACCCTGCTTTTTAGCATAATAAGCCTGTGCAATGGCAGAGTTTAATTTATGACTGCCGCTTGTATTGTTACCCTCAAACTTATAGTAAATCTTAGCAGGAGTACCGAGAGCTTTTTCAAGAAAATATGCTCTGATAAGCGGGGACGGACGGTACATTTTATAGAAATCCTGAATTTCCTGCGGAATATCTATGTATGCGTCTGTATCGTTAAGTTCCTGTGCTACGAGTTCTTTACAGAAAACAGGATAAAGCTCCTCTGCTGTCATTGGTTTTAATGTAGCAGGGTTAAGAAGAGGAGCAGGCTTGTTTTTCATATCTGCACGAACATTATACCATTGAGTAGGTATTTCACTTTCGTCAAGATAAATTTTATATGGAATCTTTGTATTTTCCATTGGTTTCAGCCTCCTAAATATCAATATTTATAATATTATAACATATTATTTGCCTCTTGTCATCACTTTTTATAGAAAATATTATTTCATAACATAATTAAAATAATTTTTTACGGGTATTTTACAAATAGGAGGTAAATAGCTTTACAAAAATTAACTAAACTAAGACCGTACTCAAAAGAAGTACGATAATTATTTGAGGAGATTATATTTATGAAAAAAACAAGTACAAAATTATTATCGGTATTAGCAGCAGGCGTAATTATGGCGAGTGCATTTGCAGGCTGCGGCGGCAATTCTTCATCAACAGCATCAGGCGACAACTCAAGCAATGCCGGTTCATCAAACACAAGTGCTTTTGATACAAGCAAATCACTTTCTGTTATTACAAGAGAGCAGGGCTCCGGTACTCGTGATGCTTTCGTAGAGCTTACAGGTGTTCTTGTTAAAGACGGCGGCACAAAGACAGACACAACAAGAACCGACGCTGTTACGGTAAACGGCACAGAGGCTGTTATTACTAATGTAAAGGGCAATGATGCAGCAATCGGTTACATTTCACTCGGTTCACTCAACGACAGCGTTAAGGCTCTTAAGGTTGAAGATGTTGAGGCAACAGCAGAAAATGTAAAATCAGGCGAATACAAAATCAGCCGTCCGTTCAACATTGCTTATAAGGGCGACTTAAGCGGTCTTGCTAAGGATTTTGTAGATTATATCTTAAGCTCAGACGGTCAGGCAGTAATTTCTAAAGAGGGTTATGTTCCGGTATCTGAAAACGCAGCATATGCAGGAACAAAGCCGGAGGGCAAAATTACAGTAGCAGGTTCAACTTCAGTATCACCTGTAATGGAAAAACTCATCGAGGCTTACAAGCAGGTAAATACAAAGGCAGAAATCGAACTCCAGACATCAGACTCTTCGGCAGGTATGCAGTCTGCACTTGAGGGTACTTGTGACATCGGTATGGCATCAAGAGAGCTTAAAGATACAGAAACAGCTCTTACATCAACAACAATTGCAAAAGACGGTATTGCGGTAATCGTAAATACAAACAATACTACAGAAAATCTCACAATGGATCAGGTAAAAGCTATCTATACAGGCGAAGCTAAGGTTTGGAGCGATATAACTAAATGAGATTAAGCAATATTAAAGAAAGGGCTATGCAGGGAGTTTTCTTCCTGACAGCCCTTGCAAGCATAGCGGCAGTTGTGCTTATATGTATTTTCCTTTTCTACAACGGTGTTCCGGCAATGGCAGAAATCGGATTTTTTGATTTTATAGGCGGCTCTGAATGGGCACCTACAAATGTTCCGGCTAGCTACGGCATCTTTACAATGATTATCGGTAGTATCTATGTTACGGCAGGCGCTGTTGTAATCGGTGTGCCGATCGGAATTTTAACAGCGGTTTTCCTTGCTCGCTTTTGTCCGAAACCGTTATATAAGGTTATAAAACCCGCAACAGAATTACTCGCAGGTATTCCGTCAATCGTTTACGGCTTTTTCGGACTTATGGTAATTGTACCGTTTATTCGTGAAAATTTCGGCGGCGACGGCTCAAGCCTGCTTGCAGCGTCAATAGTGCTTGGCATTATGATTTTGCCTACAATTATAGGCGTTTCGGAGTCGGCAATCCGTGCGGTGCCCGAAAATTACTACGAGGGTGCATTGGCACTCGGCGCAACAAGAGAGAGAAGTGTGTTCAAAACAATGCTTCCTGCCGCAAAGTCGGGTATTCTCGCAGGTGTTGTGCTTGGCATAGGCAGAGCTATCGGCGAAACTATGGCGGTTATCCTGATTGCAGGTAACCAGGTGCAGATTCCTACATCACTTACGGACGGTGTAAGAACGCTTACAGCAAATATTGTACTTGAGATGGGTTACTCAACAGGACTTCACAGACAGGCACTTATAGCAACAGGTGTAGTTTTGTTTGTGTTCATATTAATTATTACACTTTCAATGCAGGCAATTAAGAGCAGGAGTGAAAAGAATGGCTGATAACAATGAAATAAAGGCAATCAATAAAACAGGATTTGCCCAAAGATTAAGAGAATATAAAAGAAAGCCGCTCTCACTTGTTTTGTTTATATTGGTTGTACTTGCAGCGGCAATATCAGTGCTTGCTCTGGTATTTTTAATTGTATATATTCTTGTAATGGGTGTTCCGCATATTACACCGGAGCTGTTTGCATGGGAATATAACAGTGATAATGTATCCTGTATGCCTGCAATTATCAATACTGTTGTGGTAACTTTGCTTACCTTGGTAATTGCCGTACCGTTTGGCGTAGGTGCTGCGATTTACCTTGCGGAATATGCAAAAAGGGGCAACAAGTTTGTAAAACTTATCAGAACTATGGCAGAAACTCTTTCGGGTATTCCGTCGATTGTTTACGGTTTGTTCGGTATGTTATTCTTTGTAACTACTTTGCAGTGGCGACTTTCATTGCTTGCAGGTTCTTTTACACTTGCAATTATGGTATTACCGACAATTATGAGAACTACAGAGGAAGCTTTGCTTTCTGTTCCCGACTCGTACCGAGAGGGCAGTTACGGACTTGGCGCAGGCAAGCTGAGAACAATTATAAGAATAATTCTTCCGAGTGCAATGCCGGGTATTCTTGCAGGTATAATTCTTGCAGTCGGCAGAATAGTCGGAGAAACTGCGGCTCTTTTATATACATCGGGTTCGGCGTCGGGTCTTGCAAAAGGTCTTATGTCTTCGGGCAGAACGCTTGCTATTCATATGTATGTACTTGCAAATGAGGGATTGCATACAGATCAGGCTTGGGCAACAGCGGTTGTATTGCTTGTGCTTGTACTTTTAATAAATACGCTTTCGGCATTTATCGCCAAAAAGCTTACAAGTAAAAATAAGTAAGAGTGGAAGGAAAATAAATGGATAAGTTTACAATTAAGGATATGAACCTGTATTACGGCAAATTTCACGCATTAAAGTCTGTAAACTTTAATATGGAGGCAAACCGTATTACAGCTTTTATCGGCCCGTCGGGCTGCGGTAAATCAACGCTCCTGAAATCACTTAACAGAATGAATGATTTGGTTGAGGGTTGTAAAATTACAGGTGATATCCGTCTTGATAACGAGGATATTTACGGCAAAAATATGGATGTAAATGTTCTCAGAAAAAGAGTGGGTATGGTTTTTCAAAAAGCAAATCCATTTCCTATGAGCGTGTATGATAACATAGCTTTCGGTCCGAGAACACACGGTATAAGAAGCAGAAGAGAGCTTGACGAAATCGTAGAGCAGTCTTTGAAAGATGCCGCTATCTGGGATGAACTTAAGGACAGACTTAAGAAGAGCGCACTCGGTCTTTCGGGTGGTCAGCAGCAGCGTCTTTGCATTGCAAGAGCGCTTGCGGTAAAGCCTGAAGTTTTACTTATGGACGAGGCAACATCTGCACTTGACCCTATTTCCACAGGTAAAATCGAGGAACTTTGTATGAAGCTTAAAGATAAATATACCATTATTATGGTTACACATAATATGCAGCAGGCAATGAGAATTGCTGATAATACGGCATTCTTCCTGCTTGGCGAAATGATTGAATGCACTGATACGGCTACCTTGTTTTCTACTCCAAAGGATAAGCGTACAGAGGAATACATTACAGGAAGGTTCGGCTAATGAGAGAGTATTTTGATTTGGAATTAAAAGCACTGAACGATAAACTCATTGAAATGGGCGCTTTGGTTGAAGGTGCAATAAAAAATACGATAACCATTATTACAAACGGTGAATACGATAAACTTGAAACATCAAGAATTATTGAAGAAAAAATCAATACGATGGAGAGAGAAATACAAAACTATTGTTTAAATCTCCTCCTTTTACAGTCGCCTGTTGCAGGTGACTTAAGAACGGTATCTGCGGCTCTTAAGATGATTACCGACCTTGAAAGAATCGGCGATCAGGCTATTGACATTGCGGAAATGTCAACTTATTTGAAAGACTGCGAAAATATTTATTCAATGACTCATCTTTCTGAAATGGCAGAGCGTTCTTCAAATATGGTAACAACGGCTATTGACGCTTTTGTTAAAAAAGACTTGAAACTTGCAAAGACCGTAGCTACTATGGACGACGCAATTGATGACCTTTTCAATAAGGTAAAACAAGAGGTTATCGATATTATAAACGCAAACAAAGAACTTGATCAGCAGGCTATAGATGTTTTGCTTATTGCAAAGTATTTTGAAAAAATCGGCGACCATGCGGAAAATATCGGCGAATGGGTAGTTTTTTCAATTACAGGAAAGACAGTATAACCTTTGATGATTTTTGTTGCAAATCAAGACTATTGTGATATAATTAGGTTTAAGGCGGAAGTATGTCTGCCTTAAATCTATATCGGGGAGTTAGAATTATATGTTAATTTATATTGTAGAAGACGATACAGACATCAGGGAGCTTGAAACCTACGCACTGAAAAACAGCGGTTATGAGGTTAAAAGCTTTGGAGAAAGCAAGAGCTTTTTTAAAGCGTGTGCGGAAATAAAGCCGCAGCTTGTTATTCTTGATGTAATGCTTCCCGATTTTGACGGATTGTCTGTACTTGAAAAATTAAGAAAAGACAAGTCTACAAAAAATATTCCGGTTATTCTTGTTACCGCAAAGTCAAGTGAGATGGATAAGGTAAAAGGACTTGATATGGGTGCCGACGATTACCTTACAAAGCCGTTCTCCGTACTTGAACTTATTTCAAGAGTAAGGGCGATTTTAAGACGCTGTACGGTAGAAGAAAAGCCCGAAACCGTGGAACTTGGCGGAATTGTTCTTGACGATTCAAAGCATATTGTAACTTCAAACGGAGAACAGTGCAGCCTTACATACAAGGAGTACGAATTGCTCAAATACCTGCTTAACAATAAAGGTATGGCACTCACAAGAGAGAACATTATTATTAATGTTTGGGGTTACGATTTCGAGGGAGAGAGCCGTACGGTTGATATGCACATTACAACTCTAAGACAAAAACTCGGAGAATGCGGCAATCTTATTAAAACCGTGCGTAATGTAGGATACAAGGCAGGAGAATGATAAATGAAACTAAGAAAAATTCTTTTAAAAAGATTTATAATCACCGCTGGTGTATCCATTCTTTTGACGGCTGTTTTTTCAACAGCCGCTTTCTGGTTTATTTTTTCTTCTTCGGAAAAAACAACATTAAAAGATTATGCAAATATAGCCGCAAATCTTTATAATAAAAACAGCAGCTATGAATTGCTGCACGATTTAAGTTCATCACGAATAAGAGTTACATTGCTCGACGGCAACGGAAATGTTCTTTTGGAAAGCGATGACGGCGTTGATGTTACAAAAATGGGAAATCACTCCAATCGTCCCGAATTTATAAATGCAATGAAAAACGGATACGGCGATGACAGCAGAAAATCAGAAACACTCGGCAATGTTACATATTATTATGCTGTAAAAACTTCAAACGGAAATGTTTTGCGATTGTCTGAAACTATGGAAAACGGCTACTCCATTTTTATGCACCTTGTTCCGATTTTGTTTGCCGTAATAATTATTGTATTTATTCTTTGCTGTGTGCTTTCAAAAAGGTCAACGAAAAAAATTATTGCGCCTATAGAAAATCTCGAAAGCAATGTTGACGGCAATCAATATGAAGAATTAAGTTCAATTTCCCGCACCATTTCAAGTCAGCAAAAGCAGATTAACAAGCAGGTTTCACGCTTACAGCTTGAAAAAGACAGAATAGACACGCTTATTCAAAATATGTCCGAGGGCTTTATAATGCTTGATATGGATAAGAATATGCTTATGTGTAATCATTCCGCTTCAAAATATCTCGGCACGGATTCAGAGGGCACTGTTGGCGAAAGTCTTATTTCATTTTCACGCAATGAGGTTTTGTGCGAATGTGTTGACAAGGCTTTCAGCGGTGAACGCAGCAGTAATGAAGGCAATATAAACGGCAGAGTATTGCAGATAATTGCAAGTCCGGTGTATTCCAACAGCGAACAAAAAGGTGTAATCTGTCTTATAATTGATATTTCGGCTAAACGAAAAGCCGAAAAAATGAGGCGTGAATTTACCGCAAATGTTACCCACGAGTTAAAAACTCCGCTCACTTCAATTTCGGGTTATGCGGAAATTATAGAAAGCGGAATTGTTGCACCCGAAGATATAGAAAGATTTGCAGGAAAAATTCATAAGGAATCGGGCAGACTGCTTTCACTTATAGGCGATATTATCGAGCTTTCGGAGCTTGACGAAAATACAAGACCCGTAAATTACGATAAGGTCGATTTGTCGGGACTTTCAAGAGAGGTAGCGGAAGATTTACATACAAATGCAAATAAACACGAGGTTGTCATTAAAGTTAATGCGGAAGATAAAATTTTAATAAACGGCAATCGTAACCAACTTTATGAACTTGTTTATAACCTTTGTGACAATGCGATAAGATATAACCGCAAGGGCGGAAATGTTACCGTTACTGTTAAAAAAGAGGACGAAAACGCCGTTCTCAGTGTTGCGGATACGGGAATCGGTATTCCGTTAAAACATCAAAAACGAGTTTTTGAGCGCTTTTACAGAGTTGACAAAAGCCGTTCTAAAGAAACCGGCGGTACAGGTCTTGGACTTGCAATTGTAAAACATATTGCCGAAAGACATGACGGTACTATTACATTAAAGAGTAATGAAAACGGTACGGTATTTACATTTAAAGTAAAAGCATTGTAAAAATTATAAAATGTACTTTTAGCAAAATTAAATATTAATATTTAATATTACGGCTGCGTCTTGTTAAAGTCTTACTTATATACAGGGCGCAGTTGTTGTTGTGTAAAAAACTTTACATAGATTTTACAAATGCAAAATAAAACTTTGACTTAATACTAATATCATTACAAAGGAAAAGGAGAGTTTAGGGATATGGATATTTTTTCGATTCTTCAGCTGTTGAGTGGCTTGGCACTCTTTTTGTATGGTATGAATACAATGGGTGACGGCCTTGAAAAATTCTCGGGCGGTAAACTTGAAAAAACTCTTGAAAAAATGACTAACAATACTTTCAAGGGATTTTTGCTTGGTGCAGCCGTTACAGCTGTTATACAGTCATCATCCGCTACTACGGTTATGGTAGTCGGCTTTGTAAACTCCGGTATTATGAAGCTAAGACAGGCAATAGGAATTATTATGGGTGCTAATGTCGGCACAACAGTTACAGCGTGGATTTTAAGCCTCTCGGGTATTGAGGGCGACAGCGTATTTATGCAACTGCTTAAACCGACATCTTTTTCTGCCGTTTTCGCTTTTATAGGCATAATTCTTATTATGTTTACAAAGAGCGACAGTAAGAAAAACCTTGCGTCCATTCTTTTGGGATTTGCAATTTTAATGTTCGGTATGGATTCTATGAGTTCTGCGGTAGCACCTCTTTCTGACGATCCTAACTTTGCAAATCTTCTTACAGTCTTTAATAACCCTGTATTCGGTATTATTGCAGGTGCATTGCTCACAGCAATTATCCAGAGTTCAAGCGCATCGGTCGGAATATTGCAGGCACTTTCCAAAACAGGTGCGATTACATACTCAATGGCAATTCCGATTGTAATGGGTCAGAATATAGGTACTTGCGTAACTGCCTTGATTTCTTGTATAGGTGCAAAGAAAAACGCTAAGCGTGCTGCTTTGGTACACCTTTATTTTAATATTATAGGTACACTTGTAATTTGTGCGCTGTTCTACGGTTCAAATTTAATATTCCAATACGGATTCCTGGACGATGTGGTTGCCGAGGCAAATATCGCTGTTATCCATACAGCATTTAACATTGCAGCAACAGCTATGTTACTTCCTTTTACACGCCAGCTTGAAAAACTCGCTTGCCTTACAATTAAGGATACGGAAGAAGAAAGTGAAACACCATTCCTCGACGAGCGTTTCCTCAACACACCTTCACTTGCAACAGACCGTGCTTTAAATGTTACGGAAAAAATGGCAAGACTTTCGGAGGGTACACTTCTCGGCGCACTTGAAATGGTTGGTAATTATAACGAAAAAGCGGCTGACACCCTTTCTGAAAACGAAGACACAATTGATATGTACGAAGATGTAATTTCGACATATCTTGTAAAACTAAGTCAGAAAAATCTTTCTGAAAACGACAGTAAAAGTGTTCAGAGAGTTTTGCACGGTATAGGTGATTTCGAGAGAATCAGCGACCACGCAATGAATATTGTCGGTGCCGCAAAAGAAATTGAGGAGAAAAAAGCGGTTTTCTCCGAAGGGGCTATGGCGGGTCTTAATGTTATGATGGACGCTATAAAAGAGATTATAAATAATGCAACGCTTGCATTTATCAATAACGATGTAAAACTTGCGGCGAAAGTTGAACCTCTTGAACAGGTTATTGACCGCATCAGAGATAAACTTAAAGAGGCTCATGTTAAGCGTCTTACAAACGGCGAATGTACAATAGAACTCGGATTTATTTTCTCTGACCTTATTACAAGTATGGAAAGAGTTTCCGACCATTGTTCAAACATTGCGGTCGGTGTTATTGAAATCAACAACAATGGCTACGATGCACACGAATATTTGCACGAACTTAAAAATTCCGATGATATTCAGTACAACGCAGACTATAAGGAATACAAGAAAAAATATGCACTTCCCGCAGCTGCTTTGAAAAAATAATTTATTTAACCCACAGCAAATTTCAGCTGTGGGTTTTTATTATGCAGATGACAAAATGCGAATTTTGTGTTATTATATATTATTATGATTATTGTTGAATAGGGGTAGATTAGTTTGGCAAAAGCGGTCCCGCTTTTTAGCGGCAGTAAAGGTAACAGTTATTTTCTGGGTACGGCAACACAGGGCGTGCTGATAGACGCAGGTCGTTCATGCAAACAGATTGAAAATGCATTACTTTCAAATTCAATAGATCCACGCATAATAGGTGCGGTATTTATTACCCACGAGCATACAGACCATTGCAGTGCCGTAAAAGTGCTTGCATCACGCTATAATTTTAAGGTGTATGCAAGTCAGGGTACACTTGAGGCGCTTGAAAGGGCAAATCGTCTGGATAAACGCTTTGAAACCGAGGTTATCGAAAACGAAGTTGCGGTAGGCGATATGCTTATTAAAAGAATCGATACTCCGCACGATGCCGCTGAAAGCTGTTGCTACAGTGTTACGCTTGCAGACGGAAAGACTGCCACAATAGCAACTGATATGGGATATATGACCGATGATGTAAGAAATGCCGTTGCACACAGCAATTTTGCGGTTATTGAGTCAAACCACGATGTTGATATGCTGAAAAACGGTCCGTATCCGTTTGTACTCAAAAAGCGAATACTCTCTAAATACGGTCATTTGTCTAATCCTGATTGTGCCGCCGAGCTTGCGGGACTTGTGCAGTCAGGTACTTTAAGACTTATGCTCGGTCACTTAAGTGAGCAAAATAATACTCCGTCAATAGCGCTTAATACAGCTGTAAACGAACTTTCAAAGTACGGAATGAATAGGGGAATAGATTATACTCTCGATGTAGCGCCCGTAGAAACTAATGCTAAATCGGTAATTTTTTAATGGTGAAAGATGATTAGAGTAAATATAATTTGTATAGGAAAAATTAAAGAGAAATATTTTACAGACGCAATTTCCGAATACGCAAAACGACTTACTTCCTTTTGTAAATTTGCGGTAGTTGAACTTGCGGAAGAAAAAATAAGAAATAACAATCCGAACGGGGCTGAAATTTCAGAGGTAATTGAGGCAGAGGGAGAAAGAATACTTAAGAAAATCGGTGCAGGTGATTATGCAGTGGCAATGTGCATCGAGGGCAAACAGCTTTCAAGCGAAGAACTTTCTGCAATGCTCGACAATGCGGCAATTACAGGAAAAAGTACGGTGGATTTTATTATCGGCGGAAGTTACGGACTTAGCAATAAGGTGAAAAACAGAGCAGATTTCAAACTTTCTATGAGTAAAATGACATTTCCTCATCAGATGGCAAGAATGGTACTGTCAGAACAGATTTACCGTGCGTTTGAAATTTCTACCAACGGCAAATATCATAAATAGAGGTAAAAGATGGCTTTAGACGGAATTTTTTTAAGATATATAAAACACGAAATAGAAACCGAGGCGCTCGGTGCCAGGGTATCGCAGATTTATCAGCCGAACAGAGATGAACTTGTATTTGCGATGCGTACCTTTAACGGCAATAAAAAGCTTTTGCTTTCGGCAAGGGCAAATTCACCGAGGGTGCATTTTTGCGGCAATACACCTGAAAATCCCGCTTCACCGCCTATGTTTTGTATGCTTTTGCGTAAGCGTATCGGCGGCGGAAAGCTGGTTGCGGTTCGTCAACAGGAATGCGACAGAGTGCTGTTCCTTGATTTTGAGTGTGTAAACGAACTTGGCGATACCGTTCTAATAACAGTAGTTTGCGAAATTATGGGAATGTACAGCAATATTATTATTGTGGATTCAAACGGAGTAATTATTGATTCCCTCAAGCGTGTTGACCTGACTATGAGCAGCCGTAGACTTGTGCTTCCAAATATAAAATACGAACTTCCCGAGGCACAGGATAAACTTTCAATTCTTAAACATTCGGCAGAAGAAATAGCGGAAAAAACAGTTGATTTTGACGGCGAAATGATGCTTAACAAGGCACTGCTAAGGGCAATTCAAGGTGTATCGCCTCTTGTGTGCAGAGAACTTGAGTACAGAGTGGGCGAGGGCACAACTACCCGTATGGATAAACAGCATTTTGACAGACTTGTTGGTGTGCTCAATAATTTGTATGTAAATGTTAATAAATATGCAGGCAAACCGTGTATGGTTATAAGAGATGACGGCAAGCCGATTGATTTTACATTTACAGATATTGAGCAATACGGAAATTTTGCTCAAATAAAGCACTTTGACACATATTCACAACTTCTTGACAGCTTTTACGAAACCAGAGATTCAAGAGAGAGAATGAGGGTCAAATCTCAAGACCTTACAAAAATGCTTGTTAATTTAAGCGAAAGAATTTCCCGTAAACTTGCAAAGCAAAAGATTGAACTTAAAGAATGTGCAAATCGTGAACAGCTTAGAATAAACGGCGATTTGTTGCAGGCAAATCTCTACCGTATTGAGCGTGGCGCATCTTTTGCGGAAGTGGAAAATTTTTACGATGAAAATATGTCGCTTATCCGCATAAAACTCAACCCTGCAATTTCTCCGTCAGCAAATGCTCAAAAATATTATAAAGATTATCAAAAAGCGAAAAATGCAGAGCATATTTTGACCGAACAGATTGAGAAAGGCAGGTCAGAGCTTGAATACATTGATTCTGTACTTGATACGGTAAGCCGTGCGGAGAGTGAGCGTGAACTTGCACAGATAAGGGAAGAGCTTACTGAGCAGGGATATTTACGCAAACAAAAGGGCAAGCAAAGACCGCAGGCGGCACTGCCGCCGCTTGAATTTACTTCAAGTGACGGATTTAAAATTTTGGTAGGCAGAAACAATACTCAAAATGATAAACTTACATTAAAAATTGCAAATAAAAATGATATGTGGCTGCACACAAAAGATATTCACGGTTCGCATACAGTTGTTTTTGCGGAAGGCAGAGAAATTAGCGATACCGCAATTTTAGAGGCTGCACAGCTTGCCGCATATTACAGTAAAGCAAGAGAAAGCAGTCAAGTGCCTGTAGATTACACGCTTGTGCGTTATGTAAGCAAGCCAAGCGGTGCAAGACCGGGTATGGTTATTTATGTAAATAACAAAACTGTTTATGTCACACCGAAAGCAAATATTTCCGAATAAAAAACTCGGCAATCTTTACGGTTGCCGAGTTTTGTGCTGTCAGTCAATATAATCAAGATATTTTAAGAACCGTTTTATGGCAAGGGAGGCGGTCTTTTTGTCTTTCAGTCCGACATTTTTAAATAATTTGATTTCTTTCAATACTTGAAAAAATATTTACAGTGTGCTAAAATATTCTTGTAAATTTGGACAAGGAAGTTCGGTAGGACTTTCTTGTCTTTTTTATTGGAGGTAATAGGTATGAAAAAGCCGTTAATAGGTGTTGTTCCGCTTTGGGACTCTGAAAAAAACTGCTATTGGATGTTGCCAAACTATATGCAAGGAATTGAAAAATCGGGCGGTATTCCCGTTATGTTGCCTTTAACCGAGGATGAAGAGATTATAAAACAGCTTGTAAATACTTGTGACGGATTTCTTTTTACAGGCGGACAGGATGTTGACCCGAAAATTTATAACGAAGTGAGAACAAAGCAGTGCGGAGAAAGCTGTACGCAAAGAGATAATATGGAAACAGAGCTTTTTCGTCTGGCTTATGAAAAAGACAAGTCAATCTTAGGCATTTGCCGTGGCATACAGTTTATTAATGCTGTTATGGGCGGTACGCTGTATCGGGATTTACAAACAGAGTATCCTACCTATACCGTGCATCATCAGCCCCACCCGTATGATAAACCTATTCACAGTGTAAAAATAATGAAAAATTCGCCTTTACATAAATTATTGAATACAGATGCCTTAGAGGTTACAAGCCTGCACCATCAGGCAGTAAAAGATATTGCACCGAATCTTGAGTGTATGGCGGTTTCGGAGGACGGACTTATAGAGGCGCTGTTTGCACCCGACAAAAAATTTGTATGGGCGGTGCAGTGGCACCCGGAGTATTCTTTCTTTACAGATGAAAACAGCAGAAAAATATTTAAAAAATTTACAGACAGTGTTAGTTGATTACCTAAATATATTTTAAAGCCTTGCCTTGTGCAGGGCTTTTTTACTGCCCAAAACTTTACAATCTTTTACAAGAGTGATAAAAGAATATGACTGTATTATAAAATTACGGTGTTAGAATATCGTCAGAAAAGGGGAAGAAAAATGGAAGATAAAAGTAAAAACTCAAAAGTTTTGGTAATTGTTCTTATTGCGGTTATAGCAATTCTTGCGGCAGTAGGCATTACTATGGGTGTGTTGCTGATGAATAACAACAGCTCACAAACACAGGATACGGCAAAGCAGCAGGGCGTTGTGTTTGACAGTGACGCATCGCATTACGAACAGGAAGTTTCAAATGCGGGCGGAGCTGAACAGGGAATTAAAATTCCGGGTTATCCCGATATGACAATCTCAAGTGAAAGCACAGACTTTCCTATCACTCTTTTAAATCCCGAGGAAAATCCGTGTAATTTTAAATTTACGCTTTCTTTGCAGGAAACAGGTGAAACACTTTGCACTACACACTACAGTAGCGGTCTGTTTTTATTTATAATATCTTTAATTTTCTAAAAAAGTATGTTATAATTAAGCAAAATAACAAAATTAGGAATGATGTTATGAAATTTATGCATTTATCCGATCTGCATCTCGGAAAGCGTGTAAACGGCTATTCTATGCTTGAAGATCAGAAATATATATTGATAAAAATTATAAATATAATTGACGAACAAAAGCCGCAGGCTGTAATAATTGCAGGCGATGTATATGACAAACCTGTCCCTTCCGCAGAGGCTGTACAGTTGTTTGATGACTTTTTATACAAACTTACTGAAAGAAGTTTGCAGGTAATTGTAATAAGCGGTAATCACGATTCGCCGGAGCGTATTGCGTTTGGTTCTCGTTTTATGGGTAAAAGCGGAATACATATGTCACAGGTGTATAACGGCAGTACGGATTTTGTTTCGCTTACAGATGATTACGGAAAAATTAATTTTTATCTTTTACCGTTTATTAAGCCGTCAAATGTAAGAAGATTTTTTGAAGATGAAGAAATCAATACCTATACCGAAGCAATTCGTGTGGCAATATCAAATATGAACATAGATAAAAATGCCAGAAATGTAATTGTTACACATCAGTTTGTAACAGGCGCAGAACGCTCGGATTCCGAAATTATCGCAGTAGGCGGAACCGACAATGTAGATTCGTATGTTTTTGACGATTTTGATTATGTGGCGCTCGGTCATATTCACCGTCCGCAAAATGTCGGTAAATCTACTGTTCGTTATTGCGGTACACCGTTAAAATATTCGTTTTCGGAAATAAATCACGAAAAATCCGTTACAATAGTTGAAATTAAAGAAAAAGAAGATATAGATGTTACGACAATACCGCTTATTCCTTTGCATGATATGCGAGAAATAAAAGGAAGTTACGATGAACTTGTAAACAGAGAAAACTATGAGGGTACTGCCACAGAAGATTATCTGCATATTATACTTACAGATGAAGATGATGTGCCGTATGCGGTAGAAAGACTGCGCAATATTTATCATAATTTAATGAAACTTGATTATGACAATACGAGGACAAGGTCATCGTATGACATCACGCAGGCGCAGGAAACTGAAAGAAAATCGGAAATTGAATTAGTTTCGGAGTTTTTTGAAAAACAGAACGGAAAGCAAATGACAGAACAACAGCTTGAATATGCAAGTGATTTAATAGAACGGATAAAGGAGGAGTCATTGTGAGACCGATAAGACTTGTTATGTCTGCATTCGGCCCGTATGCGGGTAAACAGGAAATAGATTTTGACAAGCTTGGAGTCAGCGGTCTGTATCTGATTACGGGCGACACGGGCGCAGGTAAAACCACAATTTTTGACGGTATAAAATATGCGCTTTACGGTGAAGCAAGCGGAAACAACCGTGATTCGTCTATGCTTCGTTCAAAATATGCGGATAACGATACTCCTACAACAGTTGAACTGACCTTTGTAAACGGCAACAAGCAGTATACCGTGAAACGCAATCCCGAGTATGAAAGGAAAAAGGCGAGAGGAAACGGTTTTACAAAACAATCGGCAGGCGCAGAATTGGTGTTGCCCGACGGCAGAGTAGAAACCAATAAAAAGGTTGTTGATACAAAAATTGAAGAAATACTCGGTGTAAACGACGCTCAATTTTCACAAATTGCAATGATAGCACAGGGAGATTTTCTAAAACTTCTGCTTGCCGATACCAAGGAAAGGCAGAAAATTCTAAGAAATATCTTTAAAACAGACATATATCTTGAATTTCAGGACAGAGTAAAATCCGATTTCAGCAAAATAAAAGACGAACTCAAAATAAAAAAAGTAAGCGTAGATAACGATATAAAAAATATCGGATGCAGTGAAGAAAATGTGCTGTATATAGAAACCCAAAAGGCTAAAAACGGCGAATTATCGGTGGTTGAGGTAATTGAACTTATAAACAAAATTATTGACGAGGATACGCAAAAATCAAAATTATTATATCAGCAGACCGAAAAATCAGAAGAAAAAATCAGCAGTATTACTGAAATAATTTCAAAAGCCGAGGAACAGAATAAAAACCGTGAATTGCTTGCAACGGCAAAAAATAAGTACGAGCAGGCATTGCCGAAATCTGAAGAATTAAAAAAGCTCTATGATATTGAAAAGCAGAAAGAGCCGATTACACAGGAAATTGAAAAGAATGTAACTATACTTGAACAACAGCTTAATGATTATGATGAACTTGATTTGTTGGAAAATAAAATCAAGAGTAATTCAAATAATCTTGAAAAATGCAAAATCGACTGTCAGACAAACGAAACTAAACTTGCGGAATATAATTCAAGTTTAAAGTCATATGAAAAAGAGAGTTCTGAACTTGAAAATTCTTCAGAAAATAAAGTGAAATTCAGTACTGAACTTGAAAAAATCGCTGCCAAAGAAACTGAATTTGTAAGTCTGCAAGAAGAGATAAAAAATCTTGAAATAATTAAAAAAGCATTTTTAACTGCTCAAAAGGAATACAGCGTCGCTCAAGAAAAAGCTACTGTCAAAAAAGAAATTGCAGATAAAATGCGCCTTGAGTTTAACAGTGAGCAAGCGGGTATAATAGCAGAAACCTTGGTTGACGGTGAGCCTTGCCCCGTATGCGGTTCTTGCACTCATCCGCATAAGGCGGAAAAGGCTGTGAACGCACCTACCGAATCAGAGGTAAAAAAGTCCGAAAAAGACGCAAAAGATTTACAGGATAAGGCAAATGTTTTAAGCAGTAAAGCAGGCGAGAAAAAAGGCATTTACGACAATGCAAAAAACACTGCGGAGAATAATTTCGAAAAGTTAAAAACAGATGCTGATTTTAAAAATGCCGAAACGGTAATATCGGAAAAACTCAAAGAAATATCCGAGCAAAAGCAGGATTTAAATTTAAAAATTGCCGAAGAAAATAAAAAATTAGGACGAAAAGCCGAAATTTTAAAATTAACGGAAGATACCAAAGAAAAAATCAGCAAAATTAATGAATCAATTACAAATCTTAAGGCTGATATATCTTCATATTCTGCAGCTATAGATGAGCAAAATAAACGAAAGGAAAATTTACGGGGAAAACTTAAATTTGAAAACAAAACAGCGGCTTTAAACGAGAAATCAAAACTTGAAAAGAAAATTGAACAAAACAAAGCCGAATTGTTAAAAGCCGAAAATGCGTATAAAGAGTGTGAAAAATCAGTCAATGAATTTAAAACGCAAATAACACAACTAAACGATATTTTAAAAGATGTTGAAGAGATTAACATTGACGAGAAAAAACAGGAGAGAGATACTGTTTCAAAAGAGAAAAAACAGATTACGGATTTAAACAATATAATCACACAGCGTATAATTGCAAATAATACCGTTCTTAAAAATCTTTCTGCTCAAGCGGCAGATCTTGCAAAGCTGGAAGAAAGGTGGAAACTTATAAATTCACTTTCCGATACGGTAAACGGCAACATAACGGGTAAGCAGAAAATCACTCTTGAAACTTATATTCAGACTGCATTTTTTGATAAAATAATAGCTCGTGCAAATGTTCATCTTATGAAAATGTCGGGAAGTAAATACGACCTCAAACGAAAAGATGTTGCGGATAATTTAAGTAGTAAAAGCGGACTTGACTTAAATGTTATTGACCATTACAACGGTACGGAGCGAAGTGTAAAAAGTTTATCGGGCGGCGAATCCTTTATTGCATCGCTTTCACTTGCGCTTGGACTTTCCGATGAGATACAGGCATCGGCAGGCGGCATTAAAATGGAAACAATGTTTGTCGACGAAGGATTCGGTTCGCTTGATGAAGAAACTTTAAGACAGGCAATGCAAGCACTGTCGGGACTTTCGGAAAATAATCGACTTGTCGGTATCATATCTCATGTGGCTGAACTTAGAAGTGAGATAGACAAACAGCTTGTCGTAACTAAAGAAAAGTCAGGCGGCAGCAAGGTTGAATTGAAACTTAATTAGCAATTTGCAGGTTTGACATTTTTACACTAAATATGTTATAATCAATTGTAAATATCGGGGAATTGTACGCTGTTTACAATTCCTCTTTTCTATTAAAAAAAGAGGCGGTAAGATGAAAAAAATTATTGCACTTCTGCTTGTTGTGTTAACTGTTTTGCTTTGCGGTTGTTCGATGGGGGACGGAAGTATTCGATTCGGAGCGGCAGGTTTGGGCGGTGTTTATCACCAGGCGGCAACTTCATTAAAACAGCTTGCCGAAAATGACAGCGCTCTTAAGATTGAAGTAAAGACCACAGCAGGCTCTGCGGCAAATGTTCGTTTGCTGTCACAAGGTTATCTTGATGCGGCAATTGCTCAATCTGATATTATAAGCGACGCATATAACGGAGAGAATTCATTTAAAACAGCATATAAAGATTACAGCGCTGTTGCGGCTCTTTACACCGAAGTGTGCCATATTATAGTAAGGGCAGATTCTGACATTAACAGCGTTCATGATTTACTCGGTAAAACGGTCAGCGTCGGTGAAGAGGAATCGGGTTCACAACTCAATGCAAAACAGATTTTATCCGCATACGGTTTGAATGAAAAAATGGTTAAAGAGGAAAACTTTAATTATGCGGATTCAGCCAAGGCACTCGTATCGGGTGAGGTTGACGCTTTGTTTTGGACAGTCGGCATAAACGCCACAGTTGTGGAAGAACTTTCAAGACAGTGCGACATAAAACTTCTTAGCATTGACAAAGAAGCGTCAGACAAGCTTAAATCAGCGTATTCGTACATTGACTGCAAGGTTGACGGAAACACATACAACGGTCAGACTAAGGATGTAAATACCGTTGGAGTAAAATCGGTACTTATTGTAAGTGACAGACTTTCAAATGATAAGGTGAAAACACTTACAAAACTTGTGTTTGATAACGCAAACGAACTTCAGCTTACTGTTTCGGCTGACCTTGATATTATAGAAAAAGATGCCGTAACAGGTGTAAATATTCCGTTCCACAGCGGTGCGGCAGAATATTACAGTGAAAAAGGCATTGAAGTAAAAACAGCAGAATAACTGCGAAAGGAATGTAAACATTGAGCATTACACTTGATATGTATCAGACAATCGCAGTTGCTGTAGTTGTACTGATATTAGGAGCTTTCCTTAAAAGAAAAATTTCTTTTCTTGAAAAATTCTGTATTCCCGCACCGGTAATCGGCGGATTGATATTCGCAATATTTACTTTGATTTGCTATTCTACAGGAATACTTGAAATTGATTTTGACGATACTTTAAAAGAAGTATGTATGGTATTTTTCTTTACCTCGGTAGGTTTCCAGGCAAACTTAAAGGTACTTAAAAGCGGTGGAAAACCGTTGCTTATTTTTCTTGTACTTGTAATTATTCTTATAATAACTCAGAACTTCACAGCCATAGGACTTGCAAATCTCCTCGGACTTGATTCGCTTACGGGTATGACAACGGGTTCAATCCCAATGGTAGGCGGTCACGGTACGGCAGGTGCATTCGGTCCGGTGCTTGAGGACTTCGGTATTAGCGGAGCAACAACTGTATGCACTGCGGCGGCAACATTTGGTCTTGTTGCAGGTTCGCTTATGGGTGGTCCAATCGGCAACAGACTTATTAAAAAGCACAATCTTCTTGAAACAATCAAAAATGATGACGATACTCTTCTTGTTGAAGAAGAAGAAAAGCACGAAAGACATTTTTCAATGTATGCGCCGGCTGTATTTCAGCTTATAATTGCGGTAGGTATCGGCACGATATTTTCAAAATTGCTCTCGCTCACAGGTATGACATTTCCAATCTACATCGGAGCAATGATTGCAGCGGCAATTATGCGTAATATCGGCGAATACACAGGCAAAATCACAATTCATATGGGTGAAATTAACGACCTCGGCGGTATTTGCCTTTCGCTTTTCCTCGGCATTGCAATGATTACACTAAAACTCTGGCAGCTTGCTGACCTTGCACTTCCGCTTGTTATATTGCTTGCAGGACAGGTAGCTCTAATGTACCTATTCTCTTATATTGTGGTTTTCAATGTAATGGGCAGGAATTACGATGCGGCGGTATTAGTAGCCGGTACTTGCGGATTTGGTATGGGCGCAACTCCTAACGCTATGGCAAATATGCAGGCAATCTGTGAAAAGTATGAGCCTTCTGTAAAAGCATATCTGATTATTCCTATAGTAGGCAGCTTGTTTGCAGATTTTCTTAACAGCCTTACAATCACATTCTTTATTAATCTGTTGTAAAATGGAGGTAATATTATGAAGGATAAGGATAAATATTTTGTAGAAACCGAAAACCTTGCTTTTCCTGAAATTCACACAGGTAAGGTAAAGCAAATATCAAGCGAAAAACCTAATGCCGACGAATCTGTTATTTATGATACAGTGGCAGTTCCCGAAATTCATATAAAAAAGAAAAAAGATAAGCACAGCAAATAATAACAAAGAGCCGTACATTAATTTGTGCGGCTCATTTTTCAGTCTTTAAATAAAATTTGATAATTTAGCATATATGACAAAAAGTGATTGACAATGCTTGCTATATATAGTATAATGATAGTCTTAAAACAGGCTAAACTTTGTTTATATCCGGGGATGTAAAGGCTTCGACGGGGAGCGTGAACCTCGGTAAGCGAGCAGTGGTGCGGAGAGCCACTATAAAATCCGCAACTTTTAAAATAACTGACAAAACTACAGTTAGATTAGCAGCGTAAGCTGCTCGTTCCTGCACAGAGTACCACGGCTGTGTAAGGGGCGTCGATTAGTGGTAAATGTGAATACAGCAATGCTTCGGGCTGTGTCACACATTAGAAGCTACCGAGCCGTATAACCCGTTGTCGGGTGCTGCGGTAAGGGAATTTTAAAACGACAACTACGCTCGTAGAAAGCCTTGGCAAATACTTTTCGGACAGGGGTTCGATTCCCCTCATCTCCACCAAAACAAAAATCCAGCAGATAAGCCATTTTAAAAATTATTGGCTTGTTTGCTGGATTTTTTAGTTTGCATATTTAATTGTAAAAAACAGAAATTAGCGGTAAAAATAGGTGTTTTGAGTATAAATGCAACACGAAATGCAACACGAATTTATAGAAAAAAGTGGCTGTAAATCGTGTTGCATTACTGTTATTGAATGATTAAGTTTTTGGCTTTTGGATAGCTTGTTGCCTTAAATACTTAAATTAGAATTATGCTTGGTTTTGTAGATTGCTTGAATCAGCGGTAAAATTATTCTGAAAAATGTTTATGATTTTCTTATTCATTTCTTCCTGCTTATCTCTTAGAGTGTGCTGATAGATATTTTGCAGTACTGCAACAGATTTCCAACCTCCGATTTGAGCTATGTGCTTGTCTGGGATACCGCAGGCGTGGAGTTCGGAAGCAAAGTAATGGCGTAGTTTGTGAAAGGATATATGCGGCACTTTACATTGTTGTACAAGTCTGTTGAATGAGTCAGATAGTTTTGCCGGAGAGCAGCCAAAGTATTTCCATTCTTTGACCTCTTTTATAATGTGAGGAGGCAAGGGAACAAAGCGATTACCTGCATTCGTTTTTGGCGGTTTTATTACTACATTATTGTTTTTGTCATAGACAGCTGCTTTATTTACCGTTACTCCGAGGTCGCCTACATCGTTAAGAGTTAGGGCACACACCTCGGAACGGCGAAGACTGCCGGAGCTTGCAAGCAGAATTGGCACTCTTATGAAATCGTTTGCGTTGGCGAGCAGAGTATTGATTTCTTCTGTAGTGGGAATTGTGTATGTTGGCTCTACTTTTTGCGGTAGGCGGGTAGTAAGAATTAGCTGAGGCTTGTATGCACGCAGAACCGCAGACAACAGTCCATGGGAGTTGCGTACTGATTTAGGCGATTTTGTTGCTGACATCTCGTTGACAGCAAGCTGAATATGCTCTTGATTTATATTACTCAGCTTCATAGGCATTAGCATTTTAAAATCATTTCGCAAATTTTTTTCATAGCCGTCTATTGTTGAAGGGGCAAGAACCGATGATTTGCTGTCTATGTAACGGCGGTATGCTTCCTGCAAGGTGAGGTCATTGTATGTTTTAGCACCTCTTTGCTTGTTATGACTGTATTCCTTTGCCATATATTCTGCCTCTTTTTTAGTTGAGGCGGTAAATGACTTGTAATGCCGTTTATTGTTTTCGTCTGTATAATCATATTCAAGTACTCGCCAATTGCCTGATTTTAATTTTTTTGCGTTTGCCACGGTATCAACTCCTTATGGTTTGAATTTTTGAAAGTGATATGGTTACACTTTATTCATCTTTTAAAAGTGAATCAATAGTTATTTTAAAATATTTTGAAATTTCAATTATTGTTTCTATTGAAGGTTGCATTTTTCCTGCTTCGTAATTTGAAATTGTTGATCGACTTAAATTTAATATTTTACCTAATTCAGCTTGAGTCAATTTGTTTTTGGTTCTTAGCAATTTTAAATTTTCATTAAAAGGCATTTGCTCACTTCTTTTGTTCGTTTTATTTGATGAATTGTATTTACAAATTGATTTAATTATTATAATATAATAATGGTGGTGAACGAAATGAAAATAATTATAAAAAATATAAAAAACATTCTAAATATAATTGTATTTAAATATATTTATATGACAATTTTAATTTTTTTACCTGTATTATTTTATTTTGATCAAAAATATAATATTTTTGATCTCTTTAATAAAGAGTCTTCAAATGTAAGTAGTTTGGCCGGAATTTCAGGTTCGTTTATAGGTTTTTTATTAACAGTTGCAACTATTTATAGTTCATTGCCATCTGACAGTAAATTTAAAACTTGGTTTAAAAAATATGGACACCATAAAATTTTTATGCGAATTATTGTATTAGGTACATTTTTTTTTATGTTAAATATTATATTTTGGATTTTTAATATTTCTACTGTTTTTATTATTAATAATATTGGCATTTATGCTTTTATTTCCGGTTGCTTTGAAGTCTTAGCTGCAATGTATTATCTCTATTTTTTAATAGTAAAAAATGATTTATGAATTTTCTTGTGCATACAAACGGTTGATTTCTGATTGAAATGTATATTTTATAAAATTAATATTATCTTCTGGTTTACCCTGTATTTCTATCTGAGTACTTCTAAAAAATGTTTTATCTAAAATATCAAAGATTTGTTCAACTCCATCTTCTGTTTCTCCTTCAATTTTATATTTTTCATATTTTTTTCTTTCATTATGGACTTTTTCCAGGTTTTCTATGAATTTAGGACCTGTTTTAGAAACCTTAATTCTTATTTTTAATTTTTCTATTTCTAAAGCGTCTTCATCGTGATATTGGTGCAGATTTTCAAAAGCTTCTTTTGAAACAGATGGACTGTATAAAGTTTCAATATATTTTATTTTTGAAAATCTATTTATTGCATTATCTATTGAATCTATGGAATACGGAATAAATTGAATATGATAATTTTCTTCAAACAATAGCTGATTTATTATATCTGTAAACTTTCCTGATTGTTTATTAGAAATTATAGATGTAATACATTTATCTAAATCTACAAAAAAGAATGAATAATGTTCGAATATAATATTTTGTTTATTTAAATTGATTTCCTTTGAAGTATCGTTTTCTTTTAATGTTAATCTGATAAACTGATTAGTGGATTCGTCTTTTTTTAGAAAAATTCCATATATGTGATGTTTATCAAATGAAAAGATTTCTATTCCACGTTGTAAATCTTTTGTAAAGTACGCACTGACAGAAACAAATCGTTTGCTAAACATTTCATATAAAGCCGTTGAATCATTGCTTGACTTTGAAAAAAGTGAATAATCGGGAACGGTCTTAAAAAAGTAAATTGTTTTCTTAACTTTATTTATGGACATAAAAATTATCTCTCCCAGGAAATTACTATAAATAAGGATTTATTTATTCTGTTCATTTTGCTCGGTTTTATTTATATCTTCAATAAACAGAGGTGTATTGCAAAGGGTGCAGTTGGTGCTGCTGAAACTATTTAAAGTTTTGCATTTAGGACATTCGACAAGTGAGACAGCATTTTGATTGACTCTTACAGCAGGTTTCTTAATAACTGTTTTCTTAATAACTGTGAAATTAACGGTTACGGTTGCTTTGTAGGTTTTGATATTATCTGTATTTGTAGATACGCTTATATTTACCTTTGAAATTTGTGGATTGTAATTAGGCTTTTGAAAATATTTTAAATCTTTATCGGGGATACTTCCAATTTCTAAATTGTTTATAAATACAGTCAGAGGTTGATTTGGTGAATATTCCGAGAGGGATGTTTTGAGTTTTACGGAGTTGTCACCGTTGTATATCATACTGAGGTTATGCTGACGGAAATCAGAATCAGAGTCTGCTATGATAAATTGCTTTGTAAACGGTAAATTTTCTTTGAATAGGTAGTCAGCTATGTATTGGTCAATAATAGAGTTAAAGCTATTATTACTAATATTAACATCTATAACTGAAATAACAGCGTAATCGTGTTTTATTATTGCATAGTTGTATTCTTTTCGATAAAAAACTTTTATTGCTTTTGGATATTGAAATTGTGAAGTAATGTTTTCAAGGTCATTAATAAAGAGGGGTAATCTGTTGTGGAAGTAGTATAGATATGTATTTAGGTCGTATTCACTTTTGGTTAGATTTATATTTTTATTATAATAACCATTATAGAAGTTTAAGAGTTCAGTGCTTCGCTCATCTGATGAGCGGTAGTAATTGTATGCTTTTGCCTTATAGTATTCGGCCGCAAAGAGAATATATCTTTCAAATGACATTTTGAGTTTATTACTCAAGGAAAAAGATATGTAAGTTGCAAGCACTTTTTCCATATCGTATGGAGAAACAGTGCTTGCTTTGTTTTTGTAGTAATACTCGGTAATGTAGTCTGATATATCATGACAAATATATCGGGCTGAATTTATTACTTCACTTGTACTACAGGAGTGGCTGCCTAAAGCGTAGCTTTCGCAATGGCATACCAGAGTGTAAAGTCTACAAAAACGATAAAGAGAATATTCTTTTGCCGCAAATTCATATTGAAACTTATCGGTTTTACATTTGTCGGAAATAAAGTATTTTGCCATGAACGAATAGTTCATCTTTTCAAAAGAAATAAATCTTTCGTATTCTGCCACTACATAAGAAGCGGAAGCAGGAGAATTAATTGCATTAAGGATAACCTGTACATTTTTTTCGTTAAACCAAAACTTTTGGTATTTGTCGTTTTTAATATTTGCAAATACTCCGAAGACAATCCATGGGACGATTGCAAGAAAAATAATTAATGTACCTGAAAAGTTAAATGCAATTATGTTACTGAATATTATATAGAGTAACATAAATTCGAGTAATGCTAAGAATGCTCCTAAAACGAATTTATATTCATACTTAAAAAAATAAACTATGTTGCCAATAATATTTGAAAAAAATTTTTTCATAATAAAATTCCTTTTTAAACAAAATTGTTAATTATTTGCACATCGAAATTTAAAAAATATACCGCTCGTTAGCGGTTACGTTATGCACGCTTGTTTAACAGGCGTGTATTTCTTTTTGTATATAATCTTCAAACAGTTTATATACTTTCTTTTCAATGTCACTTTTAAGGAACATTTGCCTTTTATATAAAACAGACATTCGTCTTGCTCTTGCAGCGGCTTGTTGAGATGTAAGGTTACACTGTTTTGAAATTTCATTTGTTGAATGTAAATCTAATCCCCATAGTACACATGCCGGTGAGAGAAGTTTTGAGGCAAAAGAATTAGCTTCTTTTTCAAGCTTATAGTTATCGTGAACAAAGTGACCGTTTTTGAGCCTGTGTCCCAAGAAAATATGACCGAGTTCGTGTGCCACGACAAATCTTTTTTGTGATGAGGATAATGTGTCGTCATATATTATGTACCATTTATCTCCGTCACAAAGAGCTGCGCCGAGTTCAGATTCTTTTAATTCATTTATCAGACTGTTTTTAATAACTTTAATATCTGCCGTTTTTGCAATTTGTAAAACATCAACAGGCAAAGAGTTAATTTTAAAATCTATTAAACATTGCCATGCGGAATTTCTGACATTTTTATATGCTCCGTAAAACAATCCGTTCACCTCCTACAATTCATCAGTTGACGGTGCCTCTTCAAGTTTTTTACGCTGTTCATCCGTAAGTGTAATGTACTCCGGATTTTTGCCGTTACAAGCAGCACGAAAAACTTGCCCTACAACTTTATTTTCTTCTACTCCGAGAAGTCGGTCAACTGCCTGCTGCATTTCGGGCTTTGACCTGTATGCGGTTATTACTTCTTTTTCGTGATTATTAAGTTCAATATCATTAATATTTTTTATTTCCTCAAGTTCTCCAGTAATTAAGGAAACTGGACTTATTTTTAATATTTTAGATAATGAAGATATTTTATCACGCTTCATATTAGATATATATCCGTCTTCCCATTTTTTAACAGTGCTTTTGCTAACGCCTACATAGTTACCTATTTCTTCAAGAGTTAAATTTAATTCTAATCTTCGAGAATGAATTAAATAACCAATATCCATAGTGTCACCTTCTTTATTAATCATTATAAAGCATCAGTTGCAAAAAAGCAACTATTTTATAAAAATATGTAAAAAAGTTTTAAAAAACAGTTGACAATAATTATATCTATGCTATAATTTAAGTATCCTAAAGGAAACGAGAGGCGATTTAAATGAAGATTCAAGAATTAAAAGCCGAAATGGCAAGAGAGAATATATCTATTCCAAAACTTGCTAAATTAATTCATATGAACAAATCAAACTTATATTCAAGAATGAACGGCAAAATTCCATTTAATCAGCGAGATATAGCAAATATAGCTCGCGCTCTAAATTTATCCAAGGATAGGATTATGGATATTTTTTTTGCTGACGAAGTTGCGTAAAGGAAACAAATGGTGTAAGGAGGTGGCTAATATCAATTCGGTAAAATTAAAAGAAGAAATAAAAAAAGCCGGATATACACAAGTAAGGCTGGCAGAAGAACTTGAAATTACACAAAATTCGCTCTCATCTAAGATAACAGGAAAATCTGAATTTACTTTATCTGAGGCAATAAAAATTTGCGAATGTCTTAATATTACAGATATTAACAAAAGGGCAGAATTATTTTTGACATAAAAAAACAAGCATCAACGGTCCTTTCGTTGATACTTGTTCCCAATTTTTTTACCTGTGCAAATTGCAGATAGAGTTAAATGTAAAGTTTTCTCTTAATTTTTTATACCGGTTAAGGTTCCGGTTATCTCTACATTAACATCTATCATCAGTAAAAGGACTACCAATTTGAAAAAGCAGAACAGCCGGCATAAGGAGGTGGAATAATGAAAGGTGAACAGGCTGCAAAAGTGATTGATTCACTTGTAAATTTTATTGAAAGAGTGGCAAATGAAAAACGACCTACAAAGGAAGAAGTGGAAGTTCTTCCCGAGGTCGTCAGAGCATTAAAAGAGTTTACTACTCTTTAGAGATTTGTTGTATTCAAATTTGAGTTACCGAGTGTTTCAGCAATACCGTTGAAAATTTCGGAATAAAACTCTGAAACGGCATAAGGAGGTGTTTAGATGATTGTAGTAAATAAGAATTATAAGAAACCGATTGAAATTAAGATGAGTGGAGTGGAGAAAGAAAAAGAGCAGGAAATACTGTTGAGGTATATTCGTACAGCACTTAGGATTGTTAAGAAGAGCAGAGATGAAGAGATATGTTACAAAATAGAAATTGACTGAGCAAAGCCCAGTCAATCTATAAAAGTTAGCAGGATTCGATTTCTTCGTAATCAATTTCTACTTTGTCATTATCTTTAGAAGCAACAAGGCTGATTGCAGCCGGTAAATCGTCATCGGCTTCTATAAAAGACAGTGTAACCTTATCCATACCGTCAGAATGGATTTGATTGATTACTTCGAATATATCTGAAACTTTAACGGTAATAGAGTCCATAGAAAAACCTCCTTTCAGTAATATAGTAGCACATAAAAAGAGGGGAGGCAAGAAAATAGAATAAGGAGGCGGAGAGAATGCCAAGACCACTTAAAAAGCCGGAGGACAAAATGAAAAGGCTGCTTATTGCAAACATTCAGTATGAATCGGAAATAAGAGAGATTGACCGAAAAGGGCAGGCACTTGTGGCTCACTGCTCGGAGGGGACATATCGCACAAGGCTTGAGGACCCGGGTAAGTTTACGGTTGAGGAGTTGAGCAGGTTTGCTAAAAAGTTCGGCATACCGATGGCGGACCTTTTTAAATCACGAAAGGTATGCGACGAATAAACAATTAAGGAGATTATTAATTATGAGAATTGCAATTATTACAAAAGAGAGTATGTATAAGCTTGTAAAGACCTATGCAGGCAGTGAATACGAAAAAGACAATGAGGATTACTTTGCTATGGCAAAGAGTGTAGATGATTGTAAGTTTGAATTGCGTAATGACAAAGCAGTGCTTAGATACAAGAACGATGATGAGTTTATAACGGCTACACTGTACAGGAGATGTTACCCTGACTATGAGGACGAGATGTGCTGTAGGTTATCGGTGAAGGTCGATAAAGAATTTGTTGAGTTTGAGGTAAGCGTGGACCTAATGGAACTTTGCGGAATGGTGGTTGAGTAATGGAAAATATACTTATTAATATCAAGGACGGCGAGGTAATGACATTGCAGGGACTTGATACAGTGACAGCCGAAAGGCTCGAAGACATACTAAACTATGTTGCAGAAACTAAAGAGAGCATGGATAATCACAAACTTTGCAACAAGGCAGTCGGATTTAAGCGTGTTGTTAAGAACTGCAAGAAGTTTATTAAGTGCTGTAAGTACGCAATAAGAACTTAACAGGAGTACATATGTTTAAAGTCAGATGTAAAGAAGATATATCAGAAGTCTTTGAAGTATATGATGTATGTCGCTTTAGAGCTCAAAACAAACAAGGATATGACATAAGATTTTTGATTTATGACGGATGTTTTAAGTATGTGACAGCGGATGTATTTGAGCCTGTGGAGGAAAGCAATGACAGCAGAGGAGATTAAAGAGGCTTTTATAAAAGAAGAGCCGGTTATTTTAAAACTAACAAATGTGCTTGAAAAGCGTTTTGACAAGATTAATGCAGTTATATACCGCAGAAGTCAAAAAGGAAAACTAATGGTATCTGTAGAACTTGTTGAAACAGTTGATACAAATATGGGCAAAAGGCAGCATTTGATTGTTGCAAGAGGCGGAAACATAAAAAAGAGCGTTGACACAGGGCAGTGATCAACGCTCAAGGAAGGCTTATTGCCAAATCTACATATTTATTATAGCAATAAGCCGCAGAAAAATCAAGAGGTGAAATCAAAATGGAAAAAACTATTAAGAGAGCAAAGAAATTGTTGCTTACACTCGGAATTACTCCAAATTTGAACGGATACAACTATTCGACGATAGCTATTTGTAAGTTGTATGAACTTACAAATGCTTGCGAAGATATAAGTTTTTGCAAATTGTATGAAGATGTTGCAAATGAAGTTGCTTCGACGGGTTCACGAGTTGAGAGATCAATAAGACATGCAATCAACTATACATCTTCTCAAAATCTTGAACACTGGGAAAAAGTGCTTAATTGTAAGCTGCAAGACGGCATAACGGTAAGCAAATTCTTATCGTTGTGCGTAGAAAAGCTTTTGATGAATGAAGGCTTTTAATTAAGTTAGTAAGCTCCGCACGGCTTTACTATATATCAGAAAGTACAACTTTCGTTGATTATTCTTCCTAAAATATAATACTGACTTGCATAATGTTACTGCAGAGCAGGTGCGGCTGCTCTATTGCATTTTAAAGAGGAAATATGGATTTAGAAAAAACAAGTATTGAACGATTACGTGAGGGTGCTGAAATAAGCAAATATTATTATGATAAACCGTTAATGCTTTGTTATTCAGGCGGCAAAGATAGCGAAATAATTTTAGACCTTGCGCTTAAGTCAGGTATAGATTTTGAGGTTTCACATAGTCATACAACTGCCGATGCGCCCGAAACCGTTTATCACATTCGTCGAAAGTTCAAAGAGCTGGAGTCTAAAGGAATTAAGTGTACAACGCAAATGCCAACTTTCAAAGGTAAATCTGTCAGTATGTGGAGCTTGATTCCGGCTAAGAAAATCCCACCCACTCGCCTTGCACGATATTGTTGTGCAATACTGAAAGAAACAGCAGGACACGACAGAGCGATTGTGACAGGCGTAAGAAGAGCGGAAAGCACCAACAGAGCTAAAAGCGGAATTATTCAGACTTGGAGTAAAGACATCTCAAAGAGAATTATCATTAACAACGATAATGACGAAAAGAGAAAAATCGTTGAGCATTGTCAACTACAAGGGAAAACGGTATTCAATGTCATATGTGATTGGTCAAATGACGATGTAAAAGACTATATCAAAGAAGAACATATAAATTTAAATCCTTTGTATAAGTGTGGCTTTCACAGAGTAGGTTGCGTTGGCTGCCCTATGGCAGAAAGAAAAGGAAGATACAAAGAATTTGCACTGTATCCTAAATACAGAAATTTGTATATCAGAGCGTTTGACAGAATGTTAGAAGTTCGCAAGCAAGCAGGATTAACAACTAATACGTGGCAATCAGGAATAGATGTGTATCACTGGTGGATGGAGGACAATGTTCTGCCAGGGCAGCTAACAATAGACGGAGAAAATGATTGGTAAGGTGAGAATATGAAACGGAAAAAACTTGATCATCTTGATTTGGTATGTCTTGAGATTGCTAAGTATAACAAAATACATAACACATATTACAGCTACGGCGAATACACAGCTTTAGTGCGTGCAGGAAAGATTATATCTGAATTGTGGGACAGCGAGAAAGCAGGAAAAAAGAAAAAGGCAGGTAAAAAATGAGAAGGAACTGGACGCAGGAAGAGGTTGATTACTTACGGAATGCGTGGGGAAATGTTAGTGTAAAAAACATTACAAAACATTTATCACGCTCTGTTTATTCGGTACTTAACAAAGTTAATAAATTAAAGCTTGGAACTTTTCTGAGCTGTGGAGAAAGATATGTAACTTTATCATATTTGAGCGAAGCTGTTTATAGTAATCGAAGTAGCGGAGGTTACATCAAAATTTCTTGGGCACAAAATAGAGGTCTTCCTTTACATACGATTTGCAGGCAGAAAGAAAAGTTTGAGGTAGTTTATATTGATGAATTTTGGGAATGGGCATACAAGAATCAGAGCTTTTTGAATTTCTCCAAATTTGAAAAGTATTATCTTGGTGCAGAACCTGATTGGGTTGATAAAAAGCGAAGAACTGATATAAGGCACAGCTATAAATTTATTACATCACCTTGGACTACTGTCGAAGATGAGCGACTTAAGAAATTTCTTGCTGAACATAAATATAGCTATAGAGAATTATCGATACTGCTTAATAGAACGGAAGGAGCAATACAGAGAAGAATATTAGACGTTGATATTAAGGAGCGACCAGTTAAGGCAAATAATCACATAAAGTGGATGGCTGAAGAATTTAAGAAGCTTGGTGAAATGATTAAATCAGGCTATAAGTATGAAGAAATGTCAGATGTGCTTAGCAAATCTGTTAAAGCTATCAGAGGTCGAGTATTTGACTATTACTTGACTGAAAGGCTTGATAAGGTAAGAGCATACATTGGCAATGGTCAGTTTGGCGATAATCTTCCGGACAGGACGATTAAATACAAGAGGTTTATGTCTGATGAGGACAAGGAGAAGGTAAAAGTCTTGTTATCTATGCTTGCAGGTGAAATTAAATGTGTTGCGAAAGAGAACTCAAATGTTGAGAGTGAGTACGCAGATTTCTGGCAGAAGGAATATTGCACACACTGGGACAGCGTCAAAGGCTGCACGGCAAACGAAAAAGACTGTGACAGCTGCACATCATTTAATAGAATAGAACCACAATTCTGCAAAAGGTGTGGAATTACCTTTTATGAACGAAAAAGCAATGACATTTGTAAGGACTGCAGAACTGCGAGAATTAAGCAAGCTCAGAGGAAATATGCGATACTGAACAATAAAAGGAGAATATAGATGAGAGAAATATTATTCAGAGGTAAGAGAGTAGATAATGATGCGTGGGTCGAAGGTTTATTGACAATAATGTGGGGGCAGTACCACATTATACAACCTAATGATGAAAATACAGCTTACCCGATTATCCTCAAAACCATTGGACAGTACACAGGCTTGACTGACAAGAACGGCACAAAAATTTTTGAAGGAGATATCATTGATTTTTCTGGTCGCTCGGACGGTGACGGCTACGGAGTTGTTCAGTACGATGTCGATGAAACTGAATTTGCAATTATGTGTGATTCATTCTATCAGGGATTAGGAAGATGTTGTTATTCAAAAAATATTGAAGTTATCGGCAATATTTTCGACAATCCAGGTTGGGTGGGAGATGAAAATAATGTCTGAAAAAGAATTAAAAATTCGTGAGGTATGCGGTGATTATGCGTTGGATATACCGTTCGCAGACGGTAGTGTAAACACGATATACTTTAATTCAAAACAAAATGCCGAAACAGTTAAGCATATTATCGAAGTTGACGGCAGTAATACGGTGTGTGAAATGTCAGAAGAGAGTTTTTACAAAGATGTAAAAAACGGCGTCGAACAGGCGATGGAAGAGTGTGAACTCACAATAGGAATGACGCTTAAAGAAGCGGTTGAAAAGCAAATACCAAAACGGCTAAAAATATGCACACGCTCAAGTTGCAATAGAGATAGTATTAGAGAAGCAGTAGAATATAATTGCTTGCACTCGCAAGATCCGATTCCTATGCCGAAGTACAAGGAATGGAAATGGACGGACTACCAATGCCCTGTTTGTAATTTTCTCGTCAAAGACGGCAAACCTAACTATTGCTATAATTGTGGACAGGCTTTAGATTGGAGTACTGCGAAAGCTGTTTCAAGGAAATTATCGGCGAGGAAGAATATAACGCTATGATACAGAGAGAAGCAGAACACAAGAAAAGAATTGAGGAGAGAAAAAAGGAGCGAAACAATGACACTCGAGGAACTAAAAACAGAAATATCTGAACGCATAGAAAGCGAGCAGGACAAGTTGGACAGTCTTAACAACAGCAAAAGCCGAAAAGACAAGCATTATTACATAAGCGAGGGAATGCTGCTTGCGTACGGCATTGTAGCTGATTATCTTGACGATTTAGAGGTGATACTTGATGAATAATAGCACAACTCTTACAAAAAAAGAGCGAATACAAAAATTTGGAGAGGTTTTTACATCGGTTGAAACAGTGAACCAAATGCTTGATATGCTGCCGCCCGAAACTTTTAAGCCTGAACGGACTTTCCTTGAACCCTGCTGTGGTGAAGGAGTTTTTATAATCGAAATTTTAAAGCGCAAGTTTGCAAATTGCAAAAAGAGAAAAGACTACACTACATCGTTGAAATCTGTATACGGAATGGAATTACAGGCGGACAATGTTGAGAAATGTATTCAGAATATTCTGAATTTGTGTGGTGAGTATTTCAAGGTTACTAAAACAGAGGAAATGATTGTTAATGAGCATATAATGCAAGCTGACAGTCTTAAGGTTATGAATATGATAAATGAAAGGAGCTTGAGCGATGACGAACATTGAAAGAATCAAGGAAATGGGTATTGAGCAGATGACAGATTTTATCATCGGCGCAATGGATACTGATGTTTGTGATTATTGCGAGTATCGGGATGATAATTGTAAATATTACAATGCGCCTTGTATGGAAAATGAGGAGATTATTGCAAAGTGGCTTAAGGAGGAATATAAAGAATGACAAATGAGGCGTATGAGCAGATTAAGCTATTCAACTGGGTTGCGTATGCGAGAAATACTTATCCGCAGCTTGACTTGCTGTATCAGGTACCAAATGGTGGCAAGAGAAATCAGAAAGAGGCGTTTAACCTTAAAAGGCAAGGTGTGAGAGCCGGTGTGCCGGATTTGTGCCTGCCTGTATCGAGGGGAAAATATCACGCACTTTACATTGAACTCAAGGTGGGCAACAATAAAGCGACTGAAAAGCAGCGGAAATGGATTAAGAGACTGAGAGAGCAGGGCAATTTGGCGCTTGTTTGCTATGGCTGGGAGGAGGCCTCGGCTGTACTGCTTAAGTACATAAAGCTAAAGGCGGACAGTGAAGATGAAAAGCTGTGAGAATTGCAGGCATTTTACACGCTGCTCAGCGAGGAGCAGAGGAGTGGTGTGCAACTGCTGGAGAAAATATACAGGAAGAAAGGACGGAATAAAAACGATGGCAGAGGAAAAGGTACTGGTTTTCAAGTACGCAGAGCCGCTCGGCTACAAGGACGAGATTAGAGGTATGGTTGAGATGATTGACAGGGTTGAGATTGAGAACTTTTTGAGGAGTGAGAAACTCAAAAACAAGGACTTGCTTAAAGGCAGAATTAAGATGATTTATTCGGGCAGCGGCAAGGATAATCTTGAGAACAAGGATACAGGCGAGGTTTACAAGGGAACGGTGATGTTTGTAGGCGTTTCAAGAGAGGACATTGTTAATCTTACTGATAATCAGATTAAGGCGATTAAGTGCGTTTATAGAAAGGTGGGTTAGAGAATGTACGGGGTTATTGTAATTGCACTATTTGCGGCTTATTCTTTTATCTCTTATGAAATTCACAGAATTGATAAAAGGGAAACAAAGGAAGAGATAGAAAACTTGAAAAGCTGCATTACTCACAGGGACAAGTTGATGGATGAAATGTCGGAAGAGGCACAAAAGCTCGCAGAAGAAAAAGAAAAAGCTGTAAAGGCTTGCAGAAAGTACAGAGAAAAATTGAACCTTGTGTATGGAAATCTTAAGAATCTTAATGATACATACAGCAGCAATGAAGTGAACTTGTGCAAGGCGATTGAACAGAACATATACCTGAGCGGACAGTTGAAAACGTATAAGGACGCATATGGTGAGATAAAACAGAGCGAGAATTGAGATGTAACGGAAAGAAAAAAAGCGGCCATTGAGCCGCTTGACTTTCCTGCTAAAGCAATTATTTAAGTGACGAACTTTGAGAAAGGATATATAATATAATGTTTACATATAAAAGGACAATTAAAAGCGGCCCTCTCACTGAAATTGAATATTACAGATCCTTTCGCAAAATCGGGAAAAATTACGGGGGCAGAAAAATAAATCAAAGTCTTACACCCGAAAAGCAAAAAAGAGCTAACAAAATGCGAGCAATCAAAAATATGCAGAGGCTTATACTTTGCAATTTTACAAGCGGTGACTATTTTGTAAGGCTGAGCGTGCCAAGGGCGGAGCTTACGGAAGATAAATTCGAAAAGATTGCAAGCAAATGGAAAAGAAAAATGCGTGACGCTTTTCGCAAAATTGGAAAAAAGTTTAAGTACATATCGTTTACGGAGTGTGGAAAGCTGGGAAAGAACTGGCATATGCATATAATTGTTGAGCGTGAGGCTCTTGAGTTTGTAGAGAAATATTGGAAGTATGACGGAATAAACTTTACTGCACTGTATCAGAGCGGATATTATGAAAAACTTGCGGAATACATAAGCAAAGATGTGGCCGGAGAAAAGAGGATAAGGACAGCGAGATGTCTTAAAAAGCCTGATGTTACTGTAAAAGAGGCAGGGCGCAGGGAGATTAAGAAACTTGAGCGTGGTGAAATGATAAAAATTCCTGATGGATACTTTTTGCTTAAGGATGATGATAATTATAATTACAATGAGATAACCGGAGCAAGCTGGTACTTTGCTTTTTTGCCTCTTGCGTACGAAAAATTTGATATTTCATAAACAAGCTGTCTGCGGACGGCTTATTGGTGCAGGGGGGTGAACGAAATGGTGGACAAGAGCACGAAAGCGATTTGCCCATTTTTTTGCAAAAGTGGGGATATGAGAATAAAATGTGAGGGGTTTTGTGAGGAAGTTGTTAAGCTCACACTTGAATTTGAAACGAAAAAGCAGCGGCAAGAATATGAAGTTAATTTCTGCAACTGCAAATGCTGGCGTGGGTGCTGCATTGCAAAAATGAATGAAGAAAGATACAAAGAATGAGAAAAGCGTGTGATTTATTTCGCACGCTTAAATTAATGCTTAAAATTATGCTTGATTTTGTTGGTTTTAAGTTGAAAATTAATAGCTACGCTATTAGAATGATAAATTTATGAAATATGTGTGCGACGGATTTGAATGGGTGCGTGTGATAAGAGGATAGCAGGGCGGTGGGGTTGATTTGGTCGCAGATTGCTTTAAAATTTAAGTAGATGTAGTTAAATTTGAGCAAAAAGCAAAAAAGAAAGTGGTGCAGATGAGTGATCAAAAGAGAATTGATTGGAAAAAAATCAAAGCTGAATATGTAACGGGTGAAATAAGTCTTGCAAATATTGCGAAAAAATACGGTGTGAGTGCCTCTGCTGTGCAGAAAAAGAGTGTAAAAGAAAAATGGGCAGCAGAAAAGCGCAAGCAGCACAAGAAAGCAGCGGACAAGGTGGCGAAAAAGCTCAATGACAAGAATGTGCGAAAGACCGTAAGCGACATTGAGCGTGTATGTTCTGCTGCAAGCAAGCTGATTGCAAAGATTAACAGAGCTATTGACGAAGTTGACAGGCGTGAAAAAGTAACTGTGAGAACGAAAAAGACAAAGACAGAGGGCGTTAACGATAAAGGGCAGGCAGAAGAAATTGAGGAAACCGCAAGGGAAACGGATATAGAAATCTACAAGGGGCTTGTGGACACAAAAAGTATAGCGGAAATATCGAAGAGTTTGCTTAACATTAAGCAGGTGCTTGCAGGTACGGAGCAAGAGGAGAGCAACAAGGAAATCAATATTATTGAGCTGCCCGAAATGCAGCTGCTCACTCCACCCGAGGAGGATATTTTGAATGATTAAAAACAAAATTTGGACGCCGCAGCCTAAGCAGCGGCTTATGCTGAGCCGAGGCGAGGACGAGGGCTTTTACGGAGGTGCGGCAGGAGGTGGAAAATCGGACTATCTTGTGATTGAGGCAGTGCGGCAGGTGAATGTGGGCAATTACAGAGGACTTATTTTGAGAAAGACAGTGCCCGAACTTGAGCAGTTGATTGAGCGTGCAAGATATTATTACACACAGCTTTGTGCAGATGTTAAATTTAATGACACGAAGCACACATTTACATTTCCGAGCGGCGCAAAAGTGCAGTTTGGTTCGCTTTTTCGCACGCAGGACAAGTTTAAATATCAGGGATTGCAGTATGATTTTATCGGCTTTGACGAGTTGACACAATTTACTTTTGAAGAGTACAGCTATTTGAAATCACGAAACAGAGCAAGCGGTCCGGGCACAAGGGTGTATGTACGGGCAACAGGCAACCCCGGAGGTGTGGGGCACGGTTGGGTTAAGAAAGAATTTGTTACTGCCGGCAAACCTTTTTCGACAATTTGGAAAAAGTTAGCGGTAAAGCAGCCCGATGGCACGCTAAAAAGCTACTGGCAGTCAAAGGTATTCGTGCCGTCAAGCGTGTTTGATAATAAGAAATTGCTTGAAAATGACCCTATGTACCTCAAGAGGCTTGCAGACCGCCCCGAGGCGGAAAGGAACGCACTCCTTTACGGCAGTTGGGACAGCTTTGAAGGGCAGGTATTTACTGAGTTTACGGACGATCCGCAGCATTACAATGACAGGCGATTTACGCATGTGATTAATGACTTTAAAATCCCCTGGGGCTGGAAGATTATACGCAGTTTTGACTGGGGATATACAAGACCCTTTTCGGTCGGGTGGCACGCTGTGGACAATGACGGACGGTATTACCGCATACGAGAATACTACGGCTGTGCGAAAAACAGCCCGAATACAGGACTTAAAAAGAATTTTGACAAGCTGGCGCAGGAGATAAGAGAGATTGAGCAGAACGATGAAAATCTTAAGGGCAGGAAAATAATGGGTGTTGCTGACCCTGCAATATTTGCGGACAACGGCAGCGGTGCAAGCATTGCGGCAAGTATGGCTAAATACGGCGTTTACTGGGAGCGTGGGGACAATGAGCGGATAGCAGGACTTATGCAATTCCACTACCGCCTTGCGTTTGATAATGACGGCGTTGCGATGTACTACATTTTCAAGAGCTGCAGAGAGTTTATACGCACTATACCGAACCTTGTGTACTCTGAAAAATATGTTGAGGACATTGATACGGACGGAGAGGACCACCAATATGATGAGGCGAGATATGCGATGATGATGAATGTTATTAATCCACGCAGGAACGCACTTGAGCAAGTACCTGCGTTTGATCCGCTTGACAGAAGTAATATTTTTTAGGAAATAAGGAGGAGAAAATGGAAGTAAAGAGAGATGAGAACGGCGTTATTATGCCGATTCGCACATACTCGGCTGAGGCGGAGGGTGTGCACCCAAAGAAAAGTTTTAATGCGGTAGTAAAAAGTAGGGACATTAATGCAGTGGCAAATGGCGGTGCAGACGATGAAACCGATGAAGCAGCGGCTCAGGGCAGTGCAAAGGCGATTGGCAGCGAAGAGATTGCAAAGGCGAGAAGTGTACTTAATGACTACATAGCGAGTAAGAAGAGCTATGATGTGCGGTACAAGAACAATTTTGATACATACAATTTGCTTTACACAGATAACGATAAACCGAAGAAGTACAAAAGTGAGGACGGCAGTATAAGAAATGAACTGATTCCGAAACGCATGGGAGGTCAGACGCTTAATGTGATTATGAACAAACATGCAGACCTGATGGACAATTTTCCCGAACCTGTTTTCTTGCCGAGAGCGAGAGATGACGAGGAAACGGCTAAGATACTTAACAGCGTAATGCCGTGTGTACTTGAGCGCAACGGATTTTTGCAAGTTTACAGTGAGGTGAATACTGATAAACTTGTTGGCGGTACAGGTGCGTATGCGGTAGTATGGAACGGAAAAAAAGATAATGGCGTCGGCGATGTAGAAATTTGCAAGGCGGATATTCTGAGCCTTTTTTGGGAGCCGTTTATTGAGGATATACAGGACAGCAGAAATGTGTTTTATGTGCGGCTTTATGACCTTGAGGAAGTCAAGGAGATGTATCCACAGCTTGAAGATGTAAGCTCAAGTACAATGGGACTTGAGAATTACAGAACTTATGACAACAACAACAAAGAAAACGGAAAAGCAGCGGTTATAGACTGGTACTACAAGAAAAACGGCGTACTGCACTTTGTGAAGTTTTGCGGGGAAAAGGTACTTGAGGCTACGGAGAATGAGCCTGAAAAGTATCCGAACGGTTTGTATAACCATGGGCTTTATCCGTTTTTCCTTGATCCTTTGTTTAAGCTGAGGGATACTCCGGCAGGATTTTCATTTGTTGACATTTGCAGGAGCTGTCAGAGCAATCTTGATGAACTTAAAAGGGATATTTTAAAGAACATAAAAGTTAATTCGCAGACGAGGAGCATTATTAATTCAAATGCAGGACTTAATATTGCTGACTTAAACGATTTGAGTAAGGATTTTATTGAGGCGCAGAGTGTTGAGAACGCAACAAAGCCGTTTGAAACCAAAGACATTGCGGCAGGTGCGCTCAATATGTATAATGCGCTTATTAACGAAATCAAGGAAACTACGGGTACAAATGACGCAAGCAACGGCGCAGGCAGTGCGGGTGTGACATCGGGTTCGGCTATTGCGGCACTGCAAGAGGCAGGCGGAAAGATAAGCAGGGATATTAATAAGAGCGGTTATCATATATTTACAGAAATTTGCAGTTGCATTATTGAATTGATGAGGCAGTTTTACACTCTACCGAGATTTTACAGAATTACGGGAGAGGACAACAAGACAGAGTACATTGATTTTGACAACTCGCAGCTTATGAAACAGCAGACAGATGAAAGCGGACAGATATTTGACCGTATGCCGATTTTTGACATTAAAGTAAAAGCGCAGAAAGCGAGCCCGTTTGCGACGGCTGCAAGCAATGAAATGATGATGAACCTTTACAAGCTCGGATTTTTTAATCCGCAGAATGCAGATTCTGCGCTGATTGCTCTTGAGGGTATGAGCTTTGAGGGGAAGACAAAAGTAGAGGAAATGATAAAGAAAAATCAGACGCTTGAGCAGACGGTTCAGGAGCTATACAACAAAAATCAGATGATGAGTGAAATGCTTGCAAACAAAGAGGCAGTAAATCAAAATCCTATGCAGGCTCGGAATAATGCGGTTATGAATGGAGGTGCAGCGGTATGACAGAGATAAAGACGCAGATAGAGTTTGATTTTGAGCAGCCGAGCACAGCAATTTTTGAATTTGAATGCAAGGGTCACTGTACGCACGATGTGTGCGTGAGTGTAAGTGCACTTGTGAGCACGCTTGTACAGATTGTTAAAGACACAGAGGCAAGACTTGAAGAACCTGAGATTGTATACGAGTACGGCGATGTGAAAATTAAATGCGTATGCGAAAGAATGGTATTTGAGCTTAAGTTAAGACAGAAGATTGAGGCGATTATGACAGGCCTTGAGATGTTTAAGGAAAACTATCGTGACGAGATTGAAATTAAAAACGGTGGGGTTGTTTTTAAAAACAGCGAAATATTATAATTAAAATATAATGGTGAGAGTGAGTGGAGCTTATCGCCCGGCACGCCGGAAAGACGGTAGGACACCTCGGAAAGACGAGAGAATGGAGAAACTTATGGAAAAATATACGAAGGTCATTATTAACCTTTTTGACGGTGAAGGTGCAGGAACAGCAGACGGAAACGGAGAAGGGGCAGGTAATGGCAGCGGTGCTACCACAGGCACACAGGAAACTGAAATAAAGCAGGAAACCAAAGCTAAAGCGCAGAGGCTCGGGCTTAGTGATGATTTGCTTGAGAGCTATCAGAATGCTTACGGCTACAAGGAAGGGGAAGAACCTGCGGCTGAAAGTACAGAAAGACAGCAGGCGGAAAATCTTGACGAGGAATTTGAAAGTCTGATTAAAGGCAAGTACAAAGACCAGTTTGGCAAGAAGATGAACACTTCATTTTCTGAGAGATTTTCTAAAGCGAAAAATCAGATTGACACGCTTAAAAATCAAGTAAGTACCGACAATGAGATTTTGAGTATTATTGCGAACAAATATAATATTGACAGCAACGATACTAATGCTTTACTTGAGGCTGTAAAGGGTGATTCGAGCTACTTTAGCGAAAAAGCACTTGGCAGCGGTATGACTGCCGAAGAACTGCAGGATAAGTATTTCAGCGACAAAGAAGTAAATGAAACCAAGGAAGAGCTTAACAGATTAAGACAGGAAAAGGCGATGGCAGAGCTTGATACAAGACTGCAAAACATGGCGCTGAAAACAAGAGAAACTTACCCTGATTTTAATTTGCAGGAAGAGATGAATAATCCTGCATTTACGGCTGCGCTTGATTTTATTGCTAAGAGAAATACGGAGAAAAATAAGTCCACAGGCAAAAATGATGAAGTGTTTGACACAACATTCGCGTATGAGATGGCGCACGCTGATGAACTGAGGCAGCAAATGGTGAACAGAACAGCTAAAGCTGCGATGAATGCCGCAACAAAACATATGCAGGCTAATGCTAACAGAATAAGCGAGAATGTTAATCAGAGAAGTTCAAGAGCTGTGGCGAAGAGTGTAAAAGATATGAGCGACAGTGAATTTGATACGCTCGTAGAGAACATTAAGAACGGAACGGCACATATTCCGAGATAAGACGCCGTTTCGGGAAAGGAACGGATATGAAAAAGTTTATTGAAATTAAATTAAATCTCTTTGATGTTACGGTAGACGCAGGTGGTGTGAACCGCTCAAACGGCTATGTGGTGAACGCATACGGTAACACTGAGGAAACAAGCGGCAATGATTTTACACCCGAAAAGGCGGTGTTTTACAACAGAGTGTTTCTGAAAAACCATCAGGAAAAGCTGGTGCACGCTCAGTTTGGCAAGAGGGAAACATTCCCAAAACATAACGGCGGTATTGTAAACATCAGAGGTCTTACACCGTACCCGACTGCAACTACACCGCTTACCGAGGGTGTTACACCTCCGGGTAATCAGATGAATTTCTATTACATTGAAATTCCGGTAAACCAGTACGGTGCGTACACTCCTGTGACCGATTTTGCACAGTTTGCAAGCCGTGATGATATTCTTGTGCATGACGCAGAAGAGCTTGCAAGTCAGAGCGGCAGAACACTCGAGGAGATTGACGCAGCGGCACTTAACACAGGTACATCGGTTATTTACGCACCTGCGGTTGCAAGTGACGGTACAGAAACCGAGGTAACCACACGAAAGGGTATTACTAAGCTGTCTACCCTTACGGTTGATGTGCTTTACAGAGGATTAAACTACCTTGAAATGCAGAATGCCGAGCCGATTGGCGACAGTTTTGTAGCGATTATTCACCCGAATGTAAAGTATGACCTTATGCGTTCTAAAGACTTTATCGAGGTTACAAAATACTCGGCAACTGAGAGAATTTTTAAAGGCGAAATCGGTATGATTGGCAACATTCGTTTTGTGAAGTCGAATATGTCTTGTGTGTTCAAGAAAGCAGGTGCTGAGGGCATTGATGTTTACAGCACACTCTTGCTCGGTAAAGAGGCGTACGAGGTGCTTGAGATTGAGGGCGAGGGTATGAAGACCATTATTAAGCCGCTCGGCTCAGGCGGTGCTACTGACCCGCTCGACCAGCGAGCTACGCAGGGTTGGAAGTGCACACATGGCATTGGCATTATTGCACAGACCTGCATGGTGAGAATTGAGAGTGCGAGCAAGCTCAGCACAACAAAAATTACAGCGTAAGGAGTGAGAGTGATGGCAACTAAAGCAGCGGAAAAGGTTACTGCCGAGGGTGAGAAGATTGAGATTGACAAGTCACAGCTTGACAGTATTCTTGCTCAGCAGGAGGAAATGAAAGCAACGATTGCTCTGCTTACTAAGCAGACACAGAGGGACGCTGAAAAACTTGAAGCCGATGACAGGGAAAAAACCGAAGAAAAAAGACTTTTAGGTCTTGTGAAAAAGGCAAACGAAGAGGCAGAGGAGATAGTTGAGGCTCACATTGACATGGGCTCACTAAAGAGCAACAAGAACCTTGAGCTTAACATTAACGGCGTGCAGTCGATTATTCCAAAGGGTCAGACGGTGACTATTCCAAAAAAGGCAAAGGAAATTATCGACAACGCTAAAGAACAGCAGGCGATTGCACTCGGCATTCAGAGCAAAAGAGCAAAGGAAGCAGAGGACGCTATTGCCGAGGAAAGAATTTAACAACAAGTTCCATTTGGAAATCTCTAATAATAGTAAAACGGACGGTGGCGGTGGCTATCGTCCGTTTTGCGTATGGGGTGATATTGATGACTATTGAACAGGTAATTGACAATGTGAAAAGGCTCAAGAGAGATTATGCGGTGAGTGATGAGCAGATTATTGCAGATATAAATAAGGTTGAGATGTACATTGTTTTGAATGTTGCAGCAAACAGAGAGGGCGGCAATGAGATTGCAAGAGAGTACGGAAAGTATGATTTGCAGACGGACAGAGGAAAAGAGCTGCTTGTGCCTGCGCCTTATGACGGAATATACGAGGCGTTTTGTGCAAGTATGATTGATTTACAGTACGAGGACAGCGAAAGATATGTGAATGACAGTATAGTGTATAAAGACCTGCTAAATGACTTTACAAGCTATTGGTACAGAACGCACAGGCAGACAAGGTATAACAGATATTATATGTAAGGGGTGAAAGGAATGTTGCCGGAGCTTAACAATGTAAGGAGAGCGACAAGTGAGATAACTGTATTTAAAGGTTTAAACAGGACAAGCAATACAGGATTTTCGAGAGTGTCTACATCAAGCACTACTTTGTATACGGAATTTAAGGATATGAAGAATATGAGCGGTGACAATTTTCCGATTCTTTCGCCGAGGAAGAACAGGGCAAGAGTTACTGCGAGAGAAAGTGCAAGGATTGTAAGTAATGTGATATGCGCTAATGACGGACTTATTTACCTTGACAGCAGAGGCTATTTGTGCAACAACGGCAGACTTATTGAGATTAAGGGATATGAGTATGATACAAAAATAGAACATCAACTTGTCCAATACGGCAACAATGTATTGATTTTTCCTGATAAAAAGTATGTAAACCTTAGCAGCGGAGCGGTAACGGATATTGAAGTGCATAATAATGGAATACAATGCAAGGCTGCGCAGGACAGCGAGTATTACGGCTTTTATTGTTCGATTGACAAAATTGCGCTTAACACAAGCGTTAAGCCAAGAAAAAAGGTGATGTCGATTGCGGCTTACATTAATTTTGCGGACAGCAGTGAGCAAAAAGGAAAGGAAGGCGGAGCAAACTATGCAGAGTTTATAAGCAAAATTGAAGTAGGCGATACGATTGAGGAATGTAAAAGTGTGCCGAGTAAATTATGGATGTGCACAAGTGAAGAAACAAATACGCAGTATTATAATAACAAGTTGAAACATTTTACAGAAATTGCAAGCTATTACTTGAAAATAAGTGCTGATAAAATCGGGGCAGGACTTAAAGTCGGCGATTTTGTGAAAATATCCGGTATAGAGCACAATGTAGGCGAAGCAGAATGGGACATTGGTACAAGCTATGTTGATACGCTGAATAACAAATTTTTTAAATTGTATGATGTGGCTAACGATTATATTGTGATTAAGGCAAGTATTGATTCAAGTGTACCATACTGCGGAATAATTAATGTTGAGAGAATTATGCCTGATTTGGAAACCGGCATGATAATGGAAATTGACAACAGACTGTGGGGATGTTCAAGTAAGAGTAATGAGATATATGCCTGCAAGCTCGGTGACTGTGAAAACTGGTATGCGTACAGTGACGGCATAGCAACGGACAGCTTTGCGCTGACTGTGGGGGTTGAGGGTGAATTTACAGGAATTGCAAAGATGAACAGTTCTGTTATTTTCTTTAAGGAGAATTACGCACTGAAAATATATGGCACAAAGCCATCTAATTTTACTCTTACAACATACAGGGTTAGCGGAGTTGAGAAAGGCAGCAGGCAAAGCGTAGTGAATATGGGAGATTATCTGCTGTATAAAGCGAAAAACGGAATTGCGCAATACTCAGGCGGTACGGCTGTGTTGATTTCGGAAAGTGCGTTTGGAAACGAAAAGTACAGAAACGCTGTGGCAGGAAAGCACAAGAGCAAATACTATGTAAGTCTTGAAAACATTAAGGGTGGAAACGAGATGTTTTGCTTTGATGTGCAGAAAGGTTTATGGCACAAGGAAGACGATACGAGAATGCTTTGTACAGCGACATATAATGATACGATGTACTATGTGAATGATGAGAATAACTATATTGTGTGTGTTGAGAGCGAAAACAGCTTGCTTGACGACATTATGTATTACGATACAAAAAAGTGCGGAAAAGAGTTTGAAGACGGTACAGGCAGAATATACGGCGATATTGATGATGACGGTGTGGTAACTGCTGATGATTTGCAGTTACTTAAAGATTATATAGCAGCTGAGAAAGAACTAAAGCAAAGTCAGATTGAAACAGCTGATGTTAACGATGACAACAGTATTGACGCAAGAGATGTAACACTGTTGCAGACATATTTGACTAAGCAGAAACTTGAAATTGAAAATAGTTTTGAGTGGTTCTGCGAAACCGGAGATATGTATGACAGCGACTTTGACACAAAGTTTATAAGCAAGGTTGCAATAGGGATTAAGCCTGAAAAGGACACGAAGGTAAGAGTGCTTGCGAGGTTTAGCGAAAGCGGCGAATGGAGCGAGCTGTATAGGATATATTACGATGAGAAAAAGCCGAGGGTGATACCTGTACCGCTTAGGAGAGCTGAATTTTTAAGACTTAAAATCGAAGGTGTGGGGTATTGTGAGATATACGGCATTAACATTACATATCAGAAAGGAAGTGCGGTGAGATAATGGCAGTGCTAAGAATTGACCCTCCGCCTGCGAGCAATGATCCGGGTGTGCTGAGGAATTACATTGCAGATCTTTACGAGGCGCTTACGGGAGTGCTTTACAGTCTTGATACGGATAATATGAGCGAGGACTTTTTGAAGAATATAAGCACGAAAGGGGACGATGAGAGTGGCATATAACATTTATGACGTAAACAGCGTGAATGACGCTACAAGAGCATACAACAATGTTGCAAACAATGCGCCCACATTTGCGGAAAGCACGCCTACAAAGCAGGCAAGAGCGCAAGCAGATAATTATGCTAATTCGTACAAAAACAGAATAGACGGCGGATATAAGAGTAATTACAGTGATACTTTGAATAGTCTTGCGGACAAGTATATGAACAACGAATTTAAATTTAATGCAAATGACAGTTCGGAATATCAGCAGTATAACGACAAATACAAGCGTGAAGGAGCGACGCAACAAGAAAATGTGCAAGGGGCTTACTCTGCAAATACGGGCGGCTACACAAACTCATATGCTCAGGCGGCAGGGCAGAAAGAATACAACAATTTTATGGACGAGCTGCAAAACAAAATACCAAGTCTTAAGAACAGTGCATATCAAAATTGGAGCAGTCAGCAGGAGGATACGCTTAATAAGATAAGTACATTGCAAGGCTTTGATAATGCACAGTATCAAAGATACAGGGATAAGGTGCAGGATGACTACGATTTTATGACCTATTACGAAAACAAGTACAGCACAAGCAAGGGCCTTGATATGAGTAACTTCCAAAATGAGCTTGCGAGGTGGCAGGCTCAGATGTCGGCAGCGACAAGCAATTTGAGTAATATACGAAACCTTGCAGAGCAGCAGTATGAGCACAATAATGTTTCTGCTGATACGCAGGCGAGTATTGACAGTTCAAAAAGGCAGAATGACGCTTATTATAATTATTTGAACAGTAAATTGCAGAATGATTGGGAGAATAACATATGGGAAAAGATATGAAGTATTTGGATGTGGCTGAGGACAATGCAGCAAAGGCGGCGACGGAAAGCGGAACATACAGTGGTTCTTACGGTGATAAGATTGATACAGCTATTAACAGCTGGCTTAGCAACAGAGGATTTGACTATAATACGAGCAATGACAAGGACTACCAAAAATATGTTGAACAGTACAAAGACAACACGCAAACTGGCGCACAGTTAAGCAGACAAACAGCCGCACAGCTTGCGAACGGGTATGAACCGAGCTATGCGGATATAGTGGCGGGTGAGGTTGCCAATAAGCAGATGGAGAATGTGAGCGACGCAGTGCCGACTTACAAGCAGATGGCGCAGCTTGACTACAACGCTGAACAGAACAGGCTTGCTAATGCAGGCAATATATATTCTCAGCTTGACAGCACGAATTACAGCAGAAACAGAGATTTGACACAAGACTACAAAAATCAGCTTAATACTTTATATAACAGATATGTTGCAGACAGACAGAGCAACTTACAGCTTAACGAGCTTAACAACAATATATATGAAACTAAGCTGAATGCTGAACAGAACAGAATTGAGGACGAGAGAAACGCTGAAAACAGCAGATACATTTACAACACACAAAGTGCTGACAGTAAGGCCCAGATTGCACAGGCGGAAGCTGAAAATAACAGGAAAATAGAATATGCAAAATCCGAGGACGCATATAACAACTGGGTTAAAAGGGTAAAAGATATGCAGAAGAAAAGCAAAGATAAAGGAAAAACAAGAAATGCGGAGGCTGTATTTGCAGCTATGGGTGTTACGAAGAAGGATTTTAAGGAAGACGGGGACAAATATGACGAGAAAGGCATTAACAACTATGTGACATACTCAAAGGCGTACATTGACGGAGCACTTGAGGCAGGAAGAATTAACAGTGACGAAAGAGATTATTTGTACAATAAGATTGGCGTTACATCAGATGATGAAAAGTACAATAACGGTATTGCAGAAAGTTTTATTAATGCTTATTTGAAGAAAGAAGATAAAAACGGAAATGTATCGTATGCAAACGAGGCGTTCACGAAAAAGCAGCTTGAGATTGGTTTTGATAAGGGCCATATATCTAAAGATGATGTAGCGTATATTGCTGCCAAATTGGGAATTAACATATAGGAGGAAAAAATGATTAGTAATATTGATAAGACAGAGAGTGAAAGACTTAATCAAAAGCTTAGAGATATAGTGACAGGTAAATATCAAAGTCCTGCGAAGCAGAGAAATAATTTTTTCAGTACAAATCTTAATCATGTACAGAACGAAGACAGTAATTTAAGTATTGTGCCAAATGGAACGAAAGATTCCAACGGAGTAAAACATTACACTCTTGAAAAGAATGCACCTGCATATTTACCCGGTGCAGAGAAACTGTTTACTGTTCGTAACAATATTGTTGAAAATCAAATTAAAAGCATAAACAAGCAGTCGGAACGAAACGAATATTATACACAGAAGTATAAGAATACTCCAAAAACTTATGAGGGGTATATGAATCATGCTGCATATGTAGGTGATGATGAAAAGCGTTGGCTTGAAGAACAAGCTGCACAGTATGCGACAGCGGATGATTACAAGAGAGAGGCCGCAAAAGCAAAGGCGGATTATAATTATTATAAAATTTTGGGTGAAAAAGTAAAAAATGAGTCTGTATATTACCAATATGTAAGTGCAAGCAAATATGCTCAACAAAAACAATCAGACCTACAAAACAGTGCCGATAAAATTGAAAAACGAATGAATGAAGCTCAAGATTCCGAAAGAATTGCCGAAAGCAAAGGAAAAGAAAAGTATTACGAGGAAAAATATAAAGACACTCCAAAGACATATGAAGGATATATGAAGCATGCGCCTTATGTAAGTGAAGAAGAAAGACAATGGCTTGAAAGTCATGCGGACGAGTTTGCAACAAGTGAGGATTACAAGAAAGAGATCGAAAAAGCAAAAGCTGAACATGCTTATTTATATCATATATATAAGGAAAACGAGAGTAATGGCACTACTGCATCAAAAAGCGATAGAAAAATTGATGACGGTATTATTTCTAAACTAAATGAAATAAGCAAATACGAAAGTAAATTAAGAAAAAAAGAGTATGAAGAAAAGACTAAGGATATTCTTGAAAGTGACGCAAGGGTAAGGAGTATTGTACAGCAGTATTATGCTTATCAGAAAAATTCTGAACAGAGAAAGTCTGATAATGATGAGGCTGTGAGAATTGATTTAAAAAGCGGAAATAAATACACTCCTGAGCAGGAACAAAGAATTGTTGAGAACTTTAACAATCTTGCAAACGAGGGATATGATCCGAAAGCATTATACACTTATTATGACAGAGCTATGCAGGAGCAGGCATCTATTGAAAACTTGCAGAAAATTCAACAGGACGCAATGAACAATCCTGTAGGTGCGAGTGCGTGGAGTGTACTTGATAATGCCGTTGGCTCTGTAGGTGACGCTTTTAAGTATATTGGTGCGGGTATTGCGGAAGGTGTTACAGGAGAGTATCAATGGATTAATACATATGATACCGCAGCGGCAAGGGTTAATACTGTAAGAAGCACGGTATCTGACAAAATAGGTGCGGATATCGGGAATGAAACTGCCGGCAAGGTAGCGTCATTTTTATATCAAACAGGTATGAGCCTTGCTGATTTTGCGGCAACCTTACCGCTCAATCTTGTACCCGGTGTCGGTACAGGTCTGCAAATGGTTTTGCTTTCGACAGAGGCAGGAACAGCAGCGGCAAAAGACGCATATGAAAATACAGGTAAAGCCTCTAATGCACTTATGACCGGTGTTGCGGCAGGTATTGCGGAGGCGTTTTTTGAAAAATTCAGTATTGAAAATTTAAAAGCATTTGAAGCGGTAAGTCCCGACAGCTTGAAAAGTGTTTTAAAAAATGCAGGAAAGCAGATGTTTACGGAGGCAAGTGAAGAGGGATTAACCACTATTGCAAATACTCTGACGGATTCAATTATTAACGGTAATATGTCATCTATAGCACTTGAATACCAGGGGTACATTGATGAGGGTTACACAAAAGAGGAAGCAACAGCAAAATGTGCAGAGAATTTTGGAAAACAGGTGTTACTTGATGCAGCAGGCGGTGCTGTAAGCGGCGGTGTACTCGGCGGTACGGTAAGCGGCATAAGTTATGCCAAAGGCAAAATAAACAGCAATATTGATATGAAAAAGAGTGCGGAAGAGATTGGCAAAGAGGTTATGTCAGGTGAGAACTTTGACATTAATCTGCTTTTGGAACAAGCAAAAAACAGCGGTAGTGAAAAGGCTGTCAGTATTGCAAAATCAATTGAAAAGAAAATGAGCGGCAACAAGAACTACAAGGTAAACAGCGTTGATGTGGGAAACCTTATGAAACTTATCGGTGCTGAAAGTTTAAAAAATACGATTAGTGAAAACACTGATGTAAAAAATGACGGAGTTACCGCAAATGAAGAGAATATCAACACTATAAGCAAGGAAGAGATTACAGAACATATAAAATATAACTTTGGCAACAGTCATAAAAACGGCATTACGGCAACAGACAATAAAGGCAAGAGTGTTGTTATTGTAGGATTTGAAAGCAGTGCGAGATATTACGGAGAAGCGGATAATAAGGTGCGTGTTATTGCTGATGACGGCAGGGTATATAATGCAGACAGTTTGACTTTTAATCTTCCGGAATATCAAAGTCTTATGAATGCTGCGAAAAACTTTGATACAAACGGTGCAGGTTTGCTTTTGCGGGAATATGGCGATTATGTTAATTACAAAGGCAAAGAAAGCAATATTAATAATTATATAGATACATTTACACAGTTATACGAAGCGGGAAAAATGGGAGCCCGTTATAACAGAGTAGCCGCAATGAAATATTACGGGAAATATATTGACGCAATCGGTCCGCAGAGAGCAATGCTTGCGGTTGAGGCGGGCAATAAAGATTCTGATTTATTCTTCAACAATGAAGAAAAACTTGCGAGAATAGACAGAAGTTCAAATGTAAAGGCTAATGTGTATGTTGAGAAGAGTGCCGAGGAAACGGTAAACCTTGATGAGGGTACAAGACTTGCACTTGAAAAATTAAGTGAAATGACAGGCAAGGAGATTATACTCACTGCCGATATGGACGAAAACGGAAGAATTGATTTTAGGAACGGTAAAATATACATAAGAGCAAGCCTTGACGGCAATTATATTTTACCTGTTGCAATGCACGAAAGCATGCATTCGTTTCGCAGGGAAAGTCCGAAAGATTACAGGCTTATAAGAAACTTTGTAGTGGACTATCTGTATGCGAGCGGTCACGATGTAATGAAAATGGCTGATAATGTTAAGATTAATTACGGTGACAGATTGACCACAAACGAGGATTGCATAGAAGAAATTGTCTGCAATTCCATTATGGCTATTGCAGGTGATGAAAGTGCAATGCATAAGGCTTTGCAGGTTGCAAAGGCAGATGAGGGGGTTCTTCAAAAACTTGCAAATGCAATAAAAAATCTTGCGAGCAAAATTAAAGAGTTTATCATTACTCATACAACAAACGAAGCAGCTCAAGCATTTGTAAATGATGTAAAGGCGCTTGACAAACTTGCAGAAATGTTTAGCAATGCAGCGGATAACATTAAGGCAAAAAGTGAAGAAGTAATTACAAATGAGCAAAAAAATAACACCGACAAGGGTGTTGAGAGTGGAGATGTTAAGTATTCAATTAAAGAAAATGTAAAAAATAAGGTTTCAGGTGAAATATATGATAAGGTGGTTGTTCTTGATACAAACATATTTAAAGGGATTCCACCACGCAATTGGGGTAAAACTTTTAGAAATTTTATTTCAAAACATCTTACAGGAAAAAAGTTTTTAACATTTGACGAGAACGGTAAAGAAGAAATTATAGAATTTGCAAAGCCGAATGAACGAGTAACTAAAAATGGTGCTAACAACAGTCATAAAGTTATTGATAAATTATCAAGAAAGTCAGACAGAAACAGTAAGTTAGTAATCGTTCATTCTGATGAAGTAATAAATATTTCAGAAAAGCAAAATGAAAATGCAGAACATTCACATCAATGGTTAGATGAAAACGGATGGGAATATAGAAATGCTATTGTAATGGATAAGTATGGCAAGCTATATTCGGTAACATTAAATATTGCAAAGTCTAAAGATGGGCGAAATATACTTTACGATATAAATAAAATAAACGAAGTTGGGTACGGCGTCGTGCTCTCAAATGCCAAAGGCAAGAGGAGCTCGCACATAAACCCCAACTTCGTCAATAACAGTATATCTCAAAGTGAAAATAATGTCAATACGAAAAATGACGAAAGTAGCAATGATATCAAATACAGCATGGGAGGATTGAAAGCAGAAACTGCGGACAAGAGTGCACTTGAGAAAGCTATGGAGCTTGAAAAGGACGGTACAGATTCCGAGAAAATCCGTAAGGAAACGGGTTGGTTTAAGGGATATGACGGCAAGTGGCGATTTGAGATAGATAACAGCGAATTAGAGTTTAAAACAGATATCGAAAAGAACAGAGCTGCCGCAATTGAACTTGCGAAAATGAAAGTTAAAAGTGCAGAGCTTGAAGAAAAGATTGTAAATGATACAGCAACAAAAGCAGAGGAAAATGAATACTACAATCTTGACGAAAAAATGATTGAGTACAGAAAAGGAGTGAAATTGAGTGATGTAATAAATCATCCCAAACTTTTTGAAGCGTATCCGCAACTAAAGAATGTAGATGTTTATTACGAGATTTCTTCGGTTAATCGAGGTGTATACAGTTCAAACGGTAATGTGATAATGTTAAATCCGATGCATACGATTGATGAGCAGAAAGAAGCGATTATTCACGAAATTCAGCACGCAATACAGGGAATAGAAAATTTTGCGAACGGAAGTAATTTGGAATACTGGAAAAATCTCGGATACAGCGATGAAGAAGCAATGGCAATGTATTACAACACTGCCGGAGAAAGAGAAGCAAGAGATGTTTCTGCTAGAAGAGATTACAATGCAGAGCAAAGAAAAAACATCCGTCCGGACATTGACAGGAAAGATGTTGTATTTGCTAATAGCGGTGATGCAGGGTATTTGACAGATAAAGATTTTACTAAATATGATAACCTTGAAACTCTTGATGATAAAGAAATCAAGGTGTATAATAAGCGTGGATGGGCATATGGATTGTTTAACAGGGAAGACATGAAGCTGCTTAATGAAAAATTCAGTGAATTAGACAAACGCTTAAACGGTAAGACAGATAATATGCTTGCTGACGGTACAAGAATTGTTGAGGTAAACAACAAAATTGTGTCGATTGGCGGAACATATAATGATCCTGAAATTTACAGTGTATTTGAAATTAATGCTTATCATGAATATGAAGCAGAAAGAATAAAGGATGATATAAAATATGTACAAACAGGAAATGGAAGAAACCGTTATAGTTTTGAAGAACTCGGCAAACTTATCGAAAATTATAAGGGAAAAGAAAATGTCAGATTCTATTCAAGCACAGATTACTCTTATATTAGGGGAAGAACTGAAAAAGGAGCGAGAGCTATATCCACAGGCGATTTTAGCCGTTACGGATATAATAAAGAAAGCAACCTCAGAGGAACAAGTGATGCAAATGCTAAAGGAGAAGTATCCGCAGTACAGTTAGATGAAGATACCTCCGACATAAAGTACGCAACAGACGATACCATTAATGATTGGCTTGATGATGAAAGCACACCGCAGGGAATTGACTACGAAAAAGCAGTTGAAAAAAATCCTGTAATAGCAGTAGCGAAAATATATAAAAGTGCGGCACAAACTGCTAAGAGCGGACTTGCACAGGGAAAGAATGTAAAACTTGATGAGAAAGAATACCTAAGAATTGCCGGAAGTATAATGCAGACATACGGTATAAAAGGCAAGTATAACCCTAATTACAAGAAAGAGCTTGCAAGTCAACTTAAGAACTTTGTTGACAGCATAGGAAAGAAAGATGCGAATTTTACAGATTTATTTGAAGAACTTGTAAATGACTGCAAGGGAGGTATTTTGCTTAGCGGTGAGTATGACACAACTCTTATGCGTGAAGAACGAGAGTTTGTACTTGATATGCTCCAAGGCAAAGTACTGCTTATAAAACCGAGAGATGTACAGCAAATTGAGGAAGACTACGGTTCGGTAGCAAACTACCGCAAAAAGATGTTTGGCAAAACATATGTTGCAGTTAAAAACAAGGAAAGCGGAAAAGGGTATTATATTGAAGATGTAATTACGCATATTGAAGAAAATTATCCTTACTTACTTAACGAAAACGCTGACGGTGATATGGGATACTTATGGCTTGAGGACCTTGTAAATAATGTGTTAAAGCCTAAATATAAGAACCCGTATTTTGAGGGCGAAAATTCATTTTATGAAACTCCGGAAACGGCTGCGATTCAAATGGCTTTTGAATGTGCCTCTAAGATTATAAATGCAAAGACAGAAAAACTTAAGGCTGATACAAAAGCAGATAAAAAGTTGATTAAAGAATTTGAAACTTCGCAGAAAGAGGCAATTAATATAGCTACTGAAATTGCGGAAGCTAAAAATAAACAATATAGGCAAGAGCTTAAGGAGGCAAAGGAAAGAAATATAAAACTGTGGAAGAGAAATGCTAAACTTAGCAAACAAATGAAATCACTAAGTATATATAAATTATATGAAGATCAAAAAGATAAAAACACCGTCTTGCGAGGGAAAAATGCATACAGAAATAAAATTATTAAAGCGCAAAAGGCGATTATTGCAAGCCACTATAAGACAATAAGAGAGGAGTATAACGAAAATAGGGAAAAGACACTCTACCTGAATAAGTTAGGAAAGATGTGCGACAGACTAACGAAAAGGCTTGACGGCAAGGCTAAAAATAATGAATATATACCGGATAATTTAAAAGGACCTATTATTGATGTGCTTAGTTGTTTTACCGTTAAAAACGCTAAGAACGCTACACCCGGATACTTCGGTGAATGGAACAGGCTTAAAGAAGTCGGAGAGCGAGTTGCTGAACTTGAAAGTGCTTATAGGGAACTTAACAAAGATAAGTCAGCTAATGAAGAAAAGTCAAAATCTTCTTTTATAGATATTGAAAGCATACACTACAAGGTTGGTGTGATGAAACAGCTTGAAAACCTTAAAGCACTTGTGAAAGGACATAATATATATACGCTTACTTCAAACGAACTTGTTGCCATATATGATACAATGCAAATGCTTGACGAATCGCTGAAAGATGCAGTACAGATTATTGTTGACGGCAGAAAACAGAACTTTATGGCACTTGCCGATGAGGCTATGCAAGAGGTAAAAAATAATAAAGCAATAGTTGATTATTCAAAAATGAAGAATGTTTTAGCAGCTCCGGCAAAGCAACTCGGTAAAAGTTTTGTTGCTACTCATCTTGACCCTGTGAGATACGGACGAATGCTTAGTAATTATCACGATGACAGCATTATTTATAAATTATTCAGCGGATTGCATGAGGGCGAAAACAAGGCTATTACAATTCAGCAGAAAGCAATAAGCAGAATTAAGGAAGTTACACTTAAGTACAAAAAAGAAATTAAGGGTATACAGAATGAAGATGTAAAGGAATTTGATTTTCGTGATGCAGTTACCGGCAAGAGAGTGCCGATTACTAAGGGTGTGCTACTTGCTATTTACCTTACCGACAGACAGAAAAGCGGCCATATTCATTTACTTGGAGGCACAGAGGAAACTTATGCAAATAAAGCAGAACACTATACCGTACTGCCTAACCTTGAACTTAGCAATAAAAACTTAAAGCGAACAGCTAATGAAAATTCACATAAGGTAAGATTTAATGTTGAAAGTCTTAAGAGAATTGAAAAGTATGTACAGAATGACAAGGTATTAATGGAGCTTGCTACTGCAATAAGTGAAGCGTATAATCAAACACTTAAGCAGAAGATTAATGAAGTAAGTATGGCAAAGTACGGAATGAAGATTGCCACAGTAAAAGATTATTATCCTTTACAGGTGTATCGTGATGCAGGAAAGTACGAAAAAAATCTTGAAACCGAGTTTCACGATACAAGACTTAAAAGTCGTGGATTTACAAAACAGCGTCAATGGTCGGCTACTCCTATTGTGATTGACGACGCTTTGAGAAATTTTGTAAAACAAGTAAAATCGGTAAGCGAATACTGCGGTTTGCTGATACCGATTGAAAACTTTAAAAAAGTATATAACTACTCTGACGGTTCAGCGACTTTGCACTCAACCATAAAGGAAAGATACGGCGTATCTGCAGAACATTACATTGACAAACTCATCGGCGATTTACAGAACAGGGCCGACACAACAGACAGGACAATCCTTGATAAAATTCAGAGCAATTTTATGGGAATGAAGATTGCCTTTAACTTTGGCTCTATGATAAAGCAGGTTTCTGCATTTCCTCTTGCTAACAGATACTTTGGCGCTAAGAATGTGTCGCTTGCGGCTATGAATTTATTCAGAAATAAGGTTGACTTTGATTTATATAATAAGTACACATCGTATTTATGGTACAGAAAAGAGGGCAACGGTACTGTAATCGGCGAACTTAGCAAAGAAATGAGTTTGACAAACAAAGGTATGGGATTTCTTGATATTGTCAGCAAAATGGATAACAGAGTGGTTTCAAGTTTACTGTATGCGGCAGAGCTGCATGTTGAGCAGACCACTGACCTTAAAAAGGGGACTGATGCTTTTTACAGAGAGGTTGCAAGGCAGTTCGAGAAGTGTATTGACGAATCCCAGCCGAACAATATGATTACTTCTAAGCCGCAGTATTTGAGAAATAAAGCACTTAGATTGCTTTCGCTTAATGCTTTCCGTTCGCAGAATATGGCGATAGGAAACACTATGCTTGATTCATTCCTTGAGATGAAAGCAAGAATGAATGATTACAAAAATAACTCTACTGTTGAAGCAAAGAAAGCCAGGAAAGAAGCTATACTTAAATTTGTATCTTGCTGTGCCGGTGCTTTTTGCTCAAATTTGCTTTTAGGCGCTTTGTCTTTGTTGTCATCAATATGTTTGTATCATCGTTGGGATGATTTGTTTGACGATGAGGGAAACATATCTGCGAAAAATATTGGGTTTAGCTACATTAATGAAGTATTAAACGGTATATTCGGCAGCTTTGCAATGGGTGATTATCTGTATGATGCGGTAAGCAGTGCAATTGACAAGGACAAGACATTTTACGGATTGCAGGTAATGAGCGTTGATTCAATTAATGATATGATTCAAAACATTACAAGCGGTAAATATTGGGAGTTTTTAAAAGTGTTTGCTGATTGTGTGGGTGTACCTGTGACTAATGCTGCTCGTCTTATAACATCAGCTATGGCTTATAGTAAAGATTTAACAAACGGAAGAATTATTACCGATAACAAGGGTAATGTGAATACGGATTACCTGCACTATTACATAGTTGAAGACAAAAAGAGCGGCAATGATACAAGAGCGGAGCATTACGAAAATATTTGGAAAGAAATTCTTATAGAAGAAAAGGGTAAAACAGAAAGTGAGGCTACTGATTACATAAAAAGCAAAATTGTTACTGCGCTTTCGGCTGACGATGATATTGAAGAGGCGGGTGTTGCTAAGGCTAACGGTAATCTTGCAGATTATGAAAAGTACAGGCAGAAAGTTATTGATTATGGCTTTGACAGCAAAGATGTACAAAAAGCGATTGATAGATTTATTAAAAGCGAGGCTAAACTTGTGTCTGAAATTGAAGATAACGAGGACCGAAAACAGGAGCTTATTGACAATGGGTTTAACGAAAAAGGCGCTGAATTTGTAATCAATAAGATTAATGAATCAAAGTCTGATGATGAAACGGGAAGTACATCTGTATTTGATGATACAAGTGAGGAAAATGAACTTGTTATGTACAGGTATTCTGATTTATTTGACGCCCTGATTAACGGTGATACTGAAAACTATAGTATGATTGAAAATTATCTTATAGAAAAAGGAGGAAAAACAAAAAAGGAGATAAAGAGTGCTATGAGAAGCACAAGCAGAACAGATAAACTGTGGGGCGAATATATAGAGGCATCTACAGGCAATGACAGGCAGCGCACAAGAGAACTTGTTACTCAATTGACGAGAATTTACGGAAGTTGGGAGAATGCGAAAACGGCTTTGAAAAAATATCAAAACAAAATAAAGTAAATTAATTCCCACCGCAAGAGATTATTTAACTCTTGCGGTGGGGTTGTTTTAGGGGGATATAATTTTTACAATTATATAAGAGGTGATAATGTGAATACAATTTGCTTTTCTGTTTATAAGAACACCTTAAAGAAAACGGATGGATTTAACCCGGTTAGTTCTGAGAATAAGTATTCTGAAATCAAGTTGAATTTTAGGGGCGGCGATGACTGGGAAAAATGCAGTGTTGTATCGGCTACTTTCTTCTGCGGATTGAGTGACGAAACTCATAGCGATGTGGTTGAAATCAATAATTTATCAGCTGCAATTAAAATTCCTTCGGCTGTACTGAAGAATAAGAGTAAAGTACAATTTGGCATTTCAGGAGTGTTTGATAATGACGGTACGGCTGTAACTATTTCAACTAATGTTGTGACGATTAATTTAAACAAGGGAATAATTGTAAATGATAGTATCGGCGCAGATATATATGAAAGACTGATGACGATATTCAATGAGAAGATAAGTGCAAAGCTGTTGTGCAACACTCCGCAAATGTTTGGAGCAATAGGAAACGGTATTGCAGATGACACGAACGCAATACAAAGAGCTGTTGACTTAGGACTTCCTGTATATATTCCAAAAGGAACATATAAGATTACAAAGCCGATTTTGGCAAAAGATATGTATATAGACGGTGATACACAAGCAATTATCGAAAGCGATTGTAATGATAAGGCGGCTTTTGAACTTAATGTTGAAAGCCCTAATCTCGGATATATATCACGAAACAGTTACATACGGAACATTACAATCAATGTCAATAACGGCAAATACGGAATACATTATAATCGTACTCACAATCTTTCGCTGAAAAATATTAAAATTAAAAATTTCAGTGTGGCAGGTATTCTTGCAGGAAGTTTAGCTGATGGTGTAAAAAGCTACAACATCGAAACGGTAGCAAGCGGACTGTTACTGTTTAACGAATCGGCAATACTTGGAAGTGTTGGAATCAGAAATCTGACAACAGACAGTTACTGGAAAGATATTATTGTATATAACACCGATGTGGGAATTGAGCCGGGCGGAAATGATATAGTTACATGTCACTATTGGAACTCGCTTGAAGAGCTTACGGAAACTTGTACTGCTTTTGTGCTAAGGGACAATGTGAACGCTACATTGAGCTCGTGCTGTTCTGATTCAAGCAGGTATGCTGTAAGGCTTGGCGATTATTCAAGGGTGACTATTAACGGCTTGAGAATTATATACGCAGCGGCTATGATTGAGAAATATGCTAAGGTTAGCGACTGCGTCATTATTGACAGTGCAGAGGATCCGGCTAATCTGGGTAAATATTACAGCTCGTGTACTGCTCACATTACAGGGCTTGAAATCAAAGCACAGACATCCGTAAATTTAAAAATATTGTCTGACTATTTGTTTAACAGATATAAAACACTGCCAACATATTGGCGAAACATATCAATATCAAGCAGCTTTATCGCTCCTAATATTGCAAACCAACCGTCATTGGGATTTGAGAATTTTTCAAACACGCAAGGCACAAGAAATAGAGACGGAGTTGGTGGAATATCTGACTGCAATACAAGAGAAATAGGAGTATACAGATGTACTACCTCAACCGCTAACATTCCTGAAACGGCAAAAGGTATGTTGATATGCTTGTCATCGGGTGAGTATAACTGGAGTCAAATATACATAACAAGTAGTGCGTTGTGGATTAGATATTCATCATCGGCAACTACTTGGGACAGTTGGGTAAAGATTAATCAGAGCTAATGGAGGAGTACTACAACGCTATTATGGCAGTTTGGGAGGGTTGATTATGGCAAAAGTAACTTGTGTTGATGTTTCGGAATTTCAGCAGAATATCGACTTCAACAAAATGAAAAATGACGGCATAAAAGCTGTAATAATAAGGGCAGGATACGGCAGAGAAGTATCGCAAAAAGACAGTATGTTTGAAAGCCATTACAAAAATGCCAAAAACGCAAATTTAAAAATCGGAGTGTATTGGTACAGCTATGCTGACAGTGTGAACGATGCGGAAAAAGAGGCAAAGGCTTGCCTTGAATGCATTAATAACAAATCTCTTGATATGC
>ENA-OPTB01000150-OPTB01000150.1-human-gut-metagenome-genome-assembly--contig:-NODE-150-length-72043-cov-5.998500_pt1 | contig 72043 bp, 51 predicted proteins | sample MGYA00241810_ERZ501911 | MGnify/ENA primary metagenome ERZ501911 (study PRJEB25962, sample SAMEA2042304) | human gut metagenome | biome: human gut; feature: human-associated habitat; material: faeces... | reverse complement strand
CTGCAGGTACAAAAGAACTTGGCGAATCTATGGGTAACCTGTACATCGCTCAAGGTCAATATGAAAGAGCAGTCAACTCATTCGGTGACTCTAAGACTAACAGCGCTGCTTTGGCTCAGATCCTTGCTAAGGACTACAACAAAGCTAAAAACACTTTGGCTAACGTAGAAAGACCGGATGCTTACACAGACTACCTGATGGCAGTTTTGGGTGCTAGAACTAACAATTCTTCTATGGTAACAAGCAGCTTGAAGAGCGCAGTTGCCAAAGATTCTTCATTAGCTAAGAAAGCAGCTACTGACCTGGAATTTGCAAAATACTTCACAAATGCAGATTTCATGAGCATCGTTAAATAATAGAAATACCACTCTATTTTAAATATTAAGAATTGCCTGTCATTATAAATGACGGGCAATTCTTTTTTTTTATCCGTAAAAACCGTACTTTCGCAGAAAAGAAATCAAAACAATGAAAAAGAGCAGCATTTTAATCCTCATAGCCATCTGTTTATTCGGTTGTGGCAAGACTTCCCAAAAAGAAGTGAGCATAACCGGAGAAATCAAAGGATTGGGTACAGATACGCTTTACCTATATGGAATGGACGAAATCCGCGACCGTATAGATACTATTTTGGTGAAAGACGACAAATTCTCTTATTCAGCCCCGATAGATACTATCACCTCAGCTTTTCTTCTCATCAGGAACCAGACTGAATACCCAATATTCCTTGATAAAGGAAACAAAATCAAGATTAAAGGGAATATTAGTAACCCTGAAGTCCTGACAATTGAAGGAAACATATATAATGAAGAGTTTACAGCCTTTCAGAAGGAACTGGATGCCCTCGGTAGTCCATCCGAACAAGCCATGGAAGAAAAGGCGGAAGAGTTCATACAAACGCATCATTCGTCATTTGTCAGCCTCTACCTGCTAGATAAATACTTTGTCCAAAAGGAATCTCCTGATTTTAATAAGATAAAGAAGCTGATTGAAGTCATGACAGGTATATTACAAGATAAACTTTATATTGAACGGCTGAATGAAAGCATATCACAAGCCGAGAAAACGGAAATCGGCAAATATGCGCCGTTCTTCAGCCTGCCCAATACAAAAGGAATAAAGATCACCCGTTCATCCGAAGATTTCAAGAAGAAAAATCTGCTAATCAACTTTTGGGCTTCCTGGAGTGACAGCATCTCCAATCATCGCAGTAACAGCGAACTGAAAGCCCTCTATAAACAGTACAAAAAGAATAAGCATATAGCTATGCTTGGTATCTCTTTCGATATGGACAAAGAGCAGTGGAAAGATGCCATCAAACGCGATACGCTGGACTGGGAACAAGTATGCGACTTCGGCGGACTTAATTCCGAAATTGCCAAACAATATTCCATCAAACAAATACCCGCCAACATTCTTTTGTCAGCAGACGGTAAGATTCTCGCCAAGAATCTCACAGGAGAAGAATTGAAAAAGAAAATCGAGGAAGTCGTTTCCGCAGCGGAAGAAAAAGAAAAGCAAAACAATAAAAAGAAAAAATAACCAGTAACCAAACGTGTTAATAAAAGTATTCGGAGCGGCTGTTCAAGGTATTGATGCAACACTCATCACAATCGAAGTAAACAGCTCGCGCGGCTGTATGTTCTATCTCGTCGGCCTTCCGGATTCTGCGGTCAAAGAAAGCCATCAGCGTATCATTTCCGCACTTCAAGTCAATGGTTACAAAATGCCGACCAGTAACCTGGTAGTCAACATGGCGCCGGCAGATATCCGCAAAGAAGGGTCAGCCTACGACTTACCACTAGCCATCGGTCTGCTGGGTGCGAATGAAACCATCTCCGCTGAAAAATTCCCCCGCTACCTGTTAATGGGCGAACTAAGTCTCGATGGAAGCATACAACCCATCAAAGGGGCACTCCCTATTGCCATCAAAGCCCGTGAAGATGGATTTGAAGGATTAATCATCCCGCAACAAAATGCGCGGGAAGCTGCTGTCGTCAATCAGTTGAAAGTTTATGGTGTCAGCAATATCAAAGAAGTCATTGAATTTTTCAATAACGAACGGGAATTAGAACCGACCATCGTCAATACACGGGAAGAATTCTACACCCGACAAAGCAACTTTGAATTTGATTTCGCTGATGTAAAAGGGCAGGAGAATGTAAAAAGGGCATTGGAAGTGGCCGCAGCCGGCGGACATAATATAATTATGGTGGGTGCCCCGGGAAGCGGGAAATCAATGATGGCCAAACGATTACCATCTATCCTTCCCCCACTCTCTCTGGGAGAAAGCCTTGAAACGACCAAAATACACTCGGTAGCCGGAAAATTGAACCGGAACTCTTCGCTAATAACCCAACGTCCGTTCCAATCTCCCCACCACACCATCTCACAATCTGCAATGGTGGGCGGTGGCAGCTTTCCCCAACCGGGAGAGATAAGCCTGGCTCATAACGGGATTTTATTTCTAGACGAACTCCCAGAGTTTTCGAAAAATGTACTTGAAGTACTACGTCAACCACTGGAAGACAGACGAATAACCATCTCACGTGTAAAAAGTAGCGTAGACTATCCTGCCAGTTTCACATTAGTGGCATCTATGAACCCTTGCCCCTGCGGCTACTACAATCATCCGACCAAAGCATGCGTTTGCAGCCCCGGACAGGTACAAAAATACTTGAATAAGATTTCAGGCCCTTTGCTCGACAGGATTGATATTCAGATTGAGATTATTCCTGTTCCTTTTGATAAGATTTCCGACCAACGAAAAGGAGAGTCCAGCGCATCCATCCGTGAACGGGTCATTAAAGCCCGCCAGATACAAGAAAAACGCTATGCCGGATTCCCCGGAACCTATTGCAATGCACAAATGAACAGCAAGTTATTATCATTATACGCCCGACCGGATGACAAAGGCCTCGCCTTACTGAAGAACGCGATGGAACGGCTCAACCTCTCCGCCCGTGCATATGACCGGATATTGAAAGTAGCAAGGACTATCGCAGATTTAGAGGAAAGCGAACAAATACTTCCCTCACATTTGGCAGAAGCTATCAGCTACCGGAATCTCGACAGGGAGAACTGGGCAGGATAAAGGGACGCCTTTCGCGCCATCTTGTAAAAGTATGCTACTGCATCATTTGTACGCTATAATTACCTTAAGTTCAGAAGATTCCGTATAAGAAAAGTCTTTCTTGCAAAAATACTTACAGCTTAATGCACAAATACATACTGCATTTATAATAAACTTTTGAGCAGTTTATTATAAACGGTATCCAAGTTTATTATAAACTCTCAAATTGCAAATTCGGTTTTTAATGTTCATTTTTTATAACAGAAAAGGCTGCGAATTCCATAGAATCCGCAGCCTTCAGCCTATATCAGATGCCCTACCTCTTAACGAAAGCCAAGAAGAGAGAGCCATATTGTCACTATATTATACTATTTTCATATTCATTTTTATCTATTTTTTCATTTATTATCCGACAGAAAACCATTTTCATGAACTACAAAGATACAACATTAAAACGCATTTGTCAAGCCCCTGACAAATTCCGGCCGGAAAAAATAATAGAAGCACCTTTCCCCGCCGGGAAAGATGCTCACACAAACAAAACAAACAATAGTTACTATCTTCACAGACGGTATATTACAAAGCATTCCATAAGGATAAACTTCATAATTTCAACAGACGCTTTTACATCTTATATATAGCGGGTTTATTTAATGTATCCCATCTCATTCCACCCATTTATAATTTATTTGATAACCGTTATTACTGCACGGCTCACCCGCGGATCATCATAGTACATATTATCCACACCTCCCTCATAAGTTACTTTCAGTTGTGAAGCCGGTACTCCGAACTCTTTGACCAAACAATCGTAGACAGCCTCCGCACGAGCTTTGCTCAACCGTTGATTAAACTCCTTAGTGCCCGTACCCTTATCACAATAACCGATAATCGTGTAGACTGCATCCTTATTCTCTTTCATTAATTTAGCCTGGAAACCGAGATTCACACGCGCTTCGTTGCTCAGGAAACTTTTTGAAATCTTGAAAGTCACCAGATAAGGAGCTGCGAGAATATTCGTTTCCACCACCCTCTCCGGCGCTTTGTTGGAAGCTTCGACCAACTCGTCTTTCAAACGGCTGTTTTCCTCATTCATAGCGTTCAACTGTTCACGCATAAGACGCAACTCTTCATCACTAAAAGTAATTGTCTTGACAGTACTGTGTCCCCAGGTTCGCCGCGGAAATTTATAGGTCACCCCCAATGTCACGGACAATAAGCCTTCCTCTTTACGCTCCCCTCTTTCTCCGTCAAATTCATCCTTGGTTGCGGTACCGCGTACATCCAGATTCAAGTCAAACGCCGAGCTCAGGCGGAACGTATTAACCAACCCCAGACTGGCATTGAAGTTACGTGCACGCGGAGTTTCCCATGTAACGATCCAGCCTACGCCAATATAAGGAGACACAGACCATAGGCGTTTCTCATTATAACCACAAAGCATATTGGACATATTGAACATCACATCTCCGTGAATGTTCATAAAGTCAAACTTCTGTTCTTCCAGCCGCTGCGACGCATCATACACCTTTCCAGTGGAATGACTTCCATTTTGAGTGGCTCCTTTGATAGTCAACCCGCTATACATCACACGTACACCAATGCCCGGCGTAAACCATTTTCCGAAAGCAACATCCAATGCCGGACTCCAACGGTCACCAAAAGACATCTGCTTGTTATGGTCGCCGAAATACATCAGCGCACCTCCGCCTACGCTTACAAACCAGTTACTCCAGAACCGGTTTGTTTCCACCTTATATTTATCGGGATTTTCGACAATGGTCGTTGTAGTTGCAGTAGATCTTGATAAGTCTTCCTGTGCGCAAATATTCAAACCCAGCACCCAAAAGAAAGAACACATTACAATTACTCTTCTCATAAACTATTTCCTTTTACTATATTTTCCAATATCACCAAATTACAATTGCAAAGTACGAGCTTTTTTTCCATTTTATCGCTAGCATAAAATCCGATAACACTCTCACTTTATACGCTCTCCTTCTTTCTTTTTCCAAAAAACCAGTTCTTTTTCTTCTCATCATTCCCATAGCTGTAGCCATAGCCGTAACCATAGCCATAACCGTATCCGTAACCTCTCCTTCCCTGCTTCGTACCGTTGAGTACCACGGCCATATTATTCAGTTTATGTTCCTGATACAAACGTTCCAGTTCAGGCAACTGGCGTTTATCCAACTTTCCGGCACGTACAATAAACAGGGTCACGTCAGAAATACGGTTACTGATAGAAACATCCGCCACCATCCCAACCGGTACCCCATCCACAATTATATAGTCATATCTTTCCCGAAGATGTCCGATCAGTTCATCCAGCCTGCCACTTAACAGCAACTCCGCTGGATTAGGAGCAATCACCCCTACGGGGATCAAATCGATTCTCTCGCCAAACCCGTCTTTCATGATGATATCGTCCATGCTTATGGATTTGTTGGATAGATAATGTGCCATCCCCTTGATACCATTGCCTCTGGCTTTAGCAATCAAACTCAGTGTAGCTTTCCTCAAATCCAAGTCTATCAGGATAACTTTCTTGTCGGCTTGCACCAGGCTGGCAGAGAGGTTGACAGACACAAAAGTCTTACCTGCCGATACATTAAAAGAGGTCAATGTCACCACCTTCTGCCCCGGCGACTGCGATGCCACAAATCCCAGATTAGTACGCAGAATACGGAACGACTCCGACAACGCATCTTGCCCGCGGGCACGTACCATGATGTCATTTATCTCCGTAACCTTCTCCGCACTTTTAGGAATCTCCGCCAGAAAAGGGGCGCTAACCACAGCCTCCATATCCTTGCGATTGCGCACACGCGTATCCACAATCAATATCAACAGCAGAATGACAGTAGGAATGAGTATTCCCATCCCGCCTCCCAACAGCAACTTCTTATACTTATTGGGATAAAAGGGAGCATTACTTCCGGAAGCAGAGTCGATAATCCGCGCGTTATTATCCACCATAGACTGGTTGAGCGCATTCTCCTCCCGTTTATTCAACAAAAACAAATACAGTGACTCCTTTACCTTCTGTTGCCGTTCAACGGAAAGCATCTCACGCTGCTTGCCCGGTACATCCCGTACTTTCCGGCGTGCCAGCCTTTCCTGACCGGATATTTCCGTCCGTTTCAATTTCAGACTGGTCACCTGATTATTTATCGACCTGTTGATATTCTGCCGCATAGTTTCAACGGAACGTGTCAATTCCTGCACTACCGGATGGTTGCCCCCGCTTCCGCTCCTCAATCGGTTACGCCTCAGCAATGCCTCGTTATAACGGGCAATCTGCCCTTCTATGACAGCATCGGTCAACCCGATATCTCCGGGAATCAGCTCGTCTTCCTTCGCGGCATCCTGAAGATACTGCTTGATAAAGGAAACCAGTTGCAACTGTGTATCCAGTTCTTTCAGTGACGATTCATACTTCCGCCCGTCCGACACATACATGCTTGCCGCCGTATTAATATCCCCCCAGTCACTCTCCTTTCTCATCACCTCAATATCCGTCTCCACACTTCCTAATTCATCTTCAATGATTTCAATCCGTTCCCTGATAAATTGTGCCGCATTGACAGCAATCCGGTTCTTGTCCTCAATAGCTTCTTCATTGTAGACAGTAATCAGCATATTCAGCACATCACCCGCACGTAACGGCGAGAAATCATCCATCATGATATTCAGAAGGGCTACATCCCCGTTCACCTGCTTGATTGACAAGTTAGAGAGGAAAAAATAGACCATCTTCTCACGCGCCTGTTTGCTCACCTTGACCGGTTTGCCCCAACAGGAAGAATCATAATTCTCCGTAGCAGATACGACCAGTCTGCCCAATGCAGTTTCTACCGTATCATTTATATTCACCGTTTTCCTGCTTTCCGCGCCACGCGAGAAATCCGAGAGTTCGACCTGCCGTTCATTTTTCGGCGTGACGAGCAAGGATAATTCAGCTTCCGGCTCCGATACAAGGAAATGTACCCGGACGGGAGCAGCCATATACAGTTCTTTCTGACGCAAGCCGTCACGCACCGCATAACTGACGTCCGCATTCAAACGGCTGATTACCTTGCGCATCAATGCTTTCGACTGGAATTGCAGCCGCTCGGTCGCCATATTGACCTGCCCCATGTAGTCACCGCTACGGATCAGCCGTATGGCAGAAGGAGTATTGGCGGGAGGCTTGATCATCACCGTCGCCGAACGGCTGTACACAAACGGTGTCCTGCTATAGTCATACCAGAAATATCCGCCGCATATCAATATGGAAAGAACATACCATTTCCAATAGGAAAGCAGATACATTAAAATATCGACCAGATTTATCGACTTATCTTCTTCGGCAAGTATTTTCTTAACTTGTTTTTCCATGTTCATCCATCGTTAGTTATTTCGTCAATAATATGCCCAGTGAAACAGTGGAAGAAATAATACTCAGGAGCAATGTATAAAAGCCCAATGTACGCCGTTCCTTCACGGTAGCCTCGGCAAACTTCGGCTGCACGTAGACAATATCATTCTGCCGCAGGTAATAGCAGGGAGAGTAGAACACATCCACCGAACGGACATCATGCAGGTACATGTTCCGTTCATTATTTTCTTCCCTGATTACCGCCACCCTGTCCATCGTCGCATTCGCCGACAAGCCGCCGGCACGGTTGATGGCTTCCAGCAAAGTGATCCGGCTGTCCTCCACCTGCAACACGGTCGGGCTTCCTACAGCCCCCATTACAGTAATCTTGAAATTCAGGATATCCACAAACACCAACGGGTCACTAATCAGGTTTTCGCTGATTAACCGTTCCCTTATCATATCCCCCACCTCTTTGCGGGTCAAATCCACCACTTTCATCTTTCCGAGAATCGGAAGTTCGATATATCCATTCAAATCCACCCGATACCCTTTCTCCTGCTTCGGAGCATTGGTAGCGGCGACTTCCCCTTCATCCGTCACCTGAAAACCTCCTCCGGTAGAAATATTGAAAGGTGCCGCCAACTCCGGATTGCGGGAGTTCACTACAATACCAAGCCGGTCATCCCGCTGAATTTTCATATCCACCTGAGCGTTCATCGGATAAGAAATATCCTCTCTCATATTTTCCAGATACACCATCTTCTTCGTATTCACACAAGACGTCAGTATCAATACGAGGAAGAACAATCCTGCACATGCATTTTTTTTCATACTCTTCTTATTATTTTATTTTCTGATAAAGGTTCAAACATCGTTCTATCATTAATTCTTTGGTAAACATCGTTTCATATCGTTGGCGGGCCCCTTCGGACAACCGGCCGTACAAACTGTCATCAGCCAGAAGTGTAGTTATCGCCTGAGCCAATGATTCCGGGTCTTCCGGTTCCACATTTATGCCCGACAAGAGATCCGCGTTCACCCAACTCACCCCTGATTCGGGGATTTCCGTAGCAATTACCGGCTTCCTGCAGGACATGGCTTCTATCTGCACGATACCAAATGCCTCTGTCTTCCGGACAGAACTCAGACAAAGCACATCACAAGCGCCGAAATAACCGGACAGTTCCTCATCCCCTACAAAACCTATCAATTTCACCTTATCCACGATTCCCAACTTCTCGATCAATGCCTGCAAATATGTCCGAAGCGGGCCTTTGCCGCCTATCAGCACGATGCAATCATCATTCAGCCGGCGGGCGGCGCGTATCAGATATTCATATCCTTTATATTCTACCAGACGTCCTAAAGAGAAGATAATCCTCTTTCCGGCATATTTCCGCCTGATTTCCCTCACCAGTTCCGGGGTGGGTTTCACCTCGTCCACTCCGATAGGGATACTACAAACTTTATGTTGCACTTTCCGCAAAAAGGGAGATTCCTCCACATACACCGATGTCGTCCCGACAATCGCATCAGCTCTCCGAAGCAGCCAGTCCTGCAAGGGGCGATAGCACCTCAGCAGCATCTTCTGTTTCAATATGTCACTGTGCCAGTGAAGCACAACCCGTCCTTTATACCCGGACAGGAACAAAGCAAGGCACGCCATCGGATCAGGATGATGAATATGGATCACATCATACTCTTCGTGTATCTTGCGCAACCGGAATATCATGGCAGGAGACAGCATGGTCGCCGCCACTTTCTTCCATGTGGGCACGCACAATATCCGGGCGTATTCATTCAGCCTGATATCTCCGGGCAACTGCCCTTCCGCCGACGCACACAGCATATCGCAATAGACATTTTTCTGTGACAACCCCGTCATGATATCAAACATCACTTTCTCTATACCGCCACGAATAGGGTAGAATTTACCAATTTGTAGAATTTTCATTATGATATAAAAGACCTTTCCAATAAAATATCAAACATATCTTCCCAGGAACAGGCAGCCGGTTCCTGTTTCCCAAAGTCCGGTACGGGATTCAAAAAAGAGAAATCCCCTTCCAGTAGTTTCCGCATCTGCCCTTTCAATATTCCCGGAGCTGACAGGCTGAAGAAAGCGACAGCCTTCCCTCCTGCGGCAGTCTCATGCGCGTAAGGTAAATCAGCCAGCAGCATCGGTTTGCCATTCACCATAAATTCGGAAATGGGCAAGCCCCATGTTTCTATTTTCGAAGGAAATACCAGACAATCCGCCGCGTTATAGTAACCGAAGAGTTTTTCCTTGCTCATAAATCCCGCAAAGTCGATGGAATCCACTTCTCCGTACTTCTTGTACAACCATTGCGCATAGCTGTTTTCCTTTCCACTCACAGTCAGCACAACCTTGAACTTACCCGCCCCCGTTTCCCGCTCCAACAGACTGGCGGCCGCACACAACAGTTCGAAGTTCTTATGGCAATCAGGGGTAGAAGCATAAAAAAATGTAAAGCAAGGGAGTCGGATATTCCCGGCAACGACCTGTATATCCTTGCGTTCGGGGGGAGATACTATAAACTTCTCTTTTTTTACTCCCAACATCCGGCTGAATCCTGTCCGTAACCATTCTTGCTGAACAATCAAATAGTCATTCCGGCGGACGTTGATCCGGTAAGCAAAACGGGTGAACAAAGCGAATAACACGATCTTATAGTCAAACCGGAAATCCCTCCAGGAAGATTTGTAAAAAGGGAATGAAGTCTGGCAATAGACCGCCCGATGTTCCGCTATCACTGCGGGGGTTGTGTCGTGAAGGGACAACCAAAGATATACAGGAGCCAATTTCTTTGAAATCCGGCGCATCGTTACATATTCACACCACAGCCTACGTCCCCATCCTTTAATGATGTCCGCCATCTCGATATACTCTATCCCCGGATAGTCCGCCAGTTCCCGTTTATGCACCAGCGCAACCACACGATATTCACCGCTATCCGCTAAAGTAGAAAGATAACACAAGCAATCCCTGAGAATGGCCAGCGTACCTCCTTTGCGCAAACTCACCGCCGAAACCACGATTGTTCTTCTTCCCCTATGCATTTCCGGAAACCAGTTCATAAAACAAATCGTTCCAATGCCTCATAATCCGTTCTTCCGAAAAAGCCTTGGAACGGGCGAATGCACGCATCCCCATCCGTTTTCTCAATTCCTCTTCTTCCATCAATCTCAGAATCCGGTCGGCTAATGTCGGAAGGCTTCCTTCCGGCACCAAAAAGCCATTTTCTCCATCCGTGATTATATCTTTAGGGCCGCATTTGCAAGCAAAAGAGACTATCGGCAATCCGAAAGACTGCGCTTCCAGCAGTACCATAGGCAGACCTTCATAGCGGGAAGACATTACCAGTATGGAAGCTTGTTCATATTCTTTCTCTATATGGCCGGTAGATGGTTTCAAACGTACACAATGATTGAGCTTATTTTCATCAATCTGCCGTTGCAGGCGTTCCTCCCATTCACCGCCGCCGATAATATCCAACTTCCATTCCGGCTGAAAATAATGGACTATAGCCCAGGCGTCAATCAGGTAATCAAATCCTTTCTGATAACTATATCTGCCGACAGCAATCACTCTTTTATTATCCAATAGCGCCGGCCGGGCTACAGGAAATGTGAGCGCATTCGGAATAACCGCAATATCAGGCCAATCCCCCCAATAGGATTTGTCCTCATGTGTCAGTACAACAAAGCGGTCATACTTCTTCACTGTATTCCCATCCCTCCGGCTTCTCCATCGGTCTACGATTTTCCAAAGCCCCCTACGCCCGTATTGCATACGTTTGTAACGTGAAAAATGAATTTCAAGCACTTTACGGCTGCCATCTTTTATCTTCCATAAAAAAGAAGCGTCATTGCAGAACATGGAAACGGTAATATCAGGCTTTATTTGTTTCAGAGTGGTTGTCAGGCGTCTTTTATGTTTCCATTGTTTCAGCGGATAACGGATAACTTTATTCAAGAGTGATTTTCCATTATTTGTTTCGTAATTAATTCCCAAATCATGGCATCGTATGCGTTCATCCAGTTTAAAAAAAGGTGATTGCCCACGCTGTTCCGTAGTGATGATAACTACCTCATGACCACGACCGGACAGATAATTGGCTTTATTTGCCAATACCCGTTCCATTCCTCCAGAGTTATAGGTTCCGGCTATACAATAAGCTATTTTCATTCAAGTAATGGTTCGGAATCCTGTTCTTCTTTCCAGTCCAGACAATAAAACAATGCGTAAATGAGAAAAAGGTCGGTTGCTACTTTCAACCAGATAACAAAGCTCAAGGCCAGCATACAAACAGACAATAAACGAAATGACGGAAATTTACGGGAGAATACCCGGGCATTGTAAACAAAGAACAGGGCAAAAACACTGAAACCTGTTAATCCGCAATACAATATAAAGCGGCAATAACCAATATCCGTGCTATACACCCAACCGTCAAACAAGCCTGTGCCGATTATCCAACCTTTGAAATTCTCCGGCCAAATCCACATGACAGCTTTCAGTTTATCAGTAGAGTCCGTTTGCCATTGACCTTTTTCCACCCATTTGAAAAAACCTTCGAAAGCAAACCGTATGCTCTGATAAAATCCATCGTCGTTCTGATACAGATAGATGCCCGCGACCACAAATAAAACCAGCAAACTTCCGAAAACAGAATAGAACTTGATAGTATCGGCCGGTATGACCAGACGATAAAATCCGGTTGAATACATGATATAGGCCAATCCCATTACCATTCCGACAGTAGTAGTCCGCGAAATCATATTTCCCAGAATCGAGATAAGAAAAAAGGAAACCAGATAAACAGCTATTCTCTTCCGACTTTGCCAGACAACAGGGTCTTCACACAACAAATAGGCTATCAGAAGCAATACAACGGAAAACCGTACACCGGCAGGATCCAATGAAGCTCCGATACCGTACAACCGGTTTATCTCATTAAAGAAGGACTGCCCCTGTACAATGTAAGTATCTACCAGCATCTTGAATGCAGGAATACGATCTATCAATTGAGACAATATGCACTGCGCCACACATACAAATGACAAATAGCCTATCAACAAACGCAATGTCACTTTTCCATGGCACAAGCGAATCGCGGCACATACTGTATAAGCTCCTCCCAACCATGTAAAAAATGAGAAGAAATAAGTCACGTAAGCATAATCATCGGTATTATTCTGGTCAATAGCCACCAAGCATATGAAGGAGAAAATAAAAACAATTCCGACGGCTCCCATTAGTTCCTTCGAGATAGTGACTCCATGCTTGCGGCATCCTTGATAAACAACCAACAGGATACTGATAACTGCCAGCACCACTTTGGTATTTACAACAGGAAAAAAAGAAAATTTGAACGGAAAATAATATCCGCTCACAATCATTGATATAAACAACATAGCTAACAAACGTACCATTCTCTATCTGTCTGCCGCACTATTTATAAATAACCCCATAGACCAATTTGAATACAAACCGATAGTATAACTTCAACAGGAAATCGTATCTTTTTACAGCCACCAGTTGAAGCAACCGCGTCCTCAACGGAAGGCGTTTATTCTTCATCACATATCCATTCGCTTCAGGAAACCACTCCGTCCATTGCCTGTAACGGGATTCATCATCTGTTATCAAAAGCGGGAGTTTTATATTCAACTTCAAGAGAGGAATAAATTCCGACAGCAAACCAGCATAGGAAGAAGCGGAAATAAACCGTTCCGCCTCCTGCACATTGTTTGTCACCTGCCGGATATGTTCCGCCGAATAAGTCTTGGTCAATGAACCTGAATTACTCTGCCCGTAATGATAGAAAGCCCGGTTGATGATTGCCACCCTCTTCGCACATGCAAACAGTTTCATCATCACCATCATGTCCTCACCCATATTCATCCCTTCTATAAACCGGATATTATTCTCTACATAAAGAGAACGGCGAACCAGAAAAAGCCATAAATTCCAACGCATCACTCCGCACATCATTTGCCGCAATGCCTCATCGGGAGTTACAAAGAGAGGCTGTTTCATATATCGTTCATCCGACTTGAATGTCAGAAACCATTCATGCCCGACAATATCCAGTTCTTTCTCCTGCGCTTCCTTCAGCAGGCATTCCAATGTATCCGGTTCAATGAAATCATCCGCATCGACATAATATACATATTCTCCCGTCGCATACTCCAAACCGGTATTTCGCGCGGCCGCAACTCCACGGTTCCGTTCATGGCGCAATACCTTGACTACAAAATCTCCGGTGGAATATTGTTCCGCATAGGACATCAATATATCCAAGCTTCTGTCCGTACTGGAATCATCTATAAACAGAAGTTCAAAACGCTGAATAGTCTGCCTGTTCAAAGAATCCAGACAACCCCCCAAAGTTGCCGACGCATTATATACGGGAATAATCACCGAGACAGTCATGCTCTCCATATTCATTTGACGTTCTTCAGAACCTGTGTTTTCGCCCGTCCGCCAACCATCAGGGCAAGCATATCGGGAGCCATCTTATTCAACACAAAATAAAGTCCCAGACAAACTCCTAAAGTAATGAAAGGTATCAGTATATAACTTATCATCAGCCCGCTACCGGAGTCGGCCAGAGAGGTACGGGAAAAGAAACCCTTTGTCCAATTGATGATATACACTTCGTGGGCTGCATATATAAAGAATACCGTACCGGACAACTTCATAAACACACCTGTCCAAAATCTTCTGGTCATTAACCAATTTGTCAGATTGAAAGCTGTCATTATGCCTGACAGCACATATATCCTGACAATATACGCGTGTCCCTCTCTTCCATTGCTGACGATAGCCCAACATAAAAACAAGAAAGCTGTTACCGCCACCGTGTACCGATACCTTGAACAGAACTCCAATATCCTCTTTTTATAAATGCCCATATAGGCTCCTGCGCCGAAAAACATAAAAGCAGACATGCTCAGTCCTGCCACATTCGACTCCCACGCAGACAAATACAGGATAGTCAAAACAAGCAAACCATACGCCTTCAGATATTTAAAGAAAACATAAAATAAAGGTGAAAGTACGGACATACAAATCAAGTCCCGTAAAAACCACAAAGGATAATTGACAGGAGTCTGCCAGAACAGCACATGCCATGCAGTATTCCTGAACTTCAGCAAATCCTCACCCGGTTCCATCGAGAAAAGATAAATCAGAGCATAATTCTTTATGTACATGGCCAATATCATTATCACATTCCATAGTAAATAGGGAACCATAAGACTCATTATCCTCTTTTTCAACTGACCGTAGTAAAAGCCGGAGCTCCATTCTTCCATCTTGCGGAAAAAGAAAAAGCCTGAAAATAAAAAGAACAAGGGGTTGCGTATCCTCGACAGATTATGCGATATTCCTTCTGAAAACAAGTGATATATGTTCATTCCGGAGAGGTTCATCTCTATGGGTATTGATTTCTCGGGAAGCACATGGGCAAAAAGCAATAATACCATCAAAGGGAATCTCATAGCCGCAATCACCTCTGATTGCCTTTTTTCAGGATCTTCAATCATCATCGTATCTCGTTCAAGATTAAATCGACCACTTTCAGATGGCGGGAATTGAACTTCCGGGCAAACAACGCATCCGAATGAATGAGATATTCAAAATCCGTTTCTTGCCAGTCATTCAGTTTGTTATCTTTCCAACCAATCGCACGCAAGCAACCATGTCCTTCATTCTCCGTATCATAAAGGCGGTCACGAAAAGATGAGTTCCAGCAAATTGTCTGCACAAATATCTCATCCGCACAAAAGGTATGCCTGTACATCCGCCCGACCACTTCTTTCTGCTGAAGCAAATAACCGACACAATCAACTGTAAGGCTTACCCATTGAGTGCCTTTCTTAAAATTGGTTCCTCTGTTGCGATAGATGCCGGCCATCTGCTGTAACCGGATAAAAACCGCACGCAATGCTCTCTTTCCTGTCGCTACAACGCCACCTGTGTCCTTAAAATCTTTCGGAAACAAATGCCATCTCCGCACTTTGCGGTTTATCTCTTTTGTAATATCTCCCTGATAATAACCGACGAACTCCTTTCCTGCGTTAGCTTCAAAAAAACGATGGATATAATCCTGTGATTTAAGAGGCATATCAACACCGGAAAGCAGATGAAAGTAACTGTAACCGCCATGCTTATACGCTGCTTCAAACAATGCATATTCAGCATTCACGACACTGGCATCTCCCCAACGGACATCTATGCGTCCGGTCAAAATACAAAGTCCCGCATGTATTAATTGACAAGGCGGATATTCTTGCAGTTTCCGGTCAAAATGGATATAAATATCATTACGGACATCATCGAGTGCCTGAAGCAGCCGCGACAAGACCTCAAATTCATTATGTGCAATGATTAAATAGGCGTGTTTCATCCTTCAGGCTTTATATGAAGTGCCAACTTATTTACAATATCCATGTCCATACGGCTGAATTTACGGGCAAACAAACAATCTGAGTCAAGCAGGACATCATAGTCCTCCAAGCTATAGGTGCGAGGCCCTGTCGCTCCGAAGTCACACTTCAAGAGCTTGTCATAATACAATATATTATCTTTCAGATGCGAACTGCCTATCTCTGAAGGAATAAAGAATTCATCACCACACAATGTAAAACGGTACTTCCGCAAAACTTTCTTTTTAATTTGCAGCAGATAGGCGACACAATGGGCGGTCACACTCACCCAATTAGCGGCATTGGCATAAAACGTCCTTCTATTCCGGTAAATATGCAACTCCTTCTGAATGCGGATACAAATTCTCCATAAAAGCTGATTCAGCCGCCTCACCCGATAATCCTTATGCATGAAATTCTTCATAAAGAAATTATATCTACGCATCTTTAAATCTGTCTGATAGTCGTTATTGGGTACATATGCCAACACTTCCTTATCTTTCAGCTTCTCAAACAAACGGTGAATATAGTCTTGTGATTTCAGCGGCAGATGGACACCGGAAAGCAGATGATAATAACTGTATCCGCCATGCCTGTAAGCAGTTTCAAACAAAACATATTCCGCCTTGATTTGAGAGATATGCCCCCACCGTATATCTATCCTTTCTTCCAATATATATAAGCCTGCATACCGGATTATAAAGGCCGGCAGACTCTTCAGTTTCCTGTCAAAGTGGATATAAATATCATTCCGGACATCATCAAGCGACTGAACCAGTTTCTCCAGAACTTCAAACTCATGGTGAGCGATAATTAAATAGGCATGTTTCATTACGCCTTCTTCCGGTTTACCCCAAGTACCACTTTCAAACGATAGAGCGCCTCATCGTCGAAATACGCCATTTTGTGTATATTACTCAAGACGAATGTTTCTTCGAATGAAAGACTATCATAGTTTCCGTTGATTTTAGTTTGCAGAATGTGCGGAATACAGTCATTCACTATCGCACAATTCTTATCAGAAAGGCGGTTTGCCATCAACTCATGAAACAAAATCTGAAAACAGAAATAATCAGAAAGGGAGTCTTCCGTCTTCCAAAAATACAACAGCAAATCATATAGAGCCGAAATGACAACATTACCCCTTTGCGCGAAAATGACACTGCTCAGCATCCGTACCTTAAAGGCGGGATCCCAACCGAAATAATAAGCATAAACATTTTCCCAATAGCTCTTGTCCCTTTCTTCGTCAGAACGTTGGAACATAAAGAAATCAGCATTCTTATATTCTTCCGGGAAAGGGCCTGTCAGCAGAACGGTGGCATCCAGCCACACACCGCCATACGTCGCCAATAAAGCCAGACGCAACAAATCGGAAAAGAAAGTGCGGGTAAATCGCCGGTTATTCCGTTTTTCCAATACGAAATCCGGCAAATCCAGATAATCGGACAGGGTTGTGTCCGTAAGTCGGATCACCTGATAATCCTGCTTATATTTATCAACCGACTCAAAACAGAGCCGGATTATCTCCGGCAATTCATCTCCATCAAGCCCCTGCCCCCAATACTGCCAGATAATCTTCTGAGTTCCCAAATTCTTTTCAGGCTTCAACGGATACTTTTCTATTTCCCCATGATAATAAGCTTCAATGAGAGGAAACCAGAAATCCGCCACTTTCCGGTGCTGTTTCAAAATCATCTTTTTACGCCTTGTATTCCAATATTTTGCGGGAACAAGCCGCTTTGCCCATCGCTTCATTCTCATTTTTCCCTATAATGCATATTTCAATTTACGATACAGTCTCCGTAGCCCGTCCAACACAAAATACACGCAAGGTATTCCGTTTAGTTTGGCCAACAAGCATATTTTCTTATTCATCTTCCATTCTTTTTTTATCTCCCCCGGCAAACGGTCATAGTATTGCCACCATAACCGGAACTCTACCGTAAAATAATTCCAAGGCTTTGCCCCTGTATAATGCACTGTACCATGGCGCCGGACTTCTTCCCAGTCCTGTTCAGTATATTTCTGTAAAAAGGACTTCTTATATTGGGGCAGATAAAAAGTGCGGATAGAATTATGATAAGGAGCCAGACCGATTATCCTTCCCTTACACAACCGATTAAGTACGTCCTGATCCGGAAACTCCAGATAGTCTGCCTTTGAAGCTTCCAAGAATTTATCGACCATCTTGTCCCGACGCATCTGTTTCAGGTTCATTATCAGGAAACCGGAATTAATATATTCCATCGGATCACAGCCTATTGCCTTAAAACGTTCCATCTGGAACTCTAAAGGGGCTTCAAAAACAGCAGCTAAATAATTTCTTCCCAATTCGACTGAATGGTATAGTCCAACCAAATCATTACGGACTATCACATCGCAATCAATATATATCACTTTATCGTATTCCGGCAGCAAGTCCGGCAACAATAGCCGATAAGATGCCGCTTCCGTGTACTTGGCATCAACATAGATATCTTGCAAACGGCCTTGAAGGTTCACAAAAGAGTAGCGCGCACACTGCCCGCCTATTACTTGTATCTTTTGCCTTAACCGCTCCGGCAGTTCCCCGCCAAGCAGGCATATGACATGAAGCTGTCCGTCCGGTCGCATGTTTTCAAAGATTGAATACAGACAAGTGGCCGCAGGGATAAAATAATCAGGGGTAAAAGCAATTACCAACGGAACAGGAGTATGGTTCATTTGATGTATATTTACTTCCATAAGTGCATACGATTATTTACAATACATTTAGCAAGAAACAATAACAAGCGGTACTTTCGGGTGCCTGCCTTCAGCCTGTTTACTATATCGCAGAGTTCATCAGGCTCTATATATCCCCGATGACGGAATTCATTCAATACATACCTTTTTTCTGCATCAGATTTCTCATGGCAGGAAGAAATGCCGTCACATCCATAATAACAGATGGTCAGTTCCACTCTCTTGTAGCTCCGGTGATTCACCACCATCTCGTAAAATAACTGTTCATAATCACCCACTATTGCCAATGATTCGTTGTATGGACGAGCCTTAAGCAAGCTTGTACGGATAAATAAAGACTGGTGGCAGACGGAAAAACGTCTCAGAAAAAATTGCATATCCACTATTTGCGGAGCTTTCCATTGCGCAACCCCATCCGCATACTTCAAGCACGCATTGCCACACACAAAGTCCGTATCCAACGAATGAAGAACTTTCCGCAAAGTATCTTTTTCATAGAAAGTATCTCCCGAATTAAGAAAAAGACAGTAACTCCCTTTCGCAATGGAAACTCCTTTATTCATTGCATTGTACACGCCTTTATCTTTCTCGCTCACCCAATAATCTATATATCCCGCATATTCTTGGATAACCGGCACACTGTTATCGGTACTTCCGCCATCAATCACAATATACTCCGCTTCTCCGTCCAGATTCCTTTTATTGTCAATGACAGACTTGACGGTGGACTCCAGCATTGCACCGTTATTATAATTGATTGTAATAATCGAGACTTGCATTATTGCTTTTCTAAAATACGGGCAGGAACCCCAACCACAGTTACGCCCTGTTGCAATACCGATTTCAGGACAACAGCCCCTGCGCCAATCTTCACTCCGTCCGCTATGATTATCCCCCCTAAAATCTGCGCATTCTGTCCAATATCCACATTGTCACCAATAACAGGAGAGTCATCGGGAAAAGTCCCTTTACTTCCGATGCAACAAGTACCATGTATGGTACAATTCTTTCCGATACGTGATTTCGGATTCACAATGATGGAACCGTAATGATATATTTTCAGACCTGTATCGAAACAACCCGCACTTATGAAAAAACCAAGGCGGACACCCAGAATGTTCTTTTTTCTGAAATAATAATATTTCAGCAGCCTGTTCTTTTTATAAGCAGTATAGAATTCTTCCTTACGAAGGGCTTTGATATACTTTCTAATCCAATATTGCTCGGTCTTTAAAAGCCAGTCCAAGATATAACCTTTCGATAAAAAAGGATAATAATCGATGTGATCCAAATTCAGGTAATCTCTCAATTTCATATTTTCATACTATAGCTACAGATAGTCACGCAGTTTCTCCAAATATGCAAAACCATACTTTAAATCCGGCTCCATATAATTGCCTTCCGCCCACTCGTTCCAGGATTTTATAAAAACAATCCTGTCCTTCTCCTGCTTATGTTCCAAGACCTCCTTGACATCTTGCAGATGTTCCGAAAACAAATCCGGGGTAGAATTATGAAACACAAGCCCGTTGCGCCCCGTTCGGGGAGTATGATCCCAGTTAGGTATGATGGTCGGATAAACATTATGGTTCAATTCCGCCTTGCCTACGAAATTTCTCTTTGCTTCCTTATAAGAAACGATACGGGGAGCACCTGTATATTTATGTCGGAACAGAGTAAGAAATCTTCCCCACAGAGTGCGATAGTTAAGATAATCAAACATCCGCACTATATTGACAGCATCATAACCCAGCTTTAATAGTTTATTAATATTCTCTTCCGAATAGGTTTGGGCGACAAAATGTATCCCTGAAATTCCATTCTCATCAGCCAGTCTCCGCCACAAGCCAATAAAAGCCTGCACGTCAGGCAGAGCCAAAGGAGAATATATCATAAATAGAGGTTTCCCGTCAACACGTATGTATCGAGGATCTTTAAACGCCGGCAATAATGAATAGAAATGTTCCTTATAATCATCTTCCGAACCATATTGCTGTTCAATCAGAGTCTCCCGTCCGTTTACTCCATGGAAAAATCCTTTCCACGATTCATTGGCCCAGGCCAGACAAAACGGATAATCGGGAGTTCCGGATGACAGGACTTCCTGAAAAGGCCTTTCCAACAATCGCTTTCCATTGCCAAACCAATAATGCCAGTAACAGAAACCTTCTATTCCGTACTCTTCCGCCATTTCAGCTTGTGCCTCCCTCACTTCCGATACACGCAAATCATAATATCCCAAATCGGCGGGTACACGTGGCTGATAATGCCCTCTGAATAAAGGTTGGGCCTTTCCGACATTCCGCCACTCCGTAAAACCTTTTCCCCACCAGTCATCATTTTCCGGTATCGGGTGGAATTGAGGTAAATATAAGGCTATGATTCTATTTCCATCATTCATATCATTTGTCTTAGCATATTCTCATTCTTAATGAATCGTCATCAAAATTCCGCATCATTTCCCATACTCCTACAGCCAGGTTGGTCTGGACAAATGATTTTCCCTCTCTTCGACAGGCGGCAATTTCATATATTCATTATAGTGTCTTGTCAAATATCTATCATAGTCGCGTATCGCCATAAAGGAACGCCCCTCAAAAGAAACATCAATGTATTCCTCAAATAACTTTTTATCATGCCTTTCTTTCATTAGATAACGCCCATTGGTCGCTCCTGCAAATCCGGCTTTCGAGTAACCATATCTTTGGGAATATTTTGTACACAATCCTTGCCAGACTTTTGGTGAAAACAACTTTGATATCAGGAAGTATATTTTTTGCTTTATTGTACGAGCCGATCCGGAAGGAGCTTCACTAAAACGAATCAAATCCTGCAATCTCCAGCAGACTCTTAAAAAACGGGCGCACTCTTTCTCTGAAACAGGCATTCCGTCGACAGGAAACACATCGATATATATGCCATACCTGAAAGGCGGAATTCTTTCCTCATTACAAAGAGTTCGCGTATCATGCACTTTCGCATAAGCATCAAAATAAAAGAATGAGCGGTCATTTCTGCCGACAATACATTCATAGTGAGGATGGTTCCCATTGTAAGCTTTCAGAAATCGCTCATAGTCAGGACGAGGCATCATTATATCAATATCGTCATCCCACGGGATAAAGCCTTTATGCCGGATAGCGCCTAACAATGTCCCTCCACCCAAAGAATACCGTATACCATTCTTCCGGCAAAATCGATCCACATCCCCAAGCATATCCAGAAGAATCGCGTGCATTTCTTCCAACGCTATTTCTTTTCCCATCATTCAAAACTTAAAATTGTTCTTTCAATGCCTTCTCTTAAAGAAACAGAAGGTTTGAAGCCTATATCTTCTATCTTCCTTGTATCCAAAGCCACGCGTTGATAGGCACAATACCCGGATTGGTCAGCATCCTGTTTATAGTTGACCGAAATGCCTTTTTCCGGAAAAGTGTCAGCAATCATGCAGGCTATTTCCCGGATGGACATCGGTTCCGTTTCATTAGCCAGGTTATAAGCCTCCCCCTTTTTCCCAAATAAAGTGAGCTGAAATAATCCAAGAATCACGTCATTGATATAGCAGAAAGAGCGAACGGCGGAGCCATCACTCAAAAGAGTGATATCCTGACAATGAAGTGCACTATGGATAAAGTCACTCATCACCCTCCCGTCATTATCTGTTTTCATTCCCGGTCCGTAGCTATGGGCTATGCGGGCTATGACACTGTTTATACCGTATTGGGTAAAATACCCTTTTATGATTGTCTCTGCCGCCCGTTTACTTTCGGGATAACAGGAACGGCTGTCAAGAGGATCCACTTTGCCAAAAGAGTCTTCTGACAGGCATTGGAAAGAAGTCTCCCCGTAAACCTCGCGTGTAGAAGCGAATATTACTTTCTGCGGCTCTTTATCACGCGCAAGCTCCATTACATTAAAGGTTCCGATAATATTGCTTTTGATTATTCCCAGAGGATCATTCTTTATATAATACGGGCTGGCATTCCCTGCAAAATGGTAAATATAATCTATTCTTCCTACGTATGTTATGGGAGAACAGACGTCCTGATGAAGAATAACCAACGAGGAGTCATTCATGAACTCCTTATAAAGCTCCCGGGTTTTATCAAGTGAACGCGAAAGAGCTACCACTTTTATATTTATTCCTTTCTCACGAACCAAGTAAAGAAAAGTATATATCAGATAGGTGGCAAGCATCCCGTTGGCTCCCGTTACGAGAATGGTTTTGCCTTCAAAATCAAACCAGGGGAATCTAACTTGTGTTATCTCACGCAAGTCATTCCGGACAATATCATTGCTATATCCAAACATTTGTTTTTATAAAGTTAGAATCCAAAAATCTGTTGATTTTCATGCACTTGCTCCATAGCGCGGAATACAAAAAAATCAGTGGGTGTAGTTATTTTAATATTCTCCATAGGCCCGATGATAGTGGACAGTTTGCGACCATAATAGCTCATCATGGTACAACAGTCTATAAAGTCGTGCTTTCCTTCTATCCGTGCCGATTCATGAGCTTCCAGGATATCTTTAAGGATAAAACTCTGCGGGGCACGCGCTATCAGCGAATCGGCACGTGAAGGAATAAAAAGAGAACCGTCCTGCTGACTTACAACAAAGGTTTCGACAGCAGGCACACAGGTGATACAACTACCTGTCTTTTTTACCAAGGCAATATTTTCAATGATAGTCCCTTCATCAATAAGCGGACGGACTCCATCATGGATAAGGACAATACTATCCGCCGGATAATGCCGGGCAGCAGCAGATAATCCGTGATATATGGAGTCCTGCCCTGTTTCTCCACCGCATACAACTTCCACGATCTTGTTCAGCTCGTATTTCTTGACCAGCTTATGCATATAAGGTATCCAGCCTTCTATGCATACCACTATAATTCCGTCTATATCAAGGAGATTATCAAAAACCTCAAGAGTATAGACAATGATCGGTTTCCCATTAAGTTCAAGGAACTGCTTGGGCTTGGCTACCGAATTCATGCGTTTGCCGGAACCACCCGCAAAGATTACAACGATGTTCATTATGTTTCTTATTTTATCAGCCCGCCACAAAAGCGGATACCGTAGCATCTAAATCATTCCGATAGGAGATATAATCCCGTTTGTTCTTAAAAATAAAGTCCTTGTCTATCTTCCTCCCTTTCAGGACATCCTTTAACTCCTGCTCTTCCATGATGACTCCTTCCGGCTTCCACCTCAAACAATGAAACCACTCTATCAACCCACCGAATCTGCCGGCACTCCTTATCGGATTGAAGCCTTCCAAATTGTCGGAAGTAACAAATAGCACCGGTGTCTCAACTCCCAGACAAGGAAGCGCGCAATGAATTCTGCTTGTCACGACATATTTAGCTTTTGCATAACGATGAATCAATAGTCTGGCATAATCCATTTTTTCATCATCATCTTTGAATCTGCCCTGTTCAACAGTATGACAGATATAAATGGCATCAAACAGCACTTCGTCCGAAAAAAGTTTGGAATAGGTATCATAAAAAGCCGCTGCATGAAGAATACGGTCTAACCGTGCGGATATATAGCTGACTTTACTCTTAAACTCATAATTAAATATTTTACCAAGCCTTACAGCAGGTCGCAAGTTCCTGAACAATACGGAAAAGGCATGTAGCCATCTGAAAAATAAATGACGTCTTTTTCCGTATAAATCATAATACGGATCGACGAATATCACAGTGTCATCATGGATATCAGATTTATACTTACGGTTCAAGCATATCGTAAGACAACCGGAAAAATAGCTTTTTACACCTTTGCTTTCAAGCAGTTCTTTTGTCCCCGTATCACGGGCACCAATAGGCTCGTATTTCTTTAAATAAGATATGACCTCGGGTGAAAGCAGCCGCCCTGCTACATCAGGTACAATATGAAAAGACACAAACAAAGGCATTATACTGTCAGAAGGCGGGAAATTCTCCGGTTTATGCATAAACCAGCCGTTCATTATTGTCCTGACTTTTTCGCTCGATTGAAATGAATTCATCTGCTCCCTTTCCACATATGTGTCTACTTTGTCATAGTATTGTTCCTGAGCTACACTTTGTATATAATCACCTATGTTTTTAGTACAATACGTTCCGGAACAAATCAGCACCCCATTCTTCATAACAACTTATTTTTTCTAATTCTATAATACCCGCTTCCTGTCTTTATCATCCGACTATCTTAATTTTTATGGCAGTAATCCTGCTTAAAATAAATTGCCGTTCCGAAACTGTACATCCTATCAGGTAAACTGTGATGCCCACACTCAGGATGCAAGTCAGGCTCACGATAATAAAACGCCCCCAACCTTCCTGCATTTGAAAATAAACAGATACAGGAATAATGGTGGCAGTGAGAGAGACAAGCAAGACATTCGCACAAACATTTTTCAAATACCGTTTTACGGAAAACCCGACCACAAAACGCAAAAAGGAAAGTCTCAATACCAGACAGCATACAGAAACAAACAGGGCAACGACCAAAGTGGACTCCGGCGGGAAACCGAACTTTAAACAAAGGTATGACAAAGGGAAATTCATTATCAGCATTCCGCCAACAGCTAACTGATAATTCCGTATTTTACCCGTTGCCGCCTGAAGGGTAATCAACGTATTGGACAAGACATCACACAATGAAGCAAGCAAAACCAACCGGATAAAATTTACCGTATGCTCCGGGTACTGCGTCAGCCACAAAGTCAAAATAAAGTCTGTTTCAAACAATACAGGCAAGGTCAGAATAAATATGGTATAGAAAGAGAAACGGGCTCCCCTCTCCACAAGAGACATCATATATGAATAGTTGCCGGAAGCATAAGACTTTGTAATTTGTGGCCTTAAAGCAGTCATAAAGTTATTAGCGAAAGAACATACCACAGTATTAACAGAACCGGCTATCCCACGGGCAGCATTCAAAACAGGGCCGACAAACAAGTTCAATAAGACATTGACTCCTTGCGTCTTCAACAGGCTGGCCGTACCGCCTATAAAATTCCATCCGGCAAAAGAACTCATTTCCACCCAACACGACCTGTCAAAACAGATACGCAAACGGCACTCCGCAAAATTCTTCCGGCAATAGAGAATGTAAATACACTGAAGCACTATGCTGACAGCCGCCAATAATAAGGAATAAACAATCAGACGATCGAAATTCCAGGAAATATAAGTTATAAACAAGACTATGAACAGACGCAATAATACATCCAAGATACCTATGTAAGCAAACGCGCTCATTCGTTCGTGAGAAACAATAGAAGCATTATAAGGCACACTAAACAAGCCCGACATAAAAGACAGGACGGATGCTTGAAATACCCAGTTCGCCGCATGGAGCCGTGCAGAGGGAATGGTCATTTGCGTATTTAAGAACCAAACGCCGGCCGTTTCTGCCAGAATGAATATAATCCCTGCCAAAGCGATATGAATCAGCAAGGAAGTAGAAAAGACATATTTCAAACGTTCCATGTTTCCCTTACCCAGTTCAAAAGTGAGGAACCTGCTGACAGCGGAAGACAATGAACTGGAAATCAAGGAAAACATGGCGACAAATCCGCCTACCACATTATAAATGCCATAATCTTCCACCCCTAGCGTATTCAGCACCACCCGCGATGTATATAACGCCACCAACATACCGAAAAGCATGCGGACATAGAGCAATAAAGTGTTTTTAGCAATGCGTCTGGTATTTGCAGACAATTCGTCCAATCTGTTTTATTTTAAAGATTATATTACTAATAAAACCGGTAAATCCCCCGGATACTTTCTCTAATTTTGATGAGCCGACAATGAAAACCGCATCATGAACTTATATGTTTTCACTAATATTTTCAATCCTTTGCCCCCCAATAAGGAGATAAACTTATCTCTTACATTACACATTTTTTCTACCGGATAATAGGTATGGTCATAGGGACGGTCTATTATTTTCTGATGTTCGGAATAATCCAAAGTCCCTTTTCTTATATGAATGCCTGCTTCATTGGAATACTGTTTATATACTAGAATCTGTTTCAACAAGTCTGCTATTTTAACAGGCGGCTCATTGGCATTTCTAAAAAGGGTCTCTTTGGTTGTATGCCCGTAAATACCTATGGCCTGATGATCATTACCATCGACAGCTATTGTAGGCACTCCTTCCTCAAAAGCAACTTTGACACTACCTGAGCTCGCGATGCAGACATCACTTTTGACAAATATAGATCTGGGTATCGGAAATGTATATCCAAAATAGAAGCATTGTATATTGGGAGTTTTATGCAACGAACACAAAATATTATCAACGACTTCTTTTTTACGGGAACTTCCTATTATATAGACATTAATCACTGATCGGGCGAACTCATTGGCAAACGTTATTATGGACTGAACCATATCAGGCACATATGCCTTTTCCAGTCTGCCGATACTCAGGATATTGTAATCTGCCTTTCTTATCTTCTCCACCCGCTCATCATATATATCTTCTACAGTAAAGGAAATGCTACCAACCGCCGCCAGTCCCAAATTTTCCAAACCCGAATACCCTTTTAACAAGGCAGGAATGGATTTATTACAAATCCCGAATAAAAGATGCTGTTCCTTCTTATAAAGAAAAAAAGACTTCATGGACATTGAAAGTGTAGGAAATGTCTCGCTTAAAAGATAACAGATATGTCTGGCGCCTAACTTTTCAGCAAAGTATTCCCCCCACACGGCCGTCGATATGGTATGTGATTCAATGACAACCAGCTCAGAAGCAGTATATTTGATGATACGGGCAACAATCTCTTTTTTCCTCTTTTCTGATACCCAGGACAACTTGAGGTGAAGTTCAGGTATATAATTTCCGGCATATTGCACGAAGTTGTCAATCATGATCTCATTCTGATAGTGATAATAACAATCGACTACCCAGCCATTTGAAGCCAAATATTCCATTTTTCTTGAAATATACAATTGAGCGCCCGCTACATTGTCTATTGAATGAGTCAAGAATATATATACCTTTTTCATCTTATTACAAACCTGTTTTTAACGAAAAGGATGTGATGTCATTCATAAACAGAAAACATGTCGCATACTAGATTGGCTAAATGTCGCAGCCCTTGGTCGCAAGGTAGCTGAAATAAAGTCATACACCAATTATCATTTCCTTCCAGTATGTGAGGTCCTGTTTCAGTTATCGCGACATCCCATCCAATGCTTCTCACGCTTGGGATTCTCATAGCCGCCTGTTTCGCTAATGCTATTGCCTGATCATAATACGGGATTATGCAACCCGTTATTCTTTCACCACTCACAGGATGTATATGGAATCGTTCCCCTGACGGATGCTTTACCACAGCAGGTTGGCAAACAACACCGCGACAGTCAACAGGAGCCGCAATTCCACCTGTGGCAAAGTTGTCTGTACGAGCCTTTACCCCTATGCGTAAAACAACACTCCACACATCAACCTTCTTTATACTTTCATCATAGAATGTTACAATCCTCAAAGTATTGAGACTTGACGGATTCAATTTATTCAACACGCTATGCTGAACGATGTGTTCTTCGTATAAATACTCCCCCGGTTTGTTTACAGTAGAAACAACATAATCATATAACTGCCGCATTGACGTGAAATTCTGTTTCGGGAAAATAATCCCTTGACCAGCCTGTCCTTTTATGGGTTTAATGACTACCTTGCTTATACATGTGGAGTGAGAATCACGCATTTTCTTTTCTATTTCATCAAACGTCATCACCTGACGCCCCAACATATCTCCAAAAACCTCAGAGAAACGCAATTTGTCTTTTAACACCAACGCTTCATAAGGGTCGTTAACCTGACGTGTCAATTCGTGGCGTAACGAAGATGTGAGATACTGACGGCATTCGGAACTGTTTTTCTTAAAGAACTGCAGTTCGTAGTAGTTCTCGAACGATGCACCGTACATCCAACTATACGACAACAGTTTAAAGAACATCAATCTTCTTTTTCCAAATACATAATAATTATATTCTTTCAACTTCTGGAAATCTGCAGTTTGTATATGGTATAACAGATTTCTTATCTTTGACTTTAACTTGAAAGCACTATTACTTTTTCTTCTAATTGACTGGGCAGGAACTCCAACAACAGTAGTATTACTATCAACATTTCGCGTCACTACGGCACCTGCGCCTATTTTACAATCAGCCCCGACAATCACATCGGGAAGTATTACCGCATTAGCGCCTATTTCCGTCCTGTCACCGATAATGGCACGCCCCAATATCTTCGCACCAGGGGATATCTCACAGTATCGCCCGATACGGGCATCATGACTGATAACAGTATTCTTATTGATAAATGTACCCCGGCCAATGTTTACATTACAAGTGACAGTTGCTCCTGAAAGAATCACGACCCCCTGTTCCATACAATTGTCATATTTGCCAATAAGTGCCCTTCCTGAGACAAAAGTCGTTAATACCCCTCCGAGACAAACAATTTTTCGCGCCAACATCTCTCTACGTTGTCCTCCGCCAACGCCGATAATAACCATATTGTCCGCCTTCAGGTGTTCCTCCAATTCATCCCAGGACTTAATGACAGGATATTCATGATATATATTACTGATATCCGTATTTATATTGTCAAATAGAAATACATCCTCTTCTATATCATCCCATTTCAGGGCTGTCAAGATCTCTCTTGCACACCCTTTATTCCCGATTATTACCATTGTATGACTATAATTTCTATTTTCGATGATATTTTGTCAAGACTGCACACACACGATTGATCTCATCATTTTTCAAATCTACATGCATCGGCAAACAAAGTACTTTTTTAGCTATTTCCATAGCAACAGGCAAACTCTCGGGAGCAGCCGAGGGTAGATGCCGATATGGTTCAAAATCACTAATCAACGGATAAAAATATCTTCTGCTCAAAATATTATCATCTTTTAATTTCCCATATAATTCATCTCTATCGATTCCATATTTTTCCTTATCTATTAAAATCGGGAAATAAGGATATGCATGCTGAACTTCAGGCATATCAGATAAAACAGAAATCCCATCAATACCTTTCAACAATTGACGATATAAAAGAGCTATTTCTTTTCTTCGTTTGATATAGTCATCCACATATTTTAATTGAAGCAATCCATACGCTGCCTGTACTTCATTCAACTTAGCATTTATGCCCGGTTCGTCCACCCTCATTTCCCCCCGAAAGCCAAAATTCTTAAGAATGTCGATACGTTCTTTCATTTCTGAAGAATGAGAGACAATTGCCCCTCCTTCAATTGTATTATATACTTTGGTTGCATGGAAGCTTAATACGGATAAATCACCATAATCGAGAATTGAGACGCCATCCTTTTTCACACCAAAAGCATGTGCAGCATCATATATTACCTTCAGATTATATCTGTCTGCTATTTCTTGTATCCTATCCATCTGACAGGGATTCCCGTAGACATGTACAGGCATAATAGCCGTGACACGAGGAGTTATAGCCGCTTCTATCTTATCCGGATCCATGTTCATATAATCGGGCTCTATATCGACAAATACAGGTGTTGCCTTATTCCACAAAAGAGCATGAGATGTAGCCACAAAACTGAAAGGAGTAGTGATAACCTCTCCTTGAATATTCAAAGCCTTCAAAGCTGATATCAGAGCCAATGTTCCGTTTGAAAACAACGAAATATAGTTAACGCCTAAATAATCAGCCAGTTCTTTCTCCAATTGTTGATGAAAACAGCCATTATTAGTCAACCACTTATTATCCCATATCTTCTCCAAATAAGGAATGAATTCTTCCAAAGGCGGAAGTGTAGGCCGAATGACTGGTATCGGTTGTTCAATCATTGTTTACTGTTTTTCCACAAAGCCCACCGGAACTTCAACCATGGCGGCTCCCAACATATTAATCCTGACTGCCACCTTACTTTTTCCATCCATTGTGAACAACTCTCCTGCCAGTCCTGTGAGCGGCCCCTTTATAACTTTTACTTGTTCGCCCGGCTGAATACGTTCCAAACACATTTCAACCGCTTGCTCGGAATAGTCAAGCATAAAACGAAAGCGCTCCATTTGAGAATCCGGTATTATGGCAGGAGTACTTTCTCCACGTAATACCATAAAGCGATTGACAGAAGGAAGCCGTAACACCTGAATATATTCAGCAGGAGCAAGACGGGCAAAAACAACCATGGGAACAACCACGCGCTGTACTTTTTTACAACGATCACTCCACCGGCGCAACTCTTCCTGTAATGGAAGAAAGGCTTCGAATCCCAATGCCATAAGTCGTTCATAGGTTTTCTTCTCCCTGTTGCTCTGCACACATACAACCAACCATTTTTTTGCTTTTTCACCCATAATAATTATTTCAGATTCAATGATACATACAATCAAAAAGGTAACCTCCAAGCGCGCTCCGCTCCCGCCAGTCACATTATTGACGGCTACCCCAAAATTTATATGTTTATTCCGCCTCCCTTTCAAGGCGGAAAATTCAGTTTATCAATCAGGAGCCTTTTTTAGCTCCGGCACCAAATTCATATTGTAATGTCCGGGTTAACCCTTCTTCCAAAGAGAAAGTGGGTTTGAAACCGGATTCTTGTATCCGAATAGAGTCAAACTGCGTTACCGCGCAGAACTTTTTGACACGGACGGAACTCACTGACAGTTTTTTCCTTGTAACCTTAGCCAGAACATCGAAACCATATCCGCCCAACATTCCCAACCAATAAGGAAAATGAACGGTAGGAATATGCTTTTTCAGTGAACTCCCGACATGATATACCAAATCGTTCATTGTAAAATCAGGCTTGTCAACATAGTTGAAGACATTGTAACCCGCTTTTCCATGCTCTATCAGAAAAGCTATAAAAGAAACCACATTGCCGACATATGCCATCGATTTCCGGTTTTCACCGGTACCTACCATCAAGAAACGTCCCGAAGTTATCTGACGCAACAAATTATATACATTCCCCCGATTACCTTCTCCGAAAATCACTGTAGGCCGGAGTATATTAATATTCCAAGACGGATGGGCAGCATACCATTTCTGCAAGACACATTCCGCCTGCCACTTGCTACGCCCGTAATCATTAAAAGGGTCAGTGGGATGTAACTCCGAAGGATTGACCTTGTTCAAGCCATAAACAGCAACAGAACTGGTAAATATCAACCGGTAAATCCCATTGCTCTCCATCGCACGAAGTGTATTATGCATTCCGTCCACGTTCACTTTGTAATAAAGCGATGCCGGAGTCACGTCATCCCGGTGCTCGGCTGCCAATAAAACAACCACCTCAACTCCTGCCAGCAACTCCGTCAGCTTCTGTACATCGAGTACATCCGCTATTTCCGTCACATCAGGATGAAGCTCACTCGGCCTCTTGTCAATATTCCGCAGTTCGGCACCGGAAACAGCCTGCAACAAGCTGAGCAAACGACTTCCCACAAATCCGGAACCACCAATAACAGCTATTCTCATATCATTTATCTTAATTATTTGCTATTTCATGTTTTATCCGGCTCATTTCCAGCCTGTCCAACCAGAAATGAAATACCACCCACACAACGACATCTATAAAAATCACAATGTTATTGCTCACATATTGCACTGCAATTATATTGAAGAAGCTGAACAAAAGAGCCAGAACCAAAATAAGTATCATCGCAATATGATGGGATACCCCTATTCGCAGAAACTTATGATGTATATGATTCCGGTCAGGTATAAAAAGGGGACTACGATGGCGATAACGTATCCAAACCACACGGACAACATCAAAAAGCGGCACAATCAATGTGGAAAAAGACAATACGATCGCCCCCTCCGAAAAGGGCTTTATCAACGGATTATTCATCGCATAACTAATAGCCAGAAATGCCATGGAAAGTCCCAAGGTCAAGCTGCCAGTATCTCCCATAAAAATCCTCCGTTTACCTTTTGATTTGCCAAATACATTATAATAGAAAAAAGGGAACAGTATTCCCGCAGTAATAAAAGCAAAGGTTGCGTGCAACCATGCCCCGCCATAAACAAACAAGAAGCCGAAAGTAAGGGAACCTATAGCAACCAGGCCGGAACAAAGCCCGTCTATGCCATCTATCAGATTAATGGCGTTAATGATAAAGACTGCCACAAATATTGTCAGGGGAATTCCAATCCAGGGAGACAAAAACGTAATTCCCAGCAAACCATACAAGTCATTGATCCAAAGTCCGGAAAGAGGGAGAAACGAAGCGCCGACAATCTGGGCTATAAACTTTTTACGATAGTCAATCCTTATCAAATCATCCACAATGCCAACCATAGACAATACAAGTAGCCCAGCCATCAATAGCAGGAACTGAAAAAGTATAGCAGATGGTTCCGACATATCGGCTGTTATGCCTAACTTGCACATAAAAAATATAGATAAAATCAGCAAACAGCATTGTATCGGAGCAAAGACAACACCGCCCAAACGGGGAACTACACCATCATGGATTTTACGTCCACCTACAGAATCGAACAGGCGCTTCCGGAAAGCTACCAGTAAAATCTGGGGAGTAATGATCCACCCCATAAATACTGCAAAAACAAATGATATTGCTATAAAAAAATAATTCATTTCACTCTCTACTTTTCTCAACAAATAAATATCGGCGGATATCTATTTCCAGTTAAATCTTCCACATCTATCCAGACATATTTCTTACATATCCTTGCTTGGAAGCATTCACATAATCCATTAATAGTCAACCCTTTAATCAATATAAGGTTTCTTTGCACTGTTCATCTCTATTTTATAATAGAGATGAATGATGTATAAATCAGTTATATCTAATTGATTTATAATAGATTATATAAGAATAATTCCATACAATATGTTTCATATTGAAAGAAGTTGGTGGTAGTATTCAATTATATAATTAATAATATACTGAATATGACCATATTATATGGCATAATGCTGAATCAATTATGAAGCAGATTAAATTAAAATAGCTTCTGAATCATTAATAAAGGAAGGATATGAAAACAAAACAATCAAACAATGAATTACTTTACTTGCAAGGACATTTGTCATGCAAAAATAACATGACAGATAATTCCGGCGGATTCAAATATATTAAATTTGATGAAGGGATAAGTATAGTAGAAGAATATGCGCATAAGAATTATCTTTTATTCTTTTTAAAAGGTGATTTCTCTGTTTACTGCGATCAATTCTGTAATCATACATTTCACAATAATGAAATGGTAGTATTACCTAAATCATCAATGGTGAAGATATCTGCAACGTCCAAATCCCAACTGTTGGCAATGGCGTTTGATATACCTCAAAGTAACTGTGACAAACTGTTATTTCAAGGTCTGACCCCCATTTGCGCAGGTATGGAATATAATTTTGAGCCTATCCCTATTCGTTATCCACTAATGCCTTTCCTCGAAACAGTCATTCATTGCTTAAGAAGCGACCTGAACTGTACACACCTGCATGATGTAAAACAACGTGAACTTTTCTTTTTACTGAAAGGCTTCTATAAGAAAGAAGAAATAGGAACACTTTTCCATCCTATTATCGGCAAAGAACTTGAGTTTAGAGATTTTGTCATGCAGAATTATACTAAAGTAAATAATTTGGATCAATTGATCACATTGTCCAATATGGGAAGAACGAGCTTCTTTATCAAATTCAAAGAAGAGTTCGGGACAACAGCCAAACAATGGATGATGAAACAACTGAAGAAACGTATTCTGGGGAAAATTACAGAGCCGGGCATATGTGTCAAGCAATTAATGGAAGTCTGTAATTTCGAATCAGAAGCACAACTCTACCGTTACTTCAAACAACAATTCCAATGTACCCCAAAGCAACTAATAGACCGCCATCAGGCAGAAATCTACAGTCTGTAAGAGGAAATACCAGCATTGTATGAAAAGAGAATATTATCGTACTTTTTGATAGTGCTTATTCACTGGAAATGAACTTATTTTGCATCATCATCTTTGAGAAGCAACTAAGATACGCTCTATTATAAAATAGACATTGTGCACAAATATAGATTATTAATTTGAATCGCACAAAATTTTGAGAACAAATCTTCATTCCATTTCATAACAAGTTTGTAACAACATGATTTACTTTCGCCAATGTCTCCAAATCGAAGTCCTTAAGATATACACGTGTCATCTCCTCTGAAGTATGCCCTAATCCGGCACTGATAATAGATATAGGAGCCCCACTCTCCCTGGCCAACGTTGCCCAGGTATGACGTGCTGTGTAGGTAGTCAACCGGACATTTATATTCAACAGAGAAGCTATCTTTTTCAAATATCGGTTCATACGTCCCAAAGCCAGCCGGTATTGCTCATATACAGGCGTGGGCAAAGCTGTGTCAATAATCGGGAATACGTACTCACTATTATTTGCATATTTATTAATCAGCCTCTGCATTTGGGGAGTGACCACAACATGAATCAACTGATTAGACTTGTGCCGGTGATAGCTTAATATATTACCGTTTATATCCTTCTTTTTCAAGAATACAATATCTACAAAAGCCATTCCCTGCGTATAGAAACCAAATAAATACAAATCACGTGCGATATCCATACCCGAACAGGCCGGCAAAGACAATGATGACAATTCTTTCATGTCATTCTTATTAATGGCACGCTTGACTGTCTTGCAGGGCTTGGTATGGATATAAACAAAAGGATTGACATCTTTAGATTTGCATCCATGCCGGATAGCTGAATTATAGATCGTCCGGAAATTGCGCAAATAATAGTTGATTGTATTTCTAGCCAGCCCCTGCGCATATAAGCAATCTTCATAACCGGTAACAAAACTACAGTCAATCTTTTCCATCCCGATATCCGTTTTTCGTGCGGAGATCGTATTCAGATATTTCTTTAAAGAAATACGTGTACTATGATAGGCGGCCGCAATGCCATCTTTTCCCATCGCTTTCTTATAAGCGATCTGATTATCTATGTATTGGAGAAGATTATAAGAATGATGGCTATCTTTCTTATTTGATTCTACAATATCCTCTACGGAATAGGGTTCATTCGCTTTTTCCAGTTCCAGAACCCTGTTTTTTAACTTCTTATATTCCCGCCTCAGTTCCCTATTTATTTCCGCTATTTCTTTCAAAGAATAGGCAGAAGATTCACAATATTCAATTTCCCGTAACTCATTATTAAATTGCTGTTGGAATACACGATATTTTGTATAGTAAAGTAATTTCCGTCTCTGATGAATTATTTGAAATACTAAAGGAAATCTACCATCATTAAGCATTCGCTGCTTATTAAGTAACAACTTTATAGATGCCATATTTTTTACCCTTACATTATCTGGACATTAATTCAAACAGGGCAAAAATATAAAAAGTTCGTCAACATTCGGATTCTTTAGAATTTAAAACGTTTTCATGTTCTTTTTAGGTACTAATAAAAAGAAGATTCAGTCAGTGCCGAATCTTCTTCCAGTATTATAGATATACCAATCTAGTAATTAAAACAAGCCGTTTTTATTCTGCTACAATAACACGGGAAAAGTAGAACAGCTTACTTTAAAGAATATAAATATAACCGTAAGCTATTTACCTCATTTCAAAAAATGTTCTGCACGTCCCGGTGTCAATAATTCCCACAAAGAAGCAACAGTCCATCCCGGTGCAAAGATATCGTTATAGTATCCTTTTCCATTTTTTCCGTAATCCCAATTCGTATGCTGAACAACCTCCGGATAATAACCAACTTTGGCAATACCACACATATGTCCCTTATAGGGTAATAACTGCCGCATAGATGTTGAAATCCCTTCAGCAAAATTAGAAAAACGAGGATCATTGTATTCATCCGATAACCAACGTAACACATCTGCAAACTCAAAAACAAAAACATCAATATGGTTATTCTCTACAGAAACATTTCCCCAACCACGAGTTTTAAAATCTATATCACCTAACATTTGTCCCGGTGCGAAAGGAACGTCCCACAAATAATACCAGGATAAAGCAAAATAAGCCGCTTTTTTTGTCAAATCGGCATAATGCCTATGTTCTTCTCCCTTTGTTATTAATGAAAGATAGTAAGTAGCGGTAGCAGCATAGAGAGAAGCCTCTTTATCCTCGCAGTTCGCATCCAATGTAGATGAGAAATAATCAGCTTTCGAAATCAGCTCTTTCTCTAAATAGTCTGCCGTCCGTTTGGAACTGGCCAAATAACGCTTATCTTTAAAATATTTATATCCCATAACTAGTGGCAACGTAGCAGATGGGGTACTTCCCCCACTCGGATCGACAATAGTTAAATCATCACGAAACTTACGGGGGAAACTACCATCAACATTCTGTAACTGTAAGAACATATCCAATATTCTTTTCAGCTTTTGCTCCCACTCAGGATGACAGCGTCCGTTCTCTTTTTCATAAGCTAAGAAATGGAACATGGCATAGACGCCTTCCGACTGACGCCGGATACTATGGACCGGTTCCTCATATCCCTTATCAAAATTCACGGATTCCTTGAAAAATCCCGCTTGTGTGAAACCATTCTTCAAATAACTATCAAATATCTTTGTACTGTTCACTTTCAGTTCTTCCCGGTTCGATTGCCAACCATATTCCCATGCATTAAATGCATTAAGAAGTACACGACCGATAAAACCAACCTCAGCCTGACCGTTTCTTTCACAGTCACTTACCTTCAGATGTATTCCGGAATTATAAACCAGCGGTTGATTATCGACCAAGCTATTTACAAAAAAGCAACTAAGCACTTGCTTCATATCTGCTATAGAATATGAATTCTCCACAGGTTTTGGTGCATAGGTATCATAACAATGCTCCCATGTATGCTGTATAAAGTCTGAAAAATCATCCGCGCCACTTTCCATCATTTCCCATGTCAATAATACCGACTCACCTTTCTTCATCAGTTGAAAAGCCGCCACCTCAGGTGCTAATGTTAATTTACGAATATAACTTTTAGGAGCCTCCCGATAGGGAAAGCCAAAAGAAAGCATAGCTATTCCCTGTTGATTCTCAAATCCGGTAAATCCCAAGGAAGTCTTCCCTGAAAGAATGACCTCTCCTTCTTTATGTGTAGCTAAAGCATCCATAGAAAAATCACCCAAACGATTTACTGTCATAAATCGTTTTTCTTTTTCACTAAAAATACCCGTAAGTGGTGCGCTCAACCTGTCTTCACGAACCAACCAACTATCCGACGTATGGAATGATGGAGCTTTTTTAGGAGAACGCAAATTACGGCGATACCAAAATCCCGGCATATAAAACTGACAGTTATCATGGCGATAGCCCGTACTCAACAATTGACGATAGTTGAAGTAAACATCCTGTGCAGCGGTAAGCTGTACAGTCAATCGCATACAACTATCCCGTTCTTCAACTTTATGAAAAACCGTTATCGGCAATTTATTATCCGAACGCCACTCATAATCAAAATAGCTATTCTCCAATTTATCCGGATGCAGTTTATAATTCACAGCATTATTACCCGGAACCTTTAAAGATAGTTCTACCTTCACATTCTCAGGAACATACTTCACTGCTCCCATACAGGCAGTACCAAACAAAATCGCTGTACAACCCACAAATGTCCTTAATATCGTTTTCATACCTCTTATCTATTGTTCTATTATACCTTCATTTCCATTCAGAATCTAATGAGTTATCGGCCAATATACCGCATAACGTTCAAAATGAACTTTATAAAAAGGTTCCAGCACTATATGCTCAAAACCTTTCAAGTTTATGCCAAACTTCAATGGTTCTCCTGAAACAACCTCCACATGAGTTGGAATCCGTTCTACAGGTTCTCTGAATACCGGAACTTTTGCCATGTCCATCTTATTCATAGCCGTATTGTTCATCTTTCCCCAAAAAGTAGTAGGAAGATTTTCCTTTCCCATACGCCCGGCAAGCACGTAAGGCCCATATAATAATGCAACATAACGGTCGGTACCTGTTAAGTTCTCTGTATATATATGCATCGGAAGTCGTAGTGTAATCACATTCTTCCGCTCCCACGCTCTGTCTATAATCCAATACCCATCACTGCCAAGCAGAGGCTGTTCTTCTTCTCCATTAATTATAAAAGTAGCCTTATCAGTCCAATCAGGTTTACGAATACGCAGAATCAGTTTCTGCTTTTTCTTTAGATTCAATGTAAGGTCCACTTGTTCGGATTCCGGAATCCGGCTTTGCTGAATAAGTTCGACTCCTTCTTCCTTCCAAGAAAGAATGGAAGGAATAAACAGATTTACTCTTATATCCTTTTCTTGATGCCTATTCGTCACTTTATGGCTATAAATAAACTTACCCAGCTTCGCCGGACTTTCCAGCCCTGTATGTCCACAGCACCAGAAAGAGCTATCACGTGAAGCATAAATACGATAATGCCCCGGTCGCATGGAAGTAAAATAGCAGCACATACCCTTCACCGGGTCATAGGCTGACAAGATATGATTAAATAAAGTTCTTTCATAATATGCCGCCTTAGTCGCATCCGGTTGCTGCATGAACAGAGCTTCGGTCAAACGTAACATATTTACGGAATTACACGTTTCCGGTCCACTGATATGGAGCATCCTATCAATGAACTCCTTTTTAGAGAAGAAATGTTCTCCGGTACTGTTACCACCTATTACCCAAGTATGGTTTTGCTTCACAATATTCCAGAAATTAGTCGCCGCAAGAAGAAAGGCCCGATCCCCGGTAAACATATAATATTTATGGAAACCCGTAAATTTCGGGATCTGTGTATTGGCGTGCCACCCGAATAAAACATCCTTTCCTTCAGACAAAGGAACCCACATAGCCCGATCATTTAAACGGCGGGCCCAATCAAGGAAACGCTTTTGCCCCGTCAACTCATAAACCTCAACGTAAGACTCATTAATCGAACCATGTTCACAAATCAATAATTGCTGAATCTGTTCATCAGTCAGCTTATCCAATACCTGAGAACCAAACCAATCGGCCAACCGTACTAATATTGGCAACGCTTCTTTCAAGCCACACTGTGTATAAGCAGCAGAAAGCCCGAGCAGCATCTTATTAATCAGATAAACAGGTGCCCAGGCACCATTGACCGTAGGATTATCCGTTTTTATCTTTCCTGAGGCTACTTCCCTGAATAGTTCCCTGCCTCCTTTCACACCTAACAGGAAACCATCTTTACCGGCTTCCTGACATAGTTTCAATTCTTTCAGCACATATTTCAATCGTCTCAGTAACTCTCTATCGCCCGTAGATTGATACATCATCGATACGGAAGAAAGATAGAACCCAAGAAATCCACCCCGAAGCGGGCCTGCTCCCCACACGTCTTGCGACTCCCAGCCGGCATAGGGTCCGGCTTTCGATGACAATCCCGCTTCAATCCGATAAAAATGAAGCAAAGAGTCAGGATTCAGCCAAAGAAGATATTCTTTGCCTTTTTGTTGCAAATCAAGAAAAGGGCCATCTGACAAACGTATTTCTTTCAATGGAAAATAACTTTCAAAAGACGTCCCCAGCAATGTCTCCCCTTTTCGTAATACAGACATAGCAGGATTCACCGAGCCAAAGATTAGCAATAAGCTCAATAGCATTCTTACAGATGTCTTGGCTACTATACGTTCGCACATTATCATATCCATTATTCAAATTCTATTTTCTTCGCAGGAATCAGCCGAACAGGACCTATTAACCCCGATTCTATCAATGGCGAGTCTTTCCGGTAATGTTTCCAAGTAGTGAATGCCACTCTTCCGCCTTCCGGTTTATTTACTCCATTTCTATACCAGTCCGGTAGCTTTCTGATAGCCCCACGGCTCAAAGCAGCAATTCCATTTACCCCCCCTCCGGGTACATACTCGTTCTCCTCCGGTAACTGTTCATCCCCAATCAAACGATTCGTCCATTGATTAGTCACCTTAATTTCCAATGTATTTTCACCCGGCTTCAGCACATCAGTGACATCAATTAAATACGGACGGGACCAAAAGATCCCTTTATTTACTCCATTGACAATCACCTCCGCCATCACCTCTACTGCACCCAAATCAAGGAAAACAACTCTATCCTCAGACATCATAGAAGGTTTCACAACAAAGTTAGTTTTATAAGTAGCTGTACCAGAAAAATATTTAACGCCCTCATCTTCGTGTCTATGCAAAGAGAACAATTTGGGCAAACTTATTTTTTCCGGTGCTCCCAGCCCTTTCGGGAAACTAACCTCCCATTTCTGATTTATCATCACCGGACTTCCTGTTTTTTCAACCTTTACCTCTCTTTTTATACCGTCCGATGTAACAAATTCATAATTCCCATCACTCCATGCCAACAGAGAGCGAGTATCCGCATAAGGTATCCAGTCCAATATACGCTCATCAGTATTTCTTGTATATCCTTTGGCTACCAATTGAGAAATCTCCTTATCTGATAATACTTTAGAAAACAACACCGGAACAGACATATCCCCATTATAATAGGAAGCTCCTTCTTTTAAAGTAGTAAAATTCAATCCAGGATGAATTGTTTGCAAAGACTTCGTCTTATAAGCTATATGCTCTCCATTGATATAAATATGCGGAGCCCCTTCCCTATAAACCAGACAAATATGGCTCCAACCGGAAATAGGTTTTTCCACTCCCATTTTAAACTCAGGATATCCTTTCTCATTCTCCCATACCGCAACTCCATTTCTACCTACAGCCAGTCCACAAGTGGCATGTCCTGCGCCATATAACAGTTCACCGCCCGACGGATAGATTGCATAATATTCCGTCCAAGGGTACGGTATATATCCCATTGGATTATCTATATTCAACATGGCATCTGATTCCGGTTTCACCCACAATGAGATTGAGAAATTATCTCTTATGTCAGGGTATGCCGCCTGCTTCCATTCTTCAGTTGATATAGCAGAAGCATCTATCAGACACTTCCCATCTTTATGAATAGAACGAATAGCCTTCTGTTCAGGAAGGTCAGAACGAAAGACGACGAACACAGAACCATACGCTTCCAGTTGAACAGGCACCGATATGGTTTCTTCATTCGTTTGATATACCATAGCCCGTGTTCTTTCACCTGATATAGGATTCCAAAACTCAGGAATCTTTCCTTTCACACGAAAGTTGCAAATCAGCTCTTTCGAAGTCCGTTGCTGGTTAGCAACAAAATAAACATCCGACTCTCCTATCTGCCTATGGATATAACGTATTGGGGCACTAATTGAATCTGTGATCACTTCAAAGTCAGGTCTTAACTGAATCTTCTCAAGTACTTGTTCCAAGTTCAAAGAGGTTTCCCAGAAAATCCTACCTTTCCCTATGCTACGATCCACCACTGTAGTTGCGGCCTTTCCCCATAGTTCGTCACAAAGTTGTTCAAACTCTTTTTCTTCAATAACTGAATAAGATTGCAACCCTACGGTCTGTTGCGGACGGGCACCGACAATTATCAATCCCTGTTCCACCATATTCCGCAGTTTCCTCAATAGACCCAACGTAATATGCGATTGTTCCTGTAAAACCAATACACGATAATTCATTCCGTCCGGAAGCCTTAAACGCCCGCGTTCTACCCAAGCTCTATTCAATAACGTTTCCGTATTCATCAAATCGTAATCATATCCTTCCGGTGGTACCGGATTCAAATCTCTTCTATGCACTTTCGTGTATCCTACAATATTATCACCTGTAAAGTATGCAAAATCAGCTACGAATAGTCCCTCTTGCAATAGAGTTTGACAACGGTTCAGATAATCTATCCAAGCACGTCCCGGCTCCCACCAGGTATTAGTTCTGTCAAAATGTATTCCCCAAGGGCCTAAAGTCATAGCGGGAGCAGCATCCGGATGAGGTTGCATTGCATAACGATGAATCACCATCCGATTAATCCCCTCTGTAAACGCCTTATCACCAACAGCCTTCAAAGCAAATGGGTATTCCTGCCATCTTCCCGACTCAGGTTCAGAAGTATATGCTTCGGCCCCCACCACTTTTTGACCGTTGATATGAGCTATCGAAGACGCCAATTTTGTAGTACGCCGCATCATCAAGTTGTTCTGGAAAATAGCAGATAACCCATTCCAAAACTCTCCCATAACTCCATCTACCCGTGAGCCTATTTGTAATTCTTCCATTGGTCCGCGGTCATAAGGTTCGCAATAGGATACCAGCCCATATTGATTACATAGATTCCGAAATTCACCATAATAATTATCTGCCAACAAGTCAGCCTGTACACGACGAATATCCCATAAGAAACGTTCTGTCATTTCTTTGCTTCCTACAATCTTACCTGTCATAGCTGGCAAATATTTAATCAAATCATATCCGGTCTTTTCACAAAACTCACCTTCAAATCCGGATGTCCAGTTTTGCATACCGACTTCCCAGCTATCTATCTCCAGTCCTATCTGAATCTGGTGAACATAAGGTTTGATTAGTGGATACAATAAATCCATCATTTTATTAAAATGAAGCTGAATCGCCTGTTTGCTAAACTTATCGCATTCAAGCCCCACGCCTGTATCCGGAGCTGCACAGTTTTTTCTTCCGGTAGAAGTATGTCCCAAACGGATGACTGTCCAGTTTCCCAAAGGTGCCTCCCAATTCAGACGTCCCAAAGAATCAACCTGATTCGTCAAGTCAATAATATCTTCCAAGCGAATAACTTGTTCTTTGTCATACGTTTGGATACCGATCTTCCCTCTATGATTAAAAACACTGTTATTCAATAACTGCCAATCAGAAAAGCCCACAGGTTTACCATTCTTGAAAGAAGGGAAAGCTAACACAGCTATATCTCTATAATATCCTAATTCCGTTACCGGCCGGAGTAATAAAGTATCCACCCGTTTACCGCCTGCCACCTCAGTCTCACTCCAAGTCAATTTTTGCATTGAATACTCAGGAGTAATCCAAGGACCACCACTTGACGACCAACCCGGACAATTATGCATCACATAATCAATGCCTAAACGAGCTGCTTCTTTTATAGCATGCGCTTTTAATTCCGACCACTCCGGGCTTAAGTAAGTAACAGGTCCCTTCGGAATTCCAGTTCCCCCTTCCAGATTGAAGACACCACCTATTCCAATACGATGCATCGCCTCCAGATCCTTTGTGATTCCCTCCTTCGTGATATTTCCATTCATCCAGAACCAATATGTATAAGGGCGGGCAGATGGAGATAATTGTGTAAAGTCTTTCTCTAATTCCACAATTGGTTTTACTTGTACAGCATTAATGGTTCCCGATGGTAAAGGCAACTTTTCATCTATAGAGACCGGTTTACCAAAATACGGAGCACCGGAGTCATCAAACGTAAACTTCTGCAAACGGACATCACGTTTCCAACCTGGCTTTCTCTCCTTTTTCGTATGATAATAAATATAATATTCTTTACCATCAGGAGAAGTAGTAAAACTAGCATGTCCTACACCAAACACACTATCTGTGCCTTCGAATACAGGTTTCTCACTTTTTATCCAACTTTCAGGATTCAATAAGTCAGCATTCAAATCTTTTAGCCGGAGATAAGACAGTTTATAAGTATCCAACCACGACTGCCCACAAGAATAAACAATAAATATATCTTTTCCATGCTTCAATACCTGTGGTCCTTCATTTAATGGTAGTACCCCTTGCTCATAATAACGATCCGGAGAAGAAATTTTCACTCTCCCAGAAGATATGGTCCAAGGATTTTCCATTTTAGCAATATACAAATGCTGCTGAGTTTTATCAGTCGGTTCAGCCGTTTCCCAACCAGACCAAATAGCATACAATTGTCCTCTATGCTCCAACAAAGTCATATCAATTGCCCACCGATTGCTTTTCCAATCTCCCAATACATCGCCAGTAAACAGCATGCCTTTATCTACATATTCTCCCATTGCATCAGAAGTTACCGATTCCAGCACTCCGGTTTTCTGGTGGATAAAAGGAGGCCCACTATACCCCGCAGCATAATAAATGTACCATTTACCTTTCCAGAAATGGATTTCCGGAGCCCAAATGCAAGTTGAATTCCACGCACCCTTCTGAGGTACTTCCCATACCCGTACCGGTGGATTTATCTTATGCAAATCGCGAGAGCGAGATACCCCAATACCTCCAGGTACACCGCCACAATAATAATACCAGCCTTCATGCTTCATTACCCAAGGATCAGCTCCTGAAGACAAAATAGGATTCATGTAATACTCTTCACGTTCTTGACCATTCACCGCCATCGAACTTACGAGCATTAATATACCTAGAAATAATGTCAGTATCATTGCAAAACATTTTTAGTTCATGCTTTCTTTTAAAATATCTCTCTTATAACGAACCAAAGCCTCCACATAATAGTAATCAGCGTAAGTCAAAGGTACGTCCACTTCCCCTTTACCGGGATTATTACCAACTGAATGTTTCAGAATAAAGTTACAATTGGTGCCCGGTTCAGCAAGATATTCCGGTGAAGAAAGTGTCTTCAACTGAGTTTCAGCTACCGACAGGCATTGCTTGGAGAGTTCCCCTTTTGTATATTGGCTCAATTCTATCAAAGCAGAAGCAATTAATGAACCGGCAGAAGCGTCACGCAATTCATTTGGGATATTGGGAGCATCAAAATCCCAATATGGAATCTTATCCTCCGGTAAACGCGGATGATTCATTATAAACTTAGCGATATTCACGGCATGTTCCAAATATTTCTCTTCTCCTGTCTCACGATACATCATCGTATATCCATATAACGCCCAACCTTGTCCACGTGCCCAAGAAGACTCATGAGCATATCCTTGACAAGTATTTTTCTTTTCTGGCTGACCGGAGATCGTGTCATAAGATACAACATGATAACAGCTATAATCCGGACGAAAATGATGTTTCATTGTTACATCTGCATGTGATTGGGCTATTTCTGCAAATTTTGGATTGCTTGAATTTTTAGAAGCCCACATCAACATTTCCAGATTCATCATATTATCAATAATAACAGGATACTCCCACACTTTCTGATTCCAGTCCCAAGAACGGATACATCCTACCTGAGGACGAAAACGAGTACTCAATGACTTGGAACCTTGCAACAAGACCTTCTTGTATTCTTCATTTCCAGTTAAGCGTAAACCATTACCAAAACTACAATATAACATAAAACCGACATCGTGATTGTCAGTCGTATATTGTTCTCTCTCTACACGTTTAGTAAAATCCTCAGCAAACGCTTTCAAGGTGTCATTTCCACTTGCTTCATATAAATACCATAAAACACCTGGAAAGAAACCACTTGTCCACCATCGTGATTCTGATGTCACTAATTTTCCATCCTTTCCGATTGTACGTGGAAGTTTACCTTCCTTATCCAAAAGACTTTCGGCCATTAACTTTGATTGTATCGCAGCCGTTTGTAAACTACTATTAACCAGAGTACTCATCTCACTTTTAGGAGCTGAACAACTACAAACAGCCCCTAGCAAAAGAAACGTAGTAATAAATGAACTTATTTTCATATTATATTTATTGATTATTCCTATAACTATTGAATAGTAATACTTAATTTATTCTCGATAGGTGTATTAGAACTATTTCCATACATAATTTCATATTTACCGGATACAATACGCATTGTATTTGTAATCGGATCAAAAAATTCAAAAGTATTTGGAGATAGGTCTATGGACACAGTACGAGATTCACCGATTTTTAGCGGTACACGACGAAAAGCACGCAAACTTTTTACAGGTCCCTCTTTATCGTCTATTTTACGAACATATACCTGAATAACTTCTGCTCCATTAAACCTTCCTGTATTTTTCACATTAACTTTAAAATTCACACTTTCTCCGACAGATATAGACCGTTTATTTAAACGACCTTTAGAAATGTCAAATGTGGTATAACTTAATCCATAACCAAAAGGAAACAACGGACTTTCTGTCATATATCTATAAGTCCGCCCTTTCATGCTATAATTTTCAAAATCCGGTAATTGATTCATGTTCTTATAAAACGTTACCGGTAATTTGCCACTTGGATTAAAATCACCGAATAAAATATCTGCTACAGCCAATCCTCCTGCTTGTCCGGGATACCATGCCTGCAAAATAGCATCACACGAGTCCATTTCGGGTACTAATGCAACTGCCGAACCTGAGCAATTGACGAAAATAACCTTTTTACCAGCTATCTTTAATGCTTTCAGAATATCACGTTGTACTTGAGGAAGTTCGATAGTTGTTCTATCACCACCAGAAAATCCTAAACCTTCAATATTGTATTTTTCTTCACCTTCAAAATCGGGTGAAATACCACCTACAAAAATAACAATATCTGCCCTCTTTACTTTATCAACCACTGTTTCAGCCGGAATCTGCCGATAGACTCCTAAATCAAATTTCAACAATGCTTCTCCACCCGCTTGCATATATTCTATTTTAATTTTATAGTCTTGCCCTGCGGTAGCTTTCAATGTATATTCTCTTTTGACACTAGGATGCACTCCCCAATAATCTATTACCTTTTTATCATTTACATATACCCGATAACCATCATCACCTTCAATAATTAATGTATAATCATCACTCTTTTTCGGACGAAAAACACCTTCATAGGATGCTGTAAAATTAAATAAACCGACACTCGTATTAAACGCTGTATGACCACTATTGGTTAAATTAATTGGAGAAGTAAACTGTTGTATCGTCGCCACATCACCTTTTAAGTCCATATTATTCCAATAAGTAGCAGTCAGACCGGGACATCCGTTATTAGAAATCTCTTCAAACGAAGAATAAAAAACTTGATTCCTCAACAAATCACACCCTTTTTCATAAAGTACGTCACCAACTTTACCACGAATGCCTTCAAGAATTGTATAAGTATGGGAGGGAATACCATTATAATTTCCCCATTGCATTATCGAATCTACAGCATTAGGACCTAAAACTGCAATTCGAGCTCCAGACTTAGCTAATGGAAGTACACCATTGTTATGAAGTAATACCATAGATTTACGAGCTATATCTAAAGACATCTGTTTATGCAAATTACAATCCACTGTATCAATACTGATTTTACTCCAGGGAACAATAGAATCCGGAACCATCTCCCCTAACGCAAAGCGAGCTTCTAATAAACGACGTAAACTCTTGTCTATACGTTCTTCTGTTATAAGACCTTTTTTAACTGCCTCCTCCAAATTGGCATATTCCGCCCCACATTCCAAGTCTGTACCATTTATCACAGCGGAAGCGCTGGCATAAACTCCATCTTTATGTGTTTCATGATGACCTTTACGAAAAAAATCCCCTATAGCTCCACAATCACTTACTACCAAATGCTTATATCCCCATTCATCTCTCAAAATCTGTGTTAGCAACCGATTACTATCACAGCAAGGTTCACCCTCAAAACGCTGATATGCACACATCACCTCCTTAACATCAGCCTCTTGTACTAATGCTTTAAAAGCGGGTAAATAAGTTTCCCACAAATCACGTGGAGAAAGATTCTCAACGTTGAACCGATGGCGCTTTGGCTCTGGTCCGCTATGTACAGCATAATGTTTGGCACATGCATGAGTTTTGTCGTATTTGGAATCTGCCGGTCCTTGCATTCCTTTTACTACTGATACCCCCATACGAGTAGTTAGATAAGGATCTTCTCCAAAGGTTTCATGTCCGCGTCCCCAACGTGGATCACGGAAAATATTCACATTAGGGCTCCAAAAAGTAAGTCCCTCATTTCCATATCCATACCGATTATGGCGATGTTCATCGTGAAACTTAGCACGTGCCTCATCACTTACTGCTACATACACCCTTTCAATCACCTCATCATCAAAAGTAGCCGCCATTCCAATGGTAATCGGAAACACAGTAGCCACTCCATTACGAGCAACACCATGCAACGCTTCACTCCACCAATTATAAGGTGCAATACCTAACCGTTTTATCGCGCAGGAAGAATTTTGCATCAGTCCAATCTTCTCTTTCAGAGTCAATCGTCCTAATAAATCTTCAGCACGTTCTTCAGGAGATAAGTTCGGGTCTTTATAAGACCTATTCTGCGCAAAACTGCTAACTAACGCAACTACACAGAAATACCAAATCAGTACAGCTTTCTTCATATCATTTATTCCAATTATCGTTTTGCAACTATTATATCGCCAGTTTGTAATCAGAAGATGCTCTCCACTTTTTCGAATGAAAATACATTCTTCAACCATAGTCTATTTCCCTCCTTCAATTAAAAGTCAACGTTCACAAAAGAGAACTTATTCCTTTTATCCGTTCTGTATTTTTTTAAATAAGGAGAGTAAGTTTCCACACTCACACATTTTTTCGTAATATCCATATTCACAATACGCAAGAAACCTGTTTGTCCCTTATTCGAGCCTTTCACCCCATCTTGGAAATTACCCAACATCTGATATACTTTGTTGCCATGTTCACCTATACTAACCAATGTTCCGATGCCGCTATTTAAAACATGTCCACTAAAGACAAATAAAATATTGGGATATTTACTTACTAATTTATCCCACATCTGTTCTCCATTATTCACTGCATTAGCAGCAGTATCCTTACCTAATCCATATTTCTGTGGCAGCCAACGATCTCCCTCGCCCATGCGTGTATCATCTGAGTACATATAAGCATGTGTATTAATTATCACTTTATAATCTGGATGTTTTTGTACTACCTTTCCTGCCCAATCCAAGACACTATTACGAGGGCCAAATTCCAAACAAAGAATTAACCATTTTAATCCACCCGCTTTGAAAGTATACCATACATTATCCATTTTCCCTTCCTCAAATGCTCTTCCAAAGTTCTTAGTCTTGCTGTACTTATCGTAAGGGAAATAATGATTAAAAAGTTCTGAATCTCTTTTATCTGAGTTCTTACCCAAATCATGATTTCCCATTACAAAAGCATAAGGAAGTTTATTATCCATCATATTTAGAGCACCAGCAGCCTCTTTCCATTCCTTATCAATATTGTGGTCAGTCATATCCCCTTGTTGCAAAACAAAGTTAATATTATCCGCATTGTCAACCACCCATTGTATCTGCGACCTCAATATATTCGGATAGAGCCGCGAATAGGTCTGTATATCCGGCAATAAAACTAATTTTACTTGTTTATGCGACTTACAACTTGATAATGTAGAAATTGTAATCAAAAATAAAACAAACCACTTCCCATGCTGTCTCATTAGATATTAGATTTATCTTTAATTCCTAATAGCATCATCTTTCTTTATATCACGGCTACCACTCCAAATCTTCATAGAAGACCATTTTTCCGGTTTAGCCGTCCAGAATTCATCATCCGGCTGTAATCCTAAAGGTAAGAATATAAAAGTACACAAATAATTACTACCTGTCGACACATACCTGTCCGCAATCTCTGGCTGATGGCCACAGAATCCCAAGTTCAGCCATCCGTCTTTATCAAAAGTACCTTTAATTAGCTGATTTTTCATCACCTTAGTCAATGCACAACGTACTTGTGCCGGTTTTATATGTTTTGGCAACAGTTTCATCCAAGAGACTTGAGCCAAAACCTGAAATGCTCCAAAGCGATATCCCATAGATCTTCCCAACACCGGGTAAGTTCCTTCTGGAGAAATCATCTTTTCTTGCTGATCAGCGTGACGAATAAAACGTTGTAATTGTACATCATAAAAATCCGCCCCTTCTATTCCATGCTTTTTCATAATAGCCAATACATCTATCAACATAGGTTGGATAACATAGCTATTATAATAATCTAAATGAAAATTACGTCCGTCACCATACCAACCATCTCCTTTATACCATTCTTTATGTCTTTTCAGAGCATGATGAATAGGCTTTAACTCACATTCACCCGTAAATTCCAACAAAGCAGCCTCGATTGTAGCAGAAAACATCAACCAATTACATTCAAATGCTTTAATCCTACGAGAAGCTTTCAATTCTTTAATAACCCTCTCTTGAGTTATTTTATCCAATTTAGGCCATATCTGATCTTTCGAACGAATTAATCCTTGTGCAAAAAAAGCAGCATCTACCAATGGTTGCCCACCAGGACCATCAAAACGCATATAGTCTGGGGATTTCGGATTCACAGCATTTGCTATTGACTTTACTACCAACTCTGTATATTTAGCACGCAGTTTCCCTTCTTTCGTATCATCAGGAGGAAGATTCAACCAAGCTGAAATACCATTGAAAGAACGCCCTAATGCTTCCAAATGTGTGACATTCTTTCTAGTATTTCCATTGTTCAACCCATCGAAAGTTTCAACAGGCATGTTCTTTCTCAATGTATTCTGACTTAGATTTGTATAAAGCGGATCTATAATCTTAATCATTGTCTTTACCCAATATTCACGCTCCTTACTTTTCTGTGCAAAAGCACTATTCTCATTACCCCAAAAGGATAATGCCAAGAAAAGCAATAATAAAGTACTCTTTTTGTTTTTCATTTCCATACAAAGTTTTTATTATCAAAGCCCTAATAAACTTCAAAGTAAGTCGGTGGCTTCTTTTATAATTAATAAATTTAATTGCCCTTCACAACTATTTCATTTTTAGCATTTCAATACCTGCCATCAAAAATGCTCCTACCCCATACACTTCTGTCATATTCTGTGTAACTTTTTCGGGAGCAGCACTGACCGGTTGAACATACCCAAGCATACCATCCTCGTGAACATAACTTTTCAATGCTTTCCAACCTTTTTGAACAGCTTTCTTATACTTTTTATCTTTCAAAATCCCTTGATTCACTCCCCAACCTAAACCGTAAACAAAAAAACCAGAAGCACTATTTTCGGGAGAAGGGTATGAATCGGGATCAAGCATACTTGCGTGCCAAGAACCTTTTTTGTCCTGACACTTAATCACAGCAGAAGCCATTTCCTTATAGATATTCAAACAGTAATTGTAAGTAGGATGATCTTTAGGCAAAGTTTGCAGTAATAAAGGTATTCCTGCAAACACCCATCCGTTTCCTCTTCCCCAAAAAACTTTCTCACCATTCTTTTCTTTTCTAGGAATATATCTCCTATCACGAAAGTACAATTTCGCATCCTTATCATATAAAGAATCAGTAGTTTCTTTAAACTCTCGCTCCATAAAATCTAAATAATTTTTCTCCGGGTAAAGTTTATTCAACTGACCATACACCGGAGGAGCCATAAACAAAGCATCACACCAGGACCAACGTTCCGACCATCTTTTAGCGCCAAGCCATAAACGTGCTTTCGACGGATTAGCTATAATAGAATCCACCCGCGCTATTGTCGGTCTGATCATTACCGGATCACGAAATTTCTCATACATACGGATATACATCTGTGCTATAACAAGATCATCCGCATGATAAAGACGTTTCAAGAATCCCCAACTATGCTTTTTTCCGATCTGCATCAGAAAGTCATAGTAACGAGAATCCTGTGTGTAATCTGCCCACTCCACCATACCTCGGAATAGTACGGCATTTGTCCATTCCAAATCATGATGTTTCACTTGCGGCTGATGATTCACCTGCCACATAGCAACTTTATCAATTAGTACACGATCTTGTTCTTTGTTACTTTTCGCTTCAACAGTTGAAAAGACTGCAAAAAGAGTAAAAAAACCAATAAGTATCTTTTTCATGGTAAAATATATAATCTTTATGTTTATTATTTCAATGAATTGCAAATATCCTCATTCATCTTTTTCAAAATAGCTTCGTCTAGTTTAATCACTTTACGATCATAGGTTATCAACCCATTCACCTCCACCTCTACATCAGTAGTCTGTGTATAAACAGCCGCAGAAAAGCCTTGACCAATCATTTCCTTCAACATCTTAGCATATCTTAGATACTCTGCCGTAGCTTCTGCCGATGTATTAAATTGTACATACCCCCAGTTTCTATCCGGTTCCCAAAGATGATCCTTCAATACCAATCCAATTCCTCCATATTCTCCTAACACTGTGGCCCGCTGTGCATCATATAGATACATTTTAGGACCAGGATAGTTATGTAGATCGAGCATATCACCACAAGTATAATGATTACCACCACTAGCAGGATTAACTAAACGTGTCGGATCATATTGCTTAGTCCATTCTGCAATTTCACGAGTTTTAAATTGTCCCCAAGCCTCGTTAAAAGGTACCCAAGTTCCAATACACGGATAAGAATAAAGACAATCAATGATTTCTTTCCATTCTTTTCGATAGTTAGCTTCAGATTCGGGCGAACGCGTCAGTTCTGTTCCTTCAAAATACTTCCGATTCTGCCATTCCGGATTTTTATCACCACTTGGCATATCCTGCCATACAATAATGCCCATCTGATCACAATAAGTATACCAACGAGCAGGTTCTACTTTTATATGTTTCCGTATCATATTAAAGCCAAAATCCTTCGTTTTTTTAATATCATAGCGCAACGCCTCATCTGTAGGTGCCGTATATAATCCATCCGGCCACCAACCTTGATCCAATGGACCAAACTGAAACAAATCTTTATTATTCAGTTGCAAACGTACAATACCTTTTTCATCTCTTTTCGTAGAAAATTTACGCATCGCCATATAACTATTTATACAGTCAACCCGTTTTCCTTCTGAAAATAAAGAAACTTCCATCTGATATAAAAATGGATCGTCGGGTGACCAAAGTTTTACATCAACAGGCATAGAGATTTCAACTGGTAATCCATTAATAGATGTTCCCATAGCCACCAGTTGTCCTCCATCAAATACTTTTACCTCAAACTTATCCGAAACTCTATCATTATCAGTTTCCACTTTTACCTTCACCCCATTTGTATCTATATCGGGAGTAGTTCGTACGTTAGTTATATAATGATCTGCTACCGGTTCTAACCATACAGTCTGCCAAATGCCACTTACCGGAGTATACCAAATACCATGCGGCTGACTTACCTGTTTTCCTCTAGGCTGAGTTCCTTTATCTGTCGGATCCCAAACTTTTACTACTAGAGTATTCTTTGAACCATCCAAAGCTTGTGTTATATCAAAAGAAAATGGGGTAAAGCCTCCTGTATGTTCACCCACTTTTACATTATTCACCCATACCTCCGTTTTCCAATCAACAGCTCCAAAATGAAGCAAAACCTTTTTCCCTTTCCACTTTGAAGGAATTATGAAGCTACGTTGATACCACAAATTCTTATTCTCTCCCAATATTCTTCCAACTCCGGAAAGAGAAGACTCAATAGCAAAAGGTACGAGTATTTCACCATCAAAAGAAGTTGGTATCCCTTTTCCTAATGGCTGAATGGTATAATTCCATAGACCATTCAGATTAGACCATTCAGAACGTTCCATAATAGGACGCGGATATTCCGGCAAAACATTGTTAATGTCAATGTTTTCTGCCCAAGATGTCTTAATTTTATTACCAATCGGCTTCCACTGTGCCCATAATACCTGAGAAGATAATAACAAGGTGGCTCCTACTAAAACTAAATGTTTTATCATATATAATTTAAATAAAAATATAGAATACTCTCCTATTCATATAAATATTCTACAAAATAGCATATCAAGCTTCAATATACCTCACAAAAAAGAATATAAGGAAAAGAAGAAGTGATGAATGGCAGGGAGGGACCTTTCTCCCTACCATTCTTCCCTCAAAAAATAAAAGTTCTTAGTTATACCATTACTTTACTTTCACTTCAATTAAGACACTCTCTTTCTCTGAATCAACATTCTGTTGAGAAACCAGTCGTAAAGGAAGTACACAAATAGCATCGCTATTATTCGTAATGAAATCATATACTGCAGTCTGATTGAATGTAACCAATATGTCAGTACCTCTTACTGTACCATCAAAATGAAGGTCTGTTTCACTCAATGTGTAGGCAGTACTCGGCAAAAGTTTGTAAGTACGTCCAATGGTAGCACCATAGTCTCCAATTTCCTCAACAGTCCAAGGTTCTATCTTTACGTCACCTGTCATGGTTGGTTGCGCTCCACCTTTCAATACTGTTACAGTATAAATAGAAGTTTCTGCTGACCGATCTACGATATATGTCTCATTTAAACTATTTTTCAGTGCAAATACCACATTATATTCTTCTGGGAAAAGAGTATCGTAGTCACAATTATCTTCTATACAAGCCCCTCCTATTATCAACAGAAGAGATAATGTAAGCAATTTATAAAATCTTATTTTCATATCTTCGTTTTTAATTTATGATTAATATCCTGGAGCTTGAACCATCTGCGGATTAGCATACAATTCATTCAAGGTTGTATTCTTGCCATCTTCTGATACCCCCTGAGGAACAGGCAATAAATAAGAACGATCGTACCATGCAAACGGCTGGTCAACAAGAGTCGGTTTATTAAAATCTTCAAAAGTAGGATTTACTTTACGACCATTTAGTCCATAAAAAGAACCAGCTTTCAAACGTTCAGGCGCAATAGTCCAACGACGTAAATCATAATACCGTAAACCTTCTTCATAAAATTCAACAAAACGTTCATTACGCACCCAATCCATCAAGCTCATATCACCTAAATCAGTGGTGGTCAACTCCTTAACTCCTGCACGTTTACGAATCACATTCAAATTATTCAAAGCCTTTTGAGTTTCACCCTTAGCAGCATAGCACTCAGCCAAATTCATATAAAGTTCTGCCATACGTACTAACGGACGACGAGGGCAACCCCATTGATGAGTACGAGTAGAAGAATACCATTCCGCATTAGGATCTAAAAATTTCTTACTTAAATAACCGGTACCCACGTAATGACGATCACGGCTTCTATTATATCCATTAGTATTTGTATTCTTGAAATTGATCCACAAAGGATTCTTGCCATCCTGGATTTTAGGACTGTACATACAGCCATCATAAGCAATCCATGCATAAAAACGCGCTTCACGCTGCGTATTCAGTTTAATGATATCATACTTTACCGTTTCTTTATCAGGCATTGACTTATTATCAGTATTTACTTGTCCCTCATGATAACGGGTATACCATTCCGATTCCGGATAGAACTTTGGATCTTTAGCAGGAATCAGACCATTTTGGGTATAAAAATGCTGAACGGTATAAAGAGTAGGAGCTTCTGCCGCATTCCCTCCATAGAGGGTTCCTTTACCTGTCACGACATAAGAAGGTGGCTTAATTGTGGACTCCTCACCTTGATTCACTGTTTCATTACTTATACGTACTCCCCAAATAATTTCCTTATTTCCTTGACTCTCATTTGCATAAGATAAATATTGGAACATACGTACGCGCTCCTTAAAAGCTATATTTTCAGATGTTTCTTCCTCACGACCGGGAATGTAAAGCAACCCCAACTTTTGAGTTGCCGCAAGCTCATTAGCCGTATTTACATCAAACAATTCATAGCCAGCGTCTTTAGCCACTTTTAAAGCTTCTTCACAAGCAGTTATAGCTCGATCCCATTTTTTCTCATCATACTCATGACTAACCAGTTCGTTACCATATCCTGGAGTTTGAAAATTCATATTTTTCCACTCAGGAAAAGGAAAAGAGCCATTCCACAACGGAGAAGCCGCATAAAGTAGCAATCTGGCTTTCAAAGCCTTGCAAATAGTAGAAGTAGCACGTCCCAGATCCCTATCCAAACGCACAGGAGGCAGACCGACTGCCGCATCATCAAATTTCTTTGCAATATAGTCTACACAATAGTCAAAATGAGAGCGACCAGGCAATTCATCTGTCGTTATACCCGGATCTACCTTACCATCAATAATTGCAATCGGACCATATGCTTGAAGTACACGCATTTGATAATAAGCCTCCAAGAACATAGCCTCGTGCATAAAAAGGTCACGGTCTTCAGAAGAAAGATTTGCAGGTTCGGACTTCTTCAACTGATTCATAAACTCATGAGTATAACCTAAAAAGTTATAAGAAGGCGTCCAAATGTTGTAATCGGTATTACAACTAGGTACTCCCGCTTGGGAAGAGGGAGAAGCCGTCCCCCACTGAATACGTTGCGCAAAAAATGCATAACCCGGTGGAAAAGCATTCTCATCATTACCACGTTCATAAGCTTTAAAATAAAAAGGTTCAGAACGAGGTACCCCGCCATAACATGTATAAAGGAAATCCAACGTAAGATCAACATCTTTCATTGTGTCGTCAAAGTCTGGCGTAGCGGGAGGAATTACATCTAGATAATTACAAGACACCAAACAACAGCTTGCCAGAAGTACACTGGCAGTCCGCTTAATATTTAATTTTATATTAGTAAGCATATATAATATGATTATTTCGTTATTATATTAAAAATTCAACTGTACTCCGATATTAAATGTTCTGGAAAGCGGATAGGTTGTCCACGACAACTCCGGATCCCACTCCTTGAATGGACTGAATACCGCCAAATTATCACCTGTGAAATAAACACGACAATGCGGGAAATTGTAACCGATCTCAAGTGTTTTGAAACGGAGGAAGTTACGATTGACTAGCCAGAATGAACTAGGTACCATATTCTGTTTTACGTCACTTTCGTTTACTCCGAGACGAGGGAAACGTGCATTAGGGTTAGGATTATCTACTGACCAGTGGTCATCAGCAATCCACTGCATCATATTCTGCGGAACAGATGACGTAACCCCTTGACCGGAGGTCAAGAACGGTTGAATGTTACTTAACATTACATTACGCTGCGCCGACCCATTAAAGAAGGCTCCAAAATCCCATTTCTTATAACTGATATTAATACCAAAACCATACTGAATAGCCGGAGTATTTCCATTAGGTTCAAGTATTACCTTATCCTCTTCTGTAATATAGCTGTCACCATTCACATCACGATACTTAATATCACCAGGACGACACTTACCTAGCATAGACTGATCCGCCCAATGAGCAATTTCCTCTTCACTTTCAAATAATCCATCTGCCAAATACCCCACAACAGCACCAATTGGACGCCCTGTCTGACTTTGCCAAACGTAAGGGTAAGAAGGTTCATCCTTGTACTTATATTTGTTCTTATTGTAAGTTAAGTTTCCACGTAAATCAACAATCCAATCTTTGCCAAACTGCTTCTTCCAGTTTACACTTAGTTCTACTCCCTTATTTTCTACCTCACCGATATTACTCCACGGAGTAGATCCCCAATAACCCAACATACCCGGCCAAGAGGCACGACGCATCAAAATACGGTCACGATAATCACGGAAGTAATCAAAAGTAATGCGCAATTGATTAAAAAGTGACAAATCAACACCTACATCAAATTTAGTAACATGTTCCCAGCCTGCATTCTCAACAGAAAGGACACGAAAAGCAGGTCCTTTATGAGATTGTTCTGCTCCAGGAAAACCAGTCCAAAATCCATTACTTGAACCACCTATTTCCACATTATTAGTATAGAGGAAGTGAGGAGCACCACTATCGAATTGGTCACTTCCAACTAAACCATAAGAAGCTCTTACTTTAAAATAATCTATCACTTTCTCCATAGGAGTCCAGAACTTCTCCGAACTTACTACCCAACCGACAGATGCCGCAGGGAAAAACTCAAAACGACTGCCTTCAGCCAAACGTTCCGAACCATTATAACCAAAATTAAATTCCAGCAAGTATTTATTAGCATAATCATAAGTTACACGTCCGGAATAACCTTGATTACGATTAGGTAGCACACTATCACGATATTCACGCATCATATACATCGCCATCGCTGTTAAATTATGATCGCCAAAACTGCGTTTCCAGTCTAATCGTGCATCAAAATAAAAAGTCTGATTAGTATAACGATTAATACTACCTTGATTAAGGAAAGGATTACCAGTCTGAAGCTCTGTCAACTCATAAGAATCCGGATTTTCGACATTCCATGAACCATCTTTTACTGAATAGAAATAAGGTTTCATACTATGAGTATAGTGCGTCAAAGCATAGCTTTTTACATTAACTAATGATTTAAAGCTTAATCCCTCAGTAATAAAATCCAGTTTCTGATTGATATTTAAAGAAGCGTTCATTGTATGATATTGCTGTTCCTTATAATTACTCAACATATATTCATAAGGATTCACCGCCATTTCACCTTTACCTACCAATTGGCTACCAAACCGAATTATGTTTTCATCATTCGGTTGCTCGGGAAAGTAAGCAGGATATGAAACAGGATTAGCACGCATTACACGCTGAAAGATGTCACCAGTACTATTACCCGGACCGTGTTTAGAACCAATCTGCGCCATTATACGGAGATCAAGCATAGTGGTATTAGTCAACTTATAACCAATATTGTTTTGAAAACTATATGACCAATTATTTATGTTATTGTCATACACATAGTTTTTTGGAGCCTCCATTAATCCTGTATCATGATTCGCCTGTAAACTCATATAATAAGTAACACGTGATCCACCACCTTGCACATTCACATTAGCACGTTGATTCATATTACCACTTCTGTACATCAAGTCAAACCAATCTACATTAGGATAAACATAAGGATTAATTCCCTGTTCGGTGTAAGTAATCTGTTCATCCGAATAAAAAGGAGTAACATCACCATCTAAACGAGCAGCTTGAGCCTCATTGTAATAACGCATAAAATTGGGTCCATCTACAAAATCTACACGATTAGTTGGAGTAAAATAAGAAGCTTCTAATGATACACTCACTTTAGCCTTAGTGTTCTCACTACCTTTCTTGGTAGTTACCAACATTACACCATTAGCACCACGATTACCATAAATTGCAGTGGCAGAAGCATCCTTTAACACCGAAAAACTTTCGATAGTTTCTGCCGGAATACGGTTCAGATCATCTGCAGTAATTTCCACTCCATCTAATAAAATCAAGGGAGTAGCTACACCACCAAAAGTATTAATACCACGAATATAAAATTGAGAAGAAGAACCTGGTTCACCACTAGTAGTCATAGAAACGACACCGGCCAGTTTACCAGCCAGCGCACTAGTAAATGAAGAAGAAGGAACCTTAAAATCCACACCTTTTGCCGTGGTGATGGCACCAGTGATTGATACTTTCTTTTGAGTACCCTCACCTATCACAACAACTTCGTCTAACACTTCGTTGTCTGATTCCATTTTAATAGTCATCACACCTAAATCTCCGACCATTAGTACCAAAGGTTTGTAACCAATGTAAGAAATTTCCAATTGAGATTTACTCGTCACTGAGATGTTAAACTTACCGTCGACATCAGTAATGGTACCACTCGTCTCGCCCTTTACTTTAATATTGACACCTACTAAGGGCTCATTAGTACTTGCATCAATAACAGTACCGGTCAAAATACGCTTCTGTGACACTGCACTTTGCTGTACTGCATCAACACTACCAGTCGCATAAAGTGGCCGCGCTCCTACAAAAAGACTTAGTAGGAGTGCTGCTCCCACACATCTCTGCATCAACTTTGAAATTTGACTTTCTTTCATAGTATATTATTAAAAATAAATAAAATAATAATGTAACTGAGAATTACATATAATTGGTACACAAAAGTATGCTACTTATAGATTATAAGTAAGTAGAATTTTCTCTAAAAATGCAACAAACGTCCCTATTTTAACTGCAGAAACAACTAATTACCCCATCAATGACACAAAAATAATATGCAGAACGTCTCAAATAAAAGAAAGAATAATAAATCTGTCCCAAATACCAAATATAATGGGTAAGATTCTCAGAAATACAATTCAAATTTACCTATCCGGCAAATTCTTTAGGCAACACCCCAAACTGTTTCTGGAAACACTTGGAAAAATAGGAAGGAGAGTTAAAACCTACCATATAACAAATTTCATTCACACGTGCATTACCTTCTTTCAACAATTGGGCTGCCCGTTTCAATCTTTCCAGTCTCAAATATTCATTCGGACTTAAATTTAATACTCCTTTGATTTTTCTATAAAAGTTGGATCGACTCATATTCAATAAATCCACAATATCATCCATACTAAAATCAGGATTATAATAATTATTCTGAATAATTTCATTTAGTTTCTTCATAAACTCCTCATCAGCCTTTGTTAAAGCCATTGTATTAGCAGCAACAAAAGGAGATTGCGTAAAAGCCTGACGTAATTTCTCACGGCTATTAATCAAATTAGCAATACAGGCCTGCAAATATTCAACAGAAAACGGTTTTTCTATATATGCATCTGCTCCCAACTCTAACCCTTCTATCTTCGATTGAATATTTGTTTTTGCTGTAAGAAGAACAATAGGAATATGGCTATAATCCAATTTAGACTTAATCACTCTACATAATTCAAATCCATCCATTCGAGGCATAACTACATCACTAACAATCAGTGTTACCTCATTAATATCCAATGCCTCCAAAGCTTCCACACCATTTGTAGCAGTCAATACAATATAACTATTCTCCAACTGACGGACAACAAAAGATAACATATTCGGATTATCATCCACCACCAATACTGTTGGTTTGTTTGCTTTATTCTCCATTAATCCCACCTGACGCTCTGAGACCTTACTAGCTTCCACAAAGTTAGGTTCCACCACCAATTTAATTACACTATCTTGTTCTACAGGAAGCATCAAACAAAAAGTATTTGCTTCTTCTCCCTCCAACATCGTCAGAGTACCTTGGTGCAACTCAGCCAGCGAACGTGACAATGCCAATCCAATGCCTGTACCAGTAGTAATCTTCCCATCCTCTTCTTCATTGAAACGAATAAAAGGTTTGAATATCTCCTCTTTCATTTCATCTGGAATAATAACCCCATCATTCACAGTATGGACATAAAATTTTTTCTCCGCTCCTGTTCCATTTAAATTCAAAAATAGATGTACATAGGTTTCCGCATATTTTACAGCATTATTTAACAAGTTACTGATGATTTTAGTAAATGCTTCTTGATTGACATGTGCATAGAAATCCTGTTCAGGTACATTCAAAACAAAATTCAATCCTTTCTGTTTTGCTAGAGAAGTAAAACGTCTATAAGTTTCTCTCAAGATTTCTGTAACATTACATTCAGCAAAGTTTAAACGAAATCCCTGACTTTCCGTTTTACGGAAATCGAGTAATTGATTAACCAGGTTCAGCAACCGTTCCGTATTCTGCTTCATGACGTTCAAGTCCTCGCGGGTTTCCGTGTCCACCTGTTTCTTCAGTATAATATTTTCCAACGGCCCCTTAATCAATGTCAACGGAGTACGTATCTCATGAGCCACATTCGTAAAAAAGTCAATCTTCGCATTATATACTTCGCGTTCCTTTTCCTGTTCGAATTTCTCCATTTGCCGACGATGCTTCCTGTTGCTGCGTCTCTTGAAATACATAACCGCACACAAGGAACAACCTATAATCAACAAAGCATACACGATATAAGCCCAGACGGAAAGATAGAAAGGCGGAAGAATATGTACTTTCAGGGATATTCCTTCTTCATTCCATACCCCGTCGCTATTAGAGACTTTCACCCGGAAAGTGTAATTGCCATACCGCAGGTTGGAGTAAGTGATAATAGGGCTCTCGCCCACCGTCAGCCAATCTGCGTCAAAGCCGTCCAGCTTATACATTATTTTGCTCATCCTCGGAGCCTGGAAGTCCAATGCCGCTACACGGAAAGAGAAAGAGTTCTGATTGGATTGAAGTACAAGTTCGTCGGAAAAGGTGATGCTCTTTTCCAACGGAGAACCCGGTTCGCCTACATACACTTCCTTGCCAAAGAGCAGAAAATCTGTAATCACGATAGACGGAAGCGACTTATTCTCTGAAAAGTTCTTGGGATTGAAAGCCACAAAACCATCGATACTTCCCAGATAGATTGTACCGTCTTCCGTTTCAAAACTTGAACGATAATTGAACTGGTCGCCCAGCAAACCGTTGGAAGTGGTATATACTTTCATAGCTCCGGTGGTAGGCTGGAAACACACCAAGCCATTATTGGTTGTCAGCCAAAAAAGCCCGTCCTTATCTTCTACAATCTGATAAACGACGTCGTTTGGCAATCCGTCCGCCAGATTATAACTGGTGAAGGTTTCTGTCTCCGGATGGAACAAACAGAAACCGCCGCCCTGTGTCGTGAGCCAAACCTGCCGGTGGGAATCCTCGAAGATACTCACTACCTTGTCATAAGGAAGGCTTTTCGGGTTGTTCTCATCATGCAGGTAATTCTTCCATTTCTTCTCACTCACATTATAACAGTAAGCACCGTTTGCATAAGTTGCCAGCCAGAGGTTTCCGCCGGAGTCTTCTTTGATATCATATACAAACCGGCCGTTCAGTTCCGGAATCCGGTCAAAATCATCGGACTGCTTATTATAACGCAGTAAGCCGAATAATGTGCCCAAATAAATATCTCCCGTTGCTGTCCGGCAAATGGAGAAAACACTATTATCTATCAAAGAACGCGGTGAATCTGTTTTCCGGTATGTTTTCACAATAGCTCCCGTACGTGTATCCACCACTTTCACCCCTTTCGAGAAAGTTCCCACCCAAAGATGGTCGCCAATCAGGCACAATCCGTGCACGTTCGTAAAGGCATTGCTCGGCGTGAAGAAAGAGAAAGTCTTGGTCTTCGGGTTAAAGCGGTTCAAGCCACCATCTTCCGTGCCAATCCACAAGATTCCCTGATTATCCTGGCAGAATTCACGTACCCGCTTTCCATGCAGCCCGTTTTCTGTCCCCTTCGGATAATATTTCTCAAAATTCGTATAGAAACGGGGGTAATAGTTTACGCCGCCGAAATAAGAACCAATCCAGATGCCACCTTCACGATCTTTGCACAGCGAATAAATAGCATTATCGGACAAGGAGTAAGGGTCATTGATCGAACTGCGCAAATGAACAAATTTCCCCAGCCGGAGATTATAAATATAAAGTCCTGACTCTGCGCCAATCCACAGCTCATTGTCGGAAGCCACCAGCAGTTCACGACAAAATACAGATTCCCCGTTCTCATCTGCCAAGAGCAAATCATGCAATTTGTTTGAAGTCAGGTTCAGTTCCTTCACTCCGCCTTTCAAAGAGCCGACATACAGGCAGTTGTATGCCCCTTTCACGAGACTTATTACTACATCGTTCGCATAGGTTTCTTTATTATCTACCGGAGAGAGGTAAGGATGAAGCGTTTTCAGACGGTCTTTCGAATAGAAAAGACCGTCACCGTAACAACCTATCCAAAGAGTTCCGCTATTATCAAAGGCGAAAGTCTGCACATTGGTGGTAAGAAAAGAGAAATTTTCTAACGTATAGTTCCGAAGCTTCTCTTTTTCCAGTTCATAGCAGAAGAGGCCTTGAGATTCTACCGCCACCCAGACACACCCTTGATTGTCGCCGGAGATTGCAGTCACGGTATGTTCTATTTTCGTATTTTCCGCACTCAGTCCGGTGAAATGCTCGAAGAAGTCCTTTTCCGGATAATAAATATAAAGCCCCACATCCGTACCTACCCAGATATTTCCTTTCTCGTCTTCATAAAGCGCTGTGATAAAATTGTTACCGATGCTTCGTTGGCTACGGTCATCGTGCTTGAATTTGCGGAACGACAGACCGTCATATCTGTTTAGCCCGTCTTTTGTACCGAACCACATAAAACCTTGCTTATCCTGCAAAATCGTATTGACTGTATTTTGGGATAACCCGTTCTGCACACTCAGGTTTTTGAAATAATAATGCTCGTCCGCCACTTGTGCATGGCAGCTTATCTGGTAGCAAATAAAACAGAGTAAAAGTGTCAGTGCTTTTTTCATAACATACGTGTTTTCTATCTTCCCGTTTGAGTTACCAAATGTAGGCAAAATTACAACGGAAAGATAGAAAATACGTCTCAATGAATGAAAAAATCGTCTTATTTCTCTATTCTGATACGGGCATCGACAGCTACAACAGCCTTTTCAGTTGCCAGAAGCGGGTTTATATCCATTTCTTTGATTTCTGTCGCAAAGCGGAGCAAGGTAGAAAGACGGACTATAATTTCCGCGAATTTATCCTCATTCACTCCTTTCTGTCCACGTGTCCCCTGTATGATTTTATAGGCGCGCAGCGAGTGAATCATCGAATAAGCTTCTTCGTAAGAAAGCGGAGCCAAACCGGAAGAAACGTCTTTCAATACTTCCACAAAGATACCGCCCAAGCCACAAAGTACCACATGCCCGAACTTCTCTTCGTACTTAGCACCGATAAAGAGTTCCGTTCCCCGCAGCATCGGTTGTACCATGATTGCCTTCGCGTCAGCAATCTGCATCATACGTTCAAATTCCAAAGCCAGGTGTTGCTCGCTTTTGATATTCAATACCACTCCGCCAACATCCGATTTATGTACGGGGCCAACAACTTTAGCCACTACCGGGAATCCGCATCGACGTCCGAAAGCCACTACTTCTTCCTTGTTATCCGAGACGAACTCGTCTACAATCGGAATGCCGGCTGCATGAAGCAAGGCCTGTACATGGTGAGGTTCGATATACCCATCTTCCGGAATAGAATCAATAACCCGACGAATCCTCGGAACATCGACTCCGAACAGTTCAATCTCAGGAGCGGCAGGTTTAGGGGCATTAACGATACGCGAAAGAGCTGTTCCCAATGTTACTTCATCCGCAAAATTCACGTGTCCTTTCGCCAGAAATGCCGCAACTTCGGCTCCGGCTGTATTGATGGAAGGAAGAATCGGGAAAATCGGTTTGCTGCAAACCTGCATCTTCTCATGTAGCACGTCATACATCTCAAACATGGTGACCAGTCCCGGTGTTCCGAAGATAGCCATCATGGCATCTATATTTTCAAATTTCTCTTCGCAGTAATCAATGCAGAGACGCAGATGTTCGGGAGTTCCCGTAGCGAGAATATCAATCGGATTTCCAACGGCAGCACCCGGAAAGAGTTGTGCTTTCAATTCTTCTGCCAACTCGCCTTCCAGTTTCGGAACGTTCAACCCGCCTTTGCTTAGTGCATCCGTCAACATCACTCCCGGCCCTCCGGCATGCGTGATAATGGCAAAATTCTTTCCTTTCAGTTCAGGCAGAGTAAATACACAGCCAACCGTAGTCAATTCCTCACGGGAGAAACAGCGTACAATCCCCGCTTTACGGAACAAAGCCTCAACTGCTGAATCCGAACTGGCAATAGCTCCCGTATGTGACGAAGCCGCCCGACTTCCGCTTTCAGAACTTCCCGCCTTTATCGCTGCAATTTTGCATCCTTTCCTTATCAGCGAAGAAGCATGAAACAATAGCCTGTCAGGATTCTGGATACTTTCAATATAGAGTAGTTTGATATGGGAGTCTTTTTCCGGATTGAAGTTTTCATCCATGAATTGCAGTACATCTTCCACACCAATTTGCTTGGCATTTCCCACCGACCAGACGGAATTGAACTGCAACCCTTTCGTTACGGCACTTTCCAGGATGAATACCGCCGTAGCCCCGGAACTGGATACCAAATCTACGCCTTTCGGATTCAAATTGGGAATCGGCTGGCTGAATACGCTGTGATGCCATGTGTTCATTAGGCCGATACAATTAGGGCCAATCAATGAAGCTCCATATTTATTGACTGTTTCCAGAATCCGTTCTTCCAGTAATGCTCCCTCATGGGTTTCCTCACCAAATCCGGCAGATAGTATGATAAATGCACGAGTTTGCTTTGTACCAGCCAATGTTTCCACAATATCGGGACACATCACGGCAGGCACAGCCAATACCGCCAAGTCCGTATCAGGCAGGTCTTTCACGTCCGCAAAGGCAGGAACTCCCTGCACTTCCTTCTCTTTCGGGTTCACCGCCCGAAGCTCTCCCTGATAACCTCCGTTTATCAAATTCTTCAATATTGCGCCACCCGGCTTATGTACATTATTCGATGCCCCTACTACAACAATGCTTTCGGGACGAAGCAACTGGGTTGTTATCATATCATGCTCTTGTTTTCGTTTAACTCAGGTACAAATATATTCTTTCTTATGAGAAAAAAGAAAGAAAAAGGGGAGAAATATATGCGAAAATATAGGATAAGAGAAAGAAAGATTAGAAAATCTGATTAATTATGCTGACTTATTGATTAATTAAAGAACTACTCTAATATAAATTGGTGATTAGTCAACTTTAATCAGGGTAATACAGTACAGCCACTGTCACCAGGTTATCAAGCGTGTTCTTCACATCACCTATGGAGAGAGACGAGTAAGCGGCGATCTCTTTGGCGAGTTGGGTGGTTGTCACGTTGGCCGTGTATATCACACAGGGATGAAATAGTTTCTTTTTATTTTTGTCTTCCAGAACCGACTGGAAGGGTTTGTACAATACTGGCATAATTGTAATAGTTTTTTATGTTGATAAATTAGTTTAGTTTTGTCCTCAAGCTTAATGACACTGTAAAGATACGGGTATTTTTCAGACTGACCCAATCATTTTTTCAAAGTGCGTTCATAAATTAATTAATTACGCTCAAAAGATAATGTCCCGGCAATTTGATTTTCCCGTTACTCCCCCGGATGCTGCTGAAACCCTTCCACACCGGGTGTCCGATAGCTCCGAAATTGCTTTTCAGGATAATGGCGTATTGCTCGGAAGGTGGAATCTTGTAAGAGCGAAGGTTATCCAGCAGTCCCTCGAAGTTACGCTGTATGCCGTCGCACGGTGGTTGCAGATTGTCGATGTCTTCCTGCGTCATCACCTTCCTTCTTTTCAAATTTTTTCCTCCTCCGTTCTCTCCTTGAGGAGAGTCAGAGAGGTGGTTTAATTTGTTTTCCTTTGTTTTTGTTTGTTTTTCTTTGTTTTGTGTACCCGATGTCGCAATTTCGGCTTCCATTGTTACAGAACTGGTGCTTGATGTTACAGAATCAGCAGTTGATGTTACATCATCGGCTGTTTTGTTATCAGTATCATCCGCACTGTTTTTGCTGCTTTGAGAAGATTGGTAGGACGCAAGCTCCTCTGCTTCCAACAGGCAGTAAGCCGGTTCTATCAACGAACTGCTACGGCGCTTAGTGATAAAGAGATACTGCCGCTGAATGTCGGCGGAAGTCAGGATGCCATACTGCCGGTAAAGACCGGCATCAAACAGCCCGCATTCAACGGACAAGGCGATGATACGTTTCACATCGTCCATATCCGTACTGTAAAGGCCGTCCGTCAGTTCGTCGTAAAACTCATCATTGACAGAGATGTAATACCCTTTTCCGGCATAGATGTAGGACAGCGTTTCTACCAACGTGGCAAAAGCAGCGTCGCCTTCACGTTTCATGACACGACGCACCATGCGGTCGTGCATGAAACTGGTGCTCATGGGGAAATAATCCAGTCCCCGTTTTATTCTTCCCATAGTACGCGTAGTTTTTCCTTTTCCTGTTTCCGGCGGATACTGTCCGCCACCACCTGCCGGGCATGGCGGATGAGGAACATACGCAAAGCGTAATCCTTCACCTCGGTTATCACCGGATAGGAAAGGGGTTTGTTTTCAAATGATATACTTTTATCCTGGTTGCGATGTCTGCGTGCGTTTGCCTTACGGCATTCTTTGCAGTAGTTGTCCGTAGTCCGCGTACGCTGGTTCATATAGAAGGCTTCCCGCGGAAGCTCCCGCTTGCAACATCCACAGATGTGCAGAGATTGGTTCATCAAGGTTTCCATACTGCTTTTCCGTTTTTATAGTTTTCATATTTAAATTTCTGTTTGTATATTGGAGATATATGGCTTGCGCGCAGGACATATAGTTGCTGTATATTAGAGATATATCGGCTGCACATTGGATATATAGATGCTACACGCAGGATATATAGGTGCTGCAAACGGACTCTATATTGTTTCCGTCCATCCGGCACGGCTTCCTTAGAAAGGCGGTGGATGAGGTTTTTTGCAACCTTTCGTAAACTTTTTGCGGTTTCTCATGGTTTTTCTATTTTAAATTTATAATTTTGAAACATATTTCCGATTTCTTCGCTACAAAGATAAAACAGTTTTCATAAAGAAAACAAACAGTTTTAGAAATTAATTTTTAAAAAGTAGATAACAGATTATCAATGAGCGATTAGCGAGTTTATGAATTTTTACATCAAAATTAAACGATAATAGAATGGATACATTTCTGGATGTTACAGGAATCGTGAAGCGTGCCAAACAGGCTCTGAACTTCAAGAACGACAGTGAATTAGCTGAATATTTAGGTGTTTCACGTGGCACAGTATCCAACTGGTGTGCACGAAACAGCATAGATTTCCGCTTGCTACTCAACAAATTGGGAAACACGGTGGATTACAACTGGCTGCTGTTAGGAAAAGGAAGTCCGAAGCACCAGCCGAGATTCTGCGAAAGCGAACTGGCACAGGGAGAAGTGGAGATTATACACAATCCTAAAACAGTGGAACCGGTAGACGACCGGAGTGTGACGTTATATGACATCACGGCGGCGGCAAATCTGAAAACATTATTCGTCAACAAGCAGCAGTATGCGCTGGGGAAGATATTGATTCCGAATATCTCCGTCTGTGACGGGGCGGTGTATGTAAACGGGGACAGCATGTATCCCATACTGAAATCGGGGGACATCATCGGATACAAGGAAATCAGCAGTTTCGACAATGTGATTTACGGGGAGATATACTTAGTGTCGTTTATGATTGACGGAGACGAGTATCTGGCGGTGAAATACGCCAACCGGTCGGAGAAGGAAGGGTGCATCAAACTGGTGAGTTACAATACGCATCATGAGCCGATGGATATTCCGTTCGCGTCCATCAATGCGATGGCAATCGTGAAGTTCTCGATTCGCAGGCACATGATGATGTAAGTTTCACCACAGATTACACAAATTAACACAGATTTTTCATTTATTCCTGTCTCTTTATGAGTCTGTTTAAATTTGGCAGTGCCGGAAACCGGAACAACAAATCTGTGTTAATCTGTGGTGAAGTTTCTTAGTGAAGTTCTACGATGGAATTTACACCTCTTCCCCTTTCAGCGTAGCCGAACTGGCTTCGGTGATGCGTACATTGACAAAGTCACCGACACGGTGTGTACCCCTGTCGAACACGACGACACGGTTCTGCTCCGTACGGCCGAACAGTTGGTCGCGCGAACGCTTGGAGACGCCTTCCACGAGGACTTCATATGTCTTGCCGATACAACGCTGGTTGGATTCGGCGGACAGGCGGTTCTGCAAGGCGATAATTTCATTCAGGCGGCGTACTTTCACCTCTTCGGGCACGTTGTCTTCGAGATGTTTCGAAGCATACGTTCCCGGACGCTCGGAGTATTTGAACATAAAGGCGGCATCGTATCCGCACTCTTCCATCAGGGAGAGGGAGAGGGCGTGGTCTTCTTCCGTTTCAGAATGAAAACCGGAGAAGATGTCCGTTGTCAGTCCGCAGTCGGGGATGATGCGCTTGATGGCGGCTACACGCTCGAGATACCATTCGCGGGTATATTTGCGGTTCATCAGTTTGAGGATGCGGGAACTTCCGCTTTGTACGGGCAGGTGAATATGCTTGCACACGTTGGGAACTTGCGCGATGACTTCCAGTGTCTCGTCACTCATGTCTTTCGGATGAGAGGTGGTGAAACGGATGCGCACGCCCGGAGCGGTTTCGGCAACGGTACGGAGAAGCATCGGGAAGGTGACGGTTTCGCCTGTCGGCTTCTCGAAACGGTAGGAGTTGACGTTCTGCCCCAGCAGGGTGACTTCCTTATAGCCTTTCGCAACGAGGTCTGCCACTTCGTTGAGGATACTTTCCACGTCACGGCTGCGCTCGCGTCCACGGGTGTAGGGAACGATGCAATAGGTGCAGAAGTTGTTGCAACCGCGCATGATGGACACGAATCCGGAGATGTGGTTGCCGCAGATGCGCGAGGGAATCACGTCCCGATAGGTTTCGGTGGTGGAAAGTTCCACGTTGATTGCCTTCTCGCCAGTTTCTACGGCGGCAATCAGGTCGGGCAGGGTAAGGTAGGCATCCGGGCCTACTACGAGGTCGACATGATGATTCGTAATCAAATCATCCTTCACCCGTTCGGCCATACATCCCAGTACGCCTACAATGAGGTGTTTCTTCTTTTTCTTCAGCGAGTGGAAAAATTCCAGGCGGTTCAGGATTTTCTGCTCCGCATTGTCGCGGATGGAGCAGGTGTTCATAAACACGGCGTCGGCTTCCTCAAGCGTTCCGGCTACGGAGTATCCCGCCATTTGCATCACTGAGGCAATCACCTCGCTGTCGGCCACGTTCATCTGGCAGCCGTAGGTTTCGATAAACAACTTTTTGTTGTCTTCGGTCGTTTCAGTTGCGGATTTAAAGTCCGCTCCCGTTAATTCGTTCATATTCAAATTATAAATTAAAGATTCGGCCGCAAAGATACGGCTTCGCTTCCAATAAGTGGTAAAATGGCACAAAAATTACGCAAAATCTTATGGTTTAGCATGCTAACTTGTAATTTATGTTAATGAAGTAAACATTTTCCGGGTGCTTCCTTGGTAATTTTAAATTTATTTTTCACATTTGTGCAATGAAAGAAACATTAGATTTTTTCATAGTTAAGGTTTAGGTTAAAAAAATTAAGGGGAGCTGTGAAGCTGCCCTTTTTTCATAATAAAAAGTTAGCCCGAACCGGATTTTATGTGTAACTTTGGCGGATTACTAATTAGAAGTGAAACACAATGGAAGATTTCTTGAAATTTCTCTTGATAGCAGGTGTCATTCTTGTGGGAATATTCAAAGAGGTGAGTAAGAATAGTAAATCAAAAAAAGCTACTGACAAACGCCCCGTTCCCCCGATACCATCACCCACCGAAATAGAGCCGGATGTTGTTCTCATGCCCGAAGCGTGGGGTAAAATAGAGTTGCCGATTCCCAAAAAGTCTTCGAAACAGGCTTCCAGACATGCACCGAAGCAACAGCAGCAGAAAAAGAAAAGAGAAGAGGTATCCGTTGCCGCATCACTGGCAAACAGTGCCGCTCAGGATGAGCTGAACAGCAGGCAGGGTTCTCATTTCAATACCCCCAACGAATCATCAGACAACAACGGGGACTTCACCATTCATTCGGCAGAAGAAGCGCGCCGGGCTATTATATGGGGAGAGATACTTCAACGGAAATACTGACGGGAATTGAAATCATGAAGGTTTATTTCAGGCAATAAAGCAAATTATTAACTTATTAGATATCAACTGTATTTTAACACGAAATTGTACTATTTATGTCACTTAATCGTATCTCGGCAGCAGAAGCTGCAAGCCTTATCAAACATGGCTACAACATCGGCCTGAGCGGGTTTACTCCCGCAGGAACGGCCAAGGCTGTTACAGCGGAACTCGCAAAGATTGCGGAAGCGGAACATGCCAAAGGAAATCCATTTCAGGTAAGTATCTTTACGGGCGCCTCTACCGGAGAGTCTTGCGACGGCGTGCTGTCACGCGCGAAAGCTATCCGCTCACCTGCCCCT
>ENA-OPTB01000135-OPTB01000135.1-human-gut-metagenome-genome-assembly--contig:-NODE-135-length-74715-cov-23.964573_pt1 | contig 74715 bp, 54 predicted proteins | sample MGYA00241810_ERZ501911 | MGnify/ENA primary metagenome ERZ501911 (study PRJEB25962, sample SAMEA2042304) | human gut metagenome | biome: human gut; feature: human-associated habitat; material: faeces... | reverse complement strand
CTCCGTGGGGTAAAAATCGTTCCACCATGGTGGAACGATTTTTACCCCACGGAGGAACGATATTTTCCGCATGATGGAACGATTTAAGATTAGCACTCCAGGAACGAAATCCTAATAAATGAGGATTGTCCCTTCCGCAAGAATCCCTTTACTTTGCAGGCGCTAAAAAACCAGTTTATGAATAGATATAGAATTTTGACCGGTATCTTCTGCCTCCTGGCAACCGGCAACGTACTTGCCGAAGAGGCAGACACCTTGAAAGTGGTGGATGTAGAGGAAATAACCGTCATCGCCGCCCCCAAAGAAAACCGGAAACTGCGCGAGCAGCCCGCCGCCGTCACCCTGCTTTCGCAGCAGGACATGCAGAACGCACAGGTGAACTCCATCAAGAATCTGACATCCGTAGTGCCCAATATGTTTATCCCCGACTACGGCTCGCGACTGACTTCGGCAGTCTATATCCGCGGCATCGGCTCGCGCATCAACACTCCCTCCGTAGGACTTTATGTAGACAATATACCTTATATAGACAAGTCAGCCTTCGACTTCAGCTATGCCGACGTAGAGCGCATCGACGTGCTACGCGGTCCGCAGGGCACGCTCTACGGGCGCAATGCCATGGGTGGATTGATTAAGGTGCACACCAAATCGCCCTTCTCCTACCAGGGGACGGACTTCCGCATGGGGGCAGGTACGTACAATGCCTATAATACCTCGCTGACCCACTATCACCGCCTTTCGGAACGGTTCGCCTTTTCCACCGGAGGTTTTTACGATTATCAAGGAGGATTCTTCCGCAACACGGTGAGGGACGAGAAAGCGGACAAGGGGCAATCGGCAGGCGGACGCATCCGCGCCATCTACCTCCCCTCGGACAACTGGAAGGTGGACCTAAACATCAACTACGAATACAGCGACCAGGGTGGCTACCCGTATTTCTACCAAGGCAGCCTGGCCCCCGAAGCACAGAGCGAGCCGCTGAAGCCCTACATCGGAAAAATCTCCAATAACGCCCGTAGCAACTACTACCGCAACCTGCTGAACACGGGTCTGAACCTGGAATACCAGGCACAGCACTTCACGTTGAGCATGGTCACCGGCTACCAGTTTCTAAAGGACTGCATGGACATAGACCAAGACTTCACCGCCAACGACATCTATACCCTGCAACAGAAACAACGCTCCCACGCACTGAGCGAGGAAATCATCTTGAAGAGTAAAAGCGGCAGCCGCTGGCAATGGACCACCGGCGCCTTCGGCTTCTACCAATGGCTGAATACGGAAGCTCCCGTCACTTTCAAGGAAGCCGGAATGGGGATGCTGAACCAGATGTTGGGCAGTGTCATCCCATCGCAAATACAAGTAGAGATGGGACCATCCATGAGTATGAATATCCTGCCCTCACTGGGCATCAGCAGCCGGACCATGCCCATCGGGGGCAGTTTCGACACTCCGCTGCTGAATGGGGCACTCTTTCATCAATCCACCTTCAGAGATTTATTCGGACTGAAAGGAGTGTCGTTCACTGCCGGGTTACGCCTGGATTATGAGCGTATGAAGATGGATTACAACTCCGGCACCAGCCTGGACTACAAGGTGGGCATCAAGGGAGAAATGAAGCGGGGCGACGTCGTCATCCGCGAAATGGAGATGATGCCGGAGACGGCACTGACAGTAGAGTCGCGCTACCAAGGAAACATTGATAAGGATTATCTTCAGCTGTTGCCCAAGTTTGCTTTGCAGTATGACTTTGCGCGAAACAGAGGGAATGTGTATGCAACGGTCAGCAAAGGTTACCGTTCGGGAGGTTACAATGTGCAGATGTTCTCCGACCTGCTGCAATCCAGTTTGAAGAATGACATGATGCGGCAAAGCAAAGAGGCGATTATGCCCAACGTGCCGGATGCCTACAAAGAGCTGGTGGGCAAATACTTCCCCGATGCGGGAGAGAATCCGGATGCAAAATCCGCCACCGTCTACAAGCCCGAACAGACCTGGAACTACGAAATAGGAACACACTTGAATCTGCTGGACGGACGTCTGCATGCCGACGCCGCCATCTTCTGGCTGGAAACCCGCGACCAGCAGATTTCACGCTTCGCCCCAAGCGGACTGGGACGCGAAACGGCAAATGCCGGCAAAAGCCGCAGCCAGGGGGCAGAGGTTGCCTTGACGGCTGCCGTTGCTACGGACTTCACGCTGAATGCAAGTTATGGTTATACCTATGCCACCTTTAAGGATTACATCACCAACGAGAAAGTGAATGGGGAGCTTCAGGAAATCAGCTACAACGGCAAGCACGTACCCTTTGTTCCCAAGCATACCATGAACGTGGGCGGTCAGTACATCTTCCGCATCCGTCCGGGACACTGGCTGGACCGCATCCAGCTGAACGCTAACTACACCGGTGCCGGGCGCATCTACTGGACCGAGAAGAATACCGTGAGCCAAGCCTTCTACGGCACGCTGAACGGACGTATCAGCTTCCAGAAAGGACATGGACAGATTGATTTCTGGGTGCGCAATGCACTGGACAAAGAGTATGCTTCGTTCTATTTTGAGAGTATGGGGAACGGATTTATGCAGAAAGGACGGCCTGTGCAGGCGGGAATAGAGTTGAGGTGCAGGTTCTGATTGGAGAGCTTTGTCCCTCCGAAAGTAAAGGAAAATAGAAACGGTCGTTCGGGTACTTACACATTGCATACCCGAACGACCGTTTCTATGTTTCTATCTGACAGAGGAGAAGTTATCCTCTATGTACCCAGTTTTCAATTTCAATATTAGGTATTCTTTCCAGATGTTTCTTGTTTTCAGTAACCATTATCATTTGGTTAGCCACCGCTGTACATCCTATAAATAAGTCCAAATCCTCAATGGGAGTTCCTTGACTATATAAGGCAGCCTTACTCCGGGCATAACAACATAAAGCCGAGGACAAAGGTATTACCTTGATATCTTGGCAGAAATCAGTAACAAGCTGCAAGTTTCTCTCCACATTATTACTTCGCTCTGCACCGAACAACAACTCTGCTACCGTAACCTCCGAAATGCAACAATGTTCCCAGCCCACCTTTTCAATATGTTCGTCTACTCCAAATTTCTGACGCATGAAGTGAACACAAATATTAGATCAAGCAAATATCGTTTCATTCGTCAAAGGGGCTAAAGTTTTCTTCTTTTCGAGAAAGGCGTGATGCATATATATCATCATTGATTTCATCAGAATCACGATTGTCCTTCCAACTACCGGCATACTTTGCAAGCATACGCTTAGTCAGCAATTTGCTATCTGCCGCTGTCGGAATGGAATGACTATTCTTATTCAAAACCTCCTTCATATATTTTCTGAGGCTCTCCAATGCAGTACTGCTATTGATATTGACTATCTCACGAATCAACTCCAATTTTCCGGCTTCCAACTCCAAACTACTCATAATCAATTCCTCCTTTTAAAAGTTCAACTACAAAGTTACATTTTCCTACTGAATATGGAAAAGTTACAAAGCTTTTTTATTCATTGATAGCTCCGCAATGTGGGCAGACTCCCTTCTCCCTCAGTTTCTGCCCGCATCTGCCGCAACGATAGCGTGAAGCCAGCAGCGAAATGCGAAGCCTTTTGAGGAATACCCATACAAAAGCGGTCAAAAACAAGTATCCGACGTAGATAGATGTAGTCAGGATAAAGAAAAAATAACAGAAGATGCAGCAGGAGGCCAGCCCCAACAGATAGAATACGGCCGCCGCCGGACTTAACTGGCGAAACAAATCGTCGAGTACCGCCAGCAACACCACTATAAACAGCCAGATACCCATCAGAAAAGCAGAAAGCACAAACGGTACCTTGAACGGCGACAAGGTAGGATTAAAATAGAAGTGTTGCCACGTCTCCGGCGCAAACACTTGTATAGATTCGTAAATAGTGGCACAGAACGCCATCAGCAGACATAGCAACAACGGATAGAGACTGTCTATATCATTAAAGTACACCATCCTCAACTGTTTGCGCCGAAAAGCCCGGAACAGCCAGACTGCCACAAACAAGGCAAAAATAATGATAAAATAAGAGGCATGGGTATCACTGAACAAGTAGATGGCCTGCGAAATGCTGTCTGTAGGAACAAAGGCATGCATCATTTCGGACTCCCGCAACCAACCCTGCACTTCCTGCGAATGGGCAAGCTTCACCCATACACTATCCACACTGTCGGCAGGATGGATGGCGAACTCGGCAACCACCACGCGGTCTCCCCGATAAAGCATATTATAGCAGTCCTTCACGGGCAGACAAGCCAAATTCACAGAATCTGCCAGCACTTCCAGATTGGTATTCCAAGTATAATGCCGCTCAAAAAGATAGGCCAGCGAATCACGCGTCTCCTTAGACAGATGTTCATCTTCAAGATTAGGACGGGAATAATGGCAGGAAACTAAAGCAATGAAGCATGAAAAATAAAGAATGCAGAATAGGAGGGAACGCAGTGAACGCAAAGGATGTTTGTCCCTGCCCGCTTCCCGGTACCGGTCATTTGCCAGCCTTTCATTATGTGCCCGTTCCTCACTCCTCATTTTCAAGTCTTTATTAGTAATTCCTCATTCTTCGTCCTTCATTAAAGCGGCTCTTCATGAGCAATGACTTTCATCTGGCAATTCTTGCAATCAAAAGACAAGCGGAAACGCTTGCCGTCCGTCCCAACCAAATAATAAGGTTCCCTATAAGGAGAATGTCCTTTCTGATAGGTGGGACACCATCCCATACTGAAACGCAGGCAATGTTTGCAGAACATGAGTACAGCATCCGGAACCGCTTGTGCCTCGTAGGCAGGTGCTATAGACGAAAGTCCATGCTCACGGTAAAAACTCCGGGCAGCACTGTTCATCACATTGCCCAGATAGGTCAGTGAAGTAGCAGGGAAAGCATGGCTTGTCGGTTTCCAGACAGCCAACTCACGACGATAAGTAACACGCCGAGCCACAATCAGCCTATCTATCACCTGCCGACGCCAGTCTGCCACCACGGAAGCAGGAAGAAACCAGTTTTCAGAGAGATTGAGCCTGATACCCGACGCCTCTTCTGATAAATGCCCGGCTACCTCGAAAGGGGTATTCCCCAACTTAGCCAGTTGGCTGCGCAGATTATCCGCCTGTGGCGTGCGTGCCGGTTCTTTCGGATAAGGGAAAGAGAGGTTCACGCGGTTATCATCTTCGTCCGCAGCCGTCAGGCTGAAACCGAAAGAAGTATCTGCCAACTCCCAACAAACACCGATTTTGCGTTCGGAGGATTTACGGGTAAGGATACGTTCAAACTCCTGGTCGAAATTGCGATAAAGCCGTGTACGAGGTTTGATGCGAGGCACTTCCCCTGCCGGATAGAGTTTGTTACCGTCCACCCGGTTGATACGGAAACCCTGCAAACGTCCTTGCTCGTCCAAAAAACAGACGCCGTCTCCGTTGTGGAAAGGCTTCACGCCTGCCACCGTAATATATCCACCGCGCTGTTCCTTCAAAGTGCCCATCTCCTCTCCTAAAGATTTGGGCGTATCGAATGAAGTGATTTCCCCTCCCCTGCCTTGTAGGAAGTAATGCGTGAAACCACGGCTGAAGCTCTTGTCAAGCTGCGGTTGGAAGTCGAAATGGCAAGTACCCGAAGAAGCACGGGTATATTCCTTGCGACGGGCAAAAATGGCATCGAGCTTCCTACGGTAAGCCGCCGTCACATTCTTCACATAGGTCACATCCTTCAAGCGGCCTTCTATCTTCAGCGAAGTGGCTCCGGCATCCAGCAGTTCTTCCAACACCTCGCTTTGGTTGAGGTCCTTCAAAGAAAGCAGATGCTTATTACGCACAATGGTCTTGCCATCGGCATCTACCAGACTGAAGGGTAAACGGCAGAATTGCGCACATTCCCCCCGGTTGGCACTCCGTCCGAAACAAGCCTGGCTGACATAGCACTGCCCGCTATAACTGACGCAAAGAGCCCCGTGTACAAAGACTTCGAGCGGCACGTCGGGACACGCCTCATGGATACCGCGTATCTCCTGCAAAGAAAGTTCGCGTGCCAACACCACCTGACGGAAACCGGCATCGGCAAGGAAACGTACTTTCTCCGGCGTACGGTTATCCATCTGCGTACTGCCATGCAACGGAATGGGCGGCAAATTCAACCGCGTAATCCCCATATCCTGTACAATCAGTGCATCCACACCGATGCGGTACAGCTCCCAAATCATCCTCTCCGTCTCTTTCAGCTCTTCTTCTTTCAGAATGGTATTGACCGTCACATAGATACGGGCATTATACAGATGGGCATGCTCCACCAAAGCGGCAATATCCTCCAAAGAGTTGACAGCAGCCGCACGCGCACCGAACTTGGGTGCACCGATGTATACCGCATCTGCCCCATGATTCACTGCTTCTATGCCACACTCCAAATTCTTGGCAGGAGCCAGCAGCTCTATTTTACGTTGCTTTATCATCGTTTAGTTACGAGTAACTCACCCTATTTCATTAATATTATACGGCGTCTCCTGATATACAAAATAATTCAGCCAATTGGAGAACAACAGATTGGCATGGGCACGCCAACGCACCAGCACTCCTTTGTCCGGGTCATCGTCCACATAGTAGTTACGGGGTATCTCAATGGGCAGGCCCTTATTCAAGTCACGGCGATACTCTGTATCCAATGTCAGCGGGGAGTATTCCGAATGGCCGGTCACGAAGAACTCACGCCCTCCACGGGCCACCGCCATATATACACCAGCATCCTCCGACTCGGAAAGCAGCGTCAATTCCGGAACCTTCTGTATATCTTCCCGGCGCACTTCCGTGTGGCGGCTATGCGGCACATAGAACATATCATCAAATCCACGGAAAATGGGATGCAACGGTTGCAAGGTACGATGTTCAAAGATACCGAACATCTTCTTATCCAGTGCATACTTCGGCACTCCATAATGATGATAGAGCCCTGCCTGCGCCGCCCAGCAGATGTAGAGCGTAGAGGTGACATGCGTACGCGCCCAGTCGAAGATTTCAGTAATCTCATCCCAATAAGTCACCTCCTCAAAATCCATCTGCTCTACCGGAGCACCGGTGATAATCATGCCATCGTACTTTTCACCGCGCATCTTGTCGAAATCCGTATAAAATGTTTTCATGTGTTCTATCGGAGTGTTCTTGGAAGTATGGCTTTTTATCTTCATGAACGAGATTTCCACCTGAAGCGGAGTATTGGAAAGCAGACGCACCAGGTCCGTTTCCGTTGTAATCTTTAGCGGCATCAAGTTCAGAATCACGATACGCAGCGGACGGATATCCTGCTGGGTTGCCCGGGAATTGTCAATGACAAATATATTCTCCTCTTTCAGCAACTCGATAGCGGGTAGTTTATCGGGTAAATTTAAAGGCATGAGTTTATATCTATGGTTTAACTTATTACTGTCTACGATTTTAGCGTGTAAAGTTAGGCAAAAAATCAGAGTGTGATAAATAAATTATAAAAGTTTTATCGATTTATCCCTCTTCATTTAACACGTTTAATTACATTTGTACCCGAAACCTATTAAAAGTTATTAAAAATAAGATTAAAAAGCACTGCGGCATCAAGCGTGATACTGATAATTAGCATCCAAAAGCGTAAAAGACTTTTCCATACCGGTTATAGCTCTGCTAAATCCACATTTTTAAGACAAGGTTCATTGAGTATAATTGGGAAAGCGGAAAAACCGTTGCCCCACAATAATAATACAATGAAAAAACTTATTCTTGCAAGAGGAGTCTTGGCTGCCTCTTTATTCTGCTGCATGTCCTTAGGGAATACAGCTTGTGTGAACCGGATTGACGAAGAATCAGAAGCGGAAATCGAGGAAGGGACGACACCTATCACGTTCTCTATCAAAATGGAAAAGGCCAGTACCAAGGTCACAAACACCGCCTTTGAAAAAGGAGACAGAATGGGCTTGTTTGCAACCACTTCCTCCGGCTCCATCAAGGGAAAACGGTATATTGACAATCTGGCCCTGGAATATACGGAAGGCTCCACACTGGTTCCCAAAAAGACAGTATTCTATCCGGAAGGAGATGTGTCACTGGACTTTATCAGTTACCACCCTTACCAAACCGAAGGGGTAGCTGCCGGTACACCCGTTCTTCCCGTATCTGTGCAGATAGACCAGAGCAATGAGAAAAACCGCGCACAAAGTGACTTCTTGGTAGCTAAAGCGCAAGGAATCACCAGTAAAACCAAATCTGTAACCCTAGAGTTCCAACACAAGCTGTCCAAACTGGCAATCTCTCTGACACCCGACGCAAGCAACTCTGCCAATGATTTGCTGAAAGCCAATCCGCGTATCATCGCAACCGGGCTCAAGACCTCGGCCGATTATAATCTGGAAGACGGGACTTTCAGTAATCTTACGGGGACACAAGACATCATAGCCTCCGGCGAATGGAGCGTCAAAGACAACAAACTTACCGGCAAGGAATTCATCATCATACCCCAAACGATAAATGATGGCAAGCAATCCTTCATTATGGAGTGGAGCGGACGTATATACAGTTGTGCAATACCCGAAGTGGAAATGAGTAGCAGCACGCAATGTATCATTAACATATCAGCCATGCAGAGCAACAGCAACGTACTGAGCAGTTTTGCCGGAAAAATCAAGGAATGGAGCAGCCTCCCTCCCATCGACACCGACAATATGGAAGATTACACTGCCATACATATCTCCGCTCTCTCCTTTTCTCTTTCAAATGTGTACAGAATTTATCACGAAGGGATACCCATTGCAGAAGTCTGCAAGGAATATCTCAAATCAGCGTCATTGACTTCCAGAGCCGTTATAGCCTATCCCATAGGCGAAAATGAAAAGACCGACCTGAGCAATGGAGTCATTCTACAGCTTGCAGACCGTAAAGACACCATCTGCGGAGGAAGAATAAGCTGGAATACAGACGACTATGGATTTACCTACACTAAAGGGGAATATACCGGCATAGACAAGCTCTATATAGACAATAACCATAAGCTACTTCTGGATAAACCGGAAAACGCCATCAAAGTGAATGTGGCATGCTACACCCTTCGAGACATCAGAAAAGGAGTGTCTACCGAATACCCCATTGTCAAGATTGGAGCCCAATACTGGATGGGTAAAGAGCTCCATGCCACCACCTACCGTGACGGAGCTCCCTTGAAAAAACAGAGTGACTTGGGAACAGACAAAGCCGGATATTACAAGCCGGACAAATATGACATTTATTTTTACAATGGAGAATCCATACTGGCAGGAGAGCTGGCTCCCGAGGGCTGGAAAATTCCATCGGATGCAGACTGGGAACAGCTGAAAAACTACACCGGCAACGATGCCTCCATACTAAAAGCAGGAGAATGGCAGGCAATGGTATCCGGTGAAGTTGCCCCCGTCAACAACCATACCCGGTTCAATGCTTTCCCGGTAGGAATGTGGTACAACAAAGGACACAACAGCCCCAATAAAATGACCGCCTTTTGGAGTTGGGATCATACAAAGCATACCCTTTCGGAAAGCACCATTTATTTTCTCGGCGAAAGCGACGAGTTTGTATCAAGCGCTGCCCATGTCACCGGCAAGCCCTACTATAAAGCTCTTTCCATCCGCTGTATAAAAGAATAGCCGGCAATTTCGGCATTTCTCATTTCTTTTTTGTATTTTTGTTCCCAATGTGCAAGATTTTTGCCAATCGGACAAAGATAACGAAAGAGAAATGAGAGTAATCGACCTGATAAACAGTAACGAAAAAACAGCTTTTTCCTTTGAAATATTGCCACCACTGAAAGGTACGGGCATCGAAAAGCTGTATCAAACCATAGATACGTTACGGGAATTCGACCCCAAATACATCAACATCACCACGCACCGCAGCGAGTACGTGTACAAAGACCTCGGCAACGGATTGTTCCAGCGAAACCGCCTGCGCCGCCGCCCCGGCACCGTAGCCGTAGCTGCTGCCATCCAGAACAAGTACAACATCACCATGGTGCCGCACATCCTTTGCAGCGGCTTCACCCGCGAGGAGACGGAGTACGTGCTGCTCGACCTGCAATTCCTCGGCATCACCGACCTGCTGGTGCTTCGTGGCGACAAGGCAAAGCACGAATCCTCTTTTATCCCCGTGGGCAACGGTTACCACCACGCCGTCGAACTACAAGAGCAAATCAACAACTTCAATAAAGGTATTTTTGTGGACGGCTCCGAGATGAAAGTTACCAATACCCCGTTTTCATACGGTGTGGCGTGCTATCCGGAAAAGCATGAAGAAGCCCCCAACATGGATACAGACATCTACTGGCTGAAGAAAAAAATGGAAATGGGTGCAGAGTATGCCGTGACCCAGCTCTTCTACGACAACCGGAAATATTTCGACTTCGTGGAACGTGCCCGTCAAGCCGGTGTCACCATCCCGATTATCCCGGGCATCAAGCCCTTCAAGAAGCTGTCACAACTCAGCATAATACCCAAGACGTTCAAGGTAGACTTGCCCGAGGAACTGACCCAAGAGGTTCTGAAGTGCAACACCGATGCGGAAGCTCAGCAAGTGGGTATCGAATGGTGCGTGCAGCAGTGCAAAGAGCTGATAGCCCATGGCGTCCCAAGCCTCCACTTCTACTCGGTAGGAGCCACAGACAGCATCAGGGAAGTAGCCAAACAAATCTACTAAACAATAGATAATCGATAGTTGACAATTGACAACTGGCAGTGTCACAAGTAATAACTTATAACTAATTAACCCGTGTTCAGTTTCAAGGACATAATAGGCCAAGAGGCAGCCAAACAAAGGCTGATACAAGAAGTGCAGGAAGGACGTATTCCCCACGCACAACTTTTCTGTGGCCCTGCCGGAGTAGGAAAACTCCCATTGGCACTTGCCTATGCCCGCTACATCTGCTGTCCCAACCGGACGGAAACCGATGCCTGCGGTACTTGTCCCTCCTGCGTGAAATGGAACAAGTTGGTGCACCCGGACGTACACTTCGTATACCCTATCGTCAAGAGTGCCAAAGGGAAAAAGGAAGTCTGCGACGACTATATCGCCAACTGGCGGCACCTGCTGCTGAACAGCCCCTACTTCGGACTGAACCATTGGCTGAACGAGATGGATGCCGAAAACGGACAAGCCATCATCTATGCCAAGGAAAGCGACGAGATAACCCGCAAGCTGAGTCTGAAATCCAGTGAAGGAGGTTACAAAGTCACCATCGTATGGCTACCCGAAAAGCTGCATGAAGTATGCGCCAACAAGCTGCTGAAACTGCTGGAAGAGCCACCCGAGAAAACGATATTCCTCCTCATCTCCGAAGCTCCGGAAATGATACTGCCCACCATCCTCAGCCGCACGCAGCGCTTCAACATTCCCAAGATTGAAGAAGCCGACATAGCCGAAGCCCTGCAGCAGAAGTACGGAGTGCAGCCCCGCGACAGCGAGACGATAGCCCATCTGGCAAACGGAGACTTCATCAAAGCATTGGAGACCATCCATCTGAACGAAGAGAACGAACTGTTCTTCAACCTCTTTGTCAGCCTGATGCGACTCTCCTACCAGCGCAAGATACGGGAAATGAAACAATGGAGCGAGCAGCTTGCTGCCATGGGACGCGAACGGCAGAAGAACTTCCTGGACTACTGCCAGCGCATGACCCGCGAGAACTTCATCTACAACCTGCACCGCAAGGAGATGAACTACATGACGCTGCCCGAACAGAACTTCGCCACCCGTTTCGCCCCCTTTGTCAACGAACGGAACGTCATGGGTATCATGGACGAACTAAGTGAAGCGCAACGCCACATCGAGCAGAACGTAAACGCCCGCATGGTGTTTTTCGACTTCTCTCTCAAAATGATTGTTTTATTGAAACAATGAAAAGTGGCAAAATAATGAAATGCAAAGTATCAAATCGTAAATAGTAAATAGTCAAATAGTAAATAGTCAAATAGTAAATAAATAGATGATGGAATTTAAACTACATAACGGAAGCGGAGGTCTCTGCTGCAAGAGTTGCGGCAGGCAGGACAAGCAACTGAACACCTACGACTGGCTGGCAGACATTCCGGGCAATGCCGATGAGAGCGAGCTGGTAGAGGTTCAGTTCAAGAATACCCGCAAGGGATATTTCCGCAACAGCAACAAGATACCTCTGGAGAAAGGCGACATCGTAGCCGTAGAAGCCACCCCCGGACATGATATCGGTGTGGTGACCCTGACCGGACGTCTCGTGCCGCTGCAAATGAAGAAAGCCAATATCAAGTCTGAGGCAGACATCAAACGCATCTACCGCAAGGCGAAGCCTGTGGATATGGAGAAGTACAACGAGGCAAAAGCCCGTGAACACTCCACCATGATACGCTCGCGTCAGATAGCCCTGGACCTCAACCTCAACATGAAGATTGGAGACGTGGAATATCAGGGAGACGGCAACAAGGCCATCTTCTACTACATAGCCGACGAACGGGTGGACTTCCGCCAGCTCATCAAGGTACTTGCCGACGCTTTCCGCGTGCGCATCGAGATGAAACAGATTGGCGCCCGCCAGGAAGCCGGACGCATTGGTGGCATCGGTCCCTGCGGACGCGAACTCTGCTGCGCCACCTGGATGACCTCCTTCGTGTCGGTATCTACCAGCGCTGCACGCTTCCAGGACATATCACTGAATCCGCAGAAACTTGCCGGACAATGCGCCAAGCTGAAGTGCTGCCTCAACTACGAAGTGGACTGCTACGTGGAAGCACAGAAACGCCTGCCCTCACGCGAGATTACCCTGGAAACCAAAGACGGCGAGTTCTTCTTCTTCAAAGCCGACATTCTGAGCAACCAGATAACCTACTCAAGTGACAAGAACATCCCTGCCAACCTGGTGACCATCAGCGGCAGACGCGCCTTCGAGATTATCGGTTTGAACAAACGTGGCATCAAGCCCGACAGCCTGATAGAAGAAACCCATCGCTCCGAGCCCAAAAAGCCGGTGGACTTGCTGGAACAAGAGAGCCTCACCCGCTTTGACCGCAGCCGGAAAGGCAAGAGTGGCGGTGACGGCAACGGTGGCGAGAACAGCAACAACAGCCGTAACAAGAGAAAGAAAAAGAGTGGAAACGGTCGTCCGCAAGGAGGTGAGCAGCAGGGTGCTCCGCAATCCAACAACCAGAGAGAACAATCCAGGCAAGACCGGCAACCGAGACAGAAACAAGACCGGCAAGCACCCAAACAAGGTGAACAGCAACAAGGCGAACGTCAACAACGGAACAATAACAACCGTCGTCCGCCCCGTAACAATAAGCCCAAACCTCAAGGTGAAAGACCTGCCCAAAATGACAAACCGGCTCAAGAATAGGAATCTCTGCCTGAAAGGTATCATACTACTGTTTGTCGCAAGCCTGCTGAGCGCTTGCGACAAACAGACCGTATACCATTCCTTCCAATCCCTCCCCACCGAAGGCTGGCTGCGCGAAGACACGCTCTCTTTCGACGTGAAGGTCACCGACTCACTGACCTACTACAAACTGTCTTTGGAAGTTCGTAACCAAAGCAACTACCCCTATCAGAATCTACCTCTATCCATCTGCTACACCACCGCAGATTCCATTCCGTCACCCACGGACACCATACAGCTAATCCTCGCGGACAAAGAAGGAATCTGGAAAGGTGACGGCTGGGGAGGTCTCTATCAGACTGCCGTCTCCGCAGGAAGCGTTCGAATCGGCAAACCCGGCACCTACCTCTTTAAAGTGGCCTATACGCTACCGGACGAAAGGCTGCAAGGAATCAATGACATCGGCATCAAACTGAAGAGATAGGAACTCCCTATTGTTCTTTATTACCTTCTTCTAACAACCACCTCAGTCTCCCACTCACGTCTCCTTGAAGCGGAAACGGGCGGGGTATCATAACTTGCCCTCTTACCTCATAGCGTAACGTCTTTTACGCCAGGATGTAACGACCGTTACACCAGCATGTAAAGGGCGTTACAATATAGCGTAAAAGTCGTTACGATACAGCGTAAAGGACGTTACAATGCGGTGTAACGGCCGTTACATTACGATGTAAACAATGTGTAAATGCAATGTAATGATAATCAAGTCCATTCGTATGTCCCACAAGGAAACGGTCATAACTAAATTCGACGATTACGTCCCGCATCAATCCGCAGAAAGATAAACAGCAGGATTGTGAATCCCCAGAGAGAAGAACCTCCGTAACTGAAGAAAGGCAACGGGATACCGATGACGGGGGTCAGCCCCAGCACCATGCCTATATTGATGAATAGATGGAACAAGAATATACTAAGCACAGAATAACCATACACCCGGCCAAAGGGAGATTGCTGCCGCTCGGCCACGACAATCAGCCGTAAAATAAGAATAAGGAACAGTAACAGTACAGCCGTAGACCCTACGAATCCTTCCTCCTCACCCACGGTGCAAAAAATGAAGTCCGTATCTTGCTCCGGCACATACTTCAGCTTTGTCTGCGTACCATTCAAGAAACCTTTGCCGGTCAGCCCCCCGGAGCCGATGGCTATCTTCGACTGGTTCACGTTATAGCCGGCACCAGCAAGGTCCTCTTCCATACCGAGCACCACCTTGATACGTATCTGTTGATGGGGCTCCAGCACTTTATTGAAGAAGTAGTCGCTGGAGTAGAGGAAACCTATCGAACCCAAAGCAAACAGCCCAATCAGAAAATAAGATAAATGGCGCTCGCTTAAAGAAAGAAAGACAAGATACCCGACAACAAGTGCACAAAGCCCCCACTGCACCCACACCAAGTTGAAGGGTACCACGTATTCCGAAATCAGATAAGCCACGAGCAGCACTCCCAGCGAACCGCCGATAATATTCCGTGTGGGTTCCCAACGCTTTTTATAAACCCACACCATACCTCCGGCAAAGAGCAGTACCATCAGCAGTACGGCAAATTCCCCGATAGGCGTCGGTGTATCGGCAATCATCACCGCATCAAAACGGATGCCCACCACAAAGTAGGCCACTGCACATATACCCGAGAACAGTACCACGCCCGGCATTCCCTCCCGATAAAGCATCAGGAAAAATGCAGAGTACACCAATGCCGAACCCGTCTCCCGCTGTAGGATAATCAGCAACATGGGGAAGAGAATCAGGAAAGCCAACATAAGGGAGCTTTTCCAATTCTTCATCGTAAACGAGTAGGCGCTCATATACTTGGCAAGCGCCAGCGCCGTGGCAAACTTGGCAAACTCCGCCGGCTGCAAACTGACCGGCCCCAGGATGAGCCACGACCGCGACCCTTTCGTGTCGGGCGCAATGAATATCGTGACAATCAGCAACAGCATCAGCCCTATATATATAAGGTAGGAGAACATGTCATAGAGGGAATCATCCAGCATCAGCAGCACAAACCCCAGCCCGAAGGAACATATAATCCAGACAAACTGCTTGCCGGCACGCGTAGAGAAGTCCAGAAAGTCACGGTCACCATAATCATAACTCGCCCCACAGACACTGAACCAGCCGAATACAATCAGCAGCAGGTAAACGACAATCGTCACCCAGTCCAATGATTTCCATATGCTATCTCTCCTTGTCACCAATTTATTTACGATTTTACGATTTACTATTTACTATTGAAGTCACTCACCGTTCATCCCTACCCCCTAATCCTTAATCCCCAACCCCTCATCATCATCTCTCCTCATCTCCGTAAAGTATCACCCGGTTACTGAATTCTTCCGCCCGTATCTCATTCTCGGGCGACAGCTTTCCATGCAGATACTGGTCCATCATCATGGCACCGATAGGTACGCCATACGTGGCACCGAAACCACCGTTCTCCACATAGACGGCAATGGCTATCTTAGGGTTGTCCATCGGGGCAAAGCCCATAAAGACAGAATGGTCCTTGCCGCGGTTCTGTGCCGTGCCCGTCTTTCCGCAGACCTCCACACCCGGCAGGATGGCTCCCGCCATGCGGCAAGTGGCGCTACCCGTACTTCCGTCTACAGCGGCACGCATGCCTTTCACCACCATTTCATAATATTCGCGGTCGATGGTGGGATAACGGGGATTGCGATAGATGCTGTCCAGTTCATTGTCTTCTATCTCCTTCACGATGTGCGGAGTAATGAAATGCCCCCGGTTGGCAATGGTGGCACCCAGATTGGCTATCTGCAACGGGGTGGCGAGAATCTCTCCCTGCCCGATGGAGATACTAATCACCGTCAGACCGTTCCACGAACCCCGATAGGGCTTGTCGTAGAACTTTGCATTCGGTATCAGTCCACGCTGTTCGCCGGGGAGGTCGGTACCGAGCCGATAGCCGAAGCCCTGCGATACCATGTGGTCTTTCCATACGGTAATGGCATTCTGCGGCGAACCGTATTTTTTATCACCGAACATGCGATACAATCCCCAACAGAAATAGGAATTACAAGAGGTAGCGATGGCAGGAATCAGCGACAGAGGCGAACCATGTCCGTGACATCCCACATGAAGGCCTTTATGATTGAAACCATGCGCACAAGGGAAAGTCGGATAATCTTCGTGGATAATCCCTTCCTGAAGGAAGGTCAGCGCCTGCGCCGTCTTGAAGGTGGAGCCCGGCGGATAAGCTCCCATGATGGCACGGTTCAACAAAGGCTTCCGCTTGTCCATCTGCAGCAGGCGGTGGTTCTTTCCCCGCTGGCGCCCTATCATCAGATGAGGGTCAAAGGTAGGCGAGGAAACCATACATAGTATCTCACCCGTAGCCGGTTCGATGGCCACAATGGCACCGATTTTGTGTTGAAGCAGTCGTTCTCCCAACATCTGAAGGTCAATGTCGATGCCCAACGTCAGGTTCTTGCCGGGTACGGAGGAACGGTCCAACTGTCCGTCCATGTAGTGTCCCTGGATGCGCCCGTGAGCGTCACGAAGCAGAATCTCCACCCCCTTCTCTCCACGCAGATACTTTTCATAGGATTTCTCGATGCCTTGCTTGCCTATATAGTCTCCGCGAATATAATAGTCATCGTTCTCAATGTCTTTCTTGGACACTTCGCCGATGTCTCCCAGCAAATGGCCGGCAGAGTTATAGGTATATTGACGGATAGTACGCCGCTGAATATAGAAACCTGGAAATTTGAACAGCTTCTCCTGAAACACACCGCACTCTTCGGCAGAAAGCTGCGTCATGAACACCTGATGGGTGTATTTGGAATAACCGGGGTTCATCCAGCGGTTCTTGACGTCCTTCATCCGTTTGTCAAACTGCTCACGGGTAATGTTCAAGGCACTGCAAAGGTCGAGTGTATCCAGCTGCGTCACCTCCCGAGGCACAAACGTAATATCATAGGCAGGCTGGTTAAACACGAGCAACTTACCGTTACGGTCGTAGATAGCCCCCCGTGATGGATATTGTATCTTGTTCAGAAAAGCGTTGCTGTCCGCGTTCTTCTTGTAGTCATCAGTCATGATTTGCAGGTCGAACAGCCGGAACACGTAAATAAGAACGATGACAATAGCCGCCGCTCCAATTACATATTTCCGCTTTTCCAGTGTATAGTCTTTCATCAATTCCTAATCCTTAATCCCTTTATCCTTTCTTTCTTATTCCCTCAACAGCCATAATGCAGGTCACAGTAAGCAGGGTACTTGCCGCAATTCTCAACAACAGCGTACCAATATGGGCAAAAGAGAAGAATTCGAGGGTAAGCAACAAGCCGTGATGTATCAGCACACTCACAACCAGATATTTCAGGAAAGGAAGAATCCCCATTGTACGGATGGCCGGAACCAGTGTATCCAGCGTGTCACGAGGCACGAACAGCCGCAGGAAAGTGGGGCGCAAGAAAGCCAGCAACACCGTAGCGGCAGCGTTCATCCCCGGTGTGTCGGAAAAGACGTCGACAGCCAGCCCTAAAAAGAATGCCCACAACATCAACGCATTGCGGGGAGTGTCCGACTCAAACTTCAGTATCAAGTAGATATACAGAAATGGAGTGGCATATCCTGCAATATGCACATTGTTCAATATCAGCACCTGCAACAGTACCAAGCCTATGAACCATCCTATTTTATGCAGATAATTAATTAACAACGCTAATGAGTTATAAGTTACGAGTTACAAGTTATTGAGTGTATAAGTTATAAGATATAAAGATGATTAATCCCTAATCCTTAACCCCTAATCCCTAATTTCTTAGTCACTTCTCGTCTGCCCTCGACTCCAATGCCTTTTGTTCATCCTGCCCGTTGCGGGAAATGACGCGCACATTGCTCACCTTTCCAAAGTCCGTAGCCAGCTTTATCTTCAACAGATACGAAAGCCCGTCGTGCGAGTCAGACATGTCATCCACCGTCCCCACCATGACACCTTCTGGAAACACGGTGGAATAGCCGCTGGTCACTACTGTATCTCCCAGATTGAATTCGGCATGCCGGGGCAAATCCTTCAGATAGGCAAAACGGGAATTACCTCCCTCCCACTTCAAATAACCGAAATAATCACTGCCCACAATCTTACAGCTGATGCTTGACTTGCTGTTCAGCAACGGAATGACCAACGAGTAATGGGGAGAGGTCTTATACACAATACCCACCACGCCATTGGCATCTACAACTCCCATCTCAGGACGGATACCTTCTGTTGTTCCACGGTCTAAAGTGATATAATTGTCAGCCTTGTTCAAGCTGTTCTTTATGACATTCGCCTTGAATATCTGATACTCCGTAGGAGCAAGCCGTTCCATGCTGTACAACCTGGCGGAGTCCAATCCTTTCTCCTTCAAGACATTTTCCAGAAACGAAAGCCGCTGCTCCAGCCACATGTTGCGGTCGAGCAGGTCTTCGTTGGCCGTCTTCAAGTGGAAATAGGAAGTGATGCCACCCGATATTTCATAAACCTTCCCCGCCACGCCATTGGCAGAGGTGAAATACACACTCTGCTGGTAATGATTAAAGCGAAATAATAAAATAAAACTGGCAACCTCTAACAGAAGAAAGAGGAACCAGTAATTATATTTAATGAGAAAGTTTAATAAATTTCGCATTACCGCATCAAGAATGAGAAGCGGTCAACGTTCTTCAATGCCACGCCCGTACCTTTGGCAACGGCATGCAAGGGGTCTTCCGCAATGTGGAACGGTATGTTTATTTTATCAGTCAGACGCTTATCCAGTCCACGAAGCAATGCACCGCCACCGGCAAGATAGATACCGTTGTGAACGATGTCGGCATACAATTCGGGAGGCGTATTTTCCAATGCGCTCAAGATGGCTGTCTCAATCTTAGAGATAGACTTCTCCAAGCAATGCGCCACTTCCTGATAGCATACCGGCACTTCCATGGGCAATGCCGTGATGCGGTTCGGACCATGAACGATATAGTCTTCAGGAGCATCCTCACCGAGTTCCGTCAAGGCAGCACCCACATTAATCTTAATACGCTCAGCCATACGCTCGCTGACCTTCACGTTGTGCTGGCGGCTCATGTATTCCTGAATATCGGCAGTCAAGTCGTCACCGGCAATGCGGATGGAGTTGTTACTTACGATACCTCCCAAAGAGATAACGGCAATTTCCGTAGAACCACCACCTATGTCAACAATCATGTTGCCTTCGGGAGCCTCTACATCGATACCGATACCGATGGCAGCAGCCATCGGCTCGAAAATCAAATAAACGTCGCGCCCGCCGGCATGCTCGGCAGAGTCGCGCACGGCACGCAGCTCCACTTCGGTACTGCCCGAAGGAACACCAATCACCATGCGGAGTGACGGAGAGAAAAGACGGTTACGGTTGTTCACCATCTTGATAAGTCCACGTATCATCTGCTCGCAGGCATAGAAGTCGGCAATCACACCATCGCGCAACGGACGGATGGTACGTATGTTTTCGTGGGTCTTTTCGTGCATCATCTTTGCCTTGTCACCCACGGCAATCATCTTATCGGTACGACGGTCCAAAGCCACCACCGAAGGCTCATCCACCACAATCTTGCCATTCGTGGTGATGATGGTATTGGCTGTGCCAAGGTCCATCGCTATTTCTTGTGTAAAGGAGAATAATCCCATTAATATTTACGATTTAACTATTTACGATTTACGATTGATATTCCTCTTGTTTACAATTTGAGATTCAGACTTACGATGTAACTTCAATCGTAAATCGTAAATCGTCAAATCGTAAATCCGAATTAGTGTTTAAAGTGACGGAATCCCGTAGTCACCATGGCGATGCCATGCTCGTTGCAATATTCAAACGAGAGTTCATCCTTGATGCTTCCACCCGGCTGGATGACGGCTGTTACGCCTTCATTGCCGGCAATTTCCACGCAGTCGGGGAAAGGGAAGAATGCGTCACTTGCCATTACAGCGCCATTCAAGTCGAAACCGAAGTTTTTGGCTTTCTCGATAGCCTGCTTCAAAGCATCCACACGGCTGGTCTGACCTACACCACTTGCCAACAACTGCTTTCCTTTTGCCAGCACAATGGCATTCGACTTACTGTTCTTCACAATCTTGTTTGCAAAGAGCATATCCTCAATTTCCTGTGCAGTGGGAGCCTTCGTAGTTACAGTCTTCAATTCTTCAGGAGTTTCCACCTTAAGGTCGCGGTCCTGAACCAATACGCCATTCAGCAAAGAACGGAACTGCTTCTTAGGCAGAGCTGCCGGCTTGCGGACCAGGATAATACGGTTCTTCTTCTGACCGAGGATTTCCAACGCATCCACATCATAATCGGGAGCGATAATCACCTCAAAGAAAATTTTATTGATTTCTTCGGCAGCAGCCTTGTCAATCACGGCATTAGTGATGAGCACACCACCAAAAGCGGATACCGGGTCACCGGCAAGCGCATCGTTCCATGCTTCGAGCACAGTGGGACGTGAAGCCAGTCCACAAGCATTATTATGCTTCAGGATAGCGAAAGTCGTATCCTTGAATTCGTCAATCAAGTCAACGGCAGCATTGATGTCGAGCAGGTTGTTATAAGAGATTTCCTTACCGTGAATCTGGTCGAACATAGCATCCAGATTGCCATAGAAATAACCTTTCTGATGCGGATTCTCGCCATAGCGTAAAGTCTTCTGGCTGTTGGCAGAGCAACGGAAAGCGGAACCTTCCTCGCCATCGAAATAGTTGAAGATGGCAGAATCATAGTGTGAAGACACTCCGAAAGCCTCTTTGGCAAACCAACGGCGTTCTTCGATGGTAGTAGTGGCTCCGTGTTCCATCAGCATGTCGCGGAACGGCTGATATTGTGCTTGCGAAGCGATGATAACCACGTCGTTATAGTTCTTGGCTGCGGCACGAATTAGGGAGATACCGCCTATGTCAATCTTTTCGATGATGGCAGGTTCTTCGGCACCACTGGCAACGGTAGCCTCAAACGGATAGAGGTCAACAATGACGAGGTCTATTTCGGGGATTTCATATTTTTCAATCTGTTGCATGTCTTGCTCCAATCCGCGGCGGCAAAGAATACCTCCAAAAACCTTCGGATGCAAAGTCTTCACGCGTCCGCCCAGGATGGAAGGGTATGTAGTGAGGTCTTCCACTGCCTTGCAGGGATAACCCAGGGATTCTATAAACTGACGGGTTCCACCGGTTGAGAGGAACTCTACACCTTCTTCATGCAGTTTGGTAATGATTTCGTCCAAACCTTCCTTATGGTAAACAGATACCAGAGCTGTTTTGATTCTTTTTGTTTCAGACATGGATTTGCGTATTAAAGTATGCGTATATTAGTATTTGATGCGCAAAGTTACAAATTTTGTTTATTCATACATACATTCATACACAATAAATTAGGTATAATTAAAAAAGGCGGCATCTGTTTCCAGTCTGCCGCCTTTTTTTAAGGGTTATTTTGTTGGTTTACCAAATAGATACACGTTTTTCTACCGGCAAGAACATCGGGTCTTTTTCTGTCACGTTGAATGCCTCATACCAAGCACCGATTTGCGGCAATGCACCGTTTACGCGCCATTCGCCCAATGAGTGCACATCACTCTTCGTGCGGTTCAGCACTTCTTCGGGACGGATATCATTGGCCCATACACCTGCGTATGCCAGGAAGAAACGTTGTTCGGGAGTAAGACCATCCAGCACCGGCAGCGGATTGGCAGCCGTAGCTTTCTTGAATGCCTGATAAGAAACCTGCAGACCACCGTGGTCGGCAATATTCTCACCCAATGTCATGCGTCCGTTGGCATATACGCCCGGAGCAACCTCGATGCTATCGAAGAAGTTCACCATCACCTGAGCACGCTCGTCAAAGTTCTTGGCATCTTCAGCAGTCCACCAGTCTTTCAGGTTACCGTCCTTGTCGTACTGGCGACCCTGGTCGTCGAATCCGTGAGTCATCTCATGACCGATTACCACACCGATGGCACCATAGTTGAAGGCATCATCCGCATTCATATCGAAGAAAGGATATTGCAGGATACCGGCGGGGAAACAGATTTCGTTGGTGGTCGGGTTATAGTAAGCGTTGACGGTCTGCGGAGTCATCAGCCATTCGTCCTTATCCACCGGCTTGCCGGCCTTGGCTATCATTTCGGCATGGCTCCACTCGTTGGCACGTTCCATGTTTGCCCAGTAAGAGTCGTTTTTGATTTCCAGTGTGGAGTAGTCTTTCCAAGTGTCGGGATAACCAATCTTCACATGGAAGGTAGCCAGTTTCTCCAGAGCTTTCACCTTAGTGGAATCACCCATCCAGGCAAGATTCTGGATACGTTCGCCCAGACTTTCCTGCAAGTTCTTCACCAAAGTCACCATACGCTCCTTGGCAGCAGCAGGGAAATATTTCTCCACGTACATCTGACCTACAGCTTCGCCCAGCGCGCCGCTTACAGTGCTTACCGCTCTCTTCCAGCGAGGCTGCATTTCTTGTGTACCGCTCATGGTGCGGCTGTAGAAGTCGAAGTTCTGTTCTGCCATAGCATCGTTCAACAAGCTTGCGGCAGAATCAATCAATTTCCATTGCAGATAAAGGCTCTGCTGTTCAATGGGCAGCGTATCCAGAATATCGGCAGCAGCTTTCAGTGAAGCGGGCTGGCCTACGATGATTTCCTTCACATCCTTCAAGCCCATGGCAGACAAATAAGCATCCCAATCGAAAGTAGGATAATTCTTCTTCAACTCTTCCATGCTCATCTTGTTATAATTGGCATGCGGGTCACGCAACTCCGTACGAGAGCGGAAAGCCTTGGCAAGACGTGTTTCCACATCCATCACCACCTCCATACCTTTCTTGGCAGTAGCCTCGTCGAAACCAGCCAACTGATACATCTTCTGTACATGTGTACGGAAAGCATCACGAATTTTGGCGGTAGCCTCATCATTCTCCAGATAGTATTCACGTTCGCCCATGCTCAGCCCGGTCTGATAGGTCTGTACAGCATTCATGCTACTGTTCATTTCGTCAGCGCCAACATACAGCACGTTGTAGGCGATGATGCCTTTCTTCTGCATATCGCCCAGCAAGGCATAAAGCTCTTTCTTGTCCTTCAAAGCAGCCAGCTGGTCGAGTTCAGCCTTGATGGGAGCTACACCATCTTTGTTCAGCTTCACGCTGTCCATTACGATTTTGTACAAGTCACCGATTTTTTGTGCCACGCTGCCGGCTTCGTGCTGGGTGGCGGCAAGTTCTTCAATCAGTCCTTGAATCTGCTTGCGGTTGTTTTCTGCAAGGATAGTAAAAGAACCGTACTGTGAGTATTCAGCAGGAATCGGATTGTTCTTCATCCAACCGCCACATGCGTATTGGTAAAAGTCAGTTCCGGGTAGAGCCGTTGTGTCAAGATTGGCGAGCTGGATGCCTGCTGTAAGTTCAGCCTGCTGCTTGCCGGTGTTGCAGGAAGCCGTCATCAGACAGAATGCTGCAATGGGTAACAAATGATTTGCTTTCATAAACATATAAAATATAATAGTTAGTGATTCTCCAACTCTACAGTAGCCGCGTCCCACTCTTCCATCACGCGGTCAAGCTGCTCTTTCAGTTTTTGGTGCTGCTCATAAAGCGACATGTCCGAAGCACCTTCCGGTGTGGCCATCCTGGCCTCAAGAATGGCAATGGCAGCCTCCGTCTGCTCTATCTCCGCTTCACAATCGGCAACGCGACGTTCCAGTTTCTTGAGCTTCTTATTAAGCTCCTTCTGCTCCTCATAAGAGAGTTTGGCTGCCGAGGGTTGAACCGGTTCTGCACCAACATTTCCCGATGCCGCCTTACCGGCAGTGGGCGAAGCGGAAAGTGAAGGGGATTTCTGTAACTCATTCAGGCTCTCTATCTGCTTCTTTTGCAGGAAATCATAAATTCCTCCCAGATGTTCCTTCACCAGTCCGCCACCAAACTCGTACACTTTAGTCGCAAGTCCGTCCAGAAAATCACGGTCATGGCTGACTATTATCACCGTTCCGTCAAAATCGCGGATAGCCTCCTTCAACACATCTTTGGAACGCATGTCAAGATGATTCGTAGGTTCGTCGAGAATCAGGAAATTCACCGGCTCCAACAGCAGTTTTATCATGGCAAGCCGGGTACGCTCTCCACCGCTGAGCACCTTCACCTTTTTATCCGAAGCCTCACCGCCGAACATGAAAGCACCTAGAATATCACGGATTTTGAGGCGGATATCCCCTACGGCCACGCGGTCAATCGTATCGAATACAGTCAGGCTCTCATCCAAAAGCTGTGCCTGGTTCTGGGCAAAATATCCAATCTGCACATTATGTCCCAGTGTAAGCTTACCGGTATAATCCGTAATCTCACCCATAATACACTTTACAAGCGTAGACTTACCTTCGCCGTTCTTACCGACAAAAGCAACCTTCTCTCCTCGGTTGATAGTCAAATTCACATCGTGGAAAACAACGTGCCCACCGTAGGATTTCTCCATATCCTCGCAGATAACGGGATAATTACCGCTACGGCTACTGCAAACAAACTTCAGGCGCAAAGAGGAGTTGTCTTCCTCATCCACTTCGATGCGCTCTATCTTTTCGAGCTGCTTGATGCGGCTCTGCACTTGCACAGCCTTGGTAGCTTTGTACCGGAAACGTTCGATGAAATCTTCCGTATCTTGTATCTGCTTCTGCTGATTCTCGTAAGCACGTAGTTGCTGCTCCCGGCGCTCCTTGCGAAGCACCACGAACTCATCGTATTTCACTTTATAGTCGTAAATGCGTCCACAAGTTATTTCGATGGTACGCGTAGTGACATTGTTCAAAAAGGCGCGGTCGTGGCTGACAAGCACCACCGCATTGGCACGGGTGGAAAGGAAGTTCTCCAACCACTGGATACTCTCGATGTCAAGGTGGTTGGTAGGCTCGTCGAGCAGCAACACATCCGGACGGCGAAGCAACAGCTTGGCAAGCTCTATACGCATACGCCAACCACCGGAAAACTCGCTTGTAGAGCGGTCAAAGTCCTCGCGGCTGAAGCCCAGCCCTTGGAGCGTGCGCTCTATTTCGGCACGGTAGTTGGTGCCGCCCATCATCAGAAAACGTTCGTTTTCGTGAGTGAAGCGGTCAATCAGTTTCTGGTAATCCTCGCTGTCGTAATCGGTACGTTCGGCAAGTTGCCGATTCATGCGTTCGATGCCCGCCTGCATCTCAAAAATATGCTCGAAGGCAAGTTCAGCCTCCTGCATTACGGTGCGCTTGTCACTGAGTATCATCACTTGGGGCAAATACCCGATAGTACATTCGCGAGGAACGGCAACAATGCCGGCAGTGGGCTGCTGAATGCCAGCCAATATCTTGAGCATGGTGGACTTACCGGCACCATTCTTGCCGACAAGAGCTATACGGTCTTTCTTATTGATAACATAAGAGACGTCTTCGAACAGAGGAGTGGCATTAAATTCTACCTTCAGTCCTTCTACAGATATCATAGTGTCAATGAATTTATCGTTCAAGACTGCAAAGGTAGCGATTTTCAACGTTATACAATATCATACGCTCACATAATTACATCAAATATCCAAGAAAGAGAACACTACTCCCGCATTTCCTGCGGAAGGACAATTGCAAAGCGGCTCCCCTTGCCAAGAGTTGAAGCCACTTCTATTTTTCCATGAAACCTTTCAACGATAGTCCTGCAAATGGCCAATCCCAATCCCGTGCCCTGCACAAAAGCATCTCCCTTATAGAAACGTTCAAAAATGTGCGCCAGAACTTCTTCCGACATGCCAGTTCCCGTATCTTCCACAAAGACTTCCAATGTAGCAAAGTCCTTCAGCCTATACCCTATGGTTATGCGTCCTTCAGCAGTGAACTTCACCGCATTATTGATAAGATTGTTGACAACTTGCCCCAAACGCGTAGGATCTGTATAGATAACTGCCGCCCGGTCCGGAAGGTCTAGCAGTAACTCCACTCCTTTCCGAAGATTCATCTTCTGCGCACTGTAAATGCTTTCCAATATGCCATTTAAAGAAACCTTCTCAAAATGGAATTCCATCGTGTTCGATTCTATCTTGGACAAATCCAGAATATCTGAAATCAACACCATTAACAACTGGCTGTTCTTTTCAATCAAAGACGTAAATTCCATAATCTCCTGCCGCGACAAGTCGGCATCCCCACAAGCCAGTAGTGTAGAGAAGCCCACAATGGCATTTAGTGGCGTACGTATCTCGTGGCTCATATTAGCAAGAAATACGCTCTTCAACTCATCGCTACGTTGCGCTTTCTGCAAAGCCTCGTTCAATTTATTCTCCGTATCCTTGTATTTCTGCGTACTCATGCAAATACCGATGATACGGAACGGCAAATCCGTCAATTGCCCCACATAGGTAGATTGCGCCTCAAACCACTCCCACTTGCCGTCTCCCCTCCGTAGACGGTATTCCACTGGGCGTTCGTACAAATTACCATGCAACTGTAAAGCCAAAGCATCAAACACTCCCTTCCGGTCGTCCGGATGAATCAGAAATGCGAATTCCTCAGGCGTCAGCGTATAGTCACGCGTAGGAATCCCCAAATATTCAAAATAACGCGGTTCTATAATCATCAGATTATGTTCCATGTCGAAAGACCATTGAAATATCTGGGTGCGGCTCAGCGCAATATTCAGCAAATGCTTCTGTGTCCGTTCTTCCAACACATTCCTGAAATAGAGTACAATCCTCACCAATTGTCCATCTTCATGAATTCCCACCATAGCACCTTGTATCAGAAAACTGATACCACTCTTCAATTCACGTATAAAGCAATTGATATCTAAGGGAATAATCCGCACATCCCTCTCCCGAAGTTGCAGCAAAAGGTCTTCTAACACATTCTTTTTATCACATACCACTTCCAATAAGTCAGTGATACGCCGCCCTATCACATACTCATTCAAATGGAGTTCATTCATCACCTGCTGATTCAGACGCCAGATACAATCTTCCAAATCAATCATAATAATGCTGACGGGCCATGAGTTGAACAACTGCTCGGAGATGGCATTTATTATACGTACTTCTTGAGGAACATTCGGATTCATCAGAATTGTTTTATCATACAAGGAGCAAAGTTCGGGCTAAAATGCTTATGCCACAAACAAACCCTTATAAATCAATATTCCGTTTTAGCATGTATATATTCTATTATTCACAACTTTACCTTATTTAACAGAGACAAATTGAGCGTAATATTGATTTTAACTGTTATCTCTGTCATTTATACATTATTATCCCCCATTTTTGTGTCTTAAAATCTCCAACATGAATATATCCGAATTCAATATAAATGCCGAGTTCATTGCCTGCAATCATATCACAACCAATGAACTGAATCCGCTAGTGGAAAAGCCATACCACACCAAGGCCAGTATCTTCGCTCTATGCACCAAAGGAGTTCTGAAAACCATCATAAACCATACTCAATTCAGGGTTGAAGCTAACACCCTCCTAGTTATTCCTCCCGAGACCTTCGTACAATTGCTACACACGTCAGACGATGCTGAAATATATGTCGTCATATTTTCCCAACAACTTATCCAGAGTTCAGGGGCCGGCAAGGTCATGATGGATAAGTTTCACATTATAGGCAAACACTATATTTTTCCTCTATCGAAAACGGACTTCCAGCTTTATGCCGAGTTCATGACCTATTTGTCACACCTCTACCAAAGAACAGAAAGCCCCTCAAGTCTAGTTTCATTGCAAACTCTACTGACCTATCTGTTACAAGGTATATCCGAACTCTGTCCGGAACGCCCTAGAATAAAAGAGACTCCGGGCAGCAGGCATTTCAACCAATACCGCATTTTTATCCGATTGGTACACACAGACTATGTCCGGGAGCATCAAGTGTCCTATTATGCATTGAAAATGAATATGAGACCGGCAGCTCTTTGCCGCCTTGTCAAAAAGGAATCAGGACATACAGCCATGGAAATCATCAACAATACTATCATCATGGATGCCAAAGCACAACTTTGTACCGCCAACACTCCGATAAAGGATATAGCCGTGAGTCTAGGTTTTAATAATGCGGCCTTCTTCAACAAATTCTTTAAACGTCATACGGGAATACCTCCTCAGAAGTTCCGCACATCCTCAAAACAATAAAATCCACTCAAAACACAAAATGCGGATATTCTGCCATGAGAATACCCGCATTCCTCAATAAGAGAAGTCTGCCATCAACCTACCTTCTTAGCAATAAAAAACACATAACCGTAGAATTCCTTATATTTGCCGTATAGTTCATCCTCAATCATTTGGAGTGAGCTGAACTCTTCGGCAATTTTATTACCGGCATATTTCTTACGGAAAATCTCCTGAGCCGCAACCTTTGAAGCAAAGTAATGCTCTGTCCAGCAATTCTCCGGCAGAATGAATGTAGCAACGGGGAGATAACCCGCCTTGTACAACTTGGCTACCTGATTGGGAAGTGTATCCATTTCAGAATAGGCGTCCATCCAGAAGTCATTGATTTCCGCAGGACGTTCGTCCGTAAACCATGAACTCTCGGATACGGCAATATACCCTCCCGGTTTCAGATATTTACGCCACTCCTTCAAGCCACGTTCAAAGCCGATGTTATAGATAGCACCTTCACACCAAATCATATCCAGCTCCTCCTCACCGAAAGGGAGGGCATCCATTGAACCGACAATTCCTTTTACTCTGTCCTGCAAGCCCAACTGCCTTGCATTACGGTTGAAGATGTCAATAAAGCCGGGGAAAAGGTCAATTCCGGTAATCTGTCCCGGAACATGGCCAGCCAATACCATTGTCTGACCACCTGTTCCACAACCGATATCGGCAATAAGGGATTCATCGGTAAGACCGTCTACAAAGCTCAATGCCTTCAACGTCACTTCAGGACTGCCAGGGCCTTGCCGTTCCATATTGGAGAAAAAGTCACAGATTAAATTAAATTCGAAATCGTGGATAGTTTTATTTTCGTTACTCATTTTCTTACTATATTTTGCATATACGGAAAGTATCACAACACCTTCAGCATAATATGCGGATTAAACTTGAATTATAACAATAGAAAAACACTCTCGAAAGAAGTTATCCGAAAGTAAACGAAAGGGACAATCTGTGCATGGAACACAGATTGTTTACAAAACCAAATCCGATTTAAATGTCTTTGTCATACTGCAAAGATAAGCAATATTTTATTTAATCAAAAAATTTACGGTTAATAAAGATTTTCCCTTGCACCGGGCACATGCTGAAGAACGGCACCTACCACCTGGCAAGTATCCAGTTCCTTACAGTCACCGCAGGTATTGAAACCTTTTTCGTACACACATTTACGGATAGCACAGTAATTGCTGCAATAGGCAAACTTCACCCCATCTGCACGGCACCCCATACAATGGATGGTTTCTGCCGTAATTTCCGGCGTATTGTTCAGCACACTCCACTCTTTGGCGGTTTTCTCTCTCAGCTCATCGTCATTATTGACAGTGGCTATACGGGCGGTGCAATTTTCGCAATCCAGTCCGCAACATGCAATTAATTGTTTCATCACTTGGTTATAACGATTTATGTTTGTCTCTTGTGATAATCATCAACTTGTCTGCTCCTTCTTTTTCAGTTCAAAGACAAACAGTCATCTTGCAAAGATATGGAAAATAAAATAGAGCTCCCTCCAAATGCCTGATTAATAACATTTCATTTTTCCAGGGATAATAAGACAAAATGCCCCCGAATCCACGCTTGAATCGGAGGCATTCACAAACAAAACAAACAAAATCTATCAGACGAACTTCACAGTTGGTCTCATAGCGAAAATTTAAGCCTTCTTGTCGAGGAGAGGATTAAATTTTCCGAGGGTAGACCGCAAATCACGTCTGCCCGATTCATTATTACAAGATTTATCTCAAACCCAGCGCCTGCCTCACGGTGTCGTAGGCCGCATCTTTCAGCAGTACGGTTTTGTCTTTATCCAGCAAGTAAAGCGAGGGCATGGCCTTGAGGTCATACAAAGCACAGTCTTTCACCTGTTGCCGGTCGTTGCCTATTAGCCAGCTACGGGGCATGTCTGTCAGGGCTTTCCTCCACACTTCATCATTGCCCTCGGTGTAGACGGCAAGTACGGTCAGGGTGCCTGTATCCACAGCATCAGCCAATGCCCGGTCTGCCATCATCGCTTTCAGCACTTCGTGGCAACTGGGGCATTCGGGGTCGTAGAATACCAGCAACAGCTTGTCTCCCTGTACCGTGGTTGTCCGCAGCGTGCGACATTCTTCGTCCGGCAGGTAGTAGGTGAAGTCCGTAGCTGCCTTGCCCACGTTATTACGGCTTATCAGCTCCAACTTGAATTTCAAAGAACTTTTCCTTGCCTCGTCCAGCGCGGTACTTTGCAGCATACGGCGCAGGTAGGCAGCATAGAGCGTTTCGTTGTAGTACGGCGAATTGGGATTATAGAGATAATCATCCATCAGCCGCATGAACACCTGCCTTGCATGCTCCTGACTCTCCATGCCGGTGCAGAGGTTGCCGATGCCTCCCTTAATCTCCTCCTGCGTGGCTTCTGAAGCCGACAACAGGGATAGCTGATTGACCAAGCCTTGCTCCGTCACCGCCCGGTTATTCACCAAGGCGGTGTCGGAGAAGTTATAGCTGTCCCAGTAGTGCGTCAGCAAGAAAGTCTTGCGCTCGGTGGGGGAGGTGAGGACGGAGGGGATTTCGGGAAAAGGGAATTGCTGATCTCTCAATTCAGCTTTCCCTTTGACATTCTCTGTACATTCATCCATCTTCCCGGCTTTCTGTTTATCACCGGCAATGCAAGAATGAAGCAAACCGACAATAAACAGAAACAAACCGATACAGCTGAGGATACGTCTCATTCCCTATTAATTTCCTCCCAGATTATTGGTAGCATCGCGTACGCAACGCACCTTACCACTTCCCCAGCCCGTAGTCAATTGAAGAGTACCACTTGTATAGGCGAAAGCTTCCTTTCTATTCGTTGTAGATCCTACACCTTGCCCTATATCAGTATTCCTACCGCTAAAAGTTGTATTTGTCAAATAAGTAAATCCGGTCATCAAATCAGGATAGGTTGTGTACATCAACATTAATTCACGCTGATTAGGAGCACGGTATCCAATAGGACAGGGGCGATCAACTCTTTCATATTTTGCCACACGTTCTGCTCCAATTGATCCCTCTTCAGGATATACTCCATAACTAATATCACCCTCATCCGCAAGAATTGCCAACGTCAAAGGTGGACGATTGTTACCAGAAATATCTCTTTCCGTATTTGTCGGCAATACTTCAGTACCTACAGACGGTCTGATTGTGTTATCAATCATAGGATTTATATCAATAGTTTTCTCCTTATAAGTTACACCTCCAATAATATGTGTGCTACTTCCTTTCGTTACATAATCCTCTGGAACTGCATCAATATCCTTCAAACTTAACCCCAGATTTCTTATACAACGATAAGAGAAATTCTTAATACCAGTAAAGTGTTCACCAGGTGCTGTCTGTGAATAAGACGCAGATCCTCTCGATGCACTTTCCTCTGCCCATATAACCCATGGATCACTAGGTTTATTTGTAGGCTTATCTGTTGTACCAGGATGATAACTACTACTTGCCACATGTACACGTGTTTCTCCATTTTCAATTGGTATTTCCACTCCGGAAGCATCAATATCATTCATATAAAGTTTCGCTTTAGGAATAGCAGTTTCCCCAATCCACAAATCTGTCAATTGATCTACAGAAGCAAGATACCAACGGATTTCATCTGCATCTATAACGTCATCCCCATCCAAATCACGGTTACGCAACAAGCAGGCATACCAAATACTCTCATAGCCAGAGTTTAATTGATGATCTACATCCGTAACAACTCCTAAGACATCCGTCCAATGTAATTGGTTTACTGTTTGTCTCGCATTAATAAGGTTCAACATATTGAGGCGTCCATTCTCCATTCCATTTGGATTTTGTCCACTAAAACGACTATTAAAGTCTTCATCGGAAACACCGTCCGGTACTATCGGCAAGAATTTCGTTTCCATCATAGCCTCTGTTCCCCATGCCGTTTTCAAGTCAGCATGTTTCGGATTGTAGAAAGTATAAACCGGATTTTGTGCGATGGAATAAACACTACGTGCTACGGAACTTTCTCCATCTTCACTGTATTTTGAGCCTTCTACACAAAAATTTAGCATACGATTTTCTCCATTCACTGTTTCTTTCCATAATTCCAAATTAACACCCTCTATACCATCACCAGAACCGGGAAGTCCTACTGATGCTGCCTGACGATAATAAATCATTCGTGGGTCATATACATAAATATATTCATCTACATAAGCAGTAATCGTTACAACATCTTCGTATTCAAATGTTTCCGAATTCCATCTCCGCTCAAAAATATCACTATTGCCATTGTTAGCCTCCACATGCAAAAAATTCAATAACTGATTAATGTCATACAACCGCACATGTCCATAAAATTGTGTTTCTATATACTCCCCACCTGCAATAGGGGCTGCTTCTGAATTATTTTTACCACCACCGTCATACGCTTGTTCGCCAGGATATTTTGCCATGACATTTGTCGGCACATAGTTTCCATTAGCCAAACGACATTCCTTATTAACCAGAAACTTTACCCACTTATAATCATTCAAAGACAAATCTGTTTGAGGAAGCCCGTATCCATCATAGGGAAGTTTCGTATCAAACACCTTCATCCCTCGTTGAAAAGGAGTGGTTACCGACCAGGAAAGTCCTTTTTGAATATCTTCTTTTCTTAACGTCAGCAATAATCTTCCATAGTGGGAATCCATCGTCTTAACAGTTCCTTGCGCAACGATGACATCGCCTTCCGCACCTGGATTGACTTCCTTACTATCCTCAACTTCTACAATGATTTGGTCTACACTTTGTACTTTCACATTATAAGTATAATGAGTATTACGTTCCGTATCATAATTGTTGACGAGTTCCAAGTCATTCAACCAGTCGGCTGTATTACTATTTCCTGTATTACCTAAATGAATTGTGTAAGTTGTCTTTGCGTACACTTCACTCCCATCATCATCCTTATAGGTAATAGTACCCTCCAATTCTACATACGTTGATTTAGCATTGGCATATACATATTCTCCATTTTCATATTTTTGCCCTTCTACAGTTCCGGTTATTAGCTTTTTCTCCTGTTTCTCACGCAAAGCATAATAAGTACCCTCCTCAAGTAGGCTCTCTGTACTTATTTTTTGTTTAGGATTTTGTCTATTCTCACAAATATAAAACTCAAAAATAGACTTCCCATCCTTTTCAGTAAAGTCACTCAGCCGATTACTCGGAGCATAGCCCGCTCCATCATAATCCCATGTATTATCTCCACTATTTTGTTTCTCGCGCGAAAACAAATAAGTACCACCCGGAATATTAATAACTCTATAGGCTTCAGGTTCAAAAGTCACTCCCACAGCAGGTATAATATTGAAAGTTATACGCGCATCTACATGGTTTAATGCCATTGTGTAATCTTCCCTTATTGCTCCCTGGTGGTCCCCAGACTTATATACTGTTACAATTTCACTCTTTTCTTTGGTTATCGCCTGTCCAGTCATCAAGAAATAGACACGCTCAACACTCAAATTATCACTCAACTTGGAATAAAGTGCTTTTAGGGCTGCTATTGTCTTTACATTCTTCAATTCATCATCAGATAAGGTTCCTACCCCGCTCTGCGGATTACCTACCACATAAATTCTCCTCAATCCTGTAGTCATAGAGAACTCTACAGATTGCGGTTTCCCTACTTCAATAGGATTTCCCAAACCATCTTCAGTATCATAAAATGCAGAATTGTCTACAGACCATTCGTCATCCGAAGCATCTGCATTCTCCGCTCCATCAGATTGCTTACTCGGCTTGAAAGCTATCACAAACAATTTATTAACTGTGCGTTCTGTTTCGTCAGACTGTGCCAAACGGGTTTGAACTTCCATTTGATCTGCCACTTTTATTTTCAGCGAAAGTGCCACAGGAATGTCAGGCACTACCTCATATTTATCTCCACCCTTCACAAGTTCATCATCCGTACACGACACAGCCAGTGCGGAAACAATCATTGCGATAAAAAGATTATATATATATTGTAATTTTCTGTTCATAACAAATTTCTCCTATCCATTATTCAAATGGCACATCTATTTCTTCCTTTGTCCAACCACTGATGGTCCACTGTAACTCAGTATCTTTCGGAGTTGAATTCAAGGTGACGATTATATTCAGACACTCTCCGGCACTAAGGTGGGTTAAAGTTTCATTGTTCTTTTGCAGCTTCAACGATTGTGGTCCCACATATTCCCAGTTAGTAACCAACTCATATCCCGTACCAATATGTCCCGGATAGAGATAGCTGATAATTTCTTCAGATTCTTTTAGGGAAGAAGCTATTGTTATACTTTCTTTTAATAGTAAATCTGTATAAGAAATTTGAGTTGGCAGGTTGTTTTCTTTAACGAAAAGATAACCCTTATTAGGTTTCACATTCGGCATTTTAATATTAGTAAGCTCTTGCTCCTTATCGGTATTATTAATAAACTTCAAGCATACCTTTGCCACCGGAAATTGTAACTGCAAGGCCACATTTTGAGATTTTTCAGCTTCTAAACGAACATTTTTCCTCATTACAGTTTGTGGCAATGGTTTTTTATCTGTTGGAGGATTTTGAAAATCAAAACCATTTTCTCCCAGTATCACATTCTCCAATAGAGAAACGTTATCAATAGTAGTTTTACTATTCAAAATTTCTGTTACCTCCTCAGTTAGTGTAAGAGAACCTTCATTCACAATGGCATAAAAATCAAATTCAGTACCATTATTCTTGTCTACAACAAGGTCATTGTAAGTGATTGTTTGCGAAGTTACCTCGGGAGCGATGTCATATCTTTCATTCAATATCACTTCAGAGTCACTGCTTCTTACCATAATCACATGCAAAGTCCGCATCTGCTCATTATCCAATAGGCTGCTTCCGTTTGTATCATCCGTCACCGCCCTCGTCGTAAACGTCATCGTCACCGTTGCTTTCTCGGTGGCGGCGGGGGCATCATCGGTGATGCACGAGGCGGGCAGTAGGCAGAGGATTGCCATCAAGGTTGCCGCCAGACTGTATTTCTTCAGTATTTTTTTCATATATCGTTCCTCCTTGTTTTTATTGCCAGTCGGGTGTTACGTCTTCCACATACCATGAGGGGACCTTGATGGTGACTCCTACCGGAGTGAACACAATGCTGATGGGCAGGTAGGCTTCCTGCTTGGTCACATCAATGCTTTTGAGGTGCTGTTGCAGGTAGTTGTAGATGCTGCCAGTCACCAAGGTGTTGCCGTCGGCGTCCTCCAGGCGAAGGAGGTGCGTACAGCAGACGGGGGACAACACGTCGTTGTGGTCCATGCGGAAGAGGGTGAGGTCGTTGGTGTGGTAGACGCCGGTCTGGGAGTCGTACACCAGTTCGGGGTAGCAGGTACCCTTTTCGTCCTCGTTAATCTCGTTGTTGAAGTCGGTCTGGGCATTCGATTTCTCGATGCTCAGCTTATAGGGAATACCGGCGCGTGTTGCCTCGCCGGGGGCGGGCAGGCCGTGTATCTCGATGTCTACGTTGATGTGCGAGCTGAATAGGTCGAGCGTGTCACGCAGGAACTTGTTGCTGCCGGGCACGGTGATTTGCTTGCTTCCCATGTAGTTGTGGTCGTGCCCGTCCACTGCGGAGGCTGTGCCCCAGTTGGGATGCTGTATGTAGATTTGTGAGAGGTCGGTGGAGTTGATGTCCTTCACCTGGGTTTTGCCGTAGGCGTTTCCCACTGCCACCACGCTGTAGGTGCCTTGGGGTAGCTTGAAGGAGGGTGCTTCTTGGGCGGGATTCAAGGCGTCCTGATTGTATGTCCTTTGGTCGACAAGACGGTTGTTGGCATCGAAAACGTACAGGTCAATCTTGTCCATGTATTGGCGCAGCACATCCTTATCTCCGTCGGCCTTGTAACGGAAACAGATGGCGACGTTTTCACAATCGTCCATATCTTCTTTTATGCAACCGGTTGTCAGGACGGGAACCAGCGACAGTAATATGAGTTTCTTTAATTGTTTCATTGTCATACGTTTTCGGTTATATGATACGTCATTTTTCTTCAAACAAGAAAAGAAAAAGAGAAAGGGTTCTCCCCGCAGCCTGTGGAAAGGAGGCGGGGAAAAAGAAATTCTTAATTGGTGTGGGAAGATAATTATTCTGCCCAATCAGCATAAGTGGTTTCAACCTGCCATGCAGCCTCTCTTACAGTAACAGTTACACCCCACAGCTCATCACCACCTTCACCACCGGAGATATTCTTATCTTCCAGTTGAACATCTGTAATGCGGTAAACATGACCGGCAAGCAACACAATAGGAGCACCATTCACTTCAGACTTGTAGTTCACGATTTTAGCATAACGAGGTGTTGCCATTATCTCGCCCGTGTTGCTCGGTGTTGCCGTCTTGAAATAAATTTTAAAAATCGGATTTACAGAAGTATCATCTCCTGTTTCCGGAGCATAGAAGTTATAAGCAAACACTTGGGCTTTGCCATCTTCATCCGCTGCCGGCCAAGATAAATCATAATCCATAAAATTATTTGCATTTCCTTCTGCTGGGATAGCATCAAACAAGATAGCGTCAGTTCCGGAAGCTGTTCCCCCATTGTCACCAGGGAACTTATAATCGGTCAAATCACCTGTTCCAGTCGGTCTGATATTATCCATATAGACACCATCAATAGTCAATGTTGCATATTCACATTTAACAGATTCAACCTCCTTTTTATGCTTAATATTTGATACCTCCAAACGTGCTACAGGAATTTTCAAGTCTACGGTAGCTTCATACATGAAGAACGTTTTATCAGTATCACCATCTTTTGCTCCCGTATTGTCTCCATTCGTGATGTCTTCTAGAGTCGGAGTGCCTGTTCGGTTATTATAGGTGAAGTCTTTGGTTTCACCATAAGCAGGAATACTCTCAGTAACCTGCATTGTAACATCGTTAATACTTGTTGTGTAAACTTTCGTACCGTCATTCATTGATACGGTTACCAGCGTAGGATTTGTCACATTCCAAAATTTAGCTTCAGTTTCTCCTCTTGCCAAGTCAATCGTCTTGATTTTCTCTTCACCATCAAAAGTAGCAGTTAAAGACACCGTAGCAGGACCTGTTACTTTTATTGTACCATCCGGAGAGTCCGAAGTCACCGCACGACTATTTGCAGTCGGAGACACAATCTTGATGCTGACTGCACCATTACCTTGAGCCAAAGCATTTTCAGCTTCATCTTCATTCCCACATGCCGCGAATGCCAATCCGACCAAACCCAGCATAAAAAATCTGTTTAACTTCATAATTTAAAGTATTAGTAAAAAATATTCGTTTTATGTATCTGTTCTGTCTTTCTTACAAGTCGGCCACTACGCCTGCCACCTGCTCCAGGTTGGTGCGTGCTTCCCGGCTTCCTGCCTGCACTGCTTGCTCCAGCACCGCCTTTGCACGGTCGTACTGCTTCTGCTTGGCATACGCCACACCCAGCGCGTTCAGCACCCTGCCGTCCTCTTTCACCTCCGAAGCCTCCAGCATCGCGATAGCTCCCTGCACGTCTCTGCCCTCCATCTTCAGGCAGGCGGCATTCACCACAGCGGCGGCGTTCTTGGGATAAGTAGCGGCAGCTATGCGCAGCGCTTCTTCATAGTCGGCAGTACCCTTGCCATAAGACTCCGCCACCGTGTAGATTTCCTCCACGCTCAGCAGGTCCGGGCGGGTCTTTATCTGCTTCTTTGCCTCCTCCAGGTTGAAGCTACGCACGCTGTACTCTATCTTGTATTCGTTGCGGCGCAGCGGGCCGTACATCTCGTTCAGCAGGCGGGTATAGACATCCGGTGATACGGACTCGCGGATACGCTTCTCGCAGGCGTCCTTGTCGCCCTCGCACTCGTCGATAAGCCTCAGCACCTTGTCGATGTCCAGCAACTGCGGGTGCTTCTCCACTTCGCGGCGCAGGCCTTCCCAGTCCTCACCCATGCCCGCGACGTGCCACAGAGAAGCATCCATGTGGGTATCTTTCCGGGCATATTCGGCCAGGGCGTTTGCACGCGATTCGGACAGCTTCTGATTGAAAGCCACCGAGCCTTCGGGCGAGGCGTAGCCGGTGATGTAGATGCCCGTAATGGTCAGGTCGGGGTTGGTTTTTACCACGTTGATGGAGCCTGTCACCGTTTCCAGCTCCGCGCGGTTGTCCTTGTAGCGCGGGTCCACATCCGACTTTCCCTGGCGGAATTGCAGGCGTGCCACGCGTACCTCGTTGCGCACCTTCACCGCTTCACGCTCCGGTGTAACGAAAGGCGTGACATACCGCGGGGTGAAAAGCTTTATGAAAGGTGCCTTTACCGTCGATTCTTCCGTGGCCGCCGTGCAGTCCAGGCAGCCCGTCATCCGCTCGCGCAGCACTAGGCGGCTGTCCACCATCCAGGGCTCATAGGCAAGCTTGGCGATATATTCCACCCGGCTCTCACGCCCGGAGCGGAGTACCGTGTAGGCATTGTCCGTGGCAGGAGAGGCTCCTGTCAGCGCCTTCTCGCGGCGGTGCACGCGGCTGCGCGTCTTGCCGTCCACCACTACGGGGGCGAGCACGGCTTCGTGCGTGCCGTCGGCAGAGACCACTGCCGGATGCAGGCACACGCTCTTCTGATTACCCACACGCAGGCCGGTCAAGTCCAGCGTCATGCGCAGGCTCACCTCGCTACCTTGTTTCTTCACTTCTTCGTTCACCACCTTCACATCGATAAGGTTGCCCTCCTGCGCATATCCTCCTAAGGAGGTGCACAGCAGCAGGCCCGTGACATATAGCATTCGTTTCATTTCCATGTCCTCCTTCTGTTTACTTGATTACATAAATAAGGGAGATGGCGGCTTTCGTCACCCCCAGATAATTCTTGTCTCCCTTGCCTTTCCATTCGCCACAGCGTGGGCAGTCGTAGCGGTCGTAGTGCGCACGCACGTAGCCCAGGCCCAGGCTTGCCTCGAAGCTCCAGTGCTTGCCCAGCACCCACTGGTAGCCGTAGGCAAGGCCCGCGCCGTAGTAGTAGCCCTCATAGCGGTAGTCCTCCACCGAGGGGTAGATGCCGAAAGGCAGCTTCACGCCCCCCACGTTGTATTGTCCCCCCAGTAGATGAAGTCCCATAAAGTGTCCGTTGAAGCGTTCGCAGAACCAGTAGCGCGCCTCGGGCTGCGCCATCCAGTGCTTCCACTTCTTGTTGTCAGAAAATGAAAAAGGATTATAATTGGCGGACAAATCCAACGTCCACCGGGGGGAAAGGCCTATTTCGGCACCCAGGTTGAAGGTGGTCGTGGCATCATAGAGCAGGTTTGTCTTTACCGCCACATTCTGGGCAGACAGGGAGATGCCGATCATCAGAAAGATTATGCAAACACTTTTTCTCATATTCTTCATATTTAGTATGTGTGTAATTTTAGTACGTGTCCATGGCATCCCCGGAAAGGGGATGATTTAACAGTCCCGTTACTTTGTAGGTAACGGGAAACGACCATAGGAGGCCGCAGAAGCCGCTTATGTAGTAAAATACACTACTGTTCAAGGGAACCATGGAAAGAAAAAGGAAGACATGAACAGACAGCCCGTGTTAATTTAACCTAACACGGGAGCACCGGCGTTATGCATTTTCTCAAACTGCATTGCCTTGTATTATAAGAAAATACCGCTCAGAAAGCCTTTCTGGGGCTATTTTCAACTTTTGATAAGAAAAAGTCGCTTTTTTCTTGCTAATTAAAAAAATCATGTTGATATTTGCGAACAGAAAAGATTCCCGTTACCTACAAAGTAACGGATGTCCGGCATAGTATTCGCCAGGAAGCAGATTTGTCGTAAACTCCTAATTCCAAGCATTATATCCATCAAAGACATACGAGAGTATGCCCCTGTTCATTTCTTGTATTTGTTTGTCCGAATGTTTTTTGAAGTAAGTTTCGGTTACCTTGACCGAGGAATGTCCCATGGCATTGCTGATGAGCTCCTGCTGATAGCTCCTGAAATTGGCAATGGTAGCCCAACTGTGGCGGGCACTGTAGCTGCTCAGCCCTTCCACCCCACTCATATCCCGTGCCAGCCTGCCAAGGCAATAATTGAAGTGGCGCAACGCATTTTGGTACTGGCGGTATTCGTTATTGCCCGGACGGCTGATAAACGGGAAAAGGTAGGGTGATGACTCATCGGGGTTCTTCAGACGCCGGATAAGCTCCATAGCTTCGGGCTCGACGCGCACCGTGAGCCATGCCCCCGTCTTGCGGCGGCGATAGGCAATGACATTGCCATGCATGTCGCAACGGCGCATATAGGCGATGTCCACAAACGGGATGCCGCGAAGCATGAACAGCAGCAGGAAAAGGCAACGCGCCGACTCCAGGGATTCATCATCGACGGGAGCGCTGAGCCTGCGAAAGGTCTCTTCGCCCACCGCGCGCTTCACCGTCACCTTGGTGCCGGTATATACACCTTTGAAAAGCCGCGAACGATAGGGCGCAACACCGTCGTCCACCGCGCGGAAGTAAATGGCACGGAGCATGCGCATGTAGGTGGAGACGGTGTTCCACTGCAACCGGCTGTCCAGCAGATGGTCTTGAAAGCTCTTCAACCAGGCAGGAGTCAAGTCCTTGAAATCCAGAGTCTCCTCTCCTTCAAATTCCATGACGCGTCGCAAAGTGCTCTGATACACATGGGCGGTGCCCATACGCCGTTCCTCCTTCAGTTGGGAAACGACGGATGCCATGTAGGCAAAAAGATTGTTTTGATTCATAATCTCTCGATTTTAAAATATGAGTAATCGGTTCAAGAGGATAAAACAAATATCCGACTACAATTTATTGCTTTCGAGGAGAGATTATACTGTTTTTACGGATTTTTATTCATTGGGGGACTGTTCAGAACTCAACAATCGTCCATAACGGTAATACACTGACAATCAGAGAAAAGTTTTGCCAACCCCTTGCCACACCTTTGGCAAACTTTTGCCAATGCGGTGGCAAAACCCTGCCAATTAAGAGACAAAAAGACACTATAACTTCGACAATACCTCCGGCAAAGCAGCCAATAAATAAAATGGTAAGTTCACCAGCCGGAAGCTTTTACCTTCTATGGTCTGCACCTTATCTATCGAAAAGTTTCCTATAAGGATTATCTGCCCACTTGCGCAAGTCTTTCATTATACTTCGTTCAAACATCTGTATTTTAGCTTACAACATATCAGCAAAGAGAAGCATTTGTTTCATTGCAGAGGTATTCTCCTCTTCAGTGTTCGAAAACTTATATCTGCTATCGCTTAGACGCGGATGACGCGGATTGAAATATGAAAACTCCGCGTCATCCGCGTCTAAAAAATAATCACAAAGAACGCAAATACAGAGCTTTCCGGCAGACTCTCCCACTATACACAAAAAGGCTGCCTCACGATGCAACGTGAAACAGCCTTTCCTTATAGTAAAGTATTCAAGTTCTTCTTAGAACAGCTTCGCAGGATACTCGCCCGCATCCACCAAAGCCTGAATCTTGTCGACTACACTCTGACGGTCTTCGGGATAAGTCACACCGAACCACTTGCTGGTTGTATCGAGCACTTCGCAGGTAGCAGTGCCATTGTTAATCAGCTTATCCACCATCAGCGGGATGAAGAATTCGCTTTTCAGATTCTCCATATTCTTCGGGTCGCTCAGGAAGCTCTTGAAAAACTCTGCACTGTAAGCAAAGTAATCGGGAGTAAAGCCCCAGAAGTTCATGCTGACCGGAGTCGTCTCGGGAGTGGCAGTCCATTCACCGTTATCATCGATGTACTTCACCTCGCCGTCCATACGCTGAATCTTGGTACGCTCTACTACAGAAGTCAACAAGTTGTTTGCATCCGTTCCGCACAAACCACGGGATACGGTACCGCTCTCGCTCAACGTATTGCCGATGCGGAAGCCTACCATGGAATATACGTTTTTGGAGCCTTCGGGAAGGGCTGCAAGGAATTTGCCCATTACCAGGAAGGAGTCACGACCGTAGAAATCGTCGCAATTGATAACAGCAAACGGTTCCTTTATTACATCGGCACCCATCATTACAGCATGGTTGGTTCCCCAAGGTTTGGTACGGCCTTCGGGGCAGGTGAAGCCTTCAGGAAGGTCATCTATGGACTGGAATACCAGTTCGCAGGGAATATGGCCTTCGTATTTGGAAATAATCTTGTCGCGGAAGTCCTGTTCAAAATCTTTACGGATTACGAAAACGAGCTTGCCAAAACCGGCATTGATGGCATCGTAAATAGAATAATCCATGATAGTTTCGCCATTCGGTCCCAATCCGTCCAATTGTTTCAAGCCACCATAACGGCTGCCCATACCGGCTGCCAATAAGAATAAAGTTGGTTTCATATTAGTTATTATTTAAAAAGGTTAGTGTATCATAGTTGATAACGGTTGCAAATGTACAAAAATTTATGTCTGACAAAAGGGAGTTTTAGTTCATTCTTTACCACTATCCGTTCAAAAACGTACATTTAGAACGGATAACCGATGGCAAAATGCAGTGCCATACTATCCTTGAACTTAGGAATATTGTAATATCCCGACTTTCCGGTATCATACGGGTCGTGAAGCCCGATACCCAAATCCAGACGGAAAACAAGGAAGTCCAGGTCATAGCGTAAGCCGAATCCCGTACCCAAAGCAATCTGTTTCGGGAAATTCTTCAAGGTGAACTCACCGTTCGGGCGATTTTCGTCCTTACGCATCAGCCATACATTGCCGGCATCCAGAAACACCGCTCCATGCAAGTCGGCAATCATACGGAAGCGATACTCGATATTGGCTTCTATGCGAATATCACCCACGTGGTTGATATAGGTATATTTTCTGTCCGTCTCGGGAGGATAGCCGCCCGGACCTATACTGCGTGCAGAAAAGGCGCGCACACTATTGGCACCGCCGATATAGAACTGTTCCGTATAAGGTGCAGTCGTAGCGTTGCCATACGACCATATCACCCCTCCGGCAATACGCGAGGCTATCATTTGGTTCTTGTCTATCCGGTAATGGTACCTGAATTCCGAGTTCAGCTTCAGGAACTGTGCAAAAGGTACCCCGAAAAGCTTCTTTCCTTCCTCACTGAACGGCTTGCCGAAAATACGGTAGACGGCAGAAGTCAGGTTACCGGCCGACGCAACGGTGGTCTGCCACCAGATGGGGTTACGCTTGCCGCGCACGGAAGCGTTGTCATAAGTATAGGTGTACTCCATGGCAGGAATGAACTGGTCGCGCAAACTAACGTAGAGTGCCGGATTCTCGGCACGCAACGTATCGAAAGCGGCAGTAGGATTACGCAGCACATTGAATGTCAAACGGAAAGGAGTTATACTGTGCCTGGAAGTCGATTTGGGCTGGAAGTCATAAGTGACATTACCGCCAAAAGCCAGCAGCTTATAATACTTGGCACGGTTCATCTGGTCGGCATATAAACGGAAAGTCGTTGTAGCCGGGAAGTCATACTCACGGTCGCCCATCCTAGGAAACACCACGCGCGGAAAGATGAGAGAAGTGGAAATCCCCAGTTCATAGCTGTTCATCAGGGAAGAACTTGACTTGCCCGTCTGCCATTCGTACGAACCGTTCAACTTCACATTCCAGCTTTCACCGCCACCGAAGACATTGTTCTTCGTCACCGTAAAAGCGGCACCCGGTCCCGTCTGGTTATTGCTCTTCATGGTGACATTAAAATCCAACTCCGCATCGTAGGGTTTATCGAGCGCGGCAATGACCCTCACATCCAATGTATCAGACACAAACGCCGTATCACGCGGTATATACTGCATCTCCGCATAACGGAAAATACCGACGCTTGCCAGACGCTCCTGAATACGGGTCTGACGGTACAAACTATACAAACTCTGCATAGAACGCTGGCGGGCAATACCTGCGCTGTCCTGTATCTGACGTTTCCGCCGATAACCTTGATAGTTCAACCAACGGTAAAGCATGTTGGGACGTACCGGAGGTTTGTTGTAGTAATGTATGGTCAAGCCTTTGTAATCCATGCTGTCATTGGGTTCCTGCCCCTGCTTTCCAAGAAGATAGACGGATTTACGCCCCACACGGAACTGCTTCTCGGCTACCTTTGGCATACCGGGAACGGGAATCAAGCGCATCTGGACATGCCCATTGGGAACTATCATGGTATCGGCCTGATAGGTCAGGTAGTCGGGACGGAAATAATAACAGCCCACATTACGCAGCAGGGTACTGATACGGGTACGCTCCCCATCCAAATCAGCCACATTGAATTGTTCTCCCGAACTGATAAGGGAACGTCGGCGTCCCAGCTCCATAATGCGAGTGGTACGCTCGCTGAAACCACGATAATATACCGTATCTATAAAGTAGGGGTTACGCATGTTCACCGTATATTGCAACTTTGCCTTCAGCGAGTCCTTCGGGTCGATAAATGTCTTGTAGCTGACGCTTCCGTTGAAATAGCCATAATCGCGCAGCAAGTTAACCGCCGCCTTCTGGCGTATATCGGGATTCACCGTAGACATAAGCACCGGAGTGGCGGCAAATTTATTGAATATCCACTTTCCGAATCCCTTCTCATACTTCTGGAAACCATTGTAAATCCACAGTCCGAAAGGAAAGGGATAGCGGATAGTAGAGCTTCCCAGCAACGAATTGTTCGGTGCCGTAGCAAGGGCGGCTTCCACCTCTTCCATAGCAATCTCACCAACAGACGTTTCACTGCGGTTCAATACAATCATTGGCTTTTGGCCGGTATAGAGTATCTCCCCCTCGGGCAAGTGCTTCGTGGTGGAGCAACCTGCCAGAAATATCAATCCTGCAATATATAATATCAGTCGTTTCATATCACATTCCTACTTTTTCATATCGCTATTTTCAGCCTCCGGTTTTATCTTTTTCTTCCTGAAGATGAAGAGTTCACTCAATCGGTCCATCTTCCGGCGCAGCACAAGGCCGACACCCGTTTCGGTTATCTCACCGTCGAGTATGCTTTCGTAGTTTTTATTATGGAATACACGGACATATCGAGTACCCGACGCATCAAGACGGTATTCCAGCGATATATTGTCAATGAATGATTCCGCATCGTTCGTGGCATTGGCCCCGGTGGACACTTTTCCACCGATGACTATCTGTACGCGGTCGTTGAAGAAACGCTGGGAATAACGAAAACTGAAGTCTTTCTGCGTGTCACCCGTTTCAGCAGAGGTACGGTCTTCCACACCTACACTGATATTGGCACCTTTTATACCTCCCGCCAAGGAGTTTATCTGGCTCTGAAGCACTGAGTTCAAGGCGGCTCCCATTGACAAACCTCCTCCTTTGGCACCACTGTTCAGGTAAATACCCGTGGCAAGCATGGCAATGGCCTGCTTACTACGCTCTTCTGCACCCATTGCCTGCAGCTCATTCTCTACTGCGGCATCTTCGGGCGCCGAAATATCGAATATCAAATCGGGAGCGTCAAGCCTGTTCTTGATGGAAATGGAAACATCGAAGTTCACCATGCGCGAACCATCCCCGTCACCATCGGCCACAGAAGCACGCATACGTTCCGTAGCCTTCAGGCTCAGCGTAGGATTCATAATATTCCCCCGCCAATCCACATAACTGCCGGGATTGAACTGGAACTCCTTCAACGGGATGATAGGCAGCGAATATTTCATGACGCCACCCGAAAGGGTATAGCGTCCGGTAAGGCTCATATCCCCTTGGGGAGTATACTGCATATTCAAATCACCGCCACCTTCCAGTTCGATGTATTTGCTGCGGTCGGGACTCAAGTCAGCACGAAGACGGACAGCATCGTCAATATGGACGGACATATACATTTCCAATCCTCCCAAAGACATGGCAGGAACCTCATCCGCTTTTACCGACGTCGTATCGGTGAACGAGGTAAAGGTAACCAGCCCGCTGAGACGGTCTTCCACCGTTAAAGGGGAATCGGTCAACACGTAGGTTACGTTGGTATTGCCCAGCAAATTCATGTTTCCACGCATCGTGAGCCCGTCAAGCGGCCCCTTCACCGTGGCATGCAAGTCGACGAACACCTTTCCATACACCAGACTTTCGCGGGTACGCGGTGCATCCAGCAACGTATAGTTCTCTGCCAGCAGATTGAGGTTGGCAGTAGGACGCTCCATATTCCGGAAATCAACCTTACCGTCAATCGTAAACGGATTCTTGCTGGTGGTATAAATGGCAAACTTATCAAATATCAACTGATTGTCCTTTATCTGTACCGGACGGTTGTCGAACCAGTAACGTGCTCCCGCCTGGCGTGCATAGACAGACACACTGTCCAAAACAATATCACCATGCATTTGAGGCTTGTCCAGCGAACCATAAATATAAAGCCCTCCATCAATATCTCCGGTAAAGGCCACCATTTGGTCAGGGATGAATGCATTGGCCATCTTCAATGGGAAATGCTCGAAACGAGTGGACACTTCCAGAGTATCCTTTCCGTTTTTCTGCGTCAAGATACCGTCGGCGATCATCACTTCTTCGTTATCATGTGTAAAATAGGTATTCAAATAGTGCGTATTCTTGTCGCCCGGCAACCAGGTAGCCCCCAAGCCGATATCTCCAACCGGTTGGCGTTCGTAGGTCAGTTTCTCTACATTGGCTTCGGCGGACACCTGCAGGGAAGTGGCAGTCTGTATATAATTTGCTTCGGCGGAGAACAATCCCGTAAGCCGGGGCATATAAGGAAGTACCTCCGTAAGTTCATCCAGGCGCAATCGGCTCAGTTCTACGTTTATATTCTGCAAGGAAAGGGTATCATTCTTGTCGGATTGCATACGGAAACACAGACCATCATCGCTGTCCATATCAATATTGGCATAGACGCGCATATTCTTATGCAGATAAATCCAGTTACTATTGTCCGCAAAGTGGAATTTACGGAAAGCGATAATCGGCTCGGCAGGAATAAGGTTCAGCAGCACACCATTACCGCGACCGTGTCCTTCGGTCAACGGACGGGCATTAATACCGAATAGAACACCGGTCTGCCCTTTTCCATTCACATAATCCACAGTCAGTTCCGCATCTTCATTACGGACTTCACCCGTCAGTGTGCTACGGAACACAAACTGCGGGTTCTTGGGACCGTTTATGACACCACCTTGCAACTTCATGCGGGCAGTATCCTGCTTCACTGTAAAAAATATCGTATCGAGCTGCAAGGAGTCCATGCGCAATCCGTGAACAGCTGTACGTCCATTGATACCGACTTGCGGAGTAAATCCGAAGCTCAGTTTGAAATCATTATAGGAAATACCCTTTGCAGCCAGAAAATAGCTGACGGGATTCTGGTTACCGGCTTCCAGATGCATGCCCGCTGAAGGAAGGACTTGGCGCAAAGCGGCATGGTCCAAACGCCGTTCATCAATCTGCTTTGTCAGGATAGAGACAAATTTATCCGACTGTTCCATCAACTTCTTCAACGTGCTGTGAGCGCGGAAACGCAGATTCAAGTCACCGGCATCAAGCCTCAACTTGAGAGAATCATGACGTGCCTCCGCTCCCATTGTAAAGGCAAACGGGTGTTTCAACGGTCGGGGCACCAAACCCAGCTTATGCAGATTCACCTCTTCCACATTCAAATCCAAAGCGCCATCCAGATAGCTGCGGTCAAGACGCATATCCGCATTTCCCTGCATCTTGAGAAGGACATTATCGCTGGCAAGACGGACGGTAGCAACGGATGACTTGAGTCCGGCATGCGCCTCCACACCGGAAATGTCCCAATGGCCATACTGTAGTTTTTCCAAGGAGGCATTCAAAGCGGCCACGGTTTTTCGTGATGCCACATCCACCCCTTGTCCCTTAACGGACATCTTTGCCGTAAGAGTATAAATAGAGTCCTTGGGCAGGAAGTGATGCACCTGCAAGTTGTTGATGGCAAGGTCGGCATGGTAGGCTTCCGTAGCAAGATTATAGGCGGCGTCCATATTCAAGGCACCTTCCTTCTCCTGCAGTTTCAGGGCAGCAGTGCACTGCGCCCCCTCCATACCGACACGTGCCGCAAGGTGCATACTGTCCGGCACAATGATGGAGCCATCGGGAGTAATGTCAGCTAGTCCGGTCAGGAAGTTCAAGTTCTGCGTATGCATTTCGAAGTCCATGCTTCCATTGCGTTTCACACTGTCGGTCAGGCTCCAGAATTCTCCTCCCCCACTCAACGAAAAGGCTCCGGGCAGCTCAGCCGTAAAACGGGAAATCTGCATCTGCTTCAGGTTTCCTTCCGTACCGGCATGAATCACCAACGGACGGAACGGATAGGCTTCCTTGAAAGCTTCCGGCAAGCCACCGGCAAAAAGCAGTACATCCTGTTTGCCGATACGGGCATTGAAACGGGCTGTCAGACGGCCGGTGGTAGGTATATTTATCAGTTCCCAGTAAGTCTGTGCCGTAAGGTTCATCTCACTATGAGGTGTCAGCAACTTCAAAGAAGGGATACGGATAACGGTAGAATCGGCAAACAACCGCCCGGTCAGGGAAGTTACACTCAAACCGGAACGCTCATACATGGAAAATTCCCGGATAACGGCATTCATATCTCTGCCGTAGTACATCACAGAATCAATGCCCAGGCGAATGTCGCGAAGAGCAATGTGCGAGGGGTCGAAGCCTATCGCACTCCCCGGGCCACCGGTATCATAATTGACAGAAGTTCCAGTCAGCAGGAATTTTCTCCAGCCATAGAACTGGTGTTTCAGGTCGGCAGCAGCGTCCGCAATCTCAGCATCTCCTATATGGGCTTTCAGCCCCATGGAGTCCAATGGCATCTGTAAATCGACCGAGACGTTCTTCAACTTCAGAGTATGGAGTGTGACTTTCCAGTTTAACGCAGTGTCAGTAGTGTCCTTGGGAGTCTCAGTGGTATCTGCAAGCATCACCTGCACATGGGTATCGCTCAATTCTATATTATTGAGGATGGCATCTTCTTTTGTAAGGTCTATGCCATGGCTTTCGAAAAAGAAATGCCCCAGTACTCCTTTGATGCACATACCTTCCATTAAATTGGAGGAGTTGACAGCAACTTGTTTCAAGGTAATGTCATCCACCTCCACTTTCCCTTTGAGCAAAGGCCATGCCTGTACCCGTACGTTCAAACTTCCAAGACTCAGCAAGGTATCGGGATGCTGCACATCAACAGCACTGTCGGCAGGCTGTACCACCAATACACCGCGGACCAACAAATTCAAAGGAAAGCGAAGGTCAATCCGCTTCACGGATATGTCCATACCCGTAGCATCTGATGCAATTGCCGTAGCCTGCTTCCGTATCAAATTCTGTACGGGAGGCACATAAAGCAATATCATCAATATTATAAACAGTATAATAGGAGTAAGCAACACCCACAGTGCTGTTCTCAACCATTTTCTTCTCATCGGAACGTCAATCTTTCATCGTATTTAAAAGTCTTACAAAGTAAACAATTTCTTTCGACATTTGGTTCCCGACAGAGAAAAATCACGTATTCTTCTCTGTTCCCCCATTACGGAAAAGCTGTTGCCTGAGTAATGACATCCTCTATCAAAACGAGGGCGGCAAGGGCGTGTTCTTTCAACTCTCCGGTAAAAGGCACTCCATGAGAAGTTTCCAACAGTTTCAGCAATGCAACCAGTTCCGCTGCTCCAATTAAAGTAAAGAGGGGAATCATTTTGTGGGAGACAGCAGCCATCTCGTCCACATCCTCATTCTCCACAGCCTTCTGCAAACGCTCCGCATTGAGGCGGGTTTCAGCCACAAAACTTTCCAGAATGGACTTTGCCGCCTCGGGGTCATCGACCGAAAAAGCAGTGAGCGAAGAGAATTTATACCCCGGGCAAGCCGAAGTTTCCGAAACTTCCGTAACCTCCATCCCTTTGTCCTCCATATTCAATTCATGTAGCAATTCACTGACGGTAAACGGCTTATGCAGGCATCCGGCAAATCCATGCACCGTAAATTCCTCACGCTGCATGTCACTGCGGGCAGTGACAGCAATCACCGGAACAGACTGTGCTTGCGGTATGTTCGAAGCACGAAGCAGTTTCAGTAAATCAAAACCATTAATAGCAGGCATCTGCACATCAGTAAGCAGAACATCAAAGGTTGCAGTGCGCAAGGCATCCAGCAGTTCATCCAGTTGTAAACAAGAGACAGAATTTATACCACTCTGCTGAAGCATGGCGGCAGTAAGGGTAAGCTGAATACGGTCATCATCGATAAGGAGGACATTCTTCAGTGAAGAATGAGGAACGGGGAATGAAGAATTGCCATTCGGCGTGGCAGCACATCCCGATTCTTCATCCTTCATTCTCCGTCCTTCACTCCTTACGGGATAGATAGGAATATATATGGTGAAAGTGCTTCCCTTGCCTGGCACACTGTCTACATCAATCGTGCCTTCAAGCAACTGTACCAGCATACGGACAATGGAAAGTCCGAGTCCAAACCCCTCTTTACCCTGAGCACCCGGTAAGCGGGTAAACTCCTGGAAGATACGTTCCCGGTCGGCAGGTTCCATACCTTTACCGGTATCAGCAATGGCAACTACCAGTCGACGGTCCTCGTAACAGGCAGTCATGGTAACATTGCCTTGGTCCGTAAACTTCACGGCATTGGACAGCAAATTGTTGATAATCTGGCGCAGACGCAAGGGGTCGCAAATATAGGTACCGCCCAGCTCCGGGGCAATGTCGCAATGAAGCGCCAGTCCTTTGGCAGCCGTAAGTGGTTCAAAACTGACGTGTATCTCTTCAAGCAGGCGGGAAGGATGAAAGGTGACCCGGTTGATTTCGGCCTTGTTCAAATCAAGACGATGGAAGTCGAGCAAATCAACGACCAGCTTCAGCAGATGTTCCGATGAGGTTTTCATATTGTCCAGATAGAACCGCTGACGCTCATCCACCGTCAGACGGGAAAGCAAGTCGGCATAGCCCATAATAGAACCGAGCGGGGCTTTGAAATCATGGGTAATGGCAAGCATCAGTTTTTCACGGACAGCGAGTAAATCCTCGGCACGACGACGGGCCTCTTCCAACTCACGACGGTAACGGTTGCTTCGGGTTATGTCGCGGCCGATGATAATAAGAAAAAAAGCGGAAAGCAACACCGCACCTACGGCAATGCCACTGATAATCTTGGCCGAACGGCGTCGGACCGCTTGTTGATACTCGGCTTCCGTCCGTGCACGCAGCAGAGTTTCCGTCTCGTAATCTTTCAGCAAGCTGTCAATACGAGCGGTCAGCATATGGTCCAAGCGTTGCAGATAGCGTTTACGTCGCTGTATAACAGTGTTTACAGCTTTTTTCTGCTGGGCCACGGCACGCAGTTTCTCATGCAAAGAATCGGCCGGATTATAGGGTTCAATCACCGTATCCGTTGCAAATTCAAGGGAGGTCTTTACCTGGATAGCCGTATCTTTCTTTGGGGGGACAAACACTTCACCCAAACGACGGAAAAACCCCTTCTTCCGAGGGCGTGTCACGACGGTATCCCGATGTGTAATGATACGGTGCTGCACACGCTGCTGGGTCACTACCGAGTCCTGCTGGGCAATTATCTGCTCAATGTCACTGGTGGATACCATGCTGTCATTCGCCTCACTCAGCGTGCGCAGCATTTTTATCGTATTGGTATCCTTCTCGCGTATCAAAGCAAGCACGCTGTCTGTCCATTGTACATCGCGGTCATCAGTAAGAATAAGGTTCTCCATTTCCCGGTGTACGAAAAACAAGGAAAAAAACAATACCGCCAGCAACAAAGTGTAGCCTACGGCAATCTTTACTTTGGAGACATTATTCATACTATCAAATCCTTTCCCTGGTCTGTTTACGGAACCTCAACCACAGCATCACTCCCGCACTGGTCAGTCCGAACGGGAAAGCCATCCAGACTCCCGTCAGCCCCCAACCGAAAACGAAACCGCAAAGGTACCCTACGGGCAAAGATATAATAAAATAGGATATAAATGCAATAATCATCATCGGTTTCACATCCGAGATGCCGCGCAGGGCATTGGCAAAGTTAATCTGCAACCCATCGCCGAACTGGTAAATCAAGAACGGGAAGAAGAGAGCGGCAACCATGCCGGACACTTCCGCATTGTCCGTAAACCATCCCCCTACCTGACCGCGAAGCGCAAAGACGATACCCAGCAACACCACCTCCATACACAGGATGATGTGAAGGCCGGCATACGCCGAGCGGCGCACATTCTGCCCGTCTCCCTGCCCCTTGAAGTTGCTGACACGCACGGCAACCGCAGCGCCCATGCCATAATACATCATGAAGGTGAACTGAGAGATAGTAAGCATTATCTGATGCGATGCTAGGGCAAGTGTCCCCAGCCAGCCCACCATGACGACGCTCAGACTGAAGGAAGCGGTCTCCATACCCATCTGCATACCCACGGGCCAGCCCAGTGCATTGAGCTTCCTGAACATCGGCATCGACCACCCCAGCCGCATGAAGCCGAGCCTGTAACGGATAAACCGGCGGCCGCGAAGCACAATCGCCGCAAAGACCACCACCATCACAATGCGGGAGAACAAAGTGCTGATACCCGCACCAAGCAGTCCCATCTCCGGAAAGCCCAGCTTTCCATTGATAAGTATATAGTTTCCTACGATGTTAAGCGCATTCCCTCCGAGCAGAATCCACATGGCCGTCTTGGTATCGGTGATGCCGTCCGTAAACTGTTTGAAACCGTTGAACAGCATGACAAAGACCAGTGAAGCAAGCAACACCAGATAGTAAGGCTTGATTAGAGGCAACAATTCTCCGGGCTGTCCCAGCCGCTCCACATTGAAATAGAGAACAGCCATGACAAGAGTCAGCAACAAAGCCACCAGCACATTGGCAACCAGGCTACACCGCAACGCCTGCCCTGCCTCGGCAAAGCGGCGGTTACCGTAGAAGCCCCCTACAACCGGTGTCAGCCCGTAGCTGAAGCCCGTACTGAAAATAATGCAAAGAGTAAACAGATTGTTTACGAAAGAAGCGGCACCCAGTTCCTCCGTGCTGTGATGCCCAATCATCAGCGTATCGGCAAAACCAAGCACAATGACTCCCAACTGCCCCACCACAATGGGTAGCCCCAGGAGAAGCAATGCTTTATAGTGCTGCTTATACGTATCAAATAATTTTTTCATACTAAAGGTTTTCTTTTTGGTAATAAAGCACAATCCCGTTTTCATCGCGGAAGGTCTGTTGGGCGACCCTATGAAGCTGTTCTGCCGTCACAGAGCGGTAATTGTCCACTTCACGGTCTATGTCTTCCGCCTGCCCGGTCAGTTCAAACCAGGCAAGATTCGTGGCAACATTCAGATAATTGATGTTGCCGAATATCTGTGTAGACTCAAACTTGTTCTTTACTTTCTCCAATTCCTGCTCTCCAACAAACCCGGATTTCAACTCTTCCAACTCTTTCCGGACAGCAGCCTCGGCTTGTTCCAAAGATACGCCTGCAGATGGTTTTCCACTGATATGCAGCAGGCCGGCATCCCGTGTACCGGAGATATAGGCATCGAGACTGGAAAAGAACTTCTGCTCCTGCACCAGCCTGCGGGTCAAGCGACTGGAACGTCCATTGCTCAGAATATCCGACAGAATATCGAAGGCATAATAATCGGCATCCTCACGGCTACACATGTGATAAGCCATGAACAAAGCATCCAGAGGAACATTCCGTTCCACCGTCTGCCGGCGTTCTGCCGTCTGTACAACTTCTTGCGGTAATTGCCTTACGGGCACATTCCTACGGGGAATGGGAGCAAACCATTTTTCTGTCAGCCTAACCGTTTCTTCCCACGAAATATTTCCGGTAACGGCCAGCACTGCATTATTAGGTGCATAAAAACGAAAAAAGAATTCCTTTACCTCATCCAGCGTGGCATTGGCAATGTGAGAGAGGTCTTTCCCGATAGTAGGCCAGCGATAAGGATGCGTTTGATAAGCCAAAGGACGAAGCAGATGTCCCACATCACCATACGGCTGGTTCAAGCAACGTTGTTTAAATTCCTCCATCACCACCGCACGCTGCACTTCAAGACTTTGCTCACTGAATGCCAGTTCCAGCATGCGGTCGGACTCCAGCCAGAAGCCGATTTCCACATTCGATTTTGGAACCGTCAGGTAGTAATTGGTAATATCATTATTGGTCCATGCATTATTCTCCCCGCCTGCCAATTGCAAAGGAGCGTCATAATCAGGAATATGCACCGAACCTCCGAACATCAGATGCTCGAACAGATGGGCAAAACCCGTATGCTCGGGATGTTCGTCACGGGCACCCACATCATAAACAATATTCAAGGCAACCATCTGCGTGCTGGTGTCCTCATTGTGCACCAACCGCAGACCGTTGTCAAATATCTTTTTGTTTATCTTCATAAAATGGAATGACAGAATCTATCATCAATCTATCACTGTCACTTTTTTAATAACCACATCCTCTTCGGGCCGGTCGTTACGGTCAGTCTTGACCTTCTGTATTTTATCAACAATATCCATACCTTCCAGCACTTCACCGAACACGGTATATGCACCGTCCAAATGCGGAGTACCGCCCACGGTAGTATAAGCCTTCACCTGCTCGGGGGTAAACTTGAACTCCGGTTCCTTGGCAACCTGAGCCTCTGCCTGCGCAATCAAGGAATCTTGCAAATCCATCAGACCGTCCTGGTCATTATTCTTACGCATCTTGTAGATTTCCTTCATATGCTTCTGCGCCAACGCGTTGAAAGCATTGTTCAGGCGCATCTGATTCATCTGCTGTTCCATCCCCAGCAAGGTAGAGTCATTATACACTTTTCCGGTCACAATGTAGAACTGGCAGCCGGATGATGCCTTGTCGGGGTTCACCTCATCACCCTGGCGTGCAGCCGACAAAGCACCTTTTTTGTGAAAATACTTCGGATAAACAAATTCGGCAGGAACGGTATAACCCACGTCGCCTGCCCCCAGCATCTTGCCTTTCGGAGCCTTCTTCGATTCCGGGTCACCTGCTTGTATCATAAAGTCCTTGATGACACGGTGGAACAGCGTACCTTCATACGTGCCGTCTTCCACCAGCTTGATAAAGTTATCACGGTGTTTCGGGGTTTCATTATACAGTTTCACGGTGATGTCACCCGCACTTGTTTCAATCTTCAGCTTCGTTTCTTTTTCCATATCTTCCTCTTTCTTTTGTCCCGGCTTGCAAGCAGCCAGACCGCAAACCAGTATAGTTAATAATACAATAAGATTTCTTTTCATTTTGTTTTTTATTTAATTTAAGTTTGCAAATATACTAAAATCAGACAAAAGCACTTACCTTTGCCTACATAAAAGAGATAAAAGGCTAAAGCAATGACATCCATATTAATTGTAGAAGATGATATTACTTACGGCATGATGCTAAAAACATGGCTCGGCAAAAAAGGTTTCCAAGTAACCTCCGCCAGCAGCATTGCCCGTGCTCAAAAACATATTGAGTCGGAAACCGTAGACTTGATATTGTCTGATCTGCGCCTGCCCGACAAGGATGGCATTGACTTATTGAAATGGCTGGGCGAACACGGCCTGCAAATACCGCTTATCATCATGACGGGATACGCTGACATACAGTCGGCCGTCCAAGCCATGAAACTGGGAGCCTGCGATTACATTGCCAAGCCTGTGAACCCGGACGAATTACTGAAAAAAATAGGCGAAGCCTTGAATGCATCATCCTCCGCTTTGAAACAGATGATGCATTCGTCCCGAACAGATGATGCGTTTACCCCAAACAGACCATCCGTTTCACCCAAACAGACGATGCATTCCGACAAGATGAAAAATCAGCCTCTGAAGGGTGCAGAAGGCTCATTGTCCTCCTCCGACTTCCTCGAGGGAGAGAGCGACGCAGCCAAACAACTCTACAATTATGTGAAACTGGTTTCACCTACCAATATGTCTGTACTCATCAATGGTGCCAGCGGAACGGGCAAAGAATACGTAGCCCACCGCATCCACCAGCTCAGCAAGCGTGCCGACCGGCCGTTTGTAGCCATCGATTGCGGTTCTATTCCCAAAGAATTGGCCGCTTCGGAGTTCTTCGGGCACATAAAGGGTGCCTTTACCGGCGCACTGACCGACAAAACGGGCGCTTTCGTCGAAGCCAACGGCGGTACCATCTTCCTGGATGAGATAGGCAATCTGAGCTATGAAGTGCAAATACAGTTGCTGCGTGCTTTGCAAGAGCGCAAGATACGTCCGGTAGGTTCAAACAAAGAGATAAGCGTGGATGTACGTCTGGTATCCGCCACCAACGAAAATCTGGAGCAAGCCATTGAAAAAGGGGCGTTCCGTGAAGATTTATATCACCGTATCAATGAATTCACCCTACGCATGCCGCAACTCAAAGACCGCCGTGAAGACATCCTGCTCTTTGCCAATTTCTTTCTGGACCAGGCCAACCGCGAAATGGACAAGCAACTGACCGGCTTTGATGACAAGGCATCCCGCGCCCTATTGGAATATCCCTGGCCCGGCAATCTACGCCAAATGAAGAATATGGTACGCCGTGCAACCTTGCTGGCACAAGGCAAATTCATTACTATCAACGAACTGAATGAACTGAAAGAACCCGCACCGGCCATCATCGGTATCCCTCTCCGCAATGAGGAGGTAGAGAAGCATCAAATCATCGAAGCCTTGCGGCAGACGGGAAACAACAAGAGCCGCGCTGCACAACTGTTGGGCATTGACCGCAAAACGCTGTACAACAAGTTGAAGCTTTATAACATATCCGACTAAAGGGTGTGGAATTATTCCACACTCCCCTCCACACATTCCACATTTTTCCACACTATGCCACACTTTGCATAGAAACATATATCACTAGCTATCAGAATATTATCCAACACACATTCTTTCTGGCACACCATTTGAACTATATTAGACGTAAGCAACAAGCGCTACAACAAGCAAGCACTTAGACTTAACAATAAGATATACCAACCTAAAAGCAAATGAATTATGAAAAAATTAGTATTAGTAGCAGCCCTGTTTATGTTTGTTTGTGGTGGAACGTTCTTGGCTCAAGCTAAGGCTCCGGTAGAACAGCCGAGTAAGACAACAACCTTGTCTAACGACACTGTGGTAACGGATACTTTGCAGAAAGCCGAGAACGTCCAAGACACAGCAAAAGTGGCCCAATAACAGTAAGCACACTACAACAAAAAGCCGTTTCCTCCTTGTCTATTCTGGGAAACGGCTTTTTAAATTGATAGTTGACAGTTATCAGCTAAGAAATCACCAATGTCTTTCCGGATAAAGGTCATTCCACCATGCCGGACTATCCTGCAGCCAGCGGGCAAACCAAGCCATAATTGAATTGTGCCACAATTCACGTTTTGCATAATCAAGTACAAAATGGTTTTCACCGTCCACGGTAATAAATTCCACCGGCTTGCCCAATATCTTCAGCGCATTATACAACTGGATACTTTCACCGATAGGCACGTTTGTATCTACCGTGCCATGCAGCAACAACAGAGGGGTATTAATCTTGTCCGCATTGAACAATGCTCCATGCTTCGTAAACAAATCGGGATTATTCCAAGGATAGCTATCGGCTGCCGCAACAGAGTTATAGGAATATCCCCAATAACCCTCGCCCCAATAGCTCGTTACATTGCTGATGCCAGCATGCGAGGCAGCGGCAGCAAACATGTCCGTCTTAGTCTGCAGATACATCGTCATGAATCCTCCATAAGAGGCACCCAGGCATCCGATACGTTTATCGTTGACAAACGGATGGGCTGCACAGAATTTCTTCGTACCTTCAATGATCTCATCGGCCGTACGCTCACCCCATGCATTGACATGGCGTGCAGAGAACTCCTGGCCGTACCCGATGGCACCACTGGGCTGGATAACATAAACCACATAGTCACGTGACGCAAACAACTGTGCACAGTACGGGGAAGTTATACCGCGGGTTGTAGGAGTCGTTCCTCCATAATAGTATACGATAAGCGGATACTTCTTGTTCGGGTCAAAAGACGGCGGCAGACAAACCATTCCCTTTATCTCCGTACCGTCCGAAGCTGTAAAGTTCCACTCTTCCATCTGTCCCAGCTCAATCTTATCGAGGATGGGCTTCATGGGATTGGCAAGCAGGGTAGAAACTTTTTTCTTCGTATCGTACGTATAAGCTACGCCCGTGCTGGTGTTTCCTCCGCCCACATAGGCAGCCACAACCGGATTGTCATTGGCCAGCGTGAAGGAAGTAATCACATCTTCTTCAAGCGGAAGCATTTCAAAGCCGCCCGTCTTCGGAACATAACGGTAGATATGCCTGCAATCCCCATCAGTCGTATCGAAATAGATACATCCGTCCACACGGTTCCACTGCACGAGAGACACCGTAGGATTGAAATCGCGCGTGATAGCCTGCACTTTCTTTGTAGCCAAATCCATAATGAATGCTTGGGTATCAAAGTCATTGGCTATGGGATGTTCACCGCAATTCTTGCCAATGCCTCCGAAAGCAGACGGACTGCCCGTCACCAGAAGCTGCTTCCCGTCCGGAGAGTAAGAAGCACTTCCCAGATAAGCATCCCAGGCGACCAGCGTATCTGCCTGCAAGGTGGTCAAATCAATCTCGAAAAGAGAAGAGAGGGAGAAAGGGCATCGAGTGATGTCCGGCTTGGAAGTGCTGCACAACAGTTTCTTGCCATCCGGGGAAATATCATTCAGATAGACGTTGTGACTACCGTAGGTCAGGCGCTCGGAAAGTCCCGTCGCCACATCGTATTTCATGAGATAATAGCGGTCACGAGAATTGGGGATACGGTCGTCCGGATGCAAGAGACGTTTCAACGGGCCACTCACCTTTTCGCCCTCGTCCGTGAGCATATAGATAAGATAGTCTTCTGTAGGAGACCAGCTGAAATATCCTTCGGGAACATTCTTCAGCAGCACTTCCTCACGCATCGTGGCGGGATCGAACACAACCAGGTCATTCTGCTCCTCGCCCATAACCGTATAATAGAGCTTATTGCTGTTGGGCATCCAGTTCATCTTTTCATTGGCATTGGGCAATATCACCCGGCCGGTCTTTACCTCGGTCAGCTCACAACGGGTCCTGGAACGCTTCACGTCGTAATTGTCCGAATAGCGGGTCAGCAGATACTTGCCGTTGGGCGAAAGAGAAACCCTGCTCGCTCGGGAGCCGAAATTGGTGTTGAACAAAGAGAAACGTCTCTTCATGTCCGGTGCCATCCGGCAGGCTACATCGGCAAAGTCCTTTTCCTTTTCAAATTCGCATTTCAGCATCGGCTGCATCTTGTCGTCCGCGCTTGAAAGCAACTTGATGACAATCTCATAATCCGCTTCGGGGTCCATACGCAGACTGACAGCCGTAGGACGGACCTGCGACAAGCTGTCCTCCGCTGTCTCCTTGACTTGCTTGGATTCACCGTTTACAAACACCTCAAAACGGGCAGGAGAATATACATTCAGCTTGCCCTTCATGAAACGCTCCGCACGCAGATTGGTAGCAAACAGATAGAACAGATTGTCCTTGTCTGCCTTTGCCACAGTTACATATCCAGCCGTATCAGCAACCATACGTTCGTACCGACCTCCGTCGAAGTCGAGACTGACCTTCGTCTTCAGAAGATTGCCGGTAGTAAACTTGTCTCCCTTGAAGTTGATACTATCGCCCTGGAGGGGAGTGCGCACCGTAACGGCAGGACGCACATTATACTCAGCAACTCTTTCCTGAGCTTGGGCAGCCAATCCCGCAAGGAGCAGCAAACCCGACAAAACTGTGATTTTCTTCATTACTGTAAGATTAAATCGTTTCAAAACCATTCCATAAATTTCCGGGAGGGACGGGAGCCTCCACTTCTATCGGTTCTTTGGACACCGGATGCACAAAACGGATATACCGCGCATGCAGACAGATGCTGCCGTCGGGATTGGAGCGGGGCGAACCATACTTCAAATCTCCCTTGATGGGACAGCCCATCTTTGCCAACTGACAACGTATCTGGTGATGGCGTCCGGTTTTCAAATCTATTTCCAACAGATAATAGTTCTGCGACCGCCCGATGAGCCGGTAATGCAAAATCGCTTTCTTGCTGCCCGGCACCTCCTTGTCGTATGCATAACTCTTGTTCTGTTTCTCATTTCGCACCAGATAGTTCACCAATTCCCCCTCTTCCTCGCGGGGCAAGTTCTTCACTACTGCCCAGTAAGTCTTCTTCACCTCGCTATTCTTGAACATCTCGTTCAGACGCGACAGTGCCTTACTGGTCTTGGCAAAAACAACAAGACCGCTCACGGGGCGGTCCAGCCGGTGGGCGACACCGATAAAGACATTTCCAGGCTTGCTGTACTTCTCTTTCAGGTACTGCTTTACAGTTTCCGAAAGCGGTGTATCACCCGTTTTGTCTCCCTGAACTATCTCGGAAGCGGTCTTGTTGACTATAATGATATGATTGTCTTCGTATACGACAGTCATCGGTTGTTAATGTTTAATGATTAGTGATTAATGATTAATGACTAACACCCAACTTCTCATTAAACATTAATCACTAATCATTAATCATTAAATTACATATTCATCCCACCATCTACCTGAATAACCTGACCGGATACATAAGAAGACATATCAGAAGCCAGGAAAGTAGCGATATTTGCCACGTCTTCGGGTGTGCCGCCACGACGCAAAGGAATCTTCTTGCACCATTCAGCCTTCACCTCTTCAGACAAGGCGTCGGTCATGGCTGTCATGATGAAGCCCGGAGCAATGGCATTGGCACGGATTCCACGAGAACCCAGCTCCTGAGCGATAGACTTGGCCAAAGCAATCATACCGGCTTTGGAAGCAGAATAGTTGGCCTGGCCGGCATTGCCGTGAACACCTACCACAGATGCCATATTGATAATGCTACCCGCCTTCTGGCGCATCATGATGGGTGTGCAGGCATGGATAAAGTTAAATGCCGATTTCAGGTTGACATTGATAACCATATCCCATTGCTGTTCGCTCATACGCATCATCAGACCGTCACGTGTAATACCGGCATTGTTTACCAGAATATCAATACGTCCAAAGTCCTTATGGATTTCTGCCACTACATTGGCAGTGTCTTCAAAGTTTGCTGCATTGGAGGCATAAGCTTTTGCCTTTACTCCCAAAGCTTCCAATTCTTTTGCCGTAGCCTCGGCATTTTCATCAATCACCAAGTCAGTGAATGCAATATTTGCTCCTTCTTGAGCGAACTTCAAAGCGATAGCCTTGCCGATGCCGCGTGCAGCACCTGTCACAATGGCTGTTTTTCCATCTAATAATCCCATATTATTTTAAAATTATTTATAAAATGTATTCTTACTTCTTTCCCAATGCACCAAGTACCAGACGGGTCACGTAAGTATCGCGTACCGCATCGTCCAGATTGGCCCCTATATGGCCGCGGATATAAGGTGTTTCAATACCTTTGACACTGTAATGCACAATCTCGGCAGTCATATCCAAGTCATCTATCTGGAAAACACCCTTCTCCATACCTTCACGCAGAACCTCCTTGAAAAGCTGGGTCTCTGTAGCATCGAAACGTTTGCGCACTTTCTCCACTCTCCAAATATCCCGAAAGAAATTGGCACGAAGAGTACCATTCCGAAAGACAACCTCTTTTACCGCATCCAGATGAGTGTAAATCATTTCCATCAGTTTCTCGTCCGGCTGAATATCTTTCTCTACCACGTGCTTCATCATATCCGAAAGAATATCCAGCTCCGACTCGACAACAGCCAAGTAGATATCTTCCTTGCTCTTAAAATAGGTATAGAGCGTTCTCCTACCTTTCTTCGAAGCGAGGGCAATATCATTCATCGTGGTATTCTCAACGCCCATCTTTGCAAACAGCTGACGGGCAACGTCCACTAATTTAGCTTTTGTCTTCGATACGGTCATAGATTAATTGCACATTGCTTTATTATTTGAGCAAAAGTAAGACATTTCCGCATATCTTACAAGAAAACATTCATTTTATTAATGAACAGCCCTAAAAAGGAAGAAAAAAAGTAGGCTTATTATCGTTCTATTTATCAACATATTACTCATTAAAATCCACTTAACCTCAAAAATATCATGCATTTTATTTGCATATTAAATAAAAAGCCGTACCTTTGCACCCACAAAACAATAACATCGCGGAGTGGAGCAGTTGGTAGCTCGTTGGGCTCATAACCCAAAGGTCATTCGTTCGAGTCGGATCTCCGCAACTAAGATAAAGAAGAATCGCAATAATGCGGTTCTTCTTTTTTATGAAAACCCTTCCCTACTGACGTTATCAACAATCCCACTTCAATTATCAACAAGGATATTAACAGAGTTATCAACAGGTTAATTCATTAAGGATAAGATAATTAACGGCTCAGTCTGAAAATTTGGGGTATTTGGTTAAAATATCTACTTTTGCATCATGAAAACTCCTTCTCAATCCATAGCTTTAATTGATGCCCTAAGTTTGTTCTTACCTTCGGGCTTACTTGATTATTTTACGCTTGTTGACAGTATTTCTCAAGATACCTGTTTTATCCTTTATTTGGAAGAGAAAGCTGTTATCCCTGATGAATATTCCGACCTTCATCTTCATTCCAAAGGCTTCTTTCCCGAGATTGAAGTACAAGATTTCCCTATCCGTGGAAAAGCAGTTTATTTGCGTATCAAACGTCGTCGTTGGGAAGAGCCTACAACAGGACAGACCTATAGTCGTGACTGGACTTTGGTAGCCTCCGGCACTCGCATTACAGCAGAGTTCGGAGCATTTTTAAAAGAATTACTTAGACAATCATGCCGTTAGCTGCCAAAGCGTAGCTGAACATTATTGTATGGATGGTAAACAGCTTCAGAGTCAATACAAAGAACATTTAAGTGATTATAAAGACTGGGAACAAAAAGAGCATGCCCAAGATTATATTCTTTATCCCAAGAATGTCGGCTATCGTCTTTGTATAGACGAGACAGCCCTAAGCAAGGGAGAGCTTTACACAATCATTATCAATAAGGACAAACATGGAAGAAAAGGTTCTATTGTGGCAGTCATTAAGGGGACTAAAGCGGAAGACGTTATAGCTGTACTGATGTTGATTCCGGAAGATATACGCCGGCAAGTCAAGGAAATCACTTTGGACATGGCCGCAAGCATGTATAAAATCGCCAGAAAATGTTTTCCGCAGGCGATGCAGGTCATAGACAGGTTTCATGTACAAAAGTTGGTATATGAAGCAGTACAAGAACTACGTATTACCTATCGCTGGCAAGTAATCAAGGAAGAAAACAAGCGGATGAAAGAAGCACGAAAGAGAGGAATTGATTATGAACCGGAAGTATTTGAGAATGGGGATACAATCAAACAACTCCTGGCCAGAAGTAGATATCTTCTTTTTAAATCACCTGATAAATGGACCAAAAGTCAGAAGATTAGAGCAGAAATTTTATTTAAACAGTTTGAGGATATCAAGCATGTATACTACTATTCACTCCAGTTAGGAAAGATATTCTCGGCTACTTATGACAAGGATGTGGCAAGAGCCAAACTCGCGTTATGGTACAATAAAATAGAAGAATATGGATATGACACATTTTCCACTGTGGCTAATTCCATTGAAAACCATTATGAAAGAATATTGAACTTCTTTGTGAACAGAAGTACGAATGCGGCGGCAGAAGCATTTAATGCCAAAATAAAGGCATTTAGAGCATCATTTAGAGGTGTAGTAGACAGAACGTTTTTCCTATTTAGGTTAGCCAAAGTATATGCATGAGGGAATTAACACTAGTTAATCCCCCAAGATTTACAACTGAGCCGTAAAATGGTGCAAATTTCGTGCAAATTTTCATCTCGCATAATTATCGCGCTATCCCGTTGACACGTTGTTTGCGTATATATACTAAAAACAATATTATTATGGCAACTGTTTGTTATCAATTAGACACACGTAGAGAAAAGAAAGACGGCACATACCCGATCAAGTTGTATATTAGGCATAAAAGCCGAATATTAATAAGTACCGATTTTTGCGCTACTCCGAGAACGTGGACGGGTACAGAGTATAGCAAAGAAGCGAAAAGCTACAAAGCTAAAAATGTGGCGATACGCAATCTTATAAATCGCGTAGAAATGCTTATCGTTATGTTGGATAATAATCAAAAATTAAAAAGCATGAGCGACGCAGCCTTGAAAGATTATATTTCAAAGTCCATCAAAAATGAGTCAACCTGCAAAACTTTCGTAACCTACCTAGACGAGTTTATAGCGACAAAGACGAAAGGAAATACAATAGAACTATATAAGGCTACAAAGAATAAGATTCTTGCCTACGACACGGCATGTACATTTGAGACTATTGCAAAGAAATGGTTGGAATCTTTTAATAAATGGCTAAAAGATGCAGGAATGAAAACTAATTCAATATCAATCCATCTACGGAATATTAGAGCCGTCTTTAACTATGCGATAGATAACGAAGAAACGGAGTTATATCCGTTTAGAAAGTTTGCTATCGAAAAAGAGGAAACTAGAAAACGCTCGCTAAGACCGAAACAACTCGCCACGCTCCGAGACTTTAACGGAGAAGAATATCAAAAGGAGTATCAAGACATATTCATGCTTATGTTTTATCTAATCGGAATAAACGCAATAGACTTATTTAACCTCAAACAAATAGTTGACGGACGCATAGAATATAAACGAGAAAAAACCGGAAAGCTATACTCTATCAAAGTAGAACCGGAAGCAATGGAGATAATAAACAGGTATAAAGGAAATAAATTTCTACTAAACACGCTCGAAACCAACGATTACAATTATAGAAAGTATATGGCAGCAATGAATAGAGGTTTGCAAAAACTGGGAAATTTCGAACGAAAAGGATTAGGCGGGAAAAAGATTAGAGATATTTTATTTCCCGACATCACCTCGTATTGGGCGCGCCATACATGGGCTACAATAGCGCATAAAATAGGAATATCGAAAGATGTAATATCTTTAGCTTTGGGGCATGAGTTCGGATGCAAAACAACCGGAATTTACATAGATTACGATTTAGAGCAAATAGATAAAGCGAATAGAAAAGTAATAGACTATATTAATTCGTTATTGCTTTAACTTAGTTAACCCCGCAAACTGAAATATGCGGGGTTAATATATTCTAACCATTAAAGATTTTTTTCTTTTTAATACTATATATTTCTAGCCTTCTCATCAATGATGTATAATCTATTAAAATATCACTATGGTCAAAACCTATTTTAGTTCGTTCTAATCCCATACTCATTAAATTTTCGTATAATCTAAGCCTATTGAAAAATTTACTATCCTCTATTTCTGATAAAAGTAAAACAAGATCACTATCTAATAATGAAAGCTTTGATAAAATTTGCTCAACAGTCCTAGTTGTTTCGTTTTTAAAGTTGATACAATATTGATTCCATGTAGCAAAAATCGGGGGATGTGATAACCCCAAAATTAAAGGAGCATCTGCTTTAGCTTTATTCCCTGAAATTATTTCACAGATTTTTTTAAAATCATCATCTGACAAAAATTTGTAGTATTCTATCTTAGCATAGCTACACATCTCTTTTATTACTGTTTCGTATTGCCCCAAAATAAGATCAAGCTTAGGTAATACATATTTGTTTATACATTTTTGATCATACCACTCTTTATAATGTACTACCATTAAATGAAACATAAAACCTGTTACATACGCAAAAGATATATCATAAAAAATCTCCCCCCAAATGGATGCACCCGCAAATATCTCATCTATTTTTATTAAGAAAAATTTATAGATAATAATATATAAAATTGAAAGAATAAACGCTTTAAGCAATCCTTTTCTTACAGTTTTTATGAAATTAAGAAATGAGTTCATATCATTTTATTTAGTTGATAATTAATTATAATGGAGATAACTATTTAATTGAGGCAAGATTTCTCTGTCACGGACTAAACACTTGTATACTCACTTTTAGCAAAGGTATTACTTATTTTTTACTTATGTACTATTCGTCCGATTATTATCAAAATAAAAGCAATAACGATCCCGAAAGCCCATCCGCCTATCTCCATCTTTAAACTTTGCCATCGGTTCAACTTCTTTTCGACCGGATAAGGTACACAAATAGAATCGTTTTTAAGAATCGTATCGGTGCGATTCGTTGTTAGATAGCGATACAGATATTTATATCTATACTGATAGACTGTATCGCCCTTTACGAGCGTATAAATGCTGTCATGCTGATAGATACTATCAAATCGGATACTATCACGTGTCTTGTATTCAGTGCGAACGGATTCAACCGGGATATATTGAGTCCGGCAGGACGTGAAACACACCGCTAATATTAACAGTATGATAATGTAAACTAGTCGTTTCATAGCTTTAGCACTTGCTTTCGGTTACGTCCTTCTCTGAATGACACATGTACCCAAGAGAAATCTTTTTCGTCAATCAACTGATCGAAAGGCAATTCGCTTTTGATAATCTCGAATAGCTTCCGGTTCTCTCCTTTGCTTCCTACCGTAATATCGGCGGCTTCTCCTAGTCGATGTTGGCTAGATGTCGCACCGTTAACGCTGCGATTAAGAATTGCACTACGATACCCGGAACTAACGCGGATCGGCTTCCCATATTTCTCGCGTAGCGGATCGAGTACATTATCTACTAGCTTTGTTAAATTACTGATAGCTTCCGCCGTTGGAAAATTATCAATTCCTTTCGCTAACGCTGTATCAGAGTGTGAAAGCTCTTTAATAGTGAAATGTTTCATTCTGTTGTCTCCTTATTGTTTTGATTAATTGTTATCGGTCTACGCGGCGGAGTTCTTCGATTACACTCGCTATCCGGTCTATCACATCGGTTGTGTTCCGCATCTTTCAAGGCTAATTCAAGCTCGTAGTATTTACGCATCCAGTTTTGACACTCCGTTTGTGCAGTTCTCCATTCTCGATAGATAGTATCTACTTTTTCGTCACGTTGTTTTAATCGTTCATCGTATCGTTCAATCTGCTTGTTTAGATTGTCAATGATGGAAAGTAAATTTTGAAGTTCCATAGAATCCGCCGTAGCCTTTTCTTTTCTGGCGTTCGTTTTGCGATTCGCGAGAAAGGTAACAGTAAATCGGATCGCCTCTAATCCGCCTAATGCGCCTATGATTTTTAACCATTCGTCCATATTTTATTTTTATTATTACTTATACCTGTTTAGGTAGCTCTTATTCAGCCGATAAAGCCTCATTAACCGCAATCTGCACAACAGCGACGAAGTTAGTTTTTACGTATTCTTTGATTCGCTCTGCCTGTTCCGGTGATAACTCTACTTCACCATTCTTATAGATACTTTGAGCTAGTTCCAACTCGCCCAAATCGGCGGTTTTCTGATAGATAGTATTACCTAACATTTTTGCAATATCGACGGTACTGTTATTCCCTTCGATGTCTTTTACTTGAATTTTTCTAAAGTCTATTTTCATTGTAAATCATAATATCATTAAACTTCAATCAAACCGTTAATATAGACAACAACACCAGACACTGTTGCCCTATCACTGGTATCTCCTGCCATAAATGTAGCAGCTTCCCACGGCCCAATCATTCTATTAGTAGTACTATTCATTCGAACTGAACGAGTTACACCGCTACGATTAACAACAGTAAATTTCTTCCATTGACTAGTACCAACAATTATGGCTCGTAAGTTGTGTCCACCACGTAAAACTACTACGTCAATAGGTTGCCCAGGTTTAGGCTGAATAATCGCGCTCGTAGAATATTGACTGTAGAGGGAAAAATAGACATCCGAATTTGCGACACTAGTGTATTCGATTGCATTTAATGAATAATGTCCGAATTGTCCTCTACACCACAAATCAGCAGTGTAGAATCGCCATGATCTCCTTTCTGCATCATTATAGCCTTGTTGATACAAATCGCCTGAAATCCAAGTTTTTGAGAAATCAATATTAAATGATGATGAAACATTATCACCGGAACCGGATGTATTAAACGAAACTTTTCCTTGTACTTTGCCTGTATTATCAACAGCTTGCAATTCCTTAAATGTACCTGTCGCGCCATCCAACTTCTTAACCTTCAAATTTTCAACGTCAATAAAATCCGTTACAATCTTTCCGTCACTGATAAACGTCTTATTTCCTACTAACATACAACCGCTATTAGGGAGTGATAATTTCCCGTCTGCCGTCAGTTCAAGCCCGGTTACATTGTGTTTTATCGCTCCTTCACTCATTAACCAACCCTGTGTTTTTGTCAGATTACCGATAAACAAACCGGATGTACCGAGTATATCGATCGTTGCATTTTGAGCTACTAACAACTGTGTAGCGACATTAACAAAATCGTTAAACAAAGTCCATTTCGTTACATCGAAAGAAGAACCGGAATTATGATCCGCACGACACGAATAAGTATTACCGTTGTAGATAACAGTATCCCGATACTGCGTGTTGTTGACGTAGTTAGTATTTGCTTTCCACTCGCCGCGCGGACGAATAAGAGCGCCGGGAAGCCCTGTGTTTCCCGGTAGTCCATCTTCACCATCTATTGAACCAATACGAACGCTCGTCCACGATGCGGGAGACGTAGCCGGGGGAATAACTACGCCCGTGCGCATCCACAAATATTCAGTTGTGCCACAAGAAGGCGGGGTTTTACCCCACCCACTTACAGGCGCAACAGTGCCGGATGTAGACTTTGCGTATTCCTGAACGGGATATTGCCCGTCCTTCGTTACGCTAATCGTTATTTGCCCTCTTGCTACAATCATACAGTTTATTTCAATGAAAGTTCAACAATGAATGTTGCTTTTACATCCACTTCGGCGGCTGTAACAGTAATAGATTTCCCCGTTTTAACTCCACTTGTTCCCCAAGCGGTATCCTGCGTACCATCCTTCTTGTATTTCTTCCAGTCGAAAGTGAATTTTGTGTCGGCGGCACTGTCCGCAAACGCCTCTCCATTCTGCCAAACCGTTGCTTTGATGGTCGTACTTCCTTGACCGTTTACGAGTTTATCGCCGGTAGTGGAAGATACTTCAATTACATACGGGTCGGAAAGGTCGGAAAACGAAATAATGTCACTTACCGACGTGTTATATGTTCCGCTCGCAGTATCCGTATCTTTAATCACACACTTGAACGATTCAAAATTCAGAACTGCACTGGCGGGAATGGTGATTTCATTCGTTGTTGTTCCAGTGATTCCGTAAGCGTTCGAAGCCGCCAAAGATTCCCAGGTTCCATCGGATTTCAATTTGTGCCATTGATAAGACACTTTATCCGCATCAATGCTACTACCGCGCCACATGTCGCAATGGGCTGTCAATGATTCGGACTGACCATTTTTGAATACATTTCCTTTAGGCGCGTAGGCGATGGCACAAATAAGTTGCCCGGCATTCTCTGTTTTTGTGTAGTTGATAACCGCCTTAATAGGAGTTTCTAACTTCGTATCGGGGTCAACGTAGATGCCGGAGCATTCTATTTTCAACTGTGATACCGAAGTCATGTTGTTTTTGATAGTCAGCGCGTAGGGGGACGCTGCACCCACCGTTCCACCGAAAGCAGTTATCGCGCCGCCGTTAATTGTATAGGTCGGAGCAGCTTTCAAACGGCTGATTACGTTTGTTGTTGTACCGGAAACATACAGTTCGGGAGTAACGACTAAGAATGGTGAAGCCGTCCAATTTGGTACATACGAACTGTTTTCCTTGTTAAAAATTTGGGTTAGCGGTTGGTTGCTTCCCAAATACATACTCATTGATTTTGCGTCGTTCAAATCGACGATGGTAATTTGTCCTCTTGCGATTGGCATAATAATTTATTTTAAAGTGAAACAATACAATTAAATGTGGCACGTCCCCAGACATCATCCGGGGTAAGTATAAGCACATGCCCGTGCCCGACATGCGTCTCGTTGAATATCTTATCGGTATCGGCGTTGTTGCTTTCCTTTTCCCACGAAAAGCGGGAAGCCGGAACGCTATCTGTTATATCCGCATCTCCTTTTATCACGTAAGCGGTTAAAGTGGTAGCTACAGAACCGTTTTGAAATATATTCCCGTTAGAACTCATTATGTTAACTATTACTGCGTCTTTACCTGCCGCCGACTTTTCCAACCAATCCGGCACGCCTTCGCCCGGTTCTTGCGTTGTTGGTTTCTCGGAGATACAGAGCCATGATGCGCCGTTGTGTGTTACTTCATCATAATAGTAATAAGCTCCGGCCATCCATTCTCCCTTGAAACAGGGGACGCGGCTTTCTGTTACTCCGTCATCTGAAATCTGTTTGATTACTCCGGTCATGTAGACGTTACGGAGATACGCGCTGTGTCCGGTCATGTCGATGCCAAACAGTTTCAAGTTAGATAGGTCGCCTAGCTGCATGGCTATCATATGCGATTCTATTTCCCAACCGTTTACACTTGTAAGATACCGGACGTAACTTTGTGTTGAATAGCTCGATTTTTGCCGTTCTTCGTTTGTGAAGTTACCATACGAAACAAAGTGCATAGCCTTGCAAGGGTGTGCAGTCGTACCGGAACGAAGTGCGTATTTGAAAGTGGAATCACCTAACTTCTCCGTTATGCGAAAATATGTAGTTTGAAATCCTGTCGAGTTATTGAATATACCTTTGCAAATATCGTCAATCTCGATTTGTGCAGATTCGCCCGGTTCTAACTTTAGGTAGATAATCCCGTTATCCGTATCTACTGATTCAATTATTCCACCGCCTGGAGCATTCCATTCTTCACCCGAAACGATTGATACGCGGTTGTAGCGTAATTCAGGAACTTCTAGGAAATCACGTAGGCGAAGAGATTTCGCATCTATATGACCGTCTTTGCCGATCAGCCAACCGATTAAACCCTCTGCATAGTCATTAGAGGATATATCGCCGGAGAAAGTCGCTGATTTCGCAATCAGCTTATCAAGGACGTTAAGTCTTTGCGTCGATATTGTTGTCGCAGTCAGCGTATCGGCATTAATTCCCTTCGTTACATCTAGCCCGTTATCAACGATTAAGCCGCCTAACATCTTGATAAGAAATTGCGTTTCGTCTGGCGCGGTTTTGGATAGATATAAATCCTTTAGAGACTCGATAGCCGCTTGTAATTCCGCCTTTATACGCAAAGAAGAAAATGTATTATCATCGGTTTGAGTCGTAGTATTATCCGATAAAGCAATAATACGCGATTTTATTTCCAGTAAAGCACGAAGAGACGAAAATACATTATCATCCGAAGAAGTACGGCCGTCGTCTATCTTTAACACATCAAGATCAACGCCGCCACCATTTATAGGCGTTGGCGTTGTCGTGCTAATACTTACCGAACCGGAATTGCGTAAATACTTATTTCGAAACGAATGCGGTACTTTTTTGTTTTCTATCTCTATCATGTTTCTATTAATGACACGTTACAACTCTCATTTGCAAAATCAATACTCATTTGATCGACTACCATTTCTCTTCTAAGAGAATTTTCGTAAATCCTAGACAGTATCGAAAAGCTACGATTCAAATTATTGCTGTATCTAAATTTTGGAGCTTTATAATGCGTGTAAAGCTTGTCTATTAGTATTTGTTCCGGCAATACATTTTTATCGTGCAACGGACTATACACCGTTTTTAAATAATCAAATTTATCCCCTGATTTGGTAGCGCAATTTGAATAAGACGAAATATTCTTTGCATTTGAATTGATTAATAGTTCGATATCGTCCATTTCTGTTACATTATTGTCATTTATTACGTTGCTATAAACTACGTCGGAATCATCTACTGCATCATTAAAAATATCGTAAGTTACTTTGTTATTAGTGTACTTGAACGTGAAATCGGATATATGAAAAGCAGTACACGGATGGCATCCCCCATCGGTTCGATACATAGGATACGCCCCTAAATGATTCGGAGTGCTTAACTCAAAATTTATCTTACCGCACAATATTTTATCTTCTGGAAGTTTAATCGCTACACCGTCCGTTGAGTCATACAGATTAAATCTATAACTAACGGTATTCGTTAGCTTCTTTTCTTCGTCGAAAACTTTATCGCCTTCTTTGTTTATGTGAACCAGATAAAAACCATCTTTGAGCGTACATTCGTCGTGATACCATTTCTCAACAAAAATATCTTCGCCGTTTTCCCTATATGCATAAACCTTATTGCTATCGGCAAATCCGCCGGAAGCCTTTTCGCCGCTAGCTGAATCATATTCGCCCTTACTCACAAATCTCCAATCTCCAAATGCATCCTTATATCTATACCATGTAGCCCCTCGATAAGTTAAGTTGTGTGTGATTTTATAATAGCCTCGATTTACTCGATCCGTATAATACTTTTGATTTCTCCATACTTCACCATCATAATAGTAATCATCTATATACAATTTGCAAGGAATCATGGTATTATTAAATCCAGATCCATATTTCGTATTAGAGTACGCTTCATCGGACGTTTTTATTATATCGTTCGGAAGGAAAGAGCCGGACATTCTATAAGAAATATCTATTATAAAATATCCCCCTTTAAATAAAGAATACTCTCCGTTTTTCAATGTTAAAAGAGTCTTTCGAGAAGTGCCAAACATGCTATTATACGCTTGCAGGAATGAAATGCAAGTTCTCCAACTTAATGAAGATGGTTCGCCGTCCTCTGTTATGTAATCGCTGTATTTCTGCCACACCACACCGGAATATATATCATTAACGTTGTCGATAGTCACCTCAACACCTTCCGCCGGAATATCAATAAATGAAAAGCTCGGTATCAAATACTTCCAATTCTCTTTAGATTTAAAAAACGAATTAAGAAGGGTATGATTCTTTCCGTCTATATCTCTACTGGATATATAATATTTATTAGGGTCGGAGTTTTGATTTACTACATCTTTCTCATCGTCGAGCAATTCCGGGCATAAGTTAGTTATCTGGTTCATATTCGCGACAACAGATACTTTGTTATATACATCGCCTAGTGATATACTTCCCGCACTTTCAGACACGCCAATACCGTACACATTCAATAATGTGGATTGGATTACTACACTTTCGCATGTATCATTCATCCTATCATAGACGAAAAAATGCAGTTCGTCGTTTTTGATAAAATCATAGTCGATCATGTAATAAGCATCCTGATACTGAATAAATGTCATACCGATATATTTAGAGATTTCTTCTAAAACATCTCTGCTATTCATCGGCTCGTTAGCTTCATCAAAGAAATTTCGTTCATGTATATAAATATCTTCTATTAAAGAAGTAACAGCATCTTTCGAAATCCTATTAGTTTTTTGAAAATACAATTTGCTTAAAACCTTTCCGGGATCGGCAATATCGAGAATGTGCATAATAACATCTTTGAAGCTTTTAAAATATACCTCGGAAGGATTAATATAAGAGTATTTCTTATTTTCCAAAACGGAAATAGTATCAATAGCTTGTAACTCCACCATATTAAGCGGGGTTATATAATCACTCGAATACAAATTCGGGCTCATATATCCAAACCATTCTAAAATATTATCCGTTTTATTATATAAACGGACTTCTATATTTTGCCCTTCGGCTGTATAGAGGTCGGACAATATTTTATCAGTCAATATGCCTGTTACTGAATTAGACATTTTCAACGGTTTGTATAAAGTGTCCGATTCGTATTCAACGGTAAACGGAGAATCCGTTAGAGTGAGCTCTTCGGAATATGTTGCAAATACCGTATGGATTTCGATTCGATACGTCTTGTTTTTCCTACTCTTAAACTCTGAATAATATCGTAGTTTCATCTTACTTTGCCTTTCTGATTATAATGATTGCTCAAAACTCCTTCTAAATCCCTTCCGTGTATGCGAAATACTACATTTGATGGATTTGTGTTATTACTATCGGAAGGAGCGATTTTGTTACCTAACGACGCATAGACCCCGCCATTAATCATATTAAACAAGCTACTTTGTTGTGATCCGTTTAGAATCATCTCACCAGAATTAAGCAAAGCCGGAACTTTATCGCCCGTGAATGATGTACCGGGTACAATGCCGCCCGTTGCAAATTTAGGAATACTAGCCATTGCAGCGACT